>Ga0209902_100820_pt1 | contig 23399 bp, 17 predicted proteins | sample FECB27metaG_FD_188304 | JGI IMG/M metagenome (GOLD analysis project Ga0209902, IMG submission 188304) | Cyanobacterial communities from the Joint Genome Institute, California, USA - FECB-27 (SPAdes) (version 2) | ecosystem: Environmental > Aquatic > Thermal springs > Hot (42-90C) > Microbial mats...
GTCAGGCCAGGGCGGCGACGACGATGATCTCGACCTTGTAGTCCGGCGTGGCCAGGCGCACTTCGCCCGTGGCGCGGGCGGGCGTCGTGGCCGGGTCGACCCAGGCTTCCCACACGGTGTTCATCGTGCCGAAATCGCCCATGTCGGCCAGCCAGATCGTTGCGGTCAGGATGCGCGAACGGTCGGTGCCGGCCTCGGCGAGCAGCGCGTCGATCGACGAGAGCACCGCACGGGTCTGAGTCTCGACGTCCTCGCCGGGCGCGCCGACCTGACCGGCCAGATAGACGAGGCCGTTGTGGATCACGGCCTGGCTCATGCGCCGGCCCGATTTCAGTCTGACGATGCTCATTTCCGTAAGTCTCCTTTTTTGGGAAGGTCAGGCTCGATAGCGTGCGATCGACAGTCCGTCCGCATCGATTTCGGGCCGACGGCCGGAGATGATGTCGGCGATGACATGTCCGGAACCGCAGCCCATCGTCCAGCCCAGCGTGCCGTGGCCGGTGTTGAGGTAGAGATTGGGGATCGCGGTCGGCCCCAGGATCGGCGGGCCGTCCGGCGTCATCGGGCGTAGCCCGCACCAGTAATCGACGTCGGACAGGCGGGCGGCGCCCGGAAACAGGTCGTTGACGCAATAGAGCAGCGTCTCCTTGCGCCGCGCGGGCAGGTCCAGGCTATAGCCCGATATCTCGGCCATGCCGCCCACGCGCACGCGATCGCCAAGCCGCGTGATCGCGATCTTGTAGCTTTCGTCGAGCAGGGTGGAGACCGGCGCGCGGTCGGGTTCGACGATCGGCGCGGTGATCGAATACCCCTTCACCGGATAGACCGGCACCCGCATGCCCAACGGGCGAAGCAGGGCGGGGGAGAAGCTGGCGAGTGCGACGAGATACTGATCGCCCGAAACCATGCCGCGATCGGTGCGGACACCCGCGATCCGGCCCTTGTCCACCGCGAGCGTCTCGATCTTCGTGTCGTACCGGAATTCGACGCCCATCTCCGCGAGCTTGGCGGCAAGCTTGGCGGTGAAGATCTGGCAGTCGCCGGTCTCGTCATTGGGCAGTCGCAATCCCCCGACGAACCGCTCGCGCGTGGCGGCCAGGCCTGGCTCGGCGCGCACGCAGCCGTCGCGGTCGAGCAGTTCATAGGGGATGCCGTACTCTTCCAGCACCGCGATATCCTTGGCGCTGCCGTCGAGCTGGCTCTGGGTGCGGAACAGCTGCAGCGTGCCGCGTTCGCGCTGATCGTAGTCGAGCGACAGTTCGTCGCGAAGCGCCGCAAGCCGATCGCGGCTGAACTCGGCCAGCCGGACCATTCTGCTCTTGTTGAGCGCATAGCGTGCGCTGGTGCAATTGCGCAGCATGGACGCGACCCAGCGCAGCATCTCCATGTCCGGATTGGGCCGCAGGATGAGCGGTGCGTGGCGCATCAACAACCAGCGTATCGCCTTCATCGGGATGCCGGGCGCCGCCCAGGGGGAGGCATAGCCGGGCGAGACTTCGCCGGCATTCGCGAAGCTGGTCTCCAGCGCCGGCCCGGGCTGACGATCGATCACGATCACCTCATGCCCGGCCTGCACGAGATACCAGGCCGAAGTGATGCCGACCACGCCCGCACCGAGAATGACGATCTTCATGCAAATAGCCCCAGGCGCACCGCGCGCGTCGCTACCTTTAGGCGCAGGGGTGTCGAATTTTTCGCCTGATCATGCTAGATATATGCGCGAATGGGCAATCATCCGCATAAAGTTCGAATGAACGAAAGAATCTGCCATGCATGCCATTGACGAGATCGATCGAAGGATCCTGAGTACGCTCCGTCTGGACGGTCGTATCACCAACGGCGCTTTGGCGGCGAAGATCGGCCTGTCGCCGTCCGCCTGCCTGCGCCGGGTGAAGATGCTCGAACGTTCGGGCGTGATCCGTGGCTATACCGCGATCATCGCGGGAACCGCTCCGGACGAGGGCATGACCGCGATCGTCCAAGTGGCACTCGACCGCCAGACCGAAGAGTATCTGACCCGTTTCGAACAGGGGCTGCGCAATCATCCCGAAGTGCGCGAATGGTATCTGATGACAGGCGACGGCGATTATGTGCTCCGCCTGCAGATCGCGAATATCGCCGAATATGAGCGATTCCACGCGACCGTCCTGTCGCGCCTGCCCGGCGTTTCGCGGATCACCTCCAGCTTCGCGATGCGCAGTCACGCCCATCGCTGATCGCCGGCATTCTAGGGTTTGAGCAGGATCTTCCCGACGACTTCGCGATCTTCCAGGATACGCTCCGCTTCGGCCGCCTCTTCGAGCGGCAGGGTGCAATCCACTAACGGCGCGAGCCGGCCGTCGGCCAGCATCGACAGCAGCGCCGTCAGATCCTCGGTGTGCCAGCCGTCGGACCCGATCATCTGCTGTTCGAAGCTGAACAGGTACCGCAGATCGGTGGTCACCGAATAACCCGCCGTGGCGCCGCAGTTGAGGATGCGGCCGCCTTTGCTCAGGCAGCGCTGCGTCGCTTCCCAGGTGTCGCCGCCGGTGAAATTGACCGCGACGTCGACGCCGCCTTCGCCGGACAGGCGCGGCTTGCCGAATATGGCCTTCACCGCCGAGACGATATCGGTCTTGCTGTAATCGATCAGATGATCCGCGCCGATCGCGGCCAGCCGGTCGAGCTTGGCCGTGCTCGACGCGCACGCCACCACCTGCGCCCCGGCGAGCTTGGCAAGCTGGACGCAGGCGGCACCGACGCCGCCGCTGGCGCCGAGCACCAGCACGGTCTCTCCCTCCGCGACCTTTCCGCGCGTCATCATCATGCGATGCGCGGTGCCATAGGCGAGCGGCAGCGCGGCGGCCGCGTCGAGGTCGACACCGTCGGGTACCGCGAGCAATTGCCCGGCCGGCACGCGCACCAGTTCGGCGCGTCCGCCATCCATGGTCTCTCCGATCATGACCGGGCGATCACCCAGGATGACGGGATCGACGAGCACGCGGTCCCCGGCAGCCCAGCCGCTCACGCCTTCGCCGATGCTGTCGACGGTGCCGGCGATGTCCGAACCGACAATCACCGGCAGCGGGATGGTGATGCCCGGCATGCCGCGCCGGGTGAAGATATCGTGATAGTTGAGTGCGGTGGCGGCGACCCGAACGACGACGTCGCCAGGCCCAGCGATCGGCGCCGGATGGTCGGCGACCGGCTCGAGCATTTCGCGGCCGCCATGGCCGATGGTGAGGACTGCGCGCATCTTTGCTTCTCCTTGTCTCAGGCGCCGGTCGCGAGCGTCGCGCGGCCGATCGCGACGAGTTTTCCGCCCGCCTCGATCTCGACATCGACGATCCCTGCGGTCCGCCCCACGCGACGAACCGTCGCGCTGGCGACGAGCTCGGTGCCCGCGGCCGGCCGGAGGTAATTCACCTGAAGGTTCATCGTTGGCACGACATGATCGACCGCGCGCGAGGCGGCGAATGTCGCGGTCGTATCGATCAGCGTCGCGATCGCGCCGCCATGTGCTTGGCCCGCACCCTCGGCGCGTTCGGCGTTTCCGCCTGCGGGGGCGGAGATCACCAGAATGACGGGCTCGGTTGCGGCCGGGACGGAGACGGCGCGGAAGCCCAGAAAGCGATGCAGGGGGACCGTATCGAGCAGGCTCTGGATGCCGTCGATTGAGTGGAGGTCATGATCGCTCATGGCGTTTTCCTTTCGATGAAGCGGAGGAACAGGCCGTTCGCGGCCGATGCGGGCACCAGCAGTGCACCATCGCTTTCGACCAACGCGATGCCGGGGTGGATGCTCGCGCGGCATGCGGCGAGCGACGCCACCGCGATCGTCAGGCCGATGCCATAGCCGGCGCCGCGGGCCAGTGGCGGCGCGACCGCACCGAAACGGGCGGCTGCCGCGTCATCGCGCAGGAACTCGATTGGCGTCGGGCCCGCGGACAGGCAAGCGAACGTGGCGCGATCGGCGTCCGGATCGGCCGACAGGAACGTGACGCCGACGATGTCGAGCGCGGTGTTGGGATGGACCGCAAAGGCCGGAATGAAGATCGTCTCGGGACGCTTGTGCATCACCAGAAACGGGGGCGGAAAGGGGGAGGCCGTGCTTTCGAGATAGGCGAAATCGCTGTCGGTCTCGGCGGTGCTGCCATCCGGCATGTCGACCGCACGTCGGGCGCTGCCGATCCCGGTCATTGCCGTGCCATTCTCGATCAGCTTCGCGCGATCCGCGGTCAGATCGCTCGATCGAAAGGCGAAGCTGGTCAGGCCCTCGCCATAGGCGAAGCGCGCCATCCAGCGTTCGCGATGGGGCGGGATCATATCCTCGATACGGCCGAGCAGTTCGATATAGGTGGAGCCGAAACCGACCAGCCGGTTTGCCGAACCGAGCGCGAGATGCCGCATGATCGGCGAGACCTGAAAGCCGAGCGCCGACCAGAGGTCTCCTGCCTGCGAAAGGTCGAGCACGGCCACGACGACATGGTCGAGCGGGCCATCAACTGAAATCGGGTCGGTCAAATCCTGTCCTCTTCTTTCCCGCTCTTGCGGGGCCGAGGGCGGCGGTGACAAGGGTGCGACCCCATCCATGTCCGATGCCAAAGGGCTCGTGTCGGGTCTCAATAGAAGGCCGGAATTACAGCGCCTGTCCGACGCCTCGGGCAACGCGGTCGATCGTTCCGCGCAATGCCAGCATCACGCCGGCCGCCACGGCGGTGACGATCGCGAGCATCATGAAATATCGTCCGTAACCCAGCGGCTCAGCATAGCGGGCGACCCAGCCGGCGCCATAACCGCCCAGCCCGAGCGTGACCGTGTAGAAGGCGCCCATGACCATTGCGACCAGCCGGCGCGGCGCCAGGCGGTAGACCAGTCCGTAGGTCATGGTCCACGCCGCGACCTCGCCCATGCCGAGCAGGATCACGCCCAGCGCGGGGGCGATCCATGATCCGGCCGCGCCGGCCCAGCCCGTCCAGGCGAGCATCGCCAGTCCCGCTGCGCCGAACCCGAGCGCCACCGCATATTTCGCGGGCGCATCGGGTTCCATTCCGCGCCGGGCCAGCCTGGCCCAGAGCCAGGCGAAACCGGCCGGCGCGACGATCAGGGCGGCCGCATTGAACGAGGTGTACCATTGCACGGGGATGACGAAGCTTCCCACAGACCGGTCGACGCCATGCTCGATCATCAGCAGCACGCTGCCGAAGATCTGCAGCGCGCCGATATGGAACAGGCAGAGTGCCGCAGCGAAGATCGCCAGCAGCCCCAGCCGCGTGCCGGCTCCGGCCCGATCCTCGGCGTCCGCCATGGCCGGGTTCGTGCGAGTTGCGGTCGCAGAGGCTGGGCCCAGCAGCCGGCGATGCAGCACCGTGAAGGCGATCGCGGCGATCGCCATGCCGACCGCTGCCGCACCGAATGCCGGCGGCCAGCCGAACCGCGTCACCAGTGCGCCGGACGCCAGTCCGGCGACGACCGCGCCGACATTGATGCCCATGTAGTAATAGGTGTAGCTGCGCTCGCGATGGGGCTCGTCGCCTTTGAACGCATCGCCGAACACGATGACCGCCGTCGATTTCATCAGCGCATTTCCCGTGACGATGCAGGCCATCGATCCCCAGAAGCCAATCATCGTCACGTCTGCCGGAGCCGCGCCCGCGCCCTGGCGTGTCGCGACCCAGGTCAGCAGGCCATAGCCGAGCAGCATCATATTGCCGCCGATCACGATCGCCGCACGGTGGCCGATCAGCCGGTCGGCCACGAGCCCGCCAAACAACGGCAGCGCATACATCAGTGCGAAAAAGACACCGACGAAGCCGAGCGCACGCGGTTCTGCCCAGCCCAATCCGCCATTGGCCGAGGTCGCTGAGAGGAAGAGCACCAGCAGCGAGAGCGTGGAGTAAAAGGCGAAACGTTCGAAGAATTCGAACAGGATGACGAGCCGGGCGCCGGATGGCAGCGGCTTTCGCGGCGAACCGTCGATCGTGGTCACCTGATCACTCCTCCTCGATCGGGCACCCGGCGCACTACGCCATCGCCAAAGGCGGACCCTCGACAGCCGGACGGGGCCTGACAAGCGATTTGCGGTGATCGAACCGCATCCACATGTTTTCGGACCGCTCTCACAAATCCCACGGCCTGCAACGATATCGCGGCCGATCGCACAAGCGCGTCGCGTGGACGAGGGGATATCGACGCGTCATCATTGCGGTCCATCAAGGCAATGCCGCATGCGGCGCCAATCCCCGGGAACAGGATCCATTCATGAGAGACATTCGAACCGGCACGGCTGTGATGATATGCCGCGTCCGCGTCTCGATCCGTGCACGCGGGCTGTCGCCGCGATGAGCGTGACCTGTTCGCCATCGGGCAATCTCGGCGATATCGTCAACACCTATACGCCCGGTTCCGCCTATATCGATCTTGCCGACGGGCGGCGTTACTCGCCGGCCGAGATCGACGATCGCGCCGGCCGTTTCGCGCGCGCCATGATCGATCGCGGGCTGGAACGCGGTGCGCGTGTCGCGATCGTCGCGGACAATGGCGCGCCGTTCCTGATGGCCTATCTGGGGCTGATGCGCGCCGGGCTGGTGCCCGTGATGATCAACCACCGGCTGCCGGCCGCGACCATCGCCTTCATCGTCGCGGACAGCGGGGCTGCCCTTGTTTTGGCCGATGCAGCGCACCGACAGCGTGTGCCGGCGGGGGCTGCGATGCTGGCGCTCGACGCGTCCGACGATCTGCTTGCCGCCACGCCCTTGCCGCCGGTGCGTCCGGAACCCGGAGAGATCGCGGAGATCCTCTATACGTCGGGATCGACGGGCCGGCCGAAGGGCGTGCCCCTGTCGCATGACGGCCAGGTCTGGGCGATGGACCGGTTCATCGCGGTCTCGGACGCGCCCGAGCGGACGGTGATCGCGGCGCCGACCTATCACATGAACGGGCTGTTCTTCTCGGCGATCAGCCTGGCTTTGGGATCGCTGATCGTCTCGCTGCCGCGCTTCGATGCCGCGGCCTATCTTCGCGCCGTCGCCGAGCATCGCTGCACGCTGTTGAGCGGCGTGCCGACCATGTTCGTGCTGATGGCGCGCGAGCGCGACCTCATCGAAACGCTCGATCTGTCGAGCGTGCGCGACATCGTCATCGGCTCGGCGCCGTTGAGCGGCACTCTGCTCGACCGACTGAAGCAGGTGTTCCCCGGCGCGACCCTGCGCAACAGCTATGGCACGACGGAGACAGGCCCCGCCATGTTCGGCCCGCATCCCGATGGACTGGCGCGCCCGCCGCTGGCGATCGGTTACCCCTATCCTGGCGTCGAATGGCGGCTGACCGGTGGCCCGGACGCGGACGAAGGCGTGCTGGAGACGCGGACGCCGGCGACGCTGAAGGCGTATCTGAACCTGCCGGAGGCCAGCGCGGATCGGCTGCGCGATGGCTGGTATGCAACCGGCGACGTCATGCGCCGCGATGCCGATGGCTTCTTCCACTTCCTCCGCCGCGCCGACGACATGTTCGTATGCGGCGGCGAGAACGTCTATCCGGACGAGGTCGAGCGATTGCTGGAACGCCATCCCGATGTCGGCCATGCCGCGGTCGTCGCGGCGGAGGACGAAGTGAAGGGCATGATCCCCATCGCCTTCGTCGTCCCGCGCGAAGGCCATACGATCGATCCGGAAGCGCTCAAGCGCTTCACGCTCGAAGAGGGGCCGGGGTTCAGCCATCCGCGCGCGATCGTGCCGCTCGATCGCCTGCCCGCGGGCACGACGTTCAAGGTGGACCAGTCGGCATTGCGTGCGAAGGCAGCAGAGATCGTGCGTGGTTTGAAGCGCTGACGGGCTTCTCTCTCCTCCCCATCGATGATGGGGGAGAGAGAAGCTCAAACCGACGAAATTCCCGCTTCCGCCGCCGTCGACACCGATCGCGCCGCCGCCACCGTCTCGATCACGTCTTCGCGAACGCCCGCCGCGCGACGCATCTCGCGCGGTGCGCAGCCATGATAGCGGCGGAACGCATGGGTCATGTTGGCGGGATGATCGTAACCGATCTCATAGGCGATTTCGGAGATCGTCATCGAACTGGTCATCAGCAGCTCGGTCGCGCGTTCCATCCGGCATTTCAGCGTGAAATCGCCGATCGTCATGCCGAAGACCAGCTTGAACGCCAGTTTGAACTTGGTCTGGTTCAAACCGATCAGCCGGCTGAGCTGTGGGATGGTCGGCGGAGAGCGATATTGCTCGATCAGCAGGTCGCGCCCCTCATAGACGCGGCTGACGTCGCGGACCGACAGGTTCGAATGCGATGCGGCGACGTCGCGCGGCACCGAAAGGTCGCGCAGGATCAGGCAGCCGATTTCCCGGCCCTTGGCCTCGACATAGGATAGCCGCAGGATCGGCGGGTAAAGCACGACCGCGTGGAACAGGTCGTTCGCCGCGCGGAGCAGGTCCGGACCGAGCGGGGTGGGGCTGATCACCGGCGGACCCGACGATACCTGGAACAGATGCCGAAGCGGTTCGGGCAGCGCGGCCGAATGTCCGCCGACCATCTCTTCGAACAGGCTCGGCTCGCAGTGCAGAATGAGCAGCCGGGTCGCCCGGCCGCCGGCCATGGTATAGGAACTGGCGGTCCCGCCGGGATAGGCCTCCAGATAGGCGCCTGCACCATCGATCACGGTTTCGGGCGATCCGTAGCTGAGCTTTCCGGACAGCAGCACGCGGATCTTCACCAGCCGGTCGCCCGTGACGTTCATCACATGATCGTCATGATAGGTCGCGTTGATCCGCATCATGTACAGGCTGGGCGATGCCATGACGAAGTCGATCGTGCCCTGACCGATCTCGCCTGGAATGCGGATGCGCAGACCGTTCAACGGCCCCTTGTCGCGGAGGCCGGGGGGTAGCGGCGCGGCGATGGTGGCCAGGCACAGCTCGACGGCGTCACCGATCAGCGCATGATCCGCGATCTTCCACAGCGATCCGTCCGAATCGATTTCGAAGTCCGATTCCATCCCGCGTCCGTCGATCTCCAAAGGGGTCTTCGGCAGCATATAGGGATATAATGACCCCCTGACATCGGCAGTCAGTGCGATCAGACGAAATGCCTGTGTTTTCCGACGTCCTCCGCGCATATGCACCGGCTCGCTCAGTCTTATTGCGACAGATCGCACAACTAAATGGCGTGGTGGATGCCCCGGCGATCCGACATCCTTCAAGGGTCACGGGAGGCAATTTCATGCGTCGCAATCATTTCTGGCTATCGTCCTCGATCCTGGCTGCGGCCGTGCTGATCGCTCCCCCGGTCGCCGCGCAGGATGCCGATGCGCCGGAGGATATCGTCATCACCGGATCGCGCGTGAAGCGGGCGAACGAAACGTCGGCGACGCCGGTCAACACGGTGACCTCCGAACAGCTCGAACAGCGCGGCGTGGTCAATATCGTCGATATACTGTCGACGATCCCCCAGGTGGGCGGCAATGCGCTGTCCCCATCCGGTGCGCCGATCAACACGCTGACCGCGGGCCTCTTCACCGTCGACCTTCGCGCGCTGGGCAGTTCGCGCACATTGGTGCTGGTCGATGGCCGGCGTCACGTCTCGGGCCAGCCCGGCACCTCCGCGGTCGATCTCAACAGCATTCCGACCGACCTGATCGAACGGGTCGAGGTGACGACGGGCGGCGCGTCCGCCGTCTATGGTTCGGACGCGGTGGCCGGCGTGGTCAACATCCTGCTCAAGAAGAGCTTCCAGGGCCTGCAATTGAAGGCGCAGGGCGGCATCTCGTCGCGCGGCGACAATGGCCAGCAGAAGCTGTCGGCGGTCGCCGGCACCGATTTCGCCGGCACTCGCGGCAACATCACGGGTTTCGTGAGCTACGATAACAGCGAGCCGGTCTATGGCCGCGATCGCGCGATATCGTCGCAGGCGGTTCTGGTCAGCAATACCTCGCGCCCCGATCTGACGATCTTCGGCCCCGATGCCTATCCCGTTCTCTATTCGACGCGTGGCGTGTTCGGGCTCAACGGCACGACGGTTGCGGGATCGTCGGTGCAGCGGACCGTCCTGCCCGATGGCACTGTGACGACGCCGCTCGCCTCGCGCGACAGCTACAACCCCAATCTCGCCACGATCATCGTGACTCCTTCGGAGCGTATCCTGGCCGGCGGCAAGGCGCGTTTCGAGGTGTCGGACGCGTTCACCCTGACCCTCGACGCGACCTATGCGCACACCCGGCAATTGCAGGAGATCGGCCAGACGCCGGTGCGGCTCGGCCCCGGGGAGATCGCGAAGATCGCGACGTCGATCCCGACCAGCAATCCCTTCATCCCGGCGGGTTTCCGCGCGCTGATCCCGGCGGGGCGCACCGAATTCTCGGTCTCGCGCACCTTCCCCGAACTCGGTCCGTGGACGACCGAATTCACCCGCGATCTCGCGCGTATCGTGGTGGGCGGCAACGGCAAGTTCGACCTGTTCGGCAATAGCTGGTCGTGGGACGCCTATTATGAATATGGCCGTTCCAAGCTTCGCATCGATCAGTCGAACCGCCCCAATATCCTGAAGCTCAACCAGGGGCTGCGGGTCGAGCCGGCGGCGGGCGGCGGATTCCAGTGCGCCGATGCGGCCGCGCGTGCGGCGGGCTGCGTGCCCATCAACCTGTTCACCGGCACATCGCTCACCGCGCCCGAGCTCAACTGGCTTCGCGCGACCGGCACCATGCGATCGAAGAATGTGCAGCAGGTCGCGGCCGCTTCACTGACCGGCGATCTGTTCCGGCTGCCGGCCGGCGCGGTCACCATCGCCGCGGGCGCCGAATGGCGCCGCGAAAGCGCATCCTTCGTCCCCGACGAGATCATCACCAGCGGTCAGGCGTTCCTAACGCAGAGCGTGACGAGCGGTTCGTTCACCGTGAAGGAAGCGTTCGTCGAGGCCGTGGTGCCTTTGCTCCGCGATCTGCCGCTCATCCATGCGCTCGATCTTGAAGTGGCGTTCCGCGCGGCGGATTATTCGACCGCGGGGCAAGCCAATTCGTGGAAGATCGGCGGGTCGTATTCGCCATTCGGAGACCTGCGTTTCCGCGCGCTTTATTCCAAGGCGGTCCGTGCGCCGAACGTCAACGAGCTCTATAGCGGCAATATCGTCGGCAATATCAGCGTCATCGATCCGTGCCGCGGCATCGCCACCAATCCCGGCCGCCAGGCCTATTGCCTGTCGCAGCCCGGCATCACGACCGCGTTCAACCCGCCCGCCCAATATATCGTCACCCAGATCACCGGCGGAAACCAGAATTTGCTGCCCGAACGCGCGCGGACGCTCACCATTGGCGGTGTCTATACGCCGCGCTTCATTCGCGGGCTGGCGCTCAGCGTCGATTATTTCCGGATCAGGATCCAGGACGCGATCACCTCGATCACGCCGCAATTGGCGGCCAACCAGTGCGCTGACACCAATCAGGCGGTCTATTGCTCGCTGCTCGTCCGCGATCCGGTCAGCGGCCTGATCCTTCAGGAAAGCGCGACGCCGATCAATGCGGCGAGCACGCGGCTGAGCGGCATCGATGCCGAACTGTCCTATCGCACGCCGCTGGCGGGCGGCACGTTCAGCTCTGCGCTCAACTATACCCGGACGGTCGACTTCGAGACGACGCCTCTCCCCGGCGCGGCCAAGGTCACCTTGCTGGGCCAGCCCTATTATCCGAAGAACAAGGCGAACCTGCGGCTCGCCTATCAGCTCGGCGCGGTGCAGGCATCGTTCAACCAGCGCTATTACGGGCGGGTCAGCCGCGTCGTCGGCGGCACGTTCGAGGGCAATGCCGTTTCTCCACGCTGGTATTCGGATGTGCAGTTGAAGGTTTCGCCGACCGAGCGGATCTCGCTCTATGCCGGCGTCAACAACCTGCTTGACACCGATCCGCCGCTGATCCCGACGCCCTATGTCGGAACCTCGTCCTTCACCAACACGGCCGGCGCGGTCTACGATCTGGTCGGGCGGTCATTCTATGCGGGGGCGACGCTGAAATTCTAGCGTATGGCGCGGCGGACGAGGGAAAAGGGATGTCGATGACGCGTCGTTACAGTCTTCCGGCCGGCCAGTTGCGGAGAGCCCTGCTATCCGCGCTGCTCTTCGCATCCGGCACGCCGATCCCGGCGATGGCACAGGTCGGGCTGGGCCGGGCGGACAGCCTGATCAACGACGGCGCGATCTGGACGCGCGTGCAGCGCAGCGCGCGCGAAGCGTCGATCAGCCCGCACTGGCTGAAGGACGGCAACCGCTTCTGGTATTCGACCGTCAGGAACGGCGTGACCGAGGTCGTCCTGGTCGATGCGAAGGCGGGCAGCCAGGCGCCGTTCTTCGATCTCGCCCGGCTGCGGCCAGCGATAGAAGCCGCGACCGGTCGGCCGCTGACCGGGGCGGGCATCCCCTTCGCGACCTTCACCCTGTCCGACGGCGAGGCCAAAGCACGCTTCGAGATCGGGAAACGCAGGTTCGAACTCGACCTCGCCAGCTATGCCTTGCGCGAACTCGGCGCCGGCGAGGGGGCCGCGACTGCGCTGAGCACGCCGCGCAAAACCGGCGAGGACGGTCTTTCAGGCTCGACCTATGTCGGCCCCGACCGGCTGGAGCGCTTGTCGCCCGACGGCAAGCGGCTCACCCATATCCGCGACAATAATCTCTGGCTGCGGTCGGCGATCACCAACGAGATGGTGCAATTGACCACCGATGGCCGCGACGGCGATGCGTGGGAGAATGCGGCCTGGTCGCCGACCGGGCGCCAGTTGATCGTCACCCGGACGGATACGAAGCCCGTCCACAAGCAGCCGTTGGTCGAATGGCTGTCGCGCGACCAGCATGTGCGCTTCCTGCCCTTCGTGCAGGTCGGCGGGCCGTTGCCGCGGGTCGAACTGTATCTGATGGACCCCGATAGCGGCAAAAGTCGGCGGATCGATACGGGGCAGGGCGCCAACGATTACGACAGCTTCGTCATCCCGCTGCGCTGGCGGCGCGGTGGCTCCGAATTCCTGTTCATCCGCATGACGCGCGATTGGAAAAAACTGGAGCTGCGCGCGGCGGATGCGGTCACGGGCCAGTCTCGGATCATATTGACCGACGAGCAGTCGACTTTCCTGTCGGGCACCTATCTCGGCAATGTCGCGTCGTTCCTGGCCTCGATGCTCGACGACGACCGGCATCTCATCTGGCGATCGCAAAAGGACGGCTGGTCGCACCTCTATCTCTACGATTTCGACGGCCGGCTGGTGCGCCGCCTGACCTCCGGCCGGTTCCCGGTGCTGAATGTCGAGGCGGTCGATGAAAAGGCCGGCTGGGTCTATTTCAACGCGCGCGCCGAGCAGCGGGTCTATGACACGCATCTTTACCGAGTGCCGCTTCGCCGTACCGGCGCGATGACGCGGTTGACCGCGGGGCAGGGCGTGCATTCGGCGCAGCTCTCGCCGTCGGCCGATTATCTCGTCGACAGCTATTCCAGCCCGGTCACCCCGCCGGTCGTCGAACTGCGCCGCGCCGACGGCACGCTGGTTCGCGAACTCGCACGCACCGCCATCGCCGATATCATGCCGAGGGATTGGACGCCGCCCGAGGAGTTCGTCGTGAAGGCCGCGGACGGCGTCACCGATCTCCATGGGCTGCTCTACAAACCCTATGATTTCGATCCGGGTAAACATTATCCGGTGGTCGAGACCATCTATGCGGGCGTCGGCGAACAGGCGATCCCGCACATCTTCGCGGATGCGGTGCCGGATGCGATGCTGCTTCAGGGCGGGGAGAAGCTGAACGATGCGCTGCGCCGTGCTGGCTTCGTCGTCTTCGCAGTCGACGGGCGCGGTACGCCGGGGCGCGGCAAGGCGTTCGAGGATGTCGTCTATGGCAAGCTCGGCCAGAACGAGATTGCCGATCATGTCGCCGCACTGAAGGCAGTCGCCGCGACGCGGCCCTATATGGACATGGGGCGCGTCGGCATCGCCGGCCCGTCCTATGGCGGCTTCTTCGCGATCCGCGCGCTGCTGCAGGCACCGGACATCTACAAGGCCGCGGTCGCGCGCGCGCCCGGCGGCAATCGGATGGATGGTCCGCAGGGCGGCACCGAACCCTATATGGGCACGCCGGGGCCGGCTAATGCGGAGGCCTATGCCAATGCCTCCAACGAGCATCTGATTCCGCAGATGCAGGGCAAGCTCATGCTGATCCTGGGCACCAGCGACATGAACACGCCATTCTACAATATCCGCTATGTCGACGCGCTGGCGAACGCGAACAAGAATTACAGCCTGATCGTCCTGCCGCAGGCTGGGCATTCGACGGGCAAGAATCCCTTCGTGCTGGACAACACGCTGCGCTTCCTGACCGAGAATCTGCGGGACAAGGCGAAACAGGTCCCGTGACGCTCAGAAATCCAGCCCCAATGCCAGGAAGGCGTGATAGCCGGCCGCGCCGCCGCCATCGGTGAAGGTCGGCCCGCCCGACGCCAGCAACCGGAACGGTGCGCGCATCTTATAGATTGCGCCGAGCCCCAGGCTGGTGGACGCGCCGCTGCCCACCGCATCGGCGCCCTGCCGGTCCGCCTCGACGCCGATCAGCAGCCGCGGCGTGACCTGTCGCGCGATCGCGGCACCGCCCGTCCAATAGTCGCGATTGCCCGCGCCCGGATTGATCGCATAACCGCCGCCGCCGAAGATCGACCAGGCGCCTATGTCCTTCTGGACCCAGACGGGCAGCAACCCGGTCGGCTTGGCGTTGCCCATGCCGTTGCCGGCCGTGGGCAGGGTCATGCCCGGGAAGAAGGCGACGGAGATCCCGGCATTTTCGTCATGGTAGAAACGGTATTTGGCCGAGATTTCGATATCGCCGGTTCCCCGGCGCCATCCGACCCGATCGTGCGAGAAACCGATGGGAAGGCCGAGCGTGAGCTGGAGGTTCGGCGCTGCGCCGAAATTGATCTCCACGCCCGTCGCCCCCTGAAACTCCGATCCGCGACCTTCGCCTTCCACGATCGGTCCGTAAATCTCCCAATGGCCGGTCTCGGTCGGCTCGGGATCGTCGGTCAGGAAGGGCGGCCCGGCCCAGGCGGCGATGGGGGTGGAAAGTGCGGTGATGGCGAGCAGTGGCCGGAGGAGCTTACGCCGCTTCATGACCGGGCTTCGCCTCGGCGGCGCGCTGCGGGATGATGAGGATCAGCGTGACGATGACGAGCCCGAGCACGATCGACGCGCCGGCACGGCTCAGTTCGAGCCCGCCATGTGCGACCGGCTTGTCGAGGAAATCGCCGACCACCGCGCCGAGCGGCCGCGTCAGAATGAAGGCGGCCCAGAACAGCGCGACGCGGCTGATCGACGTCCGGTGATAGGCGATCGCGATCAGCGCGAGCAGCGTGCCGAAGACGACCGCGGAGCCGAGATAGCCGAGCGGTCCGTCCGCGATCCAGTCGCCCAGCGCAGTGCCGAGCGTCTGCGAGAAGGTGATGGTCAGCCAGTAATAGATCTCGGCGCGGGGTTCGTGCACCGACGCGACGGAGATGCTGCCCAGAGCCCGGTGCCAGACCGCGAGCGAGAGCAGGACGGCCGCCAGCAACAGCATCGATCCGCCGGGATAGCCGATGCCGAGCGAGCGCGTCGCGAAGTCGGCCATCGTCGTGCCCGCGGTGGTCGATGCGATGATCGTCGCCCAACAGAGCATGGGGTGGAACCGCTTCGCACCGATCTGCAGCGCGACGAGCACGACCAACATGGTCGCGAAGATCGCGGTGCCGATCAGATAGCCAAGATCCATCGACATGCTGACGGTATCGCCCGCGGTCTCGCCGAACGTGGTCGCCAATATCTTGATGATCCAGAAACCGAGCGTCACCGCCGGGACCTTGGTCGCTATGGTCTTCATGCTGTCGGACACGCAATTGCTCCTGCCACATCAAATCCGTTCGGGAGTTAGGTGCGGCGCGCCATCGCGCCTATAAGCAGGCGCTCAAATCCACTCGCATAAGCGGAAGTCCATGACCCGAACCGCCAACGGCAATGCCGCGTTTCCGATCACATTGTCCGACCGTCGCGTGGCCGCACCGCTCGCCATCGTCGCGCTCCAGTTCGTGGCTGCCGTCTATTTCGTGGTCGACGGCATCGACGATGTGCTGACGGAGGCGAGCGCGGGGCTCAGCTTCGAGATCGTCATGGAATGCCTGGTCGCGTTCGCGCTGCTCGGCGGGGTCGTGATGGGATCTCGCTATATCGGGCGGATCACAGAGGAACTGCGCTGGAAGGACCAGTCGCTCGCCAATGCGCGTGGCGCGCTGGCCGATCATATCGCGCTGCGCTTCGCCGAATGGGGGCTCACGCCGGGCGAAGGCGAAGTGGCGCTGGTCGCGCTCAAGGGCTGCGATGTCGCGGAGATCGCGCGCCTGCGCGGTGCGGCTGCGGGCACAGTGCGATCGCAGCTCAGTCAGATCTATGCGAAATCCGGGGTGAGCAGCCAGGCGATGCTGGTATCGCTGTTCATCGAGGATCTGCTCGATACCGGCGCCGATGGGGGCGGGTTGGACGGAAGCAGATAGTGGATCCGGGTGAACGGCGATCCACGACATCATGCATCTGCCGCCCGTGTGGCTTGCGCTACATGAAAGATTACACACCCGCGCGCGACTTCGAAGTCTGCAGATGCTAGCCCGGTCGTCATGAAAATTTCCACTCTTCGTTTGCCATTGGCATGGCTGACAGTCGGCGCCGTGATGGTCGCGCCCGTGATCGTACCGGCGGCCATGTCTCCCATTCTCGCCGGCCTGCTGTTCGCCTGGCTTCTCGGCATCATCTTCTGGTCGGCATTCGGCGTGGTCCACGAGGCTGAGGAACTGGCCGAAATCCTGGGCGAACCGTTCGGGACGCTGTTGCTGACCCTGTCGATCGTCATCATCGAGGTCGCGCTGATCTCGGCCGTGATGCTCGGCCCGAAGGCGGTGCCGACATTGGGACGCGACACGATGTTCGCGGTGCTGATGATCGTGCTCAACGGCGTCGTCGGCCTGGGGTTGCTGGTCGGCGGGCTGCGCCATCATCAGCAGAGTTTCAATCTCCAGGGCGCCAGCGCCTATCTCGCGGTCACGATCCCGCTTTCGGTGATCGCGCTGGTCCTTCCCAATTTCACGACATCCAGTTCGGGCGGCACGCTGTCTCCGGTGCAGTCAGGCCTGTTCTCCCTTCTGACGATCGCATTGTACGGCATATTCCTGTGGTTGCAGACCGGCCGGCATCGCGGCTTCTTCCAGGCGGTGAGCGAGGGGGAGGAGACGGAATGGCAGGATGCCAGCCCGCTTCCCCATGCCGAGCGTTCGGGGTCGCTGACGCGGCACATGCTGCTGCTGCTCGCCAATATCCTGCCGATCGTCATTCTCTCCAAAAGCCTGGCCAAAATGCTTGATGCCGGCATCGAGGCGCTGGCCGCGCCGACCGCGCTGGGCGGCATCATCATCGCGATGATCGTCTTCACGCCGGAGGGGATATCCGCCCTGCGCGCGGTGGCCGCCAACCAGCTGACCCGTGCGATCAATCTCTGCCTGGGCGCCGCGACGTCCACGTTGGGGCTGACCGTGCCCGCCGTGCTGCTGATCGGCCTGTTGAGCGGACAGCCCGTCATCCTCGGCCTGTCCGCCGCCAACATGGTCCTGCTGTCTATGACGCTGGTGCTCAACGGCGTCACATTCTCAGGCGCGCGCACGACGATGCTGGAAGGCGCGGTGCACCTGTCGCTGTTCGCGGTGTTCCTGATCCTGGTCTTCAGCCCGTGAGCGATTGAAGCGTCAGGCGGGCTGAAGATCCTTGATCTGCGCGAAGAGCGCTGACGGCCTCAGAACACCGTCCTCAGCCCGAACACCAGATTGCGGCCACGCAGGGGCGACGCGTCGCGGATGAAGGATGCGTGGTTGAACGCAAGCTGGTTGGTCAGGTTGCTGCCGCGCACGAACAGTTCGGCATTGCGCCGTTCGCCCAGGTCGAGCCGATAGGCCAATGTCGCGTTGAGCATGTCGTAGCCCGGCGTACGCGTCTCGAACGAAGCGACGCGCCCCTGTTCGAACACATGATAATATTCCGCGTCGATGGTGAAGGGACCGACATGTCCGTCGGCGCGCACGCCGACCCGCGCGGCGGGGATGCGCGGCAGGTTGCCGGCATCGTCCTTCAGCTTGGCGCGGACATAGTCGCCGAAGATCGAGGCGGCGAATTGCGGCGAGAAACGATGGCGCAGCTCGCCGTCCACGCCGGTGAAGGTCGCGCCCGCGCCGACATAGCGGATCAGGCGGAAATCCTCGAACTGGTCGAGCGTCCGGGCGAAGATGTAATTGTCGAAATCCTGGTGATAGGCGCCGAGGGTAAAGGTAGTGGCGCCGCGCGTCTTGCGCAGCGTGAGGTTGATCGAATTCGAGCTTTCCTCATCCAGCGAGACCTTGTCGGCCAGTCGCGTATTGCCCGTCACCATGCCGATCTCGAAGGTGTTGGTCGCCAGGTGGACGCCATAGGCATAGAGTTCCTGCACCGATGGCGCGCGCTGCGAATGGGCGAGCGACAGGGCAAGCGAATAGCTGTCGTCAAGATCCCACACCGCCGCCGCCGAGGCGGAGAAGGGACTGTACGAGACCGAGGGATAGCGCAGGTCGCCCGACTTCACCTTTTGCCATTCCTGGCGCACTGCGGCTTCCAGCCGGACCGGGCCGAGCGGCAGCGTCTCCATCAGGAAGATCGCGGTGTTGCTGGTGTCGGTATCGATCAGGAACGCTTCCGCGCCATCGGCCTGGAAGCGGCTGTCCGAATGCTGGACGCCGAACGTGCCGCGCAGCCCGCCGATCGGCTTGTGCGTCAGTTCGAAGCGCAGATCGTGCGCCTTGTTGCGGAACGTCGTCGCCACCTCGTCATGCTCGATCTCGTCATGTTCGTAATCGGTGAAGGACAGGCGGAACCGCACCTTCTCGATGCCGGGCAGGGGATTGCGATAATCGCTGCGGATGTCGAACCGTTCGCTGCGGAGCTTCACGAACGGCACTTCTTCATGCTCGTGGTCGTGATCATGGTCGTGATCATCCTCGTCATGCGCATGGCCGCCGCAATGCAGGCTGGTCCCGTGAGGATGGCAGGATTCGTAATCGTGCGAATGGCCGGGCAGGCCGTACTCGCTGCGCTGGCGGGTATAGGCGACGCCGAGATAGCCGTCCTGCCCGATCCAGGATCCGCCCAGGCTGACGGTGGAGGTGTCGTTGTACGACCCTTCGACCCGCCGGCTGCCGAAGCCCGAAGGCACGCGGTAATCGTCCGACCGGCGATGGACGCCCTCGACGCGGAAGGCGAAGGGGCCGACGCCCGCGGTGACGCCGCCGACCAGAGATCGCTCGTCGTCGCCGGTGCCCAGCCGCCCCTCGAACGCACCCGAGAAGCCACCCGACGGCACCGCTGTCGGCACTTTCTCGTCGAGCAGGTTGACCGCACCGCCGATCGCGCCGCTGCCATAGAGCAGGGTAGCCGGTCCGCGCAGCACTTCGATGCCGCGCAGCAGCAGCGGCTCGGCGGTGACGTTGTGATCGGGCGAGATGGTCGACGCGTCCTGGATATTGGCGCTGTCGCTGAGCGCCTGGACGCGCGGCGAGGTCTGGCCGCGAATGACCGGCCGGCTGGCGCCGCCGCCGAAATTCTCGAAATTGATGCCGGGCTGTCCGGCCAATGTCTCGCCCAATGTCGCCTGGCGGCGATGGACCAGCTCGTCGCCGGTCAGCGTCAGTACCGGGGTCGCGGTCTCGTCCGCGCGCTGCTCGAGCGGCGCGGCGGTGATCACGATCTCCCCCTCGGCATGGCCGCCGGCCTGGGCATGCGCGGCCCCCTGGGCGAGCGCGGGGGCGATCGCGATGGCGGATACGGCATGGAGGATATGACGACGGGTCTTCACGATGATCCTTTCTCTTCCTGAACGGGCAGGCGAGTAGGATACGTTATAACATTGCTCAACCCGAAAACGGCGCGGACGGCGTCAGCAACAATTTGTCACGGATCGGGGATGGCGTGAAAACGATCCCGCTCTGCCTCAGGCGGTGCGGGGCTCGATCCGTGGGATGAGCAGGTGGATGACGCACAGCGCGGTCAGATAGGAACCGGCGCAGATCGCCAGCAGCGTCGCATAGCCGGCCCCGCTTTCGAGCGACCAGCCGGCGAACTCGATCATGAAGATGCCCGACAGATTGCCGAAAAAGGCGGCGATGCCGATCGCGGTGCCGATCCGGCTGGCGGGGAACATGTCCGCCGCCAGCCCGAAGATGTTGGTCGAGAAACCCTGATGCGCGAACAGTGCCACGCCGATGATCAGCGCCGCCAGCCAGGCATTGCCGGCCATCAGCACCAGCGGCACCGGCAGGATCAGGCATCCGAAGATCGCCATGCTGGTCTTGCGCGCCGCGTTCACCGAAACCCCCCGGCCGATCAGCCGCGACGGAAGCCAGCCGCCGGTCAGCGCGCCAAGTGCGGCGAGCGCATAGATCAGCGCGATCGGCGGGCCGATCTGGCCCTGCGACAGCGCGAACACCCGGTGGAACAGGTCGGGGATGAAGAACAGCATGAACCACCAGACCTGGTCGGTCAGCATCTTGCCCAGGATCAGCGCCCATTGGCGGCGGTCGCGAAGCTGGGTGGACAGGTTGATCGGGGCGGGGGCTTCCTGCGCGTGCGGCTGAACCTCCGGCATGCGGATCGCGTACCAGGCGACGACCCAGACGAGCCCCAGTCCGCCCGCGATCAGGAACGTCGCCTGCCAGCCCAGCCAGACCGCGAGCAACGGGATGGACAAAGGCGCCAGGATCGCGCCGACATTCGGTGCCATGTTGCTGATGCCGAGCATGGTGGAGCGCCGCGCGACAGGAAAATAGGTCGCCGCGCTCTTGACCATCGCGGGCGTTCCCGTCGCCTCGAACACGCCCAGCGCCGCGCGGACGACGACGAAGCCGCCGACCGTCGTCGCGACGGCATGGGCCATCGCTGCGAGACTCCAGGCGCCCACGCCCAGCGCGAAGCCCCGGCGCAGGCCGACCCGGTCGATGAACCAGCCGGTGCCGAGAAACGCAATGGCGGCGGCGAACTGAAAGACGGAGGCGAGATGGCTGTAATCGCGCTCCGACCAGCCGAATTCTGCCTGGAGCGTGGGTTTCAGCAGCGCGATGATCTGGCGGTCGACATAGTTGAGCGCGATCGCGACGAACACCATCATCGTCAGGATCGACCGGCGCCTTGCCTCCGCCGCGTCGGTCATCGTGCCGTGCCCGCCGTACATTGCCGCAGCAACTCGCCCGCCCGGGATCCGCGCCGGGCGAACACGACCGGACGGCCGATCGGCGCTTCGATCATGTGGCGCCCTTTCGTCATCACGCGTTCGGGCCAGACCAGCGACCAGCTGTCGTCGGGAAGATAGGCGTCGACGGTCTTCGTATCGGCATCGAGCACGGGCACCATCATCAGGTCGGCGCCGAGCATGAATTGCTCATAGACAGTCTTCCGGAATTCCGGATCGTCGGGATAATGAAGATAGGGGTGGCGGACCTCGGGCCAGCCCTTCGCCTCCGCCTCCGCCGCCAAGCCCGCGCGATAGGGGGCCAGACAGGCATAGATCGATGCCATCCGGCCGAAATGCGCGATCGTCTCCGCATCGCCGTCGAACTGGAAATTGCGGTCGGGATGGCTGCCCTCATGCGTGCGGAACACCGGCGTGAACGCCGCCATTTCCGCCCAGCGCATGAACAGTTCCTTGGACCGTCCGACCGAATAGGAAGGGAAGCTGTGCGCGGTATAGCCGCCGATATCCGAATGCTGGAATGCATAGCCGCTGATCCCGGCGGTGAGCATGCCGGTCACGGCCGATTTGATCCCGTCGTGACGGCCCCATTCCACCTGCTGGTCGCCCAGCCAGAACAGGGTGGCGTCGCGCGGGGCCAGCGTATAGCCGGCGCGGTGGAAGATCACCGCATCGCCCAGGCCCGCTTCGTCCGCCGCCTCGCGATTGAGCCGTGCCCAATCGTCGGCATAGCGGTTGTGATAGACCAGCGGGTCCACGCCGTTGGACAGCACCGCGTCGACCGGCAGTCCCTCGGCGAAATCGGCCATCCAGCCGCTGAAGCCGCTGGCGATCATCTGCGTCTTGATGATGGTCTTGTACCAGTCCCACGCCTTGCGATTGGTCAGGTCGATCATGCCGAACCGGTAATGCGGGGCGCCGCGCATATAGGGTTCGCCGCTGGCGTTCTTGACGAGATAGCCGTTGCGCTTCGCTTCGCCGAACAGGTCGCGCCGGTTCGGCAGCGTCGTCGCCAGGTCGGCGAGGAAGGGGTTCACATAGCCCATGAGCCGGATGCCGCGCGCCTTCAGTCCGGCGACGAAACCCTCCCAGCCATGATAACGGGCGGTGTCCATCGTCCAGGTCCACCAGAGGCGCTTGCCGCCATTGGGATCGATCCGCTGGCCCACCCAGTCCTGCACCCAGAGCGCCGCGACGGGCGTGCCCGCCGCTTCGGCCGCCGCGATCTTGGCGAGCGCGACATCGGTGCCGCCCTGCACACCGAGCACCGCACCGCGATTGATCCAGCCGGGCAGGGCGCGCATCCGGCCATGGGTTTCGGTATAGGCGGTGATCAGGTCGAGCGGACGTGCGCCGCTCAGCAGGCCGCCCGTCATCCGCGTCGCGAACAGTTCGACGGCGAAGCGATCGGGCGCGCGCAGGTCGAACATCGCGCGCTCGGTCGTGTCGAGAAACAGGCCGCGTCCGGCGCTGGTCACGAATTGCGGCACGCTCGCATAGCTGAGCGTCCAGTTGCCGCCGGAATCGCTGATCCGGTTCATGGCGCTGGTCGTCGGCTCGTCGCCGCGGCCGAAACCCTGTTCGGAGATCATGACGGGCAGCTTGCGGCCCTTCATGTCGAAATAGGAGAATTGCGTGCCGAAGCCGTAGAAACCCTCTTCGTCGCGCGATGTGCCGACCAGCCCGACCCGGTTATAGCCGCGCGCCGCGGCGGCGTTGCCCAACGAGAGGTCGAAGGCCAGTCGCGGGCCGTTGTCCGCCAAGGTCAGCGTGAAAGGCAGGTCGCCGTCGTCGCATGTCAAAGCGCCGTCGATCGTCAACCGCTTGCCGGCGGACGCGGCGATGCGGGTCACGCGCTGGGCGGCGCAGGTCTTGAGATCGCTTTCCTCGACCGCCTCGTCCCAATGGCCGACGATCTTCGTCGCGCGCGCGGCGGCTGTGACGAAGGCGCGACCGGCGAGTGATGCGAAGACCGCGCGCCCCTGGCTGGCGATGTCGAGCCGCGCGTCGGTGCCGGCGGTCAGCCGGACATCGAACCTGCCGATGCGGCCGGAAAAGCCCCGCGCCGGATCGACGCGCAGCGTCGCGTCGCCGGGCGCGGCGAAGGCGGGCGACGCG
>Ga0209902_100821_pt1 | contig 23396 bp, 20 predicted proteins | sample FECB27metaG_FD_188304 | JGI IMG/M metagenome (GOLD analysis project Ga0209902, IMG submission 188304) | Cyanobacterial communities from the Joint Genome Institute, California, USA - FECB-27 (SPAdes) (version 2) | ecosystem: Environmental > Aquatic > Thermal springs > Hot (42-90C) > Microbial mats...
CGACGACGCGCGGCCAGCCGGCGACCGGATGGTCGAGATGGCCGATGCGCGTCGCCTCGCGGAACACCTCGAGCATGTCGAGGTCGCCATAGGCGTAGAACGGGTCGCGGGTGTTGTCGCTCGCCACGGCCACGGGGATGCCGCGGGCCGTCAGCTCGTGCAGCAGCGTCACGCCGCGGCGTCGGGGGGTGGCCGAGCCCCCGCGATCCTGCAGATAGAGATTGCACAACGGCAGCGAGACGATGGCGAGGCCGGCGCGGGCGACCTTGTCCATGACGCGACGGGCGTCGTCGTCGTCCATCACCGACAGCGAGCAGCAGTGCCCGCAGACGACGCGGCCGGTGAAACCGGTCTCCATGACCGCCTCGGCAACCAGCGACAGCGTGTCGACCGAGGCGTCCATCGTCTCGTCGACGTGCAGGTCGACGCCGGCGCCGTGGCGGCCGGCAGCCTCGATGGCGCGGCGGATGTGCGAGGCGGCGTCGTCGCCGGGAATGGTGACGCCGCCGACCGCGCCCTGGCACGCGGCGGCATAGCCGGCGAGCTCGTCGAGCAGCGCGTCGCTGGTGCGCTCGTCGAGGGGCATGATCGAGCAGGCCTGCAGGTCGATGCTGCCCTCCCAGCGGGCGCGCATGTCGAAGAACACCGGCCAGGAGATCTTCTGCTGCGGCGCGATGGAATCGATGTGGGTGCGCAACAGCCGCGTGCCGTGGGCGTAGGCGCAGCGCAGCGAGAAATCCATCCGCCGGGCGACGTCGTCGGCCGTCCACGAGGCCTCGCGGTCGTCGCGGGTGGCGTTGAGCGCGCCGTCGAAGCTGCCGTCGGGGTTCGGCCGGCGCGGCCAGATGTGGCCCTTGTCGAGATGGGTGTGCATGTCGACGAGGCACGGCAGCACCAGGCCGTGGTCGAGCGCGATGCTCGCCTCCTCGGCGCCGGCCTCGCAGCCGGACGCCTCGATGGCGACGATGCGGCCGTCGGCGATGACGATGTCGGCGGAGGCGAGCCCGTCGTCGTCGGCGACGAGGCCGGGCGCATCGGTGACGCAGGCGACGACGGTGGCGCAGCTGAGCCTCAGCCGCGGTGCGAACGGGACGACGGTGAAATCGGCGGACATGGGACCCGTTGGTCTGGTTTCAGCGATCGCGGGATAGCGAACTCTGTTTCAGCGATCACGCGGTCGCGCGCTCTGGTCTCAGCGGTCGCGCGGCAGCGCGCTCTGGTCTTAGCGGTCGCGCGGCAGCGCGCTTTCGTGCCAGCGGCGGAGCAGCAGGTGGGAGACGAGGCTCGTCATCGCGAAGATGACGACGCCGGTGAGGGACAAGAGGATCAGTGCCGCGAACAGGCGGGGGATGTTGAGGCGATATTGCGACTCGAGCAGCCGGAAGGCGAGGCCGGAGCCGGCGCCGGCCGAGCCCGCGGCGAACTCGGCGACGACGGCGGCGATCAAGGCGAGGCCGCCGGCGATCTTCAGGCCGGCGAGGAAGTAGGGAAGCGCGCCCGGGATCTGCAGGTGCCACAGCGTGCGCCAGCGCGAGGCGCCATAGAGCTGGAAGAGGTCGAGCAGGTTGTGGTCGACGCTCTTCAGGCCCACCGTGGTGTTCGACAGCACCGGGAAGAAGGCGACGATCCAGGCGCACAAGAGCAGCGCGAACTCCGTCGACGGCGCGTAGATGAGGATGAGCGGGGCGATCGCCACGATCGGCGTCACCTGCAGGATGACGGCGTAGGGATAGAGCGCGAGCTCGATCCACTTCGACTGCGCCATCAGGATCGCCAGCGCGACGCCGCCGGTGAGCGCCAGCGCCAGCGCGGCGAAGGTGGTCCACAGGGTGTTGAGCAGCGAGCGGCCGAGGATCGGCCAGTCGGTGACCATCGCCACCGCCACGTCGGCCGGGCTCGGCAGGATGTAGCGCGGGATCTGGTAGGCGATGACGGTGCCCCACCAGGCGACGACGACGAGCGCCAGCATGACGACGGGCACGAGGATGCGCATCGTCCGCGAGACGCCGCCGGGCGGGGGGACGGCGGCGGCGTCCGCGGCCGTCCCCGGGGTGACGGCCACCGGCATCGGCGCAGGACCTTGCATCGGCAGAGGACCTTGCATCGGCACAGGACCTTGCATCGGCGCGGCCGTGGTGGTGTCGCCGCTGGCGCTCACAGGTGGCTGTCTCCGGCGGTGGCGATGGCCGCCTGCAGGGCGCGCGAGGTCTCCTCGCAGACGTCGTGATAGAGTGGGCTGGTGCGGAAGCCGTCGCCGCGCGGCAGCGGCGCGTCGACCTCGATCGTCTCCAGCAGCCGCCCCGGCCGCGCCGCCATCACGACGATGCGGGTGGAGAGGTAGGCCGACTCGAACACCGAGTGGGTGACGAACACCACGGTCGTGGCGAGCCGCACCTTGATCGCGAGGAGATCGTCGTTGAGGCGCTGGCGGGTGATCTCGTCGAGCGCCGCGAACGGCTCGTCCATCAACAGGATGCGCGGACGGGTGGCGAGGGCGCGGGCGATCGAGACGCGCATCTTCATGCCGCCGGAGAGCTCGCGCGGATAGGCGTCCGCGAAGCGGTCGAGGCCGACGAGGGCGAGCGCCCCCATCACCTCGGCGCGGGCGGCGGTGCGCGACACGCCCTTCAGGCGCAGCGGCAGCCAGACGTTGGCGAACACCGTCGCCCACGGCATCAGCGTCGGCTCCTGGAAGACGAAGCCGATGTCGTGCAGCGACGGCACGCCGCCGCCGGTGTCGCGCGACCACTCGACGGTGCCGCTGGTCGGCTCGGCGAGGCCGGCGATGATGCGCAACGCCGTCGACTTGCCGCAGCCGGAGGGGCCGAGCAGCGACAGGAACTCGCCCTGTCGCACCGTCAGGTCGAGGCCGGCGAGCGCCGTCACGCCGCTGGCGAAGCGCTTGCCGACGCCGGCGAGCCGGACGATCGGCGCACCAGCAGGACCGTCCGCCGGGGGGTGTCCCGCGGCGGACGGCGAAGACGCCAGGGCGGCGGAATGCCCGCCGCCTTGCCTCACTTCGCGAGGTCCTTGCCGACGCCCTTGCAGACGAAGGCGAGCGTGTAGGACTTGGTGTAGTCGATGTCGGCCTTGACGACGTTCGCCGCCACCATCTTGTCGAAGAACGACTTCTGCCGCGCGTCGGTCATGCAGCCGATGCCGCCGGCCTCCGCCTCGCCGGAGACGACGATGCCGTATTCCTTCATCTTGGCGATGGAAAAGGCGATCTGGCCGTCGGTGATCTCGGGATTGTCGGCCTTGATCAGCGCGTTGGCGGCGGTGTTGTCGCCGTAGAGGTAGTTGTACCAGCCGATCGCCGAGGCATCGACGAAGCGCTGCACCAAGTCGGGCTTCTCGTCGACCATCGTCTGCTGGGTCTCGATCAGCGTCGAGTAGGTATCGAAGCCGTAGTCGGCGAGCAGGAACTCCTTCGGCTTCCAGCCCGCCTGCTTCTCGATCTCGTAGGGCTCGGAGGTGATGTAGCCCTGCTGCGCCGACTGCTTGTCGGCAATGAAGGGGGCCGGGTTGAAGGTGTAGGGCTTGTACTGCTCGTCGCGGAAGCCGGGATAGGCCGACTTCATCCACTGGAAGTAGGAGGAGAAGCCGTCCTTGCCCATGAAGATGGTCGGCAGCTTGGCGAGGTCCTCGAGCGTCTCCATCCCCTGGTCGGGATGGGTGAGGAGCACCTGCGGCTCCTTCTGGAAGATCGCGCCGACGACCAGCGTCGGGATGCCCTGCTCGACCGCCGAGAACGGCTCGAGCATGTTGCCGCCCATGTAGAAGTCGATCTTGCCGGCGATCAAAAGCGCCCGGTTGGCGGCCTGCGGGCCGCCCTGGCGGATCGTCACCTTCAGGCCGGCCTTCTCGTAGGTGCCGTCGGCGACGGCCTGATAGTAGCCGCCATGCTCGGCCTGGGCGAGCCAGTTGGTGCCGAACGTCACCTCGTCGAGCGCCAGCACCGGGCCGGCGAAGAGCGTTCCGGCGAGCACCGGCGCCGCGAAGAGCATCATTCCACGGTTCATGTCGTCTTCCCCTCCAGATACCGGCGGCCCGCGCCGTCGCCCGCCCCACGTGCCCGTCCCGATCCCCGGCTGAAGGCGCACCAAGGCCGCAGCAGGGAACGCGGGGAGAGGGCACACATCGGTTGGCAAGACATGTGCCATGGCGAAGCGGCGGCAAGGCCACCTCGAACTCGTGAGCGCAGCTTAGGGGATCGGCGCGGGTCACGGAAGCGCCCGGGGCCGTCGGCGTTGCCCCGGGGCAACACTTGCACACCGCAAGCTGCAACACCGCACGGCGGCCTTGTCGTGCAACCTCTGATCGTCGACGTTCGGTATCGGAGACCCGGCGGGCGCTGCGGGCGGGTCCCGGACGGACGGGGGAAACACACGTGCTGAAAAGGCGTATCGCGGCGCTCTCGGCTGCCTTGGTCATGCTCGCGGGGCTGGCCGCTCCGGCGACGGCGGCCGACTTCAAGGTCGACGGCGAGCGGCTGTTCATGTCCGGACAGATCTACGGGCGTCACGAATTCGAGACGCTGGCGAAGCTGATCCGCGACAATCCGAAGATCTCCATCATCGTCATGAAGGATTTCTACGGCGGGCGCGCCGGCACGGCCGGCTTCTTCAACTTCACCAAGTTCATCCGCGACAACAACCTCTCCACCGAGGTCGATGGCGCCTGCTTCTCCGCCTGTGCCGTCGCGTTCATGGGCGGCGTCAGGCGCAGCATCTCGCCGAAGGCCGATCCGAACAAGAGTTTCGTCGCCTTCCACGGCGCCTACTATCCGGGCGGTCGCCCCGACAAGGCCTTCCAGGCGACCTTCGTATCGGCACTGCGCCGCTATTCCGGCGGGCGCATGCCGGAGAAGGTCGCACGCTACGCCTACGAGATGCCGCCGAAGGGGTTCCTGTTGTTCCTCGATGCTCGCAAGGCGAAGCCGAAGGGCGGCATCTCGGTGATCGCCTGCAAGGATGGCGACCTGCTCGGCACCGGCGGCTGCACCGGCTTCACCGACATCGACTCCCACAAGGTCGGCGTCTACACCCATTGAGCGGCGGCCGCTCGCGTCCATTGAGCGGCGGCCGCTCGCGCGTCGCGGCCGTCTGCCCCACACCGCCGTCGCGGCGGGATCGGTTCGGAGCCGGCGAAGTTCGGCAGCGGGGAGAGTGTCGATGGGGCGATCTCTGACGGCGGCACGCGCGATCGGCGTGGCGTGCATGCTCCTCGCCCTCGGCGTTTCCGCCGCGGGCGCCGCTGAGCTCCGCGTCGACGGGACGCGTCTCTACGTCTCCGGCGAGATGCACGGCGACCGCGAGTTCGAGCGCTTCACCGCGATGATCCGCGACAATCCGGCGGTGAAGACGATCGTCATGAAGGACTTCTACGGCGGTGCCGTGCAGTGGGGCTCCTTCACCACCATCACCAAGTTCATCCGCGACAAGAAGCTCGCCACCGAAGTCGACGGGCCGTGCGTGTCGGCCTGCGCGCTCGCCTTCCTCGGCGGCGTGCGGCGCTCGACGGCGCCGGGCGCCGACCCGAAGCGCAGCTTCATCGGCTTCCACGGCATCTACAACAGCCTCGGCGGCACCCACGCGAGCGAGTTCAAGGGCACGTTCGTCAATGCGCTGCGCCGCTACACCGGGGGCAAGATGCCCGAGGCCGTGGCGCTCAAGGCGTTCTCGCTGCCGAGCGACGGCTTCCTCGCCTTCTTCGACGCCCGCAAGGGCAAGCGCAAGAACGGCGTGTCGGTGCTCCTGTGCGAGCATTTCGGCAAGGACGACGGCTGCGTCGGCATCAAGGGCATCGACGGCCTGTCGGCGGGCGTCTTCACCCACTGAGAACCCGCTGCGGCCCCCCGCCGGCCGGCCCCTCATCCGCCCCGGCCGCGCCGGTTTCTTCGGCGCGGCAAATGCTCTAGCCTCCGGTGTCGTCCTCCTCCCCGGACCGCCCGATGCTGCGCCGTCACACGCCGCCGACGATCAGAGCGCCGTTCGCCAACTACGCCCACGCCGTCGGCGTGCCGGCGGGGGCGGAGCTGCTGTTCACCTCCGGACAGCTCGGCATCGCGCCCGACGACACCGTGCCGGCCGACACCGAGGCACAGGCGGATATCTGTTTTGCCAACATCGCCGCGGTGCTGGCCGATGCCGGCCTCGGCGCCGCCGACGTGGTGCGCATCAACGCCTACGTCGTCGACCGGGCGGATTTTCCCGCCTACATGCGGGCGCGCGACCGCTTCGTCGGCGCGCTGCCCGGCCCGGCCTCGACGCTCGTCATCGTCGGCGGCTTCACGCGGGCGGAGTTCAGGGTGGAAGTCGAAGTGGTGGCGGCGCGCCTGCCGGCCGCCGGCTGAAGGGGATCGAGGGGAAGCGCATGCGGCTGTGGATCAAGGACCCGGTGGCGGTGCTCGCCGAGGGCGCCGAGCGCGGCCTCGTCGTCGAGGACGACCGCATCGTCGAGCTGGTGCCGCGCGGGGCGCACGGCCCGGCGGCGCCGGTGGATCAAACCTTCGACGCGAGCCGCCACGTCGTCCTGCCCGGCCTCGTCAACACCCACCACCACATGTTCCAGACGCTGACGCGCGCCCATCCGGCGGCGATCAACAAGGAGCTGTTTCCCTGGCTGAAGGCGCTGATGCCGATCTGGGCACGCAACGTCAAGCCGGAGCCGTTCCGGCTGGCGACGCGCCTCGCGCTGACCGAGCTCCTGATGTCGGGCTGCACCACCGTCTCCGACCACCAGTACCTGTTCCCCGCCGGCCTCGAAGACGCCATGGACATCCAGGCGGAGGAGGCGACCGCCATCGGCATGCGGATGACGCTGACCCGCGGCGCCCTCAGCCTGCCGCCGAGCGGCGACGGACTGACGGTGAAGGAGGCGATCCAGGACGACGACGTCATCCTCGCCGACTGCGAGCGGGTGATCGCCCGCTACCACGACCCCTCCGAGGGCGCCTTCCTGCAGGTGGCGCTGGCGCCCTGCGCGCCGTTCAACGTGACGCGGCGGCTGATGGTCGAGACGGCGGCGATGGCGGAGCGCTGCAACTGCCGCCTCCACACCCACCTCGGCGAGACCCACGACGAGAACGCCTACTGCCTGCACCACTACGGCATGCGGCCGGTCGACTATCTCGGTGAGCTCGGCTGGCTGAACGAGCGCGTCTGGCTCGCTCACGGCATCCACTTCAACGACGCCGAGGTGGAGCGCCTCGGCCGCCACAAGGTCGGCGTCTGCCACTGCCCGACCTCGAACATGGTGCTCGCCTCCGGCCACTGCCGCACCAAGGAGCTCGAGGCCGCCGGTGCCCCGGTCGGGCTCGGCGTCGACGGCTCGGCCTCCAACGACAACTCCAACCTCATCGAGGGCGTCCGCCACGCTTTGATGATCGGCCGGCTCACCTATGACGCCGCCGCCGTCACCCACTTCGATGCCTTCCGCTGGGCGACCGAGGGATCGGCGCGCTGCCTCGGCCGCGACGACATCGGCGCGGTCGCCGTCGGCAAGCAGGCCGACCTCGCGCTCTATACGCTCGAGGAGCTGCGCTTCTCCGGCGCCGGCGACCCGCTCGCGGCGCTGGTGCTGTGCGGCGCCCACCGCGCCGACCGGGTGATGATCGCCGGCGAGTGGAAGGTCGCGGACGGCATGCCCGTCGGGGTCGACGTCGGCCGCCTGCGCGCCGAGCACGGGGCGGCCGCGAAAGCCTTCCTGGAGAGCTTCTGATGCTGCCGCGGCGCCATTGGCGGGAGATGACGACGCTCGACTTCCGCGACCCCGACGTGGCGCGCTGGGTCGCCGTGCTGCCGGTCGCGGCGATCGAGCAGCACGGCCCGCATCTGCCTGTCGCCACCGACACGATGATCGCCGAGGGCCAGATCGCCCGGGTGCTGGAGCTCCTGCCCGCCGACCTGCCGGTGACCTTCCTGCCCGTGCAGGCGATCGGCAAGTCGAACGAGCACGTGCTGTCCCCCGGCACGCTGACGCTGTCGTGGGACACCGTCACCCGCGCCTGGATCGAGATCGGCGAGAGCGTCGCCCGCGCCGGCGTCCGCAAGCTCGTCATCGTCAACTCGCACGGCGGCAACGTGCCGATCGTCGACATCGTCTGCCGCGAGCTGCGCGTCCGCTTCGACATGCTCGCCGTGCAGACCCACTGGGCCCGCTTCGGCCAGCCGGACGACGTCTTCCCGCCGCACGAGTTCATCGACGGCATCCACGCCGGCGACATCGAGACGTCGCTGATGCTGCATCTCGCGCCGGAGCTCGTGCGGATGGAGCGGGCGGAGGTGTTTCGCTCGGCGCAGACCTCCTACATCCAGGAGTTCGCCCACCTGCGCGGCCACGGCCCGCACGCCTTCGGCTGGATGGCCCAGGACCTCAACCCGACGGGCGCGGTGGGCGACGCCACCGCGGCGACGGCCGAGAAGGGCGCCGCCTCGCTCGACCACGCCGCGCGCGGCTTCGTCGAGCTCCTCGCCGACGTCGACCGCTTCGATCTCGCCCGCCTCTGGCGCTCGGTGGAGTGAGCGCCCAAGGGCCGTGCGCGATCGGCGGTGCGCGTGATCAGCGGAGGGCGTGATCAGGCTTGTATCGGCTGCGCCAGCGCCTCGGCGAGCGGGCCGGTGTCGCCGACGGCGTAGACCTTCAGCTTCGACTGCCGGCCGCGGACGGCGATCTCCTCGACCCGCACCGCCGGCAGCGCCACGTGCGCGGCATGCACGACCGCGTGCGACACCACCAGCACGGCACCGAACTCCTTCGTCAGCGTCTCGAGCCGGCTCGCGGTGTTGACGGTGTCGCCGAGCGCGGTGATGCCGGCCGTCTCGCCGCCGCCGGCGGCGCCGACGCGTCCGAGGATCGCCGGGCCGACGTGGATGCCGATGCCGATCTTCAAGGGCGCGCCGAGCTGCGGCTCGAGCTCGCGGTTGAGCTCGACCATCTCGGCCTCCATGCGCACGGCGGCGGCGAGGGCCGAGCGGCTGCCGGCGGCGACGCCGTCGGTCATGCCGAAGATCGCCATGACGCCGTCGCCGATGAACTTGTCGACATAGCCGCGCTCGGCCCGGATGGCGCGGGCCATCGCGTCGAGGTAGCGGTTGAGGATGAACACCACGTCGTAGCTGAGCCGGCGCTCGGACAGGCTGGTGAAGCCGCGCAGGTCGACGAACAGCACCGCCACCGGCTGCTCGACGCCCCAGTGGTAGGCGTCCTGGCCGTCGGCGGCGATCGCCGCGGCGGTCGTCTCGCGGGCCGGCAGCAGCGGCTGCACGGCGAGGTCGGTGGTCGGCCGGAGCTGGCAGGCGAGGCGCACCGCGGCGTCGGCGCCGATCCGCTCCAGCACCGCGTGCTCCTGCGCCCCGGCCTCGGGCTGCCGGTCGAGACCGTCGAGGATGCGGGTGCGGCAGGTCGAGCAGCGGGCGCGCCCGCCACAGACGGCGGCGTGCGGAATGCCGTGCATGCGGCTGATCTCGAGCAGCGACGGGCCGGGCAGTACGCGTAGCACCCGGTTGCCGGGGTAGGTGACGGCGATGCGCCGCACCCGGCCGAACGGCAACAGCCGCACCGCCATCACCAGCAGCGACACGGCGAGCACGGTGCCATAGGCGGCGAGCGTCGCCTGGAAGACGGCGCCGCCGGTCGCCACCTGCTCCGGCGTCAGCGTGCCGGTGTCCTGGCCGAGGATCCACAGGCGGCGGGCGGCGTCGACGAAGCCCCATTCGGCGAGCAGCGGCACGGCGACGGCGGCGGTGAGCAGCGCCGCCCGCCAGCGCCGGTAGCCGGGGCGCATCCGCAGCCAGAAATGCAGGCCGATGCAGGCGTGGATCCACACCGTCAGCATCGCCAGCGTCTGCAGGAACACCTCGTTCGGCCACTGCAGCGACAAGACGTGGGTGTAGCTGTCCTCGACGTCGTCGAGCATCGCGAGGCCGGCGGTGCCGACGACGTGCTTGGCGATGAGCAGCGGGATGGCGAGCCCGAGGACGAGCTGCGCGGCTTCCGCCGGCGGCATCCGCAAGGTGCGCCGCCGCGCCGTCTTCCACAGCGCCAGCGCCACGTGCACCACCAGCGCGCCGACAAGGAGCGCGAAGCCGGGCGAGGAGCGCCAGAAGCCCGTGCGCCAGGCCTGCACGTCCTCCATCAGCCCGACGGACCAGATGCCGAGGGCGTGGTTGAGGAAGTGGGAGAGCGCGAAGGCGAAGAGGACGAGGCCGGAGGCGAGGCGCAGGCGCGGCGGCGCGACCCAGGGCCTGACCCGGTCGCGCAGGCGCCGGACGAGCCCGCCCGCCGGGTCGCCGGCTTGCCCTCCGCCGTCCGTCGCCGTCATTTGCGAGAGCCTCGTTGCGCCGAGGTCGTCAGGCCGAGACCACCCCGTCATCGACCATCGCCCGCGCGAAGGGATAGACGTAGTTCGGGTCCGGCAGCGCCACCTTCGGCCGCTTGCCCTCGTAGTCGCAGCGGGTGAGCAAATCGCGGATCAGGTTGAGGCGCGCGTGCTTCTTGTCGTTCGCCCGCACGATCGTCCACGGCGCCACCGGGGTGTGCGTCCGCGCCAGCATCTCGTCGCGCGCGCGCGAGTAGTCGTCCCAGTGCTTCAGCGCCATGTCGTCGATCGGCGAGATCTTCCACTGCTTCAGGGGGTCGCGGCGGCGATCCTCGAGCCGGCGCTTCTGCTCGTCCTTGTCGATGTCGAGATAGTACTTGAACAGCTTGATGTTCGACTGCACCAGCATCTGTTCGAAGAACGGTACCTGGCCGAAGAAGGTCTCGACCTCCCCCTCGGTGCAGAAGCCCATGACGCGCTCGACGCCGGCGCGGTTGTACCAGGAGCGGTTGAAGCAGACGAACTCCTGGCCGGCCGGCAGGTGCTCGATCCAGCGCTGATAGTACCATTGCGTCTGCTCGCGCTCGGTCGGCTTGCCGAGCGCCACCATGCGGCTCTCGCGCGGCGAGAGGTGCTCCATGATGCGCTTGATGGTGCCGTCCTTGCCGGCGGCATCGCGGCCTTCGAGCACAACGAGCAGCTTGTCGTTGTTGGCGATGACGTGGCGGTGCAGCTTCACGAGCTCGACCTGCAGCTCGTAGAGCGCGTCCTTGTAGCCGCCGTTGCCCTCGTCGCCGACGGCCACGTCCTCGTCGGTCCGCTTCGCCGACTTCTTGCCCTTGCCCAAAGCCGCTTCCCCCGTGCCGGCTCGCCCGCCTCAGAGCGCCTGGACTTCCTTCACTTCGGGCAAGTAGTGCCGAAGCAGGTTCTGGATGCCGTGCCGGAGCGTCGCCGTCGAGGACGGGCAGCCGGAGCAGGCGCCGCGCATCGACAGATAGACGATGCCGTCGCGGAAGCCCTTGAAGGTGATGTCGCCGCCGTCCTGGGCCACCGCCGGGCGGACGCGCTCGTCGATCAGTTCCTTGACGACGGCCACCGTCTCGGCGTCGGCCTCGTCGAAGAACTCGGCGTCCTCCGCGGGGGCGGCGGCGTCGCCGGCCAGCACCGGCGCACCGGACTGATAGTGCTCCATGATGGCGCCGAGCACCGACGGCTTCAGGTGCTGCCACTCGCCGTGGCTGGTGGTGACGGCGACGAAGTCGGAGCCGAGGAAGACGCCGGCGACGTCCGGCAGCGAGAACAGCCGCTCGGCGAGCGGCGATTCGTGCGCGGCGACGGCGGTGCGGTAGTCGCGCGGCTCGCCGTCGAGTACGGCGCGGCCGGGGAGGAACTTCAGCGTCTGCGGATTGGGGGTGGTCTCGGTCTGGATGAACATGCTGGAATCCTGGTTCAAGGCCCGGTCCCTGCGGGAGGCGGAGCGGCCCTGCGGGCGATCCGCCGGGACGGCCAAGGGCCGCGGCGCCGTCGGCATCGCGGCACGAGGGCCAAAGCCAACGTAATCCCTCTGCCGGTGGCTTCAAGGGCCGGCTGACGGGCGGCCTCGCCCGTGTCGGTGGTCCGGCTCAGGCGAGCGCGACGATGTCCTGATCGGAGAGATTGCCCGGCACGATGGTGATCGGGATCGGGAAGCTGCCGGAGAGCTTGCCGCCGAGCGAGGAGACGAGCGGCCCGGGCCCCTCCTTCTCGGTGCCGGCGGCGAGCACCAGGATGGCGATGTCGGCATCCTCGCCGATCAGGGCGAGGATCTCGTCGGCCGGGCTACCCTCGCGCACCACCGTCTCCGGCTTGACGCGCGGCGCCAGGACGCGGGCGCGGTCGAGCGAGCGGGCGAGCGTCGCCTCCGCCTCCGCCATCGCCTCGGCGCGCATGATGTCCTCGACGCCGAGCCAGTGCTGGAACTCTTCCGGCTTGATGACATAGAGCATCGTCAGGGTGCCGCCGGTGCGCTCGGCCCGCTTGGCGGCATAGAGGAGGGCGCGATCACACTCGGGCGTCTCGTCGACGATGACGAGGAACTTGCGGGAGTGGCCGGTCTCGAAGGAGGTGCGCAGGGTGACCATGCGCCGGACATTGCCCCGCGCGGGAGCGCGGAGCAAGACGGGGGAAATCCCGTAAGGGGTGCGGACCGACGACGGCCCGCTCTATCGGGCCGCGCGGGGAAAAGCGGCGCCGTGGCGTGTGCGCCTACTTCCGGCTCCAGATCTCCTGGTCGATCTCGCCCTTCAGCTCCGGCATGGAGTCGGCGAGGAAGGTCGGCCGGCGGCCGGCCTTGCGCTGGGCGATGTAGTCGGCGGTGAGCCGCGACACGAGGCCGGAGAGCAGCACGATGGCGACCAGGTTGATCGTCGCCATCAGCCCCATCGAGGCGTCGGCGGCATCGAAGACGGTCGACACCGACTCGTAGCCGCCCCACACCACCATTGCCATCAAAGTGAGCCGCAGCACCGCCTTGCCGATGCGGCCGCCGACGCCAAGGAACACCAGTGCCCCCTCAGCGTAGGCGTAGTTGCCGATGATCGAGGTGAAGGCGAAGAAGAAGATCGCCACCGCCACGAAGTACGGGCCGGCCGCGCCGATGTGCACCTGCATCGCCGCCTGAGTGAGCTGCGTGCCGGTGAGGCCGGAGTCCGGCACCAGCGTGCCCGACAGCAGGATCAAAAGCGCGGTGGCGGTGCAGATCAGGATGGTGTCGATGAAGACGCCGAGCGACTGCACCAGGCCCTGGCTGACCGGGTGGTGGGGGTCGGGGGTCGCCACCGCGGCGATGTTCGGCGCGCTGCCCATGCCGGCCTCGTTGGAGAACAGCCCGCGCTTGACGCCGTTCAGCATGGCGGCGGCGAGCGAGCCGGCGATACCGCCGGCCGCCGGCGCGAAGCCGAAGGCGCTGGCGACGATCGTGCCGAGCATCGCCGGCACGTCGCCGATGTTGATCGCCACCGCATAGAGCGCCACGCCGAGATAGGCCGCTGCCATGAACGGCACGACATATTCTGCGACCCGGGCGATCGCCGTGATGCCGCCGAAGATGATGACGCCCGACAACAGTGCCAGCACCACCCCGGTGCCGAGCTTGGAGATGCCGAAAGCGCCGCTGAAGGCGTCGGCGATGGAGTTCGCCTGCACGGCGTTGAAGACGAGGCCGAACGACAGGATCAGGCAGACCGAGAAGATCGCCCCCGCCCACGGCGCCTTCAGGCCGCGGGCGATATAGAAGGCCGGGCCGCCGCGATAGCGCCCCTCGTCGTCCTTCACCTTGTAGAGCTGGGCGAGCGTGCTCTCGGCGAAGGCGGTCGCCATGCCGAGCGCCGCCACCATCCACATCCAGAAGATCGCGCCGGGTCCGCCGAGATAGAGCGCCACCGCCACGCCGGCGATGTTGCCGGTGCCGACGCGCGAGGCGAGGCTGGTGCACAGCGCCTGGAACGGCGTGATGCCGGAGCGGTCGGTGTCGGAGGATGACAGCACCGAGCGGATCATCTCGGGAAAATAGAAGATCTGCACGAACTTCAGCCGGAGCGTGAAGTACACGCCGACGGCCAGGAGGCCGTAGATCAGCACGTAGCCCCAGAAGATCGTGTTGAGGAAGTCGATCACGGCTGTCATGACGCTGCGCTAGGCCCCCGGTCCTGTCGCTGAAATGGCGCTGCGACCGCTGGCCGATCGCCCTCGGCCATGAGACGCCGATTTGCGCGGTCTGCCAAGGGGTTGGGGAGCCATCGGCGCCCCCCCAACGTTGAACGCTTGGGCGGCCCCGGCCTACTGCCGCCGGCCGAACGATTCCGCGTAGGCCTCGGTCCTGAGCTCGACCAGCGGGTCGTCGGAAAGGTCGATGCCGTCGGTGAGGTTGGTCGGCAGGAACAGGAGCTGGTTCTCGATCGCGGCGGTGTCGAGCGCCTTGGTGACGGCGATCTCGCCGAGGTCGACGATCTTTCGGTCGTCGGGCCAGACCTTGGTGGCGTCGCCCGTCGGATCGCCCTCGGCGGCCACCTGCACCTGCAGGCGGAACGTCACCGGGGCCTCAGTGACGGCGGAGCGCAGCGTGTCGGCCAGCGCGTGCGGCTCGCGCGCGGCCGCCTCCGCGTCGCTGACGAACGCCTCACCGGCGACCGGCACGACGCGCCAGCGGCCGAAGCGGGCCTCGCCGGCGGCGTTGGTGAACTGGAAGGCGTTGACGCCGAAATAGGGCAGGGTGCCGAACGACACCGGCATCGGCTTCGGCGCCGTGACGAAGGCGAGTGCTGCGGGATGCGCGCCGAGGAAATGCTCGATCGGCGTCGGCTTCGGCGCGTCGGGGCCGCTCGCGCCGACGGCGCGCAGCAGGCCGAGGAAATCCTCGCCGGTCGCGACCGGAAAGCCGTTCTCCGAGATCATCACGAGATCCACCTCGCCGCCGTCGGAGAGCTGGAACTTCACCGCCATGCCGCGGATGCCGCCGACCGCCGGGCTCTGGTCGGCGACGTCGGGGATGCCGCCGCCGTTCGAGAAGCGCACCGTCACCGGCGTCGGCGCGCCGGTGAGGAACAGCGCGGTGCTGAGATCGGTCGCACCCGGCGCCGGCGTGAAGGTGCCCTCGAACAGGGCGCCGGTCGCGTGGTTGGCGCGGGTGTGCGGGTGCTTGCCGAACAGCGTGTTGAACTGGTCGACGATCTGGACCGGGAGGGCGTCCTGCGCCGAAGCCGACGGTGGATAGGTCCAGACAGCGGCGGCAAGTCCTACAGCCGCAGCCGCAACAAAGCGAAAGCTCATGGTCGGTCTCCGTCGGGGGAACGCGATCGTCCAGTCGGCGGCCATCCTAGTGGATGCAGGCCGGATCGCCGCTCACACTACCGTGGGTTGGCTCAATTCCCGCCTTCGAGCAGGCGCCTTGCGATCACCTGCGCCTGGATCTCGGCGGCGCCCTCGAAGATGTTGAGGATGCGGGCGTCGCAGAGCACGCGGGAGATCGCGTATTCCAGCGCGAAGCCGTTGCCGCCGTGGATCTGCAGGGCGTTGTCGGCATTCGCCCAGGCGATGCGGGCGCCGAGCAGCTTGGCCATTCCGGCCTCGAGGTCGCAGCGCCGGCCGCTGTCCTTCTCGCGCGCCGAGAAATAGGTGAGCTGGCGGGCGATCATCGTCTCCACCGCCATCATCGCCAGCTTGTCGCCGACGCGCGGGAAGGCGATCAGGCTCTTGCCGAACTGCTGGCGGTCGACCGCGTAGCGCCAGCCGAGCTCGAAGGCCAGCTGGGCGACGCCGACGGCGCGCGCCGCCGTCTGGATGCGCGCCGCCTCGAAGGTCTGCATCAGCTGCTTGAAGCCCTGGCCTTCGACGCCGCCGAGCAGGTTCTCCGCCTTCACCGTGAAGCCGTCGAAGCCGATCTCGAACTCCTTCATGCCGCGATAGCCGAGCACCTCGATCTCGCCGCCGGTCATGCCCTCGGCCGGGAACGGGTCGTCGTCGCTGCCGCGCGGCTTTTCGGCGAGCAGCATGGAGAGGCCCTTGTAGCCGGGCTCGGACGGGTCGGTGCGCACGAGCAGCGTCATCAGGTCGGCGCGGACGGGGTGGGTGATCCACGTCTTGTTGCCGGAGACCCGGTAGACGTCGCCGTCGCGCACCGCGCGGGTGCGCAGGGAGGCGAGGTCGGAGCCGGTGTTGGGCTCGGTGAACACCGCCGTCGGCAGCACCTCGCCCGAGGCGATCTTCGGCAGCCAGTGCTCCTTCTGCGCCGGCGTGCCGCCGCACAGGATGAGTTCGGCGGCGATCTCCGAGCGCGTGCCGAGCGAGCCGACGCCGATATAGGCGCGCGACAGCTCCTCGGTGACGACGCACATCGCCTCCTTGCTGAGGCCGAGGCCGCCATACTCCTCGGGAATGGTCAGCCCGAAGACGCCGAGCTCGGCCATCTGGCCGATGATCTCCATCGGGATGTAGTCGTTCTCGAGGTGCCACCCGTGGGCGTGGGGCGTCACCTCGGCCTCGGCGAAGCGGCGCATCTCGGCGCCGATCGCCGTCATCGTCTCGTCGAGGCCGCCGTCACCGAACGAACCCGTGACGTCGCCGGCGAGGCCCGCCTCGATGAGGGCGCGCCGCGTCTCGGCGGTGTTGCCCTCCGCGATCAGCGTCTCGACTGCCTCGTTGCGTGCCGCCGCCACGGCGGCGGCGGGAACGCCGAGGTCCGGCAGGCGGACGATCTCCCCCTGGCTCATCGGCAGGCCGCCGAACACCTGCGCCAGATACTCACCGAAGCCGATGGCGACGATCAGCCGCTCGGCCGGGCCGGAGCGGCCTTCGGCCTCGAGCCGCCGGCCCCAGGCGGCGAGCTGGCGCAGGCTCTCGACGGTGGTCGCGAGCCAGGCGAGGCCGTGGGCGGCGCGCTGCTCGGCCTCGAGCCTGGCCGGGTCGATGCGACCGCCGGCGCCGGCCACCCGCGCCGCCACCGAGGCGACCGCGGCGAGCCGCAGCCCGTCGAGGCTCGCCACCGCCGCGTCGGCGAGGTCGAGCGGATCGTCGATGACCCACGACCAGCCCGCCGCGTCCGCACGATCGCGTGCCACCGCCATTTCCATCCTCCCGCAAGCTCCCCATTTCATGTTGCACTGCAGGATGCTCGCGAGTCGAGTTGCCTGCAATGCGAAGTTCGGCTACCGCGCGCAGTGGATAGCTCGGGATCGGGCGGGACGGTGTCGCCGGCGGACGGCGACAGTGCGGAGGCGTGAGTGACGCGCAAGCAGGCGCTCTACGAGGCGCTCCAGCACTTCATGAGCGACGACAACTGGGCGATCGCCAGCCATGTTGCGCTGTCGACGATCCTCGCCCTGTTCCCGTTCCTCATCGTCGCTGCCGCCGTCGCCGGCTGGATCGGCTCGGAGAGCCTCGCCCAGGAGGTCGGCGCGCTGGTGTTCGACGCCTGGCCGGACGAGGTCGCCCGGCCGATCGCGCGGGAAGCGCACGAAGTCTTGATGCGGCCGCGCACCGGCGCCCTGACGATCGGCGTGGTGATCGCCCTGTGGTTCGCCTCGAACGGCGTCGAGGCGCTCCGCCTCGCCCTCAACCGCGCCTACCGCGACGAGGAGACGCGCGATTTCATCATGCGCCGGCTGCAGAGCCTCGCCTTCGTGGTGATCGGCGCCATCGGCCTCGTCGTGCTGGCGACGTTCGTCGTGCTCGGCCCGTCCCTGTGGGCGGCGGCGGTGCGCTTCGCGCCGCTGATCGAGCCGATGTCGGGCACCGTGCACGTGCTGCGCTTCACCGTGGCCGCCGTCGTGCTGTTCTGCGTGCTGCTGGCCGCCCACCTGTGGCTGCCGGCCGGCCGGCGGCATCTCAAGGACATCCTGCCCGGCATCCTCATCACGCTGATCGCCTGGCTCGTCGCCGGCACCGTCTTCGCCACTTACATCCGCGTCTTCGCCTCCTACAGCGCCACCTATGCGGGGCTGGCGAACGTGATGATCGCCATCGTCTTCCTCTACGTGGTCGCCGCCGTGGTGCTGCTCGGCGCCGAGCTCAACGCCGCGCTGATCCGCCGGCGACGGGCCCGCGCCGCCGCCGCTTCGCTCGCCGAAGTCGTGGCGGAATAGAGACAGTCGCGACGTTGCGACCGGCGCGACACAATTCGACCCGATTGCGCTGCAACCCATCCGCTTCGATCGAGTTTGGTAACCATGTATGGCCACGATCGCGGACGGTTCGCGGCGGGGTCCGTCGCTCAACGCACCGCGGCGTGAGGGGAATTGCGATGCGCAAATTGTTGTCCACTTTGGTTGCTCTCGGCACCGTGATGGCCGCTCCGGCCCTGGCCGAGACGACGTTCTTCGACGTCAGTGCCCGCAAGTGGGTGACGGTGAAGCCGACCACGGCGGCGCGCAGCCGCACGATCCCCGAGGAATTCCGTCGCCAGCTCGTCTCGGTCGAGACGCGCGAGGTGCCCGGCACCATCATCATCGACGCCAACCGGCGCTTCCTCTACCTCGTCCAGCCGAACGGCGAGGCGATCCGCTACGGCATCGGCGTCGGCCGCGAGGGCTTCGGCTGGTCGGGCACCGAGCGCATCACCCGCAAGGCCGAATGGCCCGGCTGGACGCCGCCGGCCGAGATGCGCGCCCGCCAGCCCGGCCTGCCGCAGTATATGCCCGGCGGCCCGGACAACCCGCTCGGCGCGCGCGCGCTCTATCTCGGCAATACGCTCTACCGCATCCACGGCTCGAACGAGCCCTGGACGATCGGCCAGGCGGTGTCCTCGGGCTGTTTCCGCATGACCAACGACGACGTCACCGACCTCTACGAGCGCGTCCGCGTCGGCGCCAAGGTGGTCGTCGTCGGGCCGCAGCAGAGCGACGACCTGCTCTCGAGCCTTGGCAGCGGCTTCTCCTCGGGCCTCTCCCAGGTCGGCTCCGGCGTCGCCGCGGTCGGCACTCAGGTTGGCCAGGGCGTCACCACCGTCGCCGACGGCGTGCAGTCGAGCCTCGGCACGCTGCTGCCGCAGTACTGAAGTCAGCGATACCGAGACAGACGACGGCCGACCTTCCCACGGCGGCCGTCGCACCACCCGAGCGGCGCGGATTTCCGCGCCGCTTTTTCATGCCCAGATCGCCATCCTGAGCCCGCGGCCATCGCGCGGCGGCGGGTCGGGAAACGGCCGCGCTTCGCCCCGCGCGATGCGCAGCGCGATCGCAGCACTGGCGGCGGCGTCCACCGCATCGTCCCAGCCGACCGTGCGCGGCCGCGGCGGGGCGAACAGCGTCGGCGGGAAGCCGAGGCTCGCGAGCAGGTCCTGGCGCTCGGCGAGGCCGGCCGGGTTGGGCGACCCCTTCACCTTCTTCGGCAGGCGCATCGCCTGCCCGCCGGCGAGCCGCCAGAACGCCACTTCCGGGTGGACCTCGTAGACGCGCGCCTCCAGCGCCGGGCTCATCAGCGCGTCGATCTCGCGGATCTTCGGGAACAGGTGGAAGCACTGCTTGGCGACCGCCCGCGGCGGGTCCGACGTCTCGCGCGCCAGCCGGCAGGCGAGCGGATAGTCGTCGCCGCTCTCCATCACCGCCGGCCGCGACGGCACGGAGAACACAGACGACTGCCGCATCCCGAGCAAGGGGCGCACCTCGCGCTCGGTGTCGCGGCCGCGGGCGCCGACCCGGTCCGGCAGGCCGATCGGCATGTCGACGGCGATCACCGCCGGCGCCTCCGGCAAGGCGAGGATCTCGCCGAAGCTGCCGACGCGCAGCAGCCGCGGCGGGACGGCGCCGTCCCGATGCGCCAGCACTACCGCCCAGCCGCCCGGGCAGCCGTCGACGCCGGCCACGAACCGGCTTTCAGCCCCGCCGCTCACAGCACAGGCGCTTTCAGCACATCCGCTCTTCGCGTCGTCGCTCATCGCGCCGCCGCCGCGCCCTCCATCATCCGCCGCACCTGGATATGCGCCATCGGGTGGACGAAGCGGTCCTGGGCGGCGACGAGCATCATCTCGTCCGCTTTCGCCCGCGCGGAGACGGCGATCACCTCGAAGGTGCCGGCGGCGGCGTGCTTCAGCACCCCCTCGGAGTTCGCACCCGACAGCAGCGCCGCCGTGACGAGCCCGCTGACGAGGTCGCCCGGGCCGCTCGACGGTCCGTCGAGCAGCGGGTGCTCGGCGACGAACGCACCGTCCGGGCCGGCCAGCATCAGGGCGATCTGGCCGCGCATCAGCGCCGGCGCCGAGGTGACGAAGGTGCGTGCCGGCCCGAGTGCCCGGGCGGCGGCGAGCGCCTTCGTCGGCGTGTCGGTCGCCATTCCGGTCAGCCAGGCGAGCTCGAAGCGGTTCGGCGTCGCCGCATCGGCGAGCGGCACAAGGCGGTCGCGGATCGTCGCGGCGGTGATCTCGGCGACGTAGAGCCCGTCGGCGTCGCCGATCACCGGGTCGCAGACATAGATCGCCTTCGGGTTGACGCGCTTCACCGCCGTCACCAGCGCCTCGATGGCCGCCGCCTGGGCGGCATCGCCGATGTAGCCGCTGACGACCGCGCCGACTTCGGGCAGATGCGGGCTGCCGGCGAGGTCGGCGAGGGCGGCGGTGAACAGGTCGTCGGAGGGCACGATCTTGGTCGAGGGGCTGTGGCCGGTGTGCCACGGCAGGAAGATCGTCGGCACCTGCCAGACGGGAAAGCCCAATCGTTCCAGCGAGAACGCGGTGGCGCGCAGGCCGACGCCGCCGCGCGCGACGAGGGAGGAGATGACGACGACGGCGGGCTTCTGCGGGGCGGGATCGGCAGACATGGGACGCACCGGTAGGGCTTTCGCCGCGGTCGCGGCGGGATTCCCTGCTAGCACCTTTGCGCCCGCCCGCCCATGCGACGGATGCAGGACGGTGCTTGTGGCGACGCTCGCCGGCACCGCAGCGGCTTGACCCGCCCGCCCGCGCGTCGCAAGACAGCAGCCGACGAAGAAGCCCGCGGCGGCGGCCCGCCTGCCGCCCTTGCGGGCCGACTACGACCGATCGTTGAGGACCGCCCCCATGCTGAAGTTCACCGATCTCACCGGTGTCGCGGCGCCGCTGCCGCTGATCAATGTCGACACCGACATGATCATCCCCAAGCAGTACCTGAAGACGATCGCGCGCACGGGCCTCGGCAAGGGCCTCTTCTCGGAGATGCGCTACAATGACGACGGCTCCGAGAACCCGGACTTCGTCCTCAACAAGCCGGCCTATCGCAAGGCGCAGATCCTCGTCTCCGGCGAGAACTTCGGCTGCGGCTCGAGCCGCGAGCACGCGCCGTGGGCGCTGCTCGACTTCGGCATCCGCTGCATCATCTCGACCTCGTTCGCCGACATTTTTTACAACAACTGCTTCAAGAACGGCGTGCTGCCGATCGTGGTGACGCCGGAAGAGCTCGAGAAGCTGATGGACGACGCCTCGCGCGGCGCCAACGCGACGCTCTCGGTCGACCTCGCCACCCAGGAGATCCGCGGCCCGGACGGCGGCGTCATCCACTTCGACATCGACCCGTTCCGCAAGCACTGCATGATGAACGGCCTCGACGACATCGGCCTGACGCTCGAGAAGGCGCCGTCGATCAACGCCCACGAGGGCCGCATCACCGAAAGCCGCCCCTGGGTGTGACGGGACGGGTGTGACGGGGGCGGACGCGACGTGCCGGTGTGACGTTGCCCGGTGTGACGTTGCCCGGGCTTGACGTGCCCGGTGTGACGGCCTCGGCGGTGTGATCTGCGGCACAGACGGCGGGGCCGCCGCGTGCGAGGCCGGTGACGCCGTCTCAGGCCGTTCGAGTCTTGCCCGATGCCCGCCAAGCCGCCGCGTTTCGATCTCCTCGTCGTCCTCGTCCTCGCCCTCGCCACCGCGATCGTGCTCGCCGCGCTGCCGGCGCTGGCGGCGCCCGTCCGTCTGCTGGCCTCCGAGCCGGTGGTCGACGTCCTCGACCCGGCGACGCTTGCCCGCCTGGAGGCGGACGGCTTCGGCCTCGGCGACGTCCTCGGCGTGCCGGCGGCCACCACCACCGCGGCGCTCTCGGTCGCCTCGCCGGCCTTCCGCACCCTGTTCGACACCGTCGCCGCCGACATCGACGCCCTGCGCGCCGAGATGGCCGCCACCGGCCGGCCGCTGTTCGAAGTCACCGACGGCAATGTCGGCCGCGTCCTCGACCGGCGCTGGCTCGCCTCGCCGATCGCCGGCTTCCGCCTCGTCGCGGTGGTGAACCGCCTCGACCGCCGCGACTTCGCCGATCTCGTCCGCCCCGGCGAAAGCTGCGGCGAGGTCCGGCTGATCTACCGCCTCGCCTATTCGTTCGAGCGCCCAGCGGCACCGGGGCGTCCGGCGGCGCGCTACGCCTCGCAGATGCCGGTGGCGCTGAACGTCGTCTTCGCGGCGCCGCGCTCGGCCTGGGACGGCGACTGCGCCGCCTTCGCCCGCGCCTTCCTGCCTGCGGCGCCGGTGGACGGAGCCGACGCTGTCGCCGCCTTCCTCGCCGCCGGCCCGCTCGACCGCGCCCGGCTGGCGCTGAAGCAGATCGAGGTGAACGCCCAGATCGTCCGCTTCCCCTCCGGCCTCGAGACGACGTTCGGCGGCCAGGCGGTCTATCTCATGCGGGTCTTCGCCGCCGACGCGACGCCGGCTGGCCTCGTGCTGCGCGAGAGGCCGCTCGAGAACACCCCCGACGTGGCGCGCATTGCCGGCGACGACGCGCTGAAGGCCCGCCTCGTCGACTACGTGCGGGCGAACGTCGCCGCGATCGACGCGGGCGTCTTCGCGCTGCCCGACGATCTCGCCGCCCGCCGCGCCTTCTCGTTCTCCACCTACGGCAGCGCCCGGGCCGCCAACCGGCCCTATGCCCAGGTGATGACGGCCGCCGACCTCGCCGGCGCCGTGCCGGCTGATGGGCTGCCCCAGGAGGGTCTGCCCGAAGCCGACCTGCCCGAAGCCGACCTGTCCGGGGACACGGCCGCGACGCTGTCGCTGGTGCGCTCGCCGGCCGGGCTGATCGCCCGGCTCGACCAGGCGACCTGCACCGGCTGCCACCAGGCCGGCGCCACCGCCGGCTTCCACGTGCTCGGCCTCGCCGATGCCGACGCCTCGCCGCTCAACCGGCTGGCCCTGGGGATCTCGCCGCACGCCGCCGCCGAGCGGCCGCGCCGTGCCGCCTATGTGGCCACGGTGGCCGCCGGCGCGGCGCCGAACCGCTTCCGCGCTCCCTCGGCGGCGCCGCCGGCCGACTGGTCGGCGGGCCCGCCCGTTTACGCCCCGGCCGGCGCCGGCATGCTGTGCGCCGTCGATGCCTCCGGCGCCGACCTCGCCGCGACGTGGTCGTGCGCCGCCGGCCTCGCCTGCACGGCAATCGCCGGGGAGGCCGGCGAGGGCGTGCGCTTCGGCCAGTGCCTGCCGCCGCCGGAACAGGTGTTTTCGGGGCTGCCTTGCCTGGACGGCAGCATCGTCGCCGGCGCCAAGCCCTGGCTCGACCGTTTCGAGCCCGGACGGCAGCTCTCGTCCTTCGACAAGCGCGCCTCGCCGACGGGCTACACCTGCCGGCCGCCGGTCGGCGGCGCACCGGGCGGC
>Ga0209902_100822_pt1 | contig 23383 bp, 14 predicted proteins | sample FECB27metaG_FD_188304 | JGI IMG/M metagenome (GOLD analysis project Ga0209902, IMG submission 188304) | Cyanobacterial communities from the Joint Genome Institute, California, USA - FECB-27 (SPAdes) (version 2) | ecosystem: Environmental > Aquatic > Thermal springs > Hot (42-90C) > Microbial mats...
CGCCAGCCGAAGCGGGCCTGGGCGCTGCCCGCGTCGGCCCAGTAGGCCGGCGCATCGCCGGGACGCCGCGGGCCCAGGCGCAGCGCGATCGCGCGGCCGCTGGCGCGCTCGAAGGCCGAGACCACCTCGAGCACCGAGGCGCCGCGCCCCGTGCCGAGGTTGGCCATCAGGATCCCCGGCTCGCGCGTCACGTGGCGCAGCGCGGCCACATGGCCCTCGGCCACGTCCATCACGTGCACGTAGTCGCGCACGCCGGTGCCGTCGGCGGTGTCGTAATCGGTGCCGTGCACCACGAGGTGCGCGCGCGTGCCCACCGCCACCTGCGAGATGTAGGGCATGAGGTTGTTGGGGCGGCCGTTCGGGTGCTCACCGATCAGCCCGCTCTCGTGCGCGCCCACGGGATTGAAGAAGCGCAGGCAGGCGATGCCCCAGCGCGCGTCGGCGTGCGCCAGGTCCAGCAGCACCGTCTCCACCATGGCCTTGGTGCGGCCGTAGGGATTGACGGCGGCGTGCGGCGCGCTCTCGGGGATCGGCGAACTCGCCGTGTCGCCGTACACCGTGGCCGAGGACGAGAACACCAGCCGGCGCACGCCCGCGCCGTCCATGGCGCGCACCAGCGCCAGCGTGCCCGCCACGTTGACCTCGTAGTAGCCGAGCGGGTCGTCCACCGAATCGCCGACCGCCTTCAGCCCCGCCAGGTGCAGCACCGCGCCGAAGGCATGCGCGGCGAACACCCGCTCGAGCGCCGCGGCATCGCGCACGTCGGCGCGCACCAGGAGCGGCGCCACGCCCGTGATGGCCGCGATCCGCTCCAGCGAGCGCGCGCTGCTGTTGACCAGCGTGTCGAGCACCACCGGCAGATAGCCGGCCGCGATCAGCGCCACGCAGGCGTGGCTGCCGATGAAACCCGCGCCACCGGTCACGAGGATTTTGGGAGGGGAGAAGGCGGCGTTCATGGCGATGCGGGCTGCTCGCTGCGGTTCGCGAGGCAGCGCAGCAGCTCGGCCTCGAGGCGCCGGAAGATCGCGTCCTGGTCCAGCTCGGCCTCGGCGAAGGCGCGGCCGGCCGCGCCCAGGGCCTCGCGCCGCGAACGGCAGGCCGCGAGCTGCGCGATCGCGTCGGCGAGCGCGCGCGCGTCGCCCGGCGGCACCACCACCACGCCGCGGCCTGTCACGGCGCGGCCGAGCTCGGTGTCGGGATGCGCAGTCACGATCACGGCGCGGCCGCTCGCGAGCATGCCGGTCAGCTTCGAGGGCATCACCAGGTCGGCGGCGTCGGCGCGTTGCGGCAGCACATGGATGTCGGCGCTGCCGAGCAGCTCGTCGAGCCGCTCGGCCGGCTGCAGGTCGAGGAAGTGCACGTGGCGCAGGCGAAGGCAGGCATCCATCAGCGCCGCGCGGCTCGGTCCGTTGCCGCAGATGACGAAGTGCAGCGCCGGCGCATCGGCCAGCAGCGCGGCGGCTTCGGCCAGCAGCTCGATGCCCTGCTTGTGGCCCAGGCTGCCCGCATAGAGCACCAGCACCGCGCCGGGCGCGATGCCGAGCGCGGCGCGGTAGCCGCCGGCGGGATTGGGTGCCTCGGGATCGCGCGGTGGGGCCGGCCGGATCGCACGCAGGTCGACGCCGTTCGGGAACAGCACCAACCGATCCGGCGCCACGCCCTTGTCGCGGGCCTTGGCGAGCATCGCGGCCGAGATCGTCGAGACGCGGTCGAAGCGGCCCATCAGCCAGCACTCGGCCGCCAGCGCCATGCGCCGCACGCGGCCGCCGCGCACCAGGCCCAGGCCGAAGGCCGCGTCCACCTCGTAGTCCTGGATATGCAGCCACGATTTGCAGCGCAACAGCTTCGACAGCAGCAGCACGCCGGGCGCGCAGAACAGCGGCGGCTCCACCACCATCACCACGTCGGGCCGCCAGCGCGCCTGCGCCAGCAGCAGCGGCAGGCTCGACAGCATGAACGACGCGAGGTGCGCGAGGCGGGCCAGGGTGCGCGGACGCGCGGGCACCCAGGTCGGCGCGCGCCAGACGTCGACGCCCTGCCAGTCGCCGCGCCGGTAGGCCCAGGCCGAATGGCCCTCGGCCACCTGCCACTGCGGAAAGAAGGGCGGCGCCGCGATCACGCGCACCGCGTGGCCGCGCGCGCTCAGCCAGCGCGCCATCTCGCCCGAGTATTTGCCCACGCCGGCCAGTTCGGGCGCGAAGTTCATCGAGTGCAGCAGGATCTTCATGGCCGGCTCCGCAACGCGCCGCGCGCCATGCGCACGATGGGATAGGTGCCGAACTCCAGCCGCATGCGCAGCTCGTAGAGCACGAAGTCGCTGACGCAGGCGAGCAGGAACACGTAGTGCGGCTGGCCCGGAAAGGCCCGGATCACCACGGCGTACGACAGCAGCCGCAGCCCCACCTCGAGCAGCGCCCAGCGTGCCAGCGAGGCCACCGGCACGCGCAGCGCGAGCAGCATCTCGTGGTGCACGGTGTAGGTGCGCAGCAGGAAGTAGGGCGCGATGCACAGGAAGATCTCGAGCGCCTCGTGGCCGACCTTCAGCAGCGGCGCGGCCAGCACGATCAGCGCGGCCAGCCCCGCGAACAGGCCGCAGCCCAGCAGGAAGGATTGCCGTGCGAGCCTGAACACCGAGGCATCGAGCTGCTCGGCGCTGGCCGTGCGCATCGCCGGGGTCTTGGTGTAGAGGAAGGCCTGCACGAACTGCGAGGGCGCCTCGGCCAGCAGGAACGCGAGCTTGAAGGCACCCACGTAGCCCAGCGGCATGAAGAAGGCCACCACCAGCAGGTCGGACTTGCGCAGCGCGAACAGCAGCAGCGAATAGACGGTGGCGCCGCCCTGGGCCGAGAGCGCCAAGGTGGCGGCCCCGCGTGGCGGCCGGCCGGCGCGGCCCGTGCGCACGATGGCCACGGCCACCAGCACGAAGGCGAACAGGTTGATCGCCAGCAGCTGCGGCACGTCCAGGGCGTCGCCCGCGTGGCCCAGCGCGGCGAGGCCCGCCACGCCCAGCACCAGGATGCTCGAGCGCACACCGGATTCGAGGTTCAGCAGCCCCGCGTGGCCGAGCCCGCGGCTGTAGGCGAGCCGCAGGCTGTTGAACGAGAAGACGGCGAGCGTGGCGGCGACCAGCACCAGCGCCGTGGCGGACGCGGGCACGCGCTGCAGCGCCAGCATGCCGAGCGCCAGCAGCAGCGCGATCGGCAGCCCGATCGCGAGCGTGCGCACCAGGTCGCCGCGCTGGATGCGCGGGCCCGGGCCGGCGGCGTGGCGCGAGAACAGCAGCGAACTGCCGAGCGTGCCGATCACCAGCGCCGCCTCGAGCACCGACTGGTAGATCGAGTAGGCACCGAAGCGCGCGGGTGCCACGTGGGCGGCCAGCAGGAAGACGGCAAGGAAGCCCGAGAGATAGACGTAGAAGCGCGACGCCAGCGCGCCCAGCCCGTGCAGCGGCAACGCGCGCAGCAGCCCCGCGGCGGGCAGGCTGCGCAGCACGGGCGGCAGGCGGAGCGGTCGGATCGGCATGGTGGGTGTCGCGATCGGCGCGTTACTTCGAGGGCGGCAGGTCGGCGAGGCGATCCGCGGCGGGCGCGCGCCGCGCGAGCAGGCCCATGCCGAAGGCCCGGTTCTTGGCCCGGCGCGCGAACTGCAGCCCGTAGGTCAGCAGCGCGACCCGGCGCGTGCCGCCGCGCAGCGCATGCGCCATCGCCAGCTTCGCGCGGCCCTGGAAATGCAGGGCCAGCGCGTTCACCTTCTCGCTGGCTTGTGTCGTGAGGCAGGGCTGGCCGTCGCGGTAGGTCAGGTGCTTGGCGCCGCCCAAGAGCCGGAACTCGTTGGCGCGCAGGTTGTGGGCGCTGCTGATGTTGTGGTCGATCACGCAGCCGCCGAACACGCGGTTGATCGGCCGCGCATTGCCGCTCGCCTGGGCCCACAGATGCAGCAGCGTCATGTCCGAGACGCCGCCGCGCTCGCCCCGGGCCGCGAAGCGCGCGGCGATCTCGCGCAGCGTCGCGCGCCCCGCGCGGCTGGTGTAGGTGTCGAGCACGAAGGCGACGAAGCCCGCGAGGCCCGCGGCGCTCCAGTAGCTCACGTGCGGCGATATCTGGCACGGGTCCCAGCCATCGAGGGGCTCGATGAACGAGCCCGAGAAGTCGGCCTCGCCGACCAGCCGACGCACGTGCGCGCCAAGGCCGTGGAACAGCAGCACGTCGCTGTCGAGCAGCACGAATTCGCGGCAGTCCGGCTGCGCCTCGAGGTGGGCCGCCAGCAGGAAGTAGCGCCGGAAGCAGATCTTCTCGAACGCGGGCGTGTTGCTCGACAGGTGCACGTAGCTGCGGCACAGGCGCTCGTAGTCCGCGCCGGCCTCGGTGCCCGCGAGCACCAGCAGGTTCTCCCGCGCGCGGGCTGCCGATTCGCGGCACAGCGCCAGGGTCTTGTTCTGGCGGTCTTCCACCACGATGAAAAGAAGCGGTTGGGTCATGGTCGGCGGTGCCTGGGGCGGGAGCGGTGAATTCAGGGAGCGGGCGCCGTCGCGCTGCGCACCAGCGCGACATGCGCGGGCAGGAAGCGGAAGTCGGTGTCGAGCGGCAGGTCGAGCGTGAACAGCCCCTTGCGCGCGACCGCCTCGGCGATCCAGCCGCGCAACTGGGCCGCGGCGAAACGCGGCGCGGAGACGCGGCCCCACGAGGCGGCCAGCGGCGTCAGCACGTGGAACATCAGGTCCGAGGGCGGCGCGGCCAGCTGCGCGGGCGGGTCCATGAATTCGCCGGCCATCAGGTTCTGGCATGGCGCGGCCTTGAGGCTGAAGCGCTGCGGCCCTTCGCCCGCGTTGAAGGCGAGCCAGCGGTCGCTCGCGCCGCTGCGCGCGGCGCCGCACAGCGCGTTCCAGTCGGAGGGCGTCATGTCGCGCGTGTTGTAGGTGCCGTCGAACCACCAGCCGCGCGCCAGCGTGCCGTAGCGCTGCGACCACTCGCCGATCACCTGCGACCAGCCGGCGATGAAGCGCGCGGGCGGCGGCTGCTGTTCCGAGACGTCGCCGAGGCAGCCCATCAGGTAGCGATCGTCCTGCGGCGCGCGAAACGGCAGGTACAGCACCATCGCGATGCCGCGGCGGCGCAGCGCGCGACCGATCTCCAGCGGCAGGTCGCGCGGCGGGCGGTCGCGCGCGCTGGCCGGGCACAGCGCCTCGAGCGCGGCATTGGGCGCGATGTACTGGCCGCTGTTCTGCCCCAGCGTCAGCACCAGGTAGGAGGCGCGCATCTCGGCCAACTGGGTCGCGAAGGCTTCGACGTCGAAGCGCGCCATGTCGGCGATCGAGCGGCGGTCGGGCAGGTAGTGGACCATCACGCCGAAGCCGGGCGGCGTCAGCGCGGGCCATTGCGCGGCGAGGCTCGGGTCCGCGGGAACGGTGGTTTGGGCGGTGGCCGTCGCGGCGAACAGCGTCGCCGCCACGATCCGCGCCAGGAACCAACGAAGGGTGCGGGTCATGGCAGTGCGGCCTCGAAGAAAGCGGCCGTGCGCTGCAGCCCGAGATAGCGCGCCGCCACCGCCGCGGGCGTGCAGGCCGGCGCGTTCGCCCATGCCGGGCATGCCTGCCGGTGCGCCGCGAGGTGGCGCGCCAGCGCGTCCAGGTCGCAGCACTGGTCGTCGACGAGGAAGGCATAGCCGCCGAACAGCTCGCGGTGCACGGGGATGTCCGACAGCAGCAGCGGCACGCCCAGCGTTGCCGCCTCGGCGGCGGAGAGGTTGAAGCCCTCGAAGCGCGACAGCGAGATGAAGGCCTGCGCGCCGCGGTAGAGGCCGATCAGCTCCTCGCGCGATACCAGCCCGCGGTGGCGCACGCAGCCGCGCAGCGCGGGCGTCTCGGCCGCCACCATGCGCGCCACCTCGGCCGCGCCGTTGCCCGTGATGTCGAGCCGGTCGACCAGCCCCGCGCGCTTCATGCGCTCGAACAGCCGCAAGGTACCGCCGAAGTTCTTGTGCGGGTAGTAGTGGTAGGCCGCGATCAGGTAGCGCTCGCCCGCGGGCGCAGCCTCGGGCGGGGTCTGCATGGCGACCGCGTCGACCGGGTTGAAGATCACCGTCGAATGCGCGCAAGACCCGAAATGGCGCTCGAAGTCCTGCTGGCTGCTGCGGCTGATGAACACCACCTGCGCGAGGCTGCGCGCGAGCCGGCGCAGGTTCCAGTCGAGCCAGAGCCGCTTGCTGCGGCTGAAGTGTTCGGGATGGGCCTTGTACTGCAGGTCGTGCACGATCACGATCGCGTCGCGGTGCCGGCCGAAAAGAGCGAAGGGCAGGAAGTAGTTGGGGAACAGCGAGCACAGCCGCCGTTCCGCCCGCCAGGCATGCAGCTGGTGGAGGTTGTAGAGCAGCGTCTCGAGCACGAAGCGGCTGAGCCCGGTGCGGCGTGCGAGCTCGAACAGCCGCGGGTGCCGCTCGCTGGCCGAGGCGATCGCCTCGCCGGCCGACAGCCGCATGCTGCGCAGCAGCACCTCGCAGACGTTGAGCACGCCGCCGGCGCCGCGGTTGAGCCGCAGCGTGTCGTAGAAGAGGTAGTCGGGCATCGAGGAGTTCATGTGTTGGCGGCAGGACGGGGTACGAGCGCGCGGCGCGCGGGACCGAAGCCGGTGCACAGGGCACCGACCAGCAGCGCCGCGATCAGCCCCGAGGCCGCGAACGGACCCCAGCCCAGGATCGGCCCGCGCATGAACGGCACGTAGGCCGCGAGCAGCACCAGCGCCGCGAGATAGCCGCGCGAGAGCGGGCCGTGCGTGTCGATCGCGCGGTCGACCAGGCGAAACAGGCTCGACAGCAGGAAGCCGAACACCAGCGGCCCCGGCAGGCCGAAGTCGAAGAAGACGGTGGCGAATTGCGCCAGCGACAGGTTGCTCTGCGAGAAGTTGCCGAGCACGGCGGGCCAGCCCAGCGGGTCGAAGTCGGGAAACAGCTTCATGTCGCGCGGCAGCACGAACGAGAAGCCCGACAGCAGGTAGCGGCCGAAGCCGAGATCGGGCGACGGCGCGCGCTCCAGCAGGCCGGCCACCACGTACATCGCGTCGAAGTCGGGGCTGTAGGGAAAGGTCGCGAGCGACTCGCCCCACATGCTGCCGCGCGACAGCAGGTTGAACACCGGGCCCAGGCCCGCGATGGCGGCGAAGACGACGAAGGCCAGGGTCCAGCGCCGCGAGCGGCCGAGGCCGTGGATCAACAGCGGCAGCAGGCCGATCAGCAGGATCTGGCGCGCGGTGTTGACCGGGTTCGCCGCGATGGCGGCCGCGGCCAGCGCCAGCCCGGCCAGGCACCAGGCAGTGGCCGTGCGCTGGCGCAGCGCATGGATCGCCAGCGCGACGAAGCACATCAGCACCACCAGCTTGGGCAGCGTCGAATAGACGATGAAGTCCAGCGGCGGGTTCTCGATCTCGCCGGGAAGCCCGCGCGCCACGAAGTTGAGGTCCGCGCGCGCCAACAATACCGCGAAGGCCGCGCCCAGCAGGCCCAGCAGCAGCAGCGGGTGCGCCGCGCCGGGCGCCGGCGCGGTGCCCGGATCGCGCAACGGTGGATCGACGACGCCGAAGCGCGCGGCCTCCACGCCGGCCATGTAGAGCAGCAGCAGCATCAGTGCCTGCGTGTGCGCCACCGTGCCGATCACGCCGGCCTCCCAGAAGCTCAGGTCCTGCGCGATCTGGATCGCCGGCGCGAGCGAGAAGTAGGTCAGCAGGGTGGTGTAGTGCACGAGCAGGAACACGCTCGCGCCCGGGCCGCCGAGCAGCGCGAGCTGCAGCAGCGACAGCAGGAACACCGCCGCGTAGCCCCACACCGGGTCGAGCAGGCCGCACAGCATCGCCGCGGCGAGGCCGCACCAGAAGCACAGGATTCTCATGGGCGTCTCGCCGTTCGTTGGTTCGCGGGCGGCGGCGCTCAGGCCGGTGCCAGGGTCTCGACCGGCCGCACCGCGCGGCTGTAGTCGGCATAGGTGCGCCGCAGCCCGTCGGTCAGCGGCATCGTGGCGTGCCAGCCGATGCTGGCGGCGCGCGACACCTCGAGCAGCTTGCGCGGCGCGCCGTCGGGCTGCGAGGTGTCGAACTGGATCCGCCCGCGGTAGCCGACCACCTCGCGGATGTGCTCGGCCAGCTCGGCGATCGACAGGTCGTCCCCGGTGCCGAGGTTGATGTGGGCGCGCATCGGCTCGGTGTGCGCGTCGTAGACGGCGCGCGACAGGTTCATCACCGCGATGCAGCCGTCGACCATGTCGTCGACGTAGAGGAACTCGCGGCGCGCGCGACCCGTGCCCCAGATCAGCACGCTGGGCGCGGCGGTGGACTTGGCGAGGTGGAAGCGCCGGATCAGCGCCGGCACCACGTGGCTGTTCTCGATGTGGTAGTTGTCGCCGGGCCCGTAGAGGTTGCTCGGCATCACGCTGCGGTAGTCGATGCCGTGCGAGGCACCGTACTGCCGGTTGTAGCTCTCGCACAGCTTGATGCCGGCGATCTTGGCGATCGCGTAGGGCTCGTTGGTCGGCTCGAGCCGGCCACCGAGCAGCGCCTCCTCGGCGATCGGCTGGTCGGCCAGGCGCGGGTAGATGCAGCTCGAGCCGAGGAACAGCAGCCGCGTGACGTTCGCGAGGAAGGCCTGGTGCGTCACGTTGGCCGCGATCATCAGGTTCTGGTAGATGAACTCGGCCGGGTAGCTCGTGTTGGCGTGGATGCCGCCGACCTTGGCCGCGGCCAGGTAGACCTGGTCGATGCGTTCGCTCGCGAAGAAGCGGCGCACCGCCTCCTGGTCGAGCAGGTCGAGCGCCTCGCGGTCGCGCGTGACGACCTCGTGGCCCATGGCGCGCAGGCGCCTCGAGAGCGATTGGCCCACCATGCCGCGATGGCCTGCAACGTAGATACGCATAGGTTCTTTCGTGAAGTTCGGAATCCGGGATCGATGACTGCGGCGGCTTCGCTAGCCCGAGCCGCGCGCGCCGGCCACCACGGCGAAGGTCTTGAACAAAATGGCCACGTCGTGGCGCAGCGACAGCGTGGCGACGTAGTCGGCATCCATGGCGGCGCGGCGCCGGTAGCTCACCTCGCTGCGCCCGCTGATCTGCCACAGGCCGGTGATGCCGGGGCGCACCGCGCAGTAGTGGCCCCAGTAGCCGCCGTACAGGTCCTTCTGCGAGAACATGCAGGGGCGCGGGCCGACCATGCTCATGTCGCCCTTGAGCACGTTCCAGAACTGCGGCAGCTCGTCGATGCTGTACTTGCGCAGGATCGCGCCGAAGGGCGTGATGCGCGGGTCGCGGTCCAGCTTCTGGTACTTGGCCCACTGCAGCCGTGCCGCCGCGTCCTCGCGCAGGTGGCGCGCCAGCACCCCGTCGGCGTCGGCCACCATCGAGCGGAACTTGTAGAAGCGGAACACGCGGCCGTTCTTGCCGTAGCGCGGCTGCATGTAGATCGCGGGCCGGCCCGAACTCAGCAGCACGCCGATCCACACCAGCGCATAGGCCCAGCCGAACAGCAGGAAGAAGCTGCCCGCCATGGCGATGTCGACGCCGCGCTTGGCGGCCATCAGCGCGCGCCCCTCGAGCGAAGGCGCGGCCGGCGCGGTCTGCAGCAGGCTCATGCGGCCGCTCCCGTTGCGCCCGGCGCGGTCAGCGGCGGCGTCAGTGCCGGGTATTCGTGCGCGCGCACCCGGTAGGCGCCATAGCGATAGGCATGGCTGCCGTAGTAGCGCTGCCGCGCATCGAGCGCGTTGAGCACCACGCCCTGGAAGCGCGCGCCCGCATGCCGCAGCTCCTTCATGCTCTGCGTGAGGTCGCCGAGCTCGTTGTCGCCGGCGCGCGCCACCATCAGCAGCGTGCCCATGTGGACGGCCATCTCGGGCGCCTCCGAGGCCAGCAGCGTGGGCGGTGCATCGACGATCACCGTGTCGTAGCGCTGCGAGAGCCGATCGAGCAGCCGCGCGAAGGCATCGCCGCACAGCAGGCCGGTGGGGTCGCGCGGCGGCACGCCGCTGGCCATCACGTCGAGTTGCGGCAGCACGGCGCGGTGGATCGCGGCCCGTTCGTCGATCTCGCCGAGCAGCAGCTCCGCCAGGCCGTCCCGCGGTGCCAGTCCGAAGTACGGCCCCAGGCTGCTGCGCCGCAGGTCGGCGTCGATCAGCAGCACGCGCCGGCCGCCGGCGGCGAGCACCACCGCCAGGTTGGCCGACACGAAGCTCTTGCCGGCGCCCGGCGTGGCGCTCGACACCATGATGCGGTTGTTGCGCGCGCCCGGCAGCGCGAACTTGAGCGCGGTGCGCAGCCGGCGCACGCCCTCGAGCGCCGGGTCTTCGGGATGCTGCATCGCCAGCACGTGCACGCCGGGCAGGCCGTGCTGTGCCGCGCGGTCGAGCAGGCGCTGGTGCCGGCTCAGCGCCACCGTGCTGTAGACCTCGAGCCCGGTGTGGGCCTCGATCTCGGCCGGGCTCGCGACCGTGGCGCGCCACGAGCGGCGCAGCAGCACCGCGCCCAGGCCCGCGAACAGCCCCGCCACCAGCGCCAGGCCCATCGCGATCGCCCCCCGGGGGCGGATCGGCTTCTCGGGCTGCAGCGCCGGGTCGAGCACGCGCACGTTGCCGATGCGGCCCTCCTTCGCGAGCCGCATCTGCAGCGAGCTGTTGAGCAGCGCCACGTAGAGGTCGGTGTTGACCTTGATGTCGCGCTGCATGCGCAGCGCGTTCTGCTGCAGCTGCGGCATGCGCCGGATGCTGAGCTCGACGGTGCCGAGTCCCTTGCGCAGCGCGGCGATCTGCGCATCGATGGTCTGCACGCTGGGATCGCGCGCGGTGAAGCGCTCGGTGAGTTCGAGCCGCTTCTGGGTGGCGTCGAAGAGCTTGGCCTGCAGGGTCACGTTCTGCGTCAGCGCATTGCGTGCCTCGTCGTCCAGGCTGATGGTGCCGTTCTGGTTGCGGTACTGGTTGTAGGCTTCCTCGGATTGCTCGAGCTGCGACTTGAGCTTGGGCAGCTCGCCGCCCAGGAAGTCGAGCGCGCGCTGCGCCTGCGCGGTCTTCTGGTCGATGTTGAGCCGCACGTACAGCCGCGCCACCTCGTTGAGCAGGGTGGCCAGCTGCATGCGGTCGTCGTGCTGCCAGCTCAGGTCCATCACCGAGGACTGCTTGCCCTTCTCGATCACGCGCAGGTCGCGCTGCAACGCGAGCAGCGTGAGCTGCTTCGACTGGCGCACCAGCTCGAACTGCGCGCCCGGCAGGCCGGCCATCGAGCCCACCAGCAGGTGCAGCGGGCCGAGCGCGGTCTCCACGTCGAGCGGCGCCCCCACCGTGCCGACGATGGGCTCGGCCAGCTTCGGATGCGTCAGCGTGAAGCTGCTGCGCGTGCCCGCCGTGAGCAGGAAGCGCGAGCCCTCGAGCTCGGGCGGCACGTCCATCTGCGCGACGACGATGCGCTCGGCGCCATGGACGTAGCCGCCCATGCCCAGCAGGCCGGGCTGCGACAGTTCCCTGGTGCCGCGCGCGAGCCAGGCGCCGATCAGCGGCAGGTACAGCGGCCGGGCCTCGATGTAGAGCTTGGTGTCCTCGATGGCCTGGCCCAGCACCAGCCGCGACTTGAGGATCTCGGCCTCGCCCGCGGTCGGCGTCTTGGCGTTGAGCGCGCTGCTCGCCGACTCGCCCAGCAGGGTGCCGCCCGAGCGCTCGGCGTCTTCCACCTGCAGCAGCACGTTGGCCTCGTACACGCGCGGACCGAACAGGGTGTAGAGCGCGCCCAGCAGCAGCGCGGCCGCGACGAACTTCGCGATCGTCCAGCGGTTGTCGAGGAAGAGGTCGATGTGTTCCCGCAGGCGCGAGCGCGCCAGGGGAGCATCGGCCGGCGGGTCCGCGGGCGCGGGGGCCGCGATGAGCGATCGGGCATTCATGGGTTCACCTCGTGGTCTGTCGGGGGCGGGAGCGGGGGAGCCTGGCGAGCGGCGCGCCATCAGCGGCGGCTCGCCGTGCCGCCGAGGTTCACGACCTGGGCGGCGGGCAGGATCAGGCTGATCACGCGGTTCCAGCGCACCAGCGGCACCGGGTCGATGTAGACCACGTCGCGCGGCCGCAGCTCGAAGCGGTCGGCCAGCGCGAGCGCCACCGGGTTCTTCGCGTCGAGGTGGTAGACGTCGGGCACGTCGCCGCTCGCGTTGCGCACCACGTAGATCTGCCCGGGCGAGGAGGTCTGCAGCTCGGGGCCGCCGGCGTCGCCGAGCGCCTCGTTGAGGCTCAGCCGGCCGTTGCGCATCAGCAGGGCCGAGGGCCGCAGGATCTCGCCCATCACGTAGACGCGGCTGTCGTCGCGCGTGCCGACGTTCACGACGTCGCCGTTGCGCAACGGGATGCGGCCCGCGTCGTAGCCCTGGACCTGCAGCGCCGGCAGGTCGATCGTCAGCGCGCGCCCGCCGCGCGTGAGCACGATGCGCGAGCGGTCGGCGCTGGCGTTGGTGCTGCCCGCGCGGCTCAGGGCCTCGGCCAGCGTCATCGGCACGTCGGTGAAGATCTGCAGGCCCGGCATGCGCACGTCGCCCTCGACGTAGACGCGGCGGCTGCGGAAGGTCTGGATGCGCGCGCTGACCAGCGGGTCCTTGACGAAGGGCGCGATCCGCCTGGCGATCATCTCGGAGGCGGCGCTCTCGGTCAGGCCTTCCAGTTTGGTGCGGCCGATGTAGGGAAAGCTGATCTCGCCTTCGCCGTCCACGATGAAGCCCGGCGCGACGCTCACGCCGGTGGCGTCGGTCTGCTGCGAGATCACGGCGCCCTGGCTGGGCATCAACTCCGGATGGCGGTAGACCACGATGCCGATCACGTCGCCGGCGCCGATCGTGTAGGCCGGCGACTTGCCGAACAGTTCGCGGACCTCGGGCGACGGCCCCGTCGGCTGGCGCGCGGCCAGCTCGCGCACCAGCGCGGGCGTGATCGGCACGATCCGCGGTTCGCCGCGCGCGCCGGTCGGCCCGCTGCCGCCCGTGCTGCCCGCGTTGCCCGAACTGCGCCAGGTGCCGCTGTCGGGCGAGCTGAAGCCCGGGATGCCGCAGCCGGCCAGGCCGAGCGCGAGCAGTGCGGCCACGGCCGCGAGGCCGAAGCGCGCGCGGTGCCCCGGCTGCACGGCGGGGGCGGTTGAAACGAGGGGCGTCATGGGGTGTCCTTGGAATTCCGTGAGGGGTTACTGCGGCGCGAGCGCGCCCGCGATGGGCGGCTCGAGCGGGGCCGCGGCGGTGCCGGGGCTGCGGCGCTCGGCGGCGGTGCCGCGGGCGCGGGCGATCACCCAGTCGCCCACGGCGCCGAGGAACAGCTGCTGCCCCCGGGCCGTGCAGACCGTGTGATCGAGGTCGCGCAGGAAGTCGTACTGCGCGGCCTGCAGGAAGGGTTCGTCGCGAAACGCGCCGAGCTGGTCGCGTCCGCGGTCGCTGACATGCAGCGAACCCGAGTAGAGGAAGTGCAGCGCCACCTGGCGCGCCCACAGGCGCCGCATGGTGGCGCGGAACCAGGCTTCGGCGACGACCGGCGGCAGCTCCTCGCTGAAGAAGCCCGGCAGCGGCCGCGCCGTGCCGGCGCGCGACAGCCAGCGCGACAGGCCGCGCCCGATCCAGCGCCGCACCTTGCCCGCGAAGGCGGGGTGGGCGGGCGCGGCCAGCGCGCGGCGCAGCGTGCGTTCCCAGCGCGCGCGCCGCTGCGGAAAGGCGAAGCCGTCGAACAGCGACAGGCCGATCACGCGCGCATCGACCATGCCGGCGCTCATCGCATGCTCGGCGCCCGAGCACATGCCGACGATCACGAAGCGGCGGATGCCGAGCCGCGCTTCCACCAGGTCCATGGCCGCCTGCAGGTCGTGCACCGCGCGCAGCGCCAGCGGCACCGCGCTCGCGCCGCCGGGCGCCTCGCTGTCGCCGATGCCGCCGAGATCGAGCCGCAGGCTGCTCATGCCTTGGGCGGCCAGCGCATGGGCCAGCTTGACGTTGATGCGCCGCGGCCCGACGCGGTGGTTGGCGCCCATGTTGAGCATCAGGCAGCACACCGGCAGCGGCTGGCATTGCACGGGCTCGGTCAGCATGCCGAGCAGGCCGTCGCCGTGGCCGAAGCGCACCGGGCTTTGGGTCATGTCACTCATGGAGGGCCCCTTGCAGGCGGTGAAGCGCATCGGCCGGAACCATGGCGCTGTTGGGATAGGGATCGGCGGTCCAGTCGAGCCGGTGCTGGAAGTAGGCGAGGCGCACCGGCATGTGGCGCGACTGCTGCTCGGCCGCCCACTGGGCGGTGTGGGCCTCGTCGGGGCGCGCGAGCACCAGCGTGTCGTGCAGCGCGGTCAGCGGCAGCGATGCGGGCGCGAGCGCGGACAGCTGCGCGCGCAGCTGCGTCGACAGCGACACGCCCAGCGCCTCCTCGGGCACGGCCTGGGCATCGCGCAGGTAGCCGCGCCGCCAGCCGAGGTCGGGGATGCAGAAACTGGTGTCGACCGCCTCCACGTGCCGCTCGCGCAGCATGCGCGCATAGCGCGGGCCGTCGATCACGGGCTCCCACAGCACCAGCCGGGCCGGATCGCAGCGCCCGTTGCGCGCCGCCAGCACGGCGAGGGTGGCGCCCAGGCGCGCGCCGACCCAGACGATGCGCGCGTCGGGCGCGAGCCCGCGCAGCGTCTCGTGGGCCGAGCACAGGTCGCGGCGCCAACCGTCGAGTTCGCCCGCGCGCTCGTCGCCCGGCGAATCGCCGGTGCCGTGGAAGTCGAAGCGCAGGGTGGCGATGCGCGAGCGGGCGAGCCGCTCGGCCAGCACCTTGAAGAAGCGGTGCGTGCGCAGACCCTCCTGGCCGAAGGGCGGGCACAGCAGCACCGCGGTGTCGCCCGGGCGCGGCTGTTCGGCGGGATGGAACAGGCCGAACAGCTGGCGCGAGGCCGGGCCGAACATGAGCGGGCGGGCCATCATCGCGTCACCTCCACGCCACGGACCGGGTCGCCGGCGAAGGCCGCGCGCGGATTCGCGCGCAGAGCCTGCATGGCGAGCATCTGCGACAGCGCCTCGGGCGTGTCGAACAGCGTCTCGGGCGCGCGCCATTCGGCGAGCGAGGCCACGCTGCCGGCCCGCGCGGGCGCCGGGCCGACAACCAGCCACAGGATGCGGCCGCCCAGCGGGACCTCGACGCTGCGCAGCTCGGGCCGCAGGCCCACCTCCACCGTGTCGGGCCGCACCCGCAGGCCCAGGCCGATGGCCTTGAGGCAGGCTTCCTTGCGCGTCCAGCAGGTGAGGAAGGCGAGCCCGCGCCGCGCGGCCGGCAGCGCGAGCAGGGCCTCGTACTCGCGGGGCGTGAAGTGGCGCTCGGCCAGCGTCAGCGCGTCGGGCACGGGGCGCAGGTGTTCCACGTCGGCGCCCAGCGGGCCGCGCGTGCCGACCGCGATCAGCGCCAGCGCATGGCTGTGGCTCAGCGAGAAGCGGATGCGCGGGCGCTCGGGCATCCACGGCTTGCCGAACGGTCCGCAGACCAGGCACAGCGTGTCGGCGCGCAGCGCGCTCTGCTCGGCCAGCGCCCGCCGCAGCGCGACGTGGGCGGCGATGAAGCGCTCGCGGTCGATGCCGAAGTGCAGGCGCGAGGCGCGCACGCGCTCCTCCTCGGACAGCTCGCGTTCGCAATCCGGGTCCAGCCGCAGGTCGAGGTCGACGTAGCGGCACACGGGCGCGTCGATGGACAGGGCGTAGCCGGAGCCGTTCATGCCCGGTCCCCGCGCAGCCAGCCGCTGAGGGTGCGTCCCAGCAGCCCGAGCGTGCGGCCGGGCGTCGGCGCGCGCTTCGGCTCCCCGGCCGGCGCGATGTCCGCAGAGGGCGGCGAGGCCGCCAGCTGCGCCAGGTTCTCGAACAGGTAGCGGCGCGGCTCGACGCGGTGGCCCAGGGTCAGCGCGGTCCGCTCGACCGAGCGCTGCACCAGCAGCGAATCGCCACCGAGGTCGAAGAAGTTGTCGCTGGCACGGATCTCGTTGACGTCGATGCCGATCACGTCGGCCCAGATCTGCGCCAGCCGCGCATGCTCGGGCGGCAGCACGTCGGCGAGCGGCAGCGCCGCCGCGGCGGCCTGCGGTGCCAACGCTTCGGGCGGATCGGCCGCGAGCTTGCGCAGGTAGGCGGCGCTGGGCGAGCCTTCCTCGCTGGCCAGCTGCGCGAGCGTCGCGTGCGGGCGGTCGGCTGCGCGGCGCAGCAGCTCGAGGTAGCGCTCGCGCAGCCGGGCGCCGGTCTCGCGCAGGTAGATGTCGGCGTTGTAGATCAGCGCGCCCTCGAGCCCGTGCGGGGTGTCGAGCAGCCACACGCCGATGTCGTCGGTGGCGCCGCGCTGCAGCAGGTGCATCTGCTGCGTGCGCAGGCTGCCGATGCGGGAACCGCGTTCGCGCGCATCCTGGAACGAGAACATCGTCTGGTAGGCGCCGGCCGCCCGGGCCGGGCCGCCGGGCTCGGCCACCAGGCGCTCGAACGGCACCTGCTGGCAGGCCATCAGCGCGAGCAGCTCCTGCTTCACGTAGCGCAGGTACGCGGGCAGCGTCAGGCCGAGGTCGATGCGCAGCGACACCGGCAGCATGTTGTTGAAGACGCCCATCACGTTCTCGGTCTCGGGCTGCTGCCGGCCGCGCACCGGGTTGGCGACCACGAGGGTGTCGCTGCCGATGGTGCGGCCCATCGCGAGCGCATGGATCGCGAAAGTGAACATGCTGAGCGTCACGTCGAGTTCGCGCGCGGTCTCGCGCAGCCGCTGGGTGGCGGGCAGGTCGATGGCGATCCATTGCGAACCGCCCTGGCCGCTCCTGCCGGCGCGGCGCGGCATGTCGGTGCGCGGCAGCCGCGGCGCGGCCACGGCGGCGGCGCGCTCGCGCCACAGCGCGCGCTGCGCCTCGAACTCGGGCGTGGCCATCCAGCCGGCCAGCCACTCGGCATAGTCGCCGTGCGTGGTCGCGAGCGCGGGCAGCGCGTGCGGGCGGCCACGCTCGGCCGCGTCGTAGAGCGCGGCCAGCTCGGCCTGCAGCAGGTCGAAGGACCAGCCGTCCCAGACCAGGTGGTGCGGCACGAACACGAAGACATGCGCGTCCTCGTCGATGCGGAACAGCGCGGCATGCAGCATCGGCGCGCGGTGGATGTCGATCGGGCGGTCGGCCAGCTCCTGCATGCGCTCGGCGAGCTCGGCCTCGCGCTGGTCGGCCGGCAGCTCGCGCAGATCGATCACGGGCAGCGAGAAGTCGACCGCGCGGGCGATCGACTGCACCGGCGCGCCGTTGGCCGGATCCACGCCCATGCAGGTGCGCAGCGCGGGCTGGCGACGGATGATCTCGCGCAGCACGGCCTCGAAGCGCGCGGCGTCGAAGGCGCCGAGCAGCCGCTGCGCCGAGGGCGCGTTGTAGACCGAGCGGCCCGGGTGCAGCTCCTCCATGAAGCGGATGCGTTCCTGCGACGGCGTCATCGGCGCCAGCTCGCGCTCGAAGTGGCAGGGCAGTGCGGTCTGACGCGTTTCGCCCGCGCCGCGCAGGGCGACGATGGCGGCGGCCAGCCGCTGCGCCGTCGGCGCCTCGAACAGGGTGCGCAGCGGCAGCGCCAGATCGAACTCGCGGCTCAGCAGCGTGGCCAGCCGCGCGGCCAGCAGCGAATGGCCGCCCAGGGTGAAGAAGTCGTCGCCCATGTCCATGCCCGGCAGGCTCAGCACCTGCTCCATCGCCGCGAGCACCTTGCGCTCGATCTCGTTGGCGGGGCCGGCACCGCGCTGCACCACCGCGCGCGGCAACGCGCCCGGCGGCGGCAGCGCGACGCGGTCGAGCTTGCCGTTGGGCAGCGTGGGCAGCACGGGCAGGGTGACCACGTGCTGCGGCAGCATGAAGGCCGGCAGGTTTTCGCGCAGCTGCTGCATCAGCGCGCCGAGCTCGAAGGCCGCGCCCGCGGCGCCCGGCTGCAGCGCCAGGTAGGCCACCAGCCGCGCGTCGCCGGGCCGGTCCTCGCGCGCCACGACCACGCTGCGCGAGACGCCCGCCGCCTCGTTGCAGCGCGCCTCGATCTCGCCGGGCTCGATGCGGTAGCCGCGCACCTTGACCTGGAAGTCCAGCCGTCCCAGATGCTCGAGCAGGCCGTCGTTGCGCCAGCGGCCGCGGTCGCCGGTGCGGTAGAGGGCGGTGGCCTGCCCGAGGATGCGCGCGCTGACGAAGCGCTCCGCGCTCAGCTCCGGCCGCTCGAGGTAGCCGAGCGCGAGGCCGTCGCCGCCGATGCAGATCTCGCCCGGCACGCCGACGGGGCAGGGCTGCAGCGCGGCATCGAGGATCCAGACGCTGGTGTTGTCGATCGGCTGCCCGATCGACACGCCGTGCGCGGCGATCGTGTCGCGTCGCATGTTCCAGGCCGTGGACCAGACGGTGGTCTCGGTCGGGCCGTAGACGTTCCACAGCTGCGCGCAGCGCTCGAGCAGCTCGAGCGCGAGCCGCCCGCGCACCGGCTCGCCGCCGATCCAGCCGCGCAAGCCGGGCGCGCCCGGCCACTGCGCGTCGAGCAGCAGCTGCCACATGCCGGGCGTGGCCTGCAGCACGGTGACGTCCTCCTCTTCTAGCAGCGCGCGCAGGCGGCGGCCGTCCATCGCGGTCTCGCGCGGGACCATCACGATCTCGGCGCCGGCGGCCAGCGGCAGCAGCAGCTCGGCCACCGCGATGTCGAAGGACAAGGTGGTGACCGCGGCCAGCCGGTCGCCCTCGCCGAGGCCCGGGGCCTTGCGCATCGACTGCAGCAGGTTCGCCACCGCGCGGTGCGGCACGCACACGCCCTTGGGCGTGCCGGTCGAGCCCGAGGTGTAGATGACGTAGGCCGCGTCCTCGGGGCCGGCATCGTCGCCACCGGGCGGCAGCGCGCCCGCGGGCGCGCGCTGCCAGGCGGTGTCGCGGTCGAGCTCGAACACGCGCTCGGCCGCATCGGCACGCCAGCCGCGCGGCGCGGTCGCGATGTCCGAGCTGGTCAGCAGCAAGGCGAGCTGGGCATCCTCGGCGTAGTGATCGAGCCTTGCCTGCGGAAAGCCCGGGTCGAGCGGCACGTAGGCCGCGCCCGACTTCAGCACCGCCAGCAGCGCGACGACCATGTCGATGCCGCGCTCCAGGCACAGGCCCACGCGCTGGCCGCGGCCCATGCCGCGTTCGCGCAGCGCATGCGCGAGCCGGTTCGACTGCGCGTCGAGCGTGCCGTAGCTGCAGCGGCGCGCCCCATCGCGGATCGCGGGGCGATCGGGCTGCAGCAGCGCGCTGGCCTCGAAGCCGGCATGCGCGAACGGCAGGCCCGCCAGCGGGCTCGGTGCGGGCTGCAGAGCGAGCAGCTCGCGCGCCGCCTCGGGCGAGAGCAGCGCCAGCCGGCCGATGGGCTGGTCCGGTGCCTGCACGGCCGAGCGCAGCAGGCACTCGAACATGTCGAGCCAGCGCCGCACGCTGGCCTCGTCGAACAGGCCGGTGTTGTACTGGGCCTCGACCACCAGGCCGCCCTCGGCCGGCCGCAGGTTGAGGAACAGCTCGAAGTTCTCGTAGCGCCGCGGCACCGTGTCCTGCGTGACCTCGAGGCCGGCGAAGTTCTGCGCACTGCCGGCCACGTCGGGGTCGAGGTTGAACATCACGCTCACCAGCGGCTGCCGGCTCGCGTCGCGCTCCAGCGAGAGCTTGCCAAGCAGCGCGCCATAGGTCAGCGACTGGTGCTCGAAGGCATCGAGCACGGCCGTGCCGCATTCGCCCATCAGCGCGTCGAAGCGCTGTTGCCCGTGCACCGCGAGGCGCAGCGGCAGCAGGTTCACGCAATGGCCGACCAGCCCCGGCATGTCGCGCGAGAGTTGCCCCGAGGCGGGAATGCCGATCACGATGTCGTCCTGCCCGCTCAGGCGGTGCAGCGTGGCGGCGAAGGCGGCCAGCAGCCCCGCGAACAGGCTGGTGCCGGACTTCGCGCTCGCGGCGCGCATCGCGCTCACCAGCGCGCGATCGAGCCCGCGCTCGATGCGTTGCGAATCGAAGCCGCGCACCGCCGGGCGCGGCCGGTCGGTCGGCAGCTCGAGCACCGGCAGGGTGCCGGCGAAGCGCGCGAGCCAATGGTCCACGTGCGCCTGCATGCCGGGCCCGGCCGCCTCGGCGGCTTCCTCGGCCGCGAAGGCCGCGTAGCTCGGCGCGGCGCGCAGCGGCAGGCCCTCGCCGATCTCGTCGGCATAGAGATGGCCGAGCTGCTCGGCGATGACGGCCCACGACCAGCCGTCGCACACCACGTGGTGCGCCGACATCACGAGCTCGTGCTCGGCATCGCCGAGCCGGTACAGCGCAGCCCGGAACAACGGACCGTGCTCGAGCGGGAACGGGATGCACACCGCGTCTCGGTGCGCGGTGTCGAGCGCCTGCGCGCGGCCCGTCGCATCGAGCGTGCGCAGGTCGCGCAGCTCGAGGGCCGGCGCGTCGCCGCCGCCGACCAGCATGCTGCGGCCGTCGGGCGAGAGGGTGGCGCGCAGCGACTGGTGGCGCTGCACCAGCCGCGCCAGCGCGCGCGACAGGGCCTGCGCATCGAGCGTGCCGCGCAGCCGCAGCAGCACCGATTCGTTGTAGGCCAGCGAGGCCTCGGCGCTCAGCATGGCGCCGAGCCAGACCTCGCGCTGCGATTCGGTGGTGGGAATCACGCACTCCACGCTGCCGCGGGCCGGCGCGGTGTCGATGGCATCGGGGGTGGGGCGAAGCACGGCGTTCATGCGACCGCCTTGGCGTTCGCGCCACCGGCCGGGGACTGGTCCGTCACCGCGGGCACCGCGCCGCCATCGACGGCCGGCACGTACCAGAAGGGCTGGCCGTCGACGTCGCGGGCGAGCACCGAGCCGTCCTGCGCGTTCTTGCGCACGTCGAAGCTCAAGGGACTGGGCGCGCGGCGCGGCAGGAAGTCCGACTCCTGCAACTCGGCCACCGAGGCCTTGAACGCCGCCTGGATGGCCGCGATGTCCTGCGCGCCGTGGGCGCTGGTCAGGAAGCAGGGGAAGTTGTCGAGGATGTGGATGCCGCGGCTGCGCATCATGGCGAACAGCAGGTCCTGCAGCGGATGCTCCTCGAGCCAGTTGACGCGCCACAGCGATCCGCAGTGCCGTATGGCGATCGGCGCGCCGACCTCCAGGCACCAGGCGCTCAGTTCGTCGGCCATGGCGCCGGTGCGCTGGTTCAGGCCCTCCTGCAGCGCCGCGCCGGCTTCCTTCAGGTGCGTGAGCGCGGCCTTGGCCGCGGCCAGCGCGAGCGGATGGCGCACGAAGGTGCCCGCGAAGTAGGTGACGCCGACGCCCGGGATGGAGTCGTCGCCGTACTGCCAGGCGCCGCCGTCGAGCGCATCCATGTAGGCGCGGCGGCCCGCGACCACGCCGATCGGAAAGCCGCCGCCGATGACCTTGCCGTAGGTGGCGAGGTCGGCGCGCACGCCGAACAGCGCCTGCGCGCCGCCGAGCGCGACGCGAAAGCCGGTGATGACCTCGTCGAAGACCAGGCAGCAGCCTTGCTGCTCGGTGATGGCGCGCAGCGCGTGCAGGAACTCGCGCGGCTGGAAGTCGGGCCGCCGGCTCTGCACCGGCTCGACCAGCACGGCCGCCAGCTCGCCGGCGTGCTCGCGGATGAAGGCCAGCGCCTCGGGCGTGCCGTAGTCGAGCACGCGGACGTCGCCGAACATGCCGCTCATCACGCCGGGCGCGGCGGACAGGCCCTTGGCGTTGCGGCCCGCGCGCACCAGCACCTCGTCGAAGGTGCCGTGGTAGGAGCCGGTGAACACCACCACCGTGCTGCGGCCGGTGACGGTGCGCGCGATGCGCAGCGCCGCCATCACCGCTTCGGAGCCGGTGTTGCAGAGGGCGGCGCGGTCGCTGCCGGTGAGCTCGCAGACCAGGCCGGCGACATCGGCCGCCAGCGGGTGCTGCGGGCCGATCTCGTAGCCGGCCTCGAGCTGCCGGCGCACCGCCTCCTGCACGAAGTCGGGCTGCCAGCCGAACATGTTCATGCCGAAGCCGTTGAGCGCATCGACGTACTCGTTGCCGTCGATGTCCCAGAGCTTCGAGCCCTTGGAGCGCTCGACCACGATCTGGTAGACGATCTCCTTGGTCAGCGGCCGGAAGCCGTTGACCACGCGTGGATCGGCCATGTGGGGCCGGTTGTCCTCGGTGAACTGCTTGCTGCGGCGCGTGCGCTCGACATAGCGGCGCACGAAGGCCGCGAGCCGCGCCTGCTGGCGCGCGCTGGGTTCGGCCGTGCGCTGGGTGTGGATGCGCGCGATAGCGCCGAAGGCCTTGGCCACGTCGTAGCGCTGCGGCGGGGTCGCGACCGGGGCCGCCTCGGCGGTGGGCTGCGGGACTACGGCGGGAGCAGGCGCGACCGAGGCGGCGCCGGACAGCAGCGTGAGTTGCTGGCGCATGATTTCCATTTGCTGCGCAATCAGTTGTGGCAGCTGGAAGGCGCCCGCGTTTTCATCGAGCCGCGGGACCGCCATCGCGGGCATGACAGGCATCGCGGCGGCGCTCGGCGCCTCGTCGTCCGGCAGGCTCTGGCGCAGGAAGGCGCCCAGTGCATCGAAGCTGCGGTGCTTCTCCATCAATTGCCGGAAGCTCAGCTCGACCTTGAAGTGCTTGCGAATCTGCGTCGCGGCCTGCGTCAGCGTCAAGGAGTCGAGCCCGAGTTCGGCGAAGGGCGCATGCCCGTCGGCCTGCGCCATGTCGAGACCGCAGATGTCCTCGAACAGCGCGCGCAGGCGGGCGTCCAGCGTGGACGCGGAGGGAAGAGGCGGGGGCGTTGCAACGGTCACGGTGGACTCCAGGGCGATCGGGGGGACGAGGGGTGCGGCGGCTGGCGTGGCGGCCGTGGCGGAAGCGGAAAGAGGGGGTGCGATGTCGACCCAGCAGCGCTGGCGCTCGAACGGCGTGGTCGGCAAGCGCACGCGCCGCGCATCGGTTCGGTTCGACAGGCGCGCGAGCTCGATCTCGGCGCCGCAGGTCCACAGCCGCGCGCAGGCCAGCCGCAGCAGCGCCACCTCGTCGGCCGGATCGCCATGCAGCAGCGACACCGCCGTGCCCGCGTGCTGGCGCGCGAGCGTGGCCAGCGTGTTGCGTGGACCGGTCTCGACGAACAGCGGCTGCGACAGCCGCGCGAGGGTGTCACGCAGCGCGGGCGAGAAACGCACGGTGCCGCGCACATGCTGGGCCCAGTAGGCGGCGCTGGTGGCCTCCACCTCGCCGAGCGGCTGGCCGGTGAGCGTCGAGACGATGGGAATCCGCGGCGCGCGCAGCACCACCTGCCGCACCAGCGCCTCGAAGGGCGCGACCACCTCGTCCATCATCGACGAGTGGAAGGCGTGCGAGGTCTGCAGCGCGCGGCTCGCAATGTCGTCCTTCAGCAGCGAGGCCTGCA
>Ga0209902_100823_pt1 | contig 23379 bp, 24 predicted proteins | sample FECB27metaG_FD_188304 | JGI IMG/M metagenome (GOLD analysis project Ga0209902, IMG submission 188304) | Cyanobacterial communities from the Joint Genome Institute, California, USA - FECB-27 (SPAdes) (version 2) | ecosystem: Environmental > Aquatic > Thermal springs > Hot (42-90C) > Microbial mats...
GGCTGCGCCCGGCCATCGGCTGGAGCGTGGCGACCGCCGCCGTGTGCCTGCTGGGCCTGCAACTCCAGGCCGCGCGCGTCGCCGCCGAAGGCCAGGCCCTGACGCGCCAGATGGCGACGCAGGTCAAGGCCGCGTTTCCCGAGCTGCCGGTGGTGCTCAACCCGCTGCAGCAGGCGCGGCAGTTGCGCGATGCGCGGCGCGCGGGCACGACCATGGGCAGCGTCGAATCGGCGGACTTCGCCGCGCTCGTGCGCGCCTCCACGGCGGTGCTCGCGCAGGCCGAGGGGCAGGTGCAGGGCCTGGACTTCCGCGACGGCCAGTTGCGCGTGCGCTGGCGCGCGGGCGTGGTGCTCGGCGCCGACGAGCTGAAGGCGTTGCAGGCGAGCGCGCAGCAGCGCGGCCTGCAGCTCCTGTCCGAAGAGGGCGGCCTGCGCGTGGCGCTCGCCGAGACCAAGCAGGGCGGCGAAGGCAGCGTGGCACCGGCCGCCGCTTCGAAGACCGCCGCGCAGAACGGAGCCGCGCCATGAAGCGCGTGGCCGCCGCATCCTGGCAGCGCTGGACATCGCCGCTGCACGCGCGCCTGCAGCCGCTGCGTGCCCAGCTGCAGGGTCGCTGGAGGGCCCTGTCGCGGCGTGAGCGCGGGCAGGTCCTCGCGATGCTCTGCGTGGTGACGGTGGCCGCCGTCTGGCTGCTGGGCATCAAGCCGGCGCTGGACACGCTGCGCTACTGGGACGGCGAGCTGCCGCGCCTGCGCTCGCAGGCCGCGGCACTCAAGGACGTGCTGGCCGACGTGGGCGGCCCCGCCGTGGTGGCGGGCGATGCCGCGCGCGACCCGGCCGGCCGCGTGCGCGCCAGCCTCGATGCGGCGGGCCTGGCCGGTGCCTACCGCTTGAGCGAGGCGGGCGCCGAGCTGCAGATCGAGATCGAGCGCGCCGCGGATGCGTCGCGCGTCGCGGCCTGGCTGCTCGCCGCGCCCGGCGCGCTGGGCATGACGGTGAACAAGGCCATGTTGCAACGGTCCGAGGACGCCGGCCCCGATGGCCGGAACGACGTCCGGGCCACGGTCGCGCTGACGGCGCGGCCTCAATCAGGGAATCGATGATGATGCGAGCGGTGGCGGGAAGAACGGGAAGATGCTGGGCACTGGCGTGCCTGGCCCTGGCGGGGTGCGCTTCGACCGCCTCCACCGAGGCGCCGCTGTTCCGCGAGGGGAACTACGTCCCGAGCTCGGGCGCCGGGGCCGAGGGCGCGGCGCAGGCGCAGCCCGTGGCGTCGCCGGCCACTTCGGCCGCGCCGCCCGCGCGCGTGGTGCGCCCGACCGGGCAGGACCGGCGTGCCGCCGCGGCCACGCCGGCACGCACGGCTGCCACCGCGACGACGGTGGCGGGCGCCACCGGCAGCGACGACCGCTCGGTGCTGAACTTCGTCGATGCCGACATCCAGTCGGTGGTCTCCGCGCTGTCGCGCTTCCTGGGACGCAACTTCGTGATGGACCCGCGCGTCAAGGGCCAGATCACGCTGGTCTCCGACGGCGAGGTGCCCTCGAAGACCGCCTACGACATGCTGGGCTCGGCCCTGCGCATGCGCGGCTTCACGATCGTCGACGTCGGCAACGTCAGCCGCGTGGTGCCGGTGGCCGACGCCAAGCTGCAGGGCGGTGCGGTCAATGCGCGCACGCCGGGCGGCGGCATCGCCACGCGCACCTTCAGGCTGGCCTACGAGAACGCCGAGGCGCTGGTGCCGGTGCTCAAGCCGATGATCGCGGCCGAGAGCAACATCGCGGCCTACGCGGCCAACAACACGCTGGTCATCACCGACTACATCGACAACCTCGAGCGCATCGCGCGCATCGTCGAGAGCATCGACACGCCGACCTCGCTCGACACCGACGTGGTCAAGGTGCACAACGGCGTGGCGGTGGACATCGCGGCGCTCGCCAACGAGCTGCTGCAGGGCGCGGGCAACGAGACCCGGCGCGACATCGTGGTGCTGGCCGATCCGCGTTCCAACAGCGTGATCGTGCGTTCGAGCAGCCCGGCGCGCACGGCGCTGGCGCGCGACCTCATCGTCAAGCTCGACAACTCGCAGGACGACCCCGGCAACCTGCACGTGGTGTACCTGCGCAATGCGCAGGCGACCTACCTGTCGGGCGTGCTGCGCGGGCTGCTGACCGGCGACTCGGGCAGCACGGCGCTCGGCAGCGGCGATGCCGCGCGCGCCACGCTCGGCGCCGGCGGCATGTCGGGCGGCGCCGGGGCGCCGGGCGGTGCGGGCCGCACGACGACGGGCACTTCTGCCACGTCCTCGTCTTCGTCGTCCTCTTCCTCGTCCGCGCAGGGCGGCGGCACGCGCGGCAGCACCGGCGGCAGCCGCTTCGGCGGCGGCGGCGCGCAGCAGGGCGGCTCGGGCAGCGGCAGCACGGGCACGGCCTTCTCGGCCAACGGCGTGACGGTGCAGGCCGATGCCACCACCAACACGCTGATCATCGCGGCGCCCGAGCCCATGTACCGCAGCGTGCGGCGCGTGATCGACCTGCTCGACCAGCGGCGCGCGCAGGTGCTGGTCGAAAGCCTGATCGTGGAGGTCACCGAGCAGGACGCGGCGCAGCTGGGCATCCAGTGGATGCGCAACAACGGCCGCTTCATCGGCGGCACCAACCTCGGCGGCGGCACGGGCCTGAACACCAGTGCCACCAACACCATCGACCTGCTGCCCAAGGGCCTGAACCTCGGCGTGCTCGACGGCACGGTGAAGCTGCCCGGCGTGGGCGAGATCGCCAACCTCAACCTGCTGGCGCGCGCGCTGCAGACCAAGGGCGGCGTCAACATCCTCTCGACGCCGAACATCATGACGCTCGACAACGAGGCGGCCTCGATCATCGTGGGCAAGACCGTGCCCTTCGTCAGCGGCCAGTACATCACGCCCGGCGGCGGCGGCTCGGACAACCCGTTCCAGACCGTGACGCGCGAGGACATCGGGCTGCAGCTCAAGATCCGGCCGCAGATCTCCGAGGGCGGCACGGTCAAGCTCGACATCTACCAGGAGGTCTCGAGCATCGACGACCAGAACTCCGGCATCGCGGGCATCGTGACCAACAAGCGCGCGCTCGACACCAGCGTGCTGCTCGACGACGGCCAGATCATGGTGCTGGGCGGCCTGCTCGAGGACAGCGTCACCAGCACCACCGAGACGGTACCGGGCCTGGGCACGATCCCGGTGCTCGGCAACCTGTTCCGCTACGACAAGCGGCAGCGCGCGAAGACGAACCTGATGATCTTCCTGCGGCCCTACGTGATCCGCGATGCCAATGCCGGCCGCGGCCTGACCCAGGACCGCTACAACTTCATGCGCACGCAGCAAAGCCGCGTGCAGCCGGGGCGGCACCTCGTGCTGCCCGACATGCCGGCACCGATCCTGCCGCCGCCCGACCTGCCGGTGGCCGGCGCGGCGCCCAGGCTGGACCTGCGGCCCGAGCAGTGGAGCAGCACGCGCGAGCAGGGTCCGCCGCCCACCCGGAGCGAGCGCGAGGTGCACCAGCCGCTCGCGCCGAACGCGCCGCGCGAGCCCGAGATGCGCTCGCAGCTGCCCGCCAACGTCGGCGTGACCGGCGATCCGGCCGTGCTGTACGCCACGCCCGAGAACAACCGCAGCGTGCTGCAGGTGGCGGACCTCGCGCAGGAGCCCGACGCGGTGCGCATCGCCAAGCGCGTGCGCATCAGCGGCCTGCCCGCGTACATCGTGGCCGGCCCGGGCGGCATCGGCTATGCGGTGCGCGTGGACCTGCCGCGCGATGCGCGCGCGGTCGACACCGCGGCGGGCGTGCTGCGCGAGCTGGGCTACCGGCCCGAGATCGTGGTGGCGCCATGAATGCCGCGGCACAGCCGACCTTGCCGCACGGCTGGGCGCGTGCGCAGCGCCTCGTGGTGCAGGGCGACGGCGAGGCCATGGCGCTGGTCCTGAGCCCGAGCACGCCGGGCTGGGCGCTGGCCGAGGCGCAGCGCCAGACCGGCTTGCAGGCCTGGCACGAGGTGTCCGAGGCGGAGATGGACGTGTTGCTGTCGACGCGCTATGCCGAGGCCGGCAGCGCCGCCGCCGTGGTCGGCGCGGCCGAGTCCGAGGTCGACCTGGAGCGGCTGATGCAGGACATCCCGGCCGTGACCGACCTGCTCGATGCGCAGGACGATGCGCCCGTCATCCGCATGATCAACGCACTGCTCGCGCAGGCCGCGCGCGACGGCGCCAGCGACGTGCATTTCGAGGCCTTCGAGACCCACTCGGTGGTGCGCTACCGCGTCGACGGCGCGCTGCGCGACGTGGTCTCGCCGCGCAAGGAACTGCATGCCGCGCTGATCTCGCGCATCAAGATCATGTCGCAGCTCGACATCGCCGAGAAGCGCGTGCCGCAGGACGGCCGCATCACCCTGCGCGTGGGCGGGCGGCCGATCGACGTGCGCGTATCCACCGTGCCGACCGTGCATGGCGAACGCGCCGTGCTGCGCCTGCTCGAGAAGGACGCGGGCCGGCTGCAGCTCGAGCGGCTGGGCCTGGCGGGCGACACGCTGGAAGCGCTGACGCGGCTGATCCGCCAGCCGCACGGCATCGTGCTCGTGACCGGGCCGACCGGCAGCGGCAAGACCACCACGCTCTACGCCGCGCTGGGCCAGCTCGACAAGAGCGTGAGCAACATCCTCTCGGTGGAGGACCCGGTCGAGTACGACCTGCCGGGCGTCAACCAGATCCCGGTGCACGCCAAGATCGGCATGAGCTTCGGCGCCGCGCTGCGGGCCGCGCTGCGCCAGGACCCCGACAACATCATGATCGGCGAGATCCGCGACCTGGAGACCGCGCAGATCGCGGTGCAGTCCTCGCTCACGGGCCATGGCGTGCTCGCCTCGCTGCACACCAACGATTCGATCTCGGCGGTCACGCGGCTGACCGACATGGGCATCGAGCCCTTCCTGCTGTCCTCGTCGCTGCTGGGCGTGCTCGCGCAGCGGCTGGTGCGCTGCCTGTGCGTGCGCTGCAAGCGCGCCGAGACGCAGGCCGACGGCAGCACCCGCTGGGTGCCGGTGGGCTGCGGCCACTGCAACCACACCGGCTTCAAGGGCCGCACCGGCATCCACGAGCTGTTCGTCATCGACGACGAGATCCGCCGCATCATCCACGACGGCGGCAACGAGCACGCCATGCGCGAGGTGGCGCGCCGCCGCGGCATGCGCACCATGCGCGAGGACGGCCAGCGCTGGGTCGCCGCGGGCATCAGCACGCCCGAGGAGATCCTGCGCGTGACGCGCGACGACAGCTAGCGCCGCACCCCATGCCACGCTTTCATTTCGAGGCCGCCAACGCGGGCGGGCAGATCCAGGCCGGCACGATGGAGGCCGAGTCGCAGCGTGCCGTGCGGCTGCAGCTGCGCGAACGCGGGCTGACCGCGCTGGGCGTGCACGAGGTGGCGGGCGGCGGCGGCTCGTGGTTCGGGCCGCGACTGAGCGCCACCGACCTGCTGTGGGCCACGCGCGAACTCGCGAGCCTGCTGGGCGCGCGGCTGCCGCTGGAGTCGGCCCTGATGGCCACCATCGAGCAGGCCGAGCAGAAGGTGGTGGCCGAGGCCCTGAGCGCGGTGTGCAACCACGTGCGCGGCGGCATGCGGCTGGCCGATGCGCTGGGCGAGCGGCCGCGCGACTTTCCCGCGATCTACCGCGCGCTGATCGGCGCCGGCGAGGACTCGGGCGAGCTGGCGCGCGTGATGGAGCGGCTGGCCGACTACCTCGAGGGCCGCGACAACCTGCGCAGCAAGATGCTCACCGCCTTCATCTATCCCGGCGTGGTGGCCTTCGTCTCGGTGTGCATCGTGATCTTCCTGCTCGGCTACGTGGTGCCGCAGGTGGTCAGCGCGTTCTCGCAGGCGCGGCAGGAGCTGCCGCTGCTGACACGCGTGATGCTGGGCGCGAGCGGCTACGTGCGCGAATGGGGATGGCTCACGGCGCTGGTGCTGGGCGCCGCCTTCGCGCTGTGGCGCTGGTCGCTGCGCGACGACGCGGCGCGGCTGCGCTGGCACGGTTTCCTGCTGCGCGTGCCGATGGTGGGCAAGTACGTGCTGGGCGTGAACACCGCGCGCTTCGCCTCGACCCTGGCGATCCTGATGGACGCGGGCGTGCCCCTGCTGCGCTCGCTCGATGCCGCGCGCGAGACCATGGGCAACGACCGGCTCAAGCAGTGCGCGGCCGACACCGCCGCGCGCGTGCGCGAGGGCGCGCCGCTGGCCTCGGCGCTGCGCGTGCAGAAGGTGTTTCCCTCCAACCTGATCCACCTGGTGGCGAGCGGCGAGAAGACCGGTGCGCTCGCGCCCATGCTCGAGCGCGCGGCCGCCAATCTCTCGCGCGACCTCGAGCGCCGCGCCACGCGGCTGACGGCGCTGCTCGAGCCGCTGATGATCCTCGGCATGGGCGCGGTGGTGATGCTGATCGTGCTCGCGGTGATGCTGCCGATCATGGAGATCAACCAGATGGTGAAGTAGGGCGCGGCAGGCGCTCAGTCCAGCGCGATGACGCGGCGGTAGCGCAGCGCCGGCCCCGTGTCGGCGCGGACGCCCAGCGTGACCTCGAGCCCGGACGCCGCCGCGCGCGCCGCACCGCTGGCCGGCAGCGGGCGCCAGCCCTGCTCGGGCTCCCACGCGCGCATCTCGAAGAAGGCGATGCCCTCGAGCACCGCGACGCGGTCGGCGGCCTGCGGTGCGGGCAGCGGATAGCCATCGGCCGCCACGCCGGCCGCGCGGTAGAGCGTGCCCGCCTGCAGCCACCACTGCACCCGCTGCCAGCGCCCCGGCGCGGCGGGCGCGGCGCGCACCAGCTCGAGCAGGAACGGTCCCTGGCCCGAGCGCCGCGCCTCCATGCCCGGGGGCAGCAGCGGCAGCGGCAAGGGCGGCGGCGCGCCGCCGGCGGCCGCGGGCGCATCGTCGGGAGGCGGCGCGGCGTCGGCCGGCGAGGGCAGCTCGGTGGTGGTGCGCCATGTGAGATCGCGCTCGATCTGCTGCAGCGCGCGCGCGAGCCGCGCGGCATCTTCCGCGCGCTCGCGCAACTGGGTGTCGGCGCGGCTCATGCTGTCGAGGCCGCGCCATGCGATCAGGCTCAGCACCGCCATGATCGCGATCGCGATCATCGCTTCGATCAGCGTGAAGCCCGCGGTACGCGGCGGCGCCCGGGACCGGCGCGCGGCTCTCATCGGCGGCTCTCGGGCAGCCGCGACTGCAGGCTGGCCAGGCTGCGGTCGCTGTCGCGGCCCAGGTAGACGTCGACCGCGACGGCGCGCATGCCGTCTCGCGACGGCGCGATCTGCACCCGGCAGACGAAGGCCAGCTCGCCCTGCGGGCAATCGACCTGGCGCAGGCCGGGCGGCGGCAGCGATCCGATGCGCAGCTCGGCCAGGCTGTTCTGCGCCGACAGCAGCGCGAGCGACTGCCGCTCGAGATGGCCCTGGTTGCCGACGGTCTGGCTGGTGATGCGCACGAAGGCCGCGAGCGCGATGCTGATGATCGCCAGCGCCACCAGCACCTCGATCAGCGTGAAGCCGCGGCCGGGCCGCCCTGCGCGTAGCCGAGGCGAAGGCCGGTGCGAAGCTCGGTGCGCGCCCATGCCTCACTGCACCCGGAAACCGCCGGTGGCGTCGCGCACGATGGCGACGCGGTAGCGGCCGCTGCGCAGCTCGAGCGACCAGGGCGTGCCGATCCACTCGGAGGTCAGCAGCACCGGCGCCGCCGGCGAGACCTCGACGATGCCGGCGCGCCACCGGCGCGGACGCAGCGCGTCGTCGCGCACGAAGCGGTCGAGTTCGCCGCCGGTCGTGACGCCGGGCACCACGCTGCCCGGCGCGCTGGCCCAGGTGCCGCGCACGAACTGGTAGCCGTCGCCGCGCGCCTCCCAGGCGATCACGCGGCCGTCCATGTGCACCTCGTGCTGCGCGGTCGCGAGCCGCACCGCGAGTTCGCGCGCATCGAGGCGCAGGGGTTCGGCGGGATCGGGCGCGGCGCTCAGCGAGATCGCGGCCATCGCGATGCCGATGATGACCAGCACCACCATCACCTCGATCAGCGAGAAGCCCAGATGGCGGCGAAGCGGTTTCATACGAGGCGAAAACGCCATGGCTTGGGGCATGAAGGGACGCGCGGAGCGCGCGGTTCGCGGCGATGGTAGGCATCGAATGTGGCGTTGACATGAATTGCCAACATGCATCTGTTAAGACCGGTGGTTCCGCTGCGACCGCGCAGCGCCCGCACACGGAGGAATTGCACCGATGACCCGAACATGGCCAACGTGGAATGGGCCGGCCTGGACCGCGTCGCCGCGCGCCGCGCATGCGCTGGGCGCGGCGCTCTTCGTCGCCTGCGTGTGCCTCTGGGCCTATGCGCTGCATGTGCCCGACGCGCCGCCGCCGCAGGCCCCGGCCGCCGCGGTGACGGAGGCGGGCGATCACGCGGCCGAAGCGGTGGCCGGCTGGCTGCGCCCGGGGCCGCTGCGCCTGAACGTCACGGTGGTCGGACTCATGCGACGGCACGATCGCGCGGTGGCGGTGCTGACCGTCAACGGCGCGCCGCCCAAGGCCTTCATGACCGGCGAGCGGCTGCTGCCCGACGTGCGGCTGGTGGCGATAGACGCCGACGCGGTGACCATCGAGCGCGCGGGCGCCACCACGCGCATCGTGGCGCCCGTGCTCCCCGACCCCGGCCCGCCGGGGATCGTCCGGGTCCGCTGAGGGGCCGCGCCTTTTTCCTGCGGGTTTGCCGATCGGCGCTCGTCTAGAGGAATCGGTGGGTGTCTCCCGGCCGGGAGGCGCCGATCGCCGCGCGCGGATCGTCCGCGTGCGATGTGGCGGTGTGGACGAGGAGTCTGGATGAAGAAAAAGAACCCAAGGGAAAAGTTCTCTTCTGGCCTTGCCAGGAGCGTATCGATGCAGACCCTGGACAAGGAGCTGTCCAGGCACGTGGAGGTCGCTCGAACCGAGCCGGTGCCGGTGGAGCGGTACGGCGTCCCCTGGGTGTGGATCGTGTCGCACCCGCTGTGGGTGGAGGTCGACCGCCTGCAGTCCTTCGTGCCCGACGACCATGCGCTGGTCGCACTGCGCGAGGCCATCGACAGCACGCTGGCCTACGAGGGCACCGTCCTGAACGAACTCACGCGCGAATGCACGAGCGGCGTGGACGCGCGCATGATCATGCGCGCCTGGCTGCTGCAGATCGTCTATTCGCTGGCCGACCCCAAGCGCGTGCGCGAGGGCCTGGGCTACAACATGCTATGGCGCTGGTTCGTGGGCTTCCTGCTGCGCTCGGAGCCGCTGCCCGAGGCACGGGCCTTCATCCACGACATCCGCATGGTCAGCGCGCATCCGCAGGCGATCGACATCGTGCACCGCTGCCTCACGCACGGCGCGCTGGCGGACGTGGACACCGAGGAGTTCAGCATCAACTACGGGCTGCTGCACACGCTGCGCGCCCACCACCATCTCGAGGCGCGGCGCATGGAGGTGCCCGATCCCGTGCTGCGGACCCGGCGCGAGCACGGCGGCCAGGCGGTGGCGGGGTAGCGGGCGCTCGCGCGCCCCGCAGTCCACCGCGTGCCGCCGCTGTCACATCGGTGCAACCTCGCGCGCCGATGCTGTGCGTTTTGCATAGGGTTCTCGTGCCGTGCTGACGCCAACCTCTGTTTCCCTGTCCGGTGCCCAGCATGCAGAACGCGGATCGCAGGGCGCCTGCGGTCGGGCATGGCGGGAGGGTGGACCGTGGGACGCGCCGTTGCGTGCGACCTGACGGACCGGTTGGCGGCTTGCGCTTGCGTACTGTGGATGGCGATGGCACCCGCCCTGGCGTCGACGACCGCTGATCCCGTGGCCGCCGCCGTGCCGGCGCCCGTGCAACCGCAGCCGTTGGCATTCGACATCCCCGCGCAGCCGCTGGCCTCCGCGCTGGAGCGCTACGCGGTGATCGCGGACCAGACCGTGCTGTTCAGCGATGCGCTGGTCGCGGGCCGCGTGTCGGCCCCGGTCCAGGGCCTGCACCTGCCGCGCGTGGCCCTGGCGGCGCTGCTCGAGGGCACCGGCCTGACGGCTGAGAACCCCGGTGGCAAGCTCCGCGACGCCTTCGTGCTGCGGCCGGTGCCGGTGGAGATCGGCGCCGTGCCGGCCATCGTGCCGGGGCTGGACCGGCGCTACGACGGCCTGGTCCAGACCCGGGTCTGGGAAGCGCTGTGCGCCGACGCACGCACCGCGCCCGGCAACTACCGGGCCTCGCTGCGCCTCAACGTCGACGCCGAGGGCCGGCTCGAGGCGCCGCGCCTGATCGGCGCGACCGGCAATGCCGCGCGCGACCGGGCCATCGTCGCCGCGCTGAGCGGCCTGCGCATGGACCATCCGCCGCCGCCCGAGCTGCGCCAGCCGCTGCTGCTGGTCATCCTGCCGCGCGAGCGCGTGGCGGGGCGCGCCTGCGAAGCCGGAGCCGCGTCATGACCGGGAGCGTGCTGCCGATCCTGCGCAGCGTGCTGGTGCAGCGCTACACGCAGATCAAGCAGAGCCTCTCGATCCAGCTCGGCAGCCCCGACCTGGCGGGCGACACGCTGCACGAGATCTGGCTGCGCCTGCAGCGCGACAGCCACCTCTCCGGCCCGGTGCTCAATCCGCAGGCCTACCTGGTGCGCATGGGCGTCAACCTCGCCATCGACATCCGGCGCAGCCAGAGCCGCATGCTGTCGGCCGAGGACGTGCAGGAGCTGATGGCCGTCATGCCCGACCCCGCGCCGGGCCCGGCCCAGGTGGCCGAGGCGCGCTCCGAACTCGAGGCGCTGAAGGCCGCACTCGACGAGATGCCGGCGCGCCGGCGCGAGATCCTGCTGCTGGTGCGCTGGGAGCACTGGCCGCAGCGCGACGTGGCCAAGCGCCTCGGGATCTCGCTGCGCACCGTCGAAAGCGAGCTCAAGGCGGCCCAGGAGTACTGCGCGGCGCGGCTGCTGCGGCAGCCGTAGCAGGCCGGCATGACGGCCGTGCGATTTTTTTCAGCGGTTTTGCGGTCCGCCAATCGTCTGGTACTGAAGGACGGCCGCGGCAATGGCGCGCGGCCCTTCGCCCGGCCCGAGGTGGCCGCTTGAAAATCGATGCAATGACCACACCCGACGATCGCGGCAAGCTGCCTGATGTGCTCAAGGATGCGCAGGCCTGGGTGCGCAAGCTGGGTTCGGGCCGCGTCAGCGAATGGGAGGCGCAGGCGTTCCGGCACTGGCGCGATGCCGATCCCGCGCACCTCGCGGCCTTCCAGCAGGCCGCGCACCAGTGGCAGCTGCTCGAGCGGGCCGCGAGCAGCGTGCTGAGCACCAACGCGGAGGCCGCGCGCCACCACCGCAGGACGCTCAACCGCACGCCGCTCGGCCGGCGCGCCTTCCTGGGCACGGCGCTCGGCGGTGCCGCGGTCGCGGGCATCGTCGCCTATTCGCCGCTGGGCATGTGGCCCGCCGCCGAACAGTGGGGCGCCGACTACCACACGGCCGTGGGCGAGCAGCGCGAGCTGTCGCTCGAGGAGCGCGTGAGGGTGACGATGAACACCCGCACCAGCCTGCGCCGGGTCAGCGACCAGGGCGAGAGCGTGGGCCTCGAGCTGCTCGACGGCGAGGCGGCGATCGAGGTCTCGGACGCGGCCAGGAGCTTTCGCGTGGAGGCCGGCGCGGGCCGCGCCGTCGCCACCGGCGCGGCGGGCTTCGAGGTCCGGTACCTCGACGGGCGCACCTGCGTCACCTGCCTGCACGGCCAGGTCGGCGTGGAGCATCCCGCGGGCCGGCGCCTGCTGCAGGCGCGGCAGCTGGCGCTGTACGACGGCCGCATGATCAGCGAGATCGCCAACGTCGATCCCGAGGGCGTCTCGGCCTGGCGCCGCGGCGAGATGGTGTTCCGGCAGACGCCGCTGCCCGTGGTGCTCGACGAGATCAACCGCTACCGCCCCGGGCGCGTGCTGCTGGTGGGCGAAACCCTGCGCGCGAAGACCGTGACCGCGCGCATCAAGGTCGCGGACATCGAGACCGCGCTGCTGCAGATCCAGCACAGCTTCGATCTGGTCGCGCGGACCTTTCCCGCGGGCGTGCTGGTGCTGAGCTGAGGGGCGGCGCATCGCGCGCCGCGGGACACGCCGTGCTCAGGCGAAGGGCGCGCTGGCCACCTCGTCCATGAGCCACTGCGTGAACGACTGCAGCGCCGCGCTCGGCGCGCGGTCCGCGGGACGCACGAGGTAATAGGCGCTCCCCGGATCGACGGTGTGCGCGAACGGCGCCACCAGCAGTCCGGCATCGAGGTCCTCGCGCACCAGCGCCGTGAAGAACAGCGCGAAGCCATGGCCGTCGAGCGCGGTGCGGCGCAGCGCGTGGGAGTCGTCGATGCGGGTGGTGTCGAGCGGGCCCGCGTCCACGCCCGTGTCCACGCCCGTGTCCACGCCCGTCGTTGCGAACCAGGCGCTCCAGTGCGCGGCATCGAACTCGTGGAACAGGCGGCAGCCGCGCAGGTCGCGCGGCCTGGGCTTGCGCGGCAGCGTGGCCAGGAAGGCCGGGCTGCACACGGGCGTGAGCGTGCCCGGCACGACCAGCCGGGCCTCGACGCCGGGCCAGCGCCCGTCGCCCCAGCCGATGCCGGCATCGACCGGATCGCGGAGGAAATCGGCAGGCTGGTAGGCATGGTGCAGCTGCAGGTGCAGCCGTGGATGCCGCGCCCAGAGCCGCCCGAGGCGCGGCGTGAGCCAGCGCGCCGAGAAGTACGGGGCGACGCTCAGCGCCAGCGTGTCGGGCCGCGCTGCGCGGCGCAGCCGGTCGATTGCCGCCTCGAGGCCTTGGAAGCCCTGGGCGCAATCGGCGCAGAGCTGCCGTCCTTCGGCCGTGAGCTCGATGCGGCGGTGCGAGCGCAGCACCAGCGGCATGCCGAGCTCGGCCTCGAGATGGCGCACGTGGTGGCTCAGGGCCGACTGGGTGACGTGCAGCTCCTCGGCCGCGCGCTTGAAACTGCCGTGGCGGGCCACCGACTCGAAGGCGCGCAGCTTCGTGAGCAGGAACAGGGGCAGCGGCATGCGGGCGATCCTAAAAGTGAGTTTGCTTCACGTCAACGCGGAACGAATCAATTGAACGGAGAGAGGCGGCTTCGCAGAATTCTCCTTCACATCAATGAAGGAGATTCACATGAGCAACCAGCCTGCCGCGTTCGAGATCGCGAAGGGACCGCGCCGCGTCATGACGCTGAGCGAAGCCGAGGTGGCGCGCCTGCTCGATCCGCGCGCACTGCTCGACGGCCTCGAGGACGGCTTTCGCGCGCTCGCGCGCGGCGAGGTGCAGTCGCCGGCGCGGCCCGAGCTCACGGTGCCGGGCAGGGGCTTCTCGCTCGCGATGCCGGCATGGCGCCCGGGCATGCAGATGGCGATCAAGGTGGTCAACGTCTTCGACGGCAACCTCGCGCTCGGGCTGCCGAACCACCTCGCGATGATCCTGCTGTTCGAGCCCGAGACGGGCATGGCCTCGTGCGTGATGGACGGCACCTTCATCACCGGCATCCGCACGGCCGCTTCGGCGGTGCTGTCGGCGCGGCTGCTGGCGCGCCCGGACGCGCGCGTCGCGACCATCGTGGGCGCGGGCGTGCAGGCACGCGAGCACCTGCGGCTGCTGCCGCTGGTCCGCGACCTCGAGCGCATCCATGTCTGCGCGCTGCATCCCGAGGAGGCGCGGCGGCTCGCGGCGCGGCATCCGCTCGCGCGGGCCGGCGAGGACATCGAGGCGGCCGTGCGCGACTCGGACATCGTCTGCCTCGCGAGCCACAGCGCCCAGCCCGTGATCCGCCCCGAGTGGCTCAAGCCCGGCGCCCACGTGTCCTCGGTCGGCTACCACCCGCCGGCGGGCGAACTGCCGGTGGAACTCGCGCGCGGGGCGCGCCTGTTCGTGGAGACGCTCGATGCCTTCGAGCCAGTGCCCGTGGGTTGCGCCGAGCTCGCGGGCTGCGATCGCCGGCGCGCGACCACGCTCGGCGAGGTCGTGCTCGGCAGCGCACCGGGCCGGCGCAGTGCGCGCGAGATCACGGTCTACAAGGCCATGGGCATCGCGATGGAGGACATGGTGGCGGCCAACCTGGCCCATGCGGCCGCGCTGCGCGAAGGCGGCGGTGCGGCGATGGCGTGGTGAGGAAGCTCATCCGACAGCGAGGCTCTGTAAAGTCGCGGGCAGTCTTCGCAACGCCATGAGCCCTTCTTCCTTGAACTCCATCGATTTCGACCTCACCCGCTTCGACGCCGCCATCGTCGACCTCGACGGCACCACCATCGACACGCTCGGCGATTTCGCCGTGGCCCTGAACCGCATGCTCGAGGACCTCGGCCTGGCCACGCTGCCGCGCGAGCGCATCGAACTGATGATCGGCAAGGGCTCGGAGCACCTGATCCTGTCGGCACTGCAGTACGTGGCCGCGGCGGACGGTGCCGACGCATCCGCCGCCCTGGCGCGCGCGCAGGCGCAGTTCGACCGCGGCTGGGAGCGCTACCAGCACCACTACCTCGCGATCAACGGCCAGCATGCGGCGGTGTATCCGGGCGTGGTCGAGGGGCTGCAGGCGCTGCGCGACCGGGGGCTGAAGCTGGCCTGCCTCACGAACAAGCCGACCGCCTTCGCGAAGCCGCTGCTGGCCGAGAAGGGACTCGACGGCTTTTTCGCGCTGGTGTTCGGCGGCGATGCCTTCGAGCGCAAGAAGCCCGATCCGCTGCCGCTCTTGAAGACCTGCGAGGCGCTGGGCACGCAGCCCGCGCGCACGCTGATGATCGGCGACTCGAGCAACGATGCGCGTGCCGCGCGCGCGGCCGGCTGTCCGGTGGTGCTGGTCAGCTACGGCTACAACCACGGCGAGCCGGTGCGCGCGGTCGATGCCGACGGCTTCGTCGATTCGCTGGCCGAACTGGCGGCGCCGCGCGCCTGAGGCGCTGGCCGCCGCTCAGGACGGCTTGCCGAGCAGCGCGTCCTTGAGTTTCCAGTCGGCCGGGCTCGGGCCGAGCCAGATGCGCAGCAGCGCGTTGAAGAAGGCGGGTTCCTTCACGGGATCGGGCTGCGGCACGCCGCGCACCGTGATCAGCGTGCCGGTGCCGGGCAGCCAGTCGATGGTGAAGGTGTCGCCGGCCTTGAGCTGCTTCTGGTCGGCGAACATCTGGCCCATGCGCAAGAGGCCGGGGATCAGCTGGCCCATCTCGCTCTTGGGCGAGTTGTCCTCCACGCCCTTGATGAAGAGCTTGCCGAGCTCGTTGGCGTCGATGTCGCGCAGCATGGTGATCGCCACGCGCTTCGGGCCGGGCACGGCCAGCGCCTCCTCGGTGGTCGCCGCCTTGCGACCCATGTAGAGGCCGGCCGTGTAGACCTTGAGGATGGCCTTGTAGCGCACGCCGGCGCCATTGAGCTGCAGCGGCGTGCCGCGCAGCTCGAGGCTGTCCTCGAGCTTGACGCCCGCGACCTCGACCGGGGCGGCGCGCACCGGCGCGGCGATGGCCAGCGCCGCCGCGAGACCGGCCAGCAGGAACAGGCGCGCGAGCGCCGGTGACACGAGCGGAAGTGCGGTCGAGCGTGCGGACAAGGCGGCCTCCTCTGGAATTTGCGAACGGTCGTGCGAATGTATCTTTTCGTTTTATCGCCCGGCTCCGGACGAACCCTGAAGCGCAGGTTTGCGCGCGGCAGCGTTCTCGTGGGCTAAACTCCGGCCCTCATGTTCGTTCATCACATCCATCAGACAGGTGAAGGCAGCCGGGGAGCCTGGCCCTGGCGTACGCCATCGACGCTGCCTGTTTGATTGCACGGCGCACGCCGTGCGCCCGAGGTTCCGGATCGCCCCGACGCCGAACCAACCCCCTCTGTTTGTGAATGAGACCGCTCCCGGCCGATGAAAGCGCGCCGGGCCGGCTTTCCGGAGAACGACACGTGATCACCGAACTCGAATTCAAGAGCCTCAGCGCCCAGGGCTACAACCGCATCCCGCTGATGGCCGAGGCCTTCGCCGACCTCGAAACCCCCCTGTCCCTCTACCTCAAGCTGGCCCATTCGCAAGGCGGCGGCAAGCACAGCTTCCTGCTCGAATCGGTCGTGGGCGGCGAGCGCTTCGGCCGCTACAGCTTCATCGGCCTGCCGGCGCGCACCCTGCTGCGCGCCAGCGGCTTTGGCGCCGAGGCCGTCACCGAGGTCGTCACCGACGGCCAGGTGGTCGAGACCGCCGCGGGCAATCCGCTCGACTTCGTGGCGCAGTACCAGAAGCGCTTCAAGGTCGCGCTGCGGCCCGGGCTGCCGCGCTTCTGCGGCGGGCTGGCCGGCTATTTCGGCTACGACACCGTGCGCCACATCGAGCGCAAGCTCGAGAAGAGCTGCCCGCCCGACACGCTGGGCTGCCCCGACATCCTGCTGCTGCAGTGCGAGGAACTGGCGGTCATCGACAACCTCTCGGGCAAGCTCTACCTGATCGTCTACGCCGATCCGAAGCAGCCCGAGGCCTATGCCAACGCCAAGCGCCGGCTGCGCGAGCTGAAGGAAAAGCTCAAGTACTCGGTGAGCGCGCCGATCGTGAAGCCCACGCAGCCGCATCCGGCCGAGCGCAGCTTCGCCAAGGTCGACTACCTCGCGGCGGTGGAGCGCGCCAAGGAGATGATCGCCGCCGGCGACTTCATGCAGGTGCAGGTGGGCCAGCGCATCAGCAAGCGCTACACCGAGTCGCCGCTGTCGCTGTACCGCGCGCTGCGCTCGCTCAATCCCTCGCCCTACATGTACTACTACCACCTGGGCGACTTCCACGTGGTGGGCGCTTCGCCCGAGATCCTGGTGCGCCAGGAGCACACGGGCGAGGGCGAGCAGAAGATCACCATCCGCCCGCTGGCCGGCACGCGCCCGCGCGGCGCCTCGCTCGAGCTCGACAAGGCGGCCGAGGTCGAGCTGATCAACGACCCGAAGGAACGCGCCGAGCACGTGATGCTGATCGACCTCGCGCGCAACGACATCGGCCGCATCGCCAAGACCGGCACGGTGAAGGTGACGGAAGCCTTCGCGGTGGAGCGCTACAGCCACGTGATGCACATCGTGAGCAACGTCGAAGGCACGCTGAAGGACGGCATGACCGCCATCGACGTGCTCAAGGCCACCTTCCCGGCCGGCACCTTGACCGGCGCGCCCAAGGTGCATGCGATGGAACTGATCGACCAGCTCGAGCCCACCAAGCGCGGCCTGTATGGCGGCGCCTGCGGCTACATCAGCTACGCGGGCGACATGGACGTCGCGATCGCGATCCGCACCGGCATCGTGAAGGACCAGGTGCTGCACGTGCAGGCCGCGGCCGGCGTGGTGGCCGATTCGGTGCCCGAGCTCGAGTGGAAGGAAACCGAGGCCAAGGCGCGCGCGCTGCTGCGTGCCGCCGAACTGGTCGAGGAAGGCCTGGAATGAGCAACGCACCCGATATCCAGAACGATTTCTCGCACGAGATCATCGGCGCCGCCGTCGAGGTGCAGCGCGTGCTCGGCACCGGGCTCGACGAACGCGCCTATGCCGCGGCGCTGGCCATCGAACTCGCCGAGCGCGAGATCGGTTTCGCGCGCGACGTGCCGCTGTCGGCCAGCTACAAGGGCCGCTCGCTCGGCGAGGTCTATCGCGCGGGCTTCGTGATCGAGCAATCGGTCATCGTCGAACTCAAGGCGGTCGATGCGCTGACCGACCTGCATCGCGCGCAGGTGCTGGCCGCGCTGCGCCTGTCGGGCCTCAAGCTGGGCCTCCTGATCAACTTCAACGTGTTCCCCGTCGTCAAGGGCGTGCACCGGATTGTGAGCAAGCCATGAAACTGCTGATGATCGACAACTACGATTCGTTCACCTACAACATCGTCCAGTACTTCGGCGAGCTGGGTGCCGACGTGCAGGTGCATCGCAACGACGAGATCACGGTCGCGCAGATCGGCGAGCTGATCGCCTCGGGCGTGACGCGGCTGGTGGTGTCGCCGGGACCGTGCTCGCCGGCGGAGGCGGGCGTCTCGGTGGCGGCCATCGAGGCCTTCGCGGGCAAGCTGCCCATTCTCGGCGTGTGCCTCGGCCACCAGGCCATCGGCGCGGCCTTCGGCGGCAGGATCGTGCGCGCGCAGCAGCTCATGCACGGCAAGACCAGCGAGATCACGACCACGCAGGAGGGCGTGTTCGCGGGGCTGCCGAAGACCTTCGTCGTCAACCGCTACCACTCGCTGTCGATCGAGCGCGCGAGCTGCCCCGAGGCACTGGCCGTCACGGCCTGGACCGACGACGGCGAGATCATGGGCGTGCGGCACACCGGGTACGCGCACGACGTGCGCATCGAAGGCGTGCAGTTCCACCCCGAATCGATACTCACCGAGCACGGCCACGCCATGCTCAAGAACTTCCTGGATTGAAGCCATGACCGACCGCACCGCCATCGTCGACCTGCGCAGCGACACCGTCACGCAACCCACGCCGGCGATGCGCGACGCCATGATGGCGGCGCCGCTGGGCGACGACGTCTTCGGCACCGACCCGAGCGTGAATGCGCTGCAGGAAAAGATCGCCGCGCTGCTGGGCTTCGAGGCGGCGCTGTTCGTGCCGACCGGCACGCAGAGCAACCTCAGCGCGATCCTCGCGCACTGCGGCCGCGGCGACGAGTACATCGTCGGCCAGATGGCGCACTGCTACCGCTGGGAAGGCGGCGGCGCGGCGGTGTTCGGCAGCGTGCAGCCGCAGCCGCTGGACCATGCGGCCGACGGCACGCTGCCGCTCGCGCAGATCGAGGCGGCGATCAAGCCCGACGACGCGCACTTCGCGCGCACCCGGCTGCTGGCGCTCGAGAACACGCTGGGCGGCAAGCTGCTGCCCTTCGACTACGTGCAGGCGGCGACCGAACTCGCCGCGCGCCACGGGCTGCAGCGGCACCTGGACGGCGCGCGGCTCTTCAACGCGGCGACCGCGCAGGCGGCGAAGAACGGAAGCACCGACGTGCGCGCCGAGGCGCGCCGCATCGCGCAGTGCTTCGACAGCGTGTCGGTGTGCTTCAGCAAGGGCCTGGGCGCGCCGATCGGCTCGGCGCTGGTCGGTTCGCGCGACTTCATCGCGCGTGCCCACCGCATCCGCAAGATGGCGGGCGGCGGCATGCGCCAGGCCGGGCTGCTCGCAGCCGCGGCCGCGCATGCGCTCGAGCACCACGTCGACCGGCTGGCCGACGACCATGCGCTGGCGCTGCGCCTCGCGCAGGGGCTGGCGGGCATCGAGGGGCTGAAGCTCGAGATGCCGCACACCAACATCGTCTTCGTCGACCTCGAGGGCGAGGCCAAGGCGCGCTCGGCGGGGCTGATCGAGAGCCTCGAACGCCAGGGCATCCTGGCCACGGGCCTGTACCGCTTGCGCTTCGTGACGCACCTCGATGTCGATGCCGCCGGCGTCGACCGCGCGGTGGCCGCGATCCGGGCCTACTTCGCAGCCTGATCCGTCGTTCGAGGAGAACGCCATGCCCGATCTTCCCCATCTGCTGGCCTTCATCGCCGCCGGCTGGCTGCTGAACCTGACGCCGGGGCCCGACGTGCTCTACGTGGTCACCCACTCGCTGCGCTCGGGCGTGCGCGCCGGCATCGTCGCCGGGCTCGGCATCACCGCCGGTTGCTTCGTCCACATCTTCGCGGCGGCCATCGGCGTCGGCACGCTGATGGCGACCTCGGCCGCGGCCTTCACGGTGCTCAAGTACATCGGCGCGGCCTACCTGCTGTACCTGGGCGTGCGCATGGTGCTGTCGCGCGCGCCGGCACCGACCGACCTCGGCAAGGCCGCGGCAGCCGGCGCGGAACGCAGCCTCAAGGCGATCTTCCTCGGCGGTTTCTGGACCAATGTGCTCAACCCCAAGGTGGCACTGTTCTTCCTGGCCTTCGTGCCGCAGTTCATCGCGCCCGGGGCCGACCACAAGGCGCTGTACTTCGTGCTGCTCGGCGTGCTGTTCAACCTCAACGCGATCCCCGTCAACGTGGGCTGGGCGCTGGCGGCGGGCTGGATGGCGCGCCGCGGTGCCGTGCAGAAGGGCATGCACTGGCTCGACCGCGCCGCCGGCGTTCTTTTCATCGGCTTCGGCCTCAAGCTCGCGTTCACCGACGCCCCCGCGGCGCGCATCGGCCGCTGATTCATCCCGAGGAGACTTTCCATGATCACCCCCCAGGAAGCGCTGCAGCGCACCATCGAGCACCGCGAAGTCTTCCACGACGAGATGCTGCACATCGTGCGGCTCATCATGAGCGGCGAGTGTTCGCCCGTGATGATGGCCGCGCTGATCACCGGGCTGCGCGTGAAGAAGGAAACCATCGGCGAGATCACCGCCGCCGCGCAGGTGATGCGCGAGGTGTCGACCAAGGTGGCGGTGGCCGACACCACGAACCTGGTCGACATCGTCGGCACCGGCGGCGACGGCTCGCACACCTTCAACATCTCGACCTGCTCGATGTTCGTCGCGGCCGCGGCCGGCGCCAAGGTCAGCAAGCACGGCGGGCGCAGCGTGTCGAGCAAGTCGGGCAGCGCCGACGTGCTGGAGTCGCTGGGCGTCAACATCAACCTCAAGCCCGAGCAGATTGCGCGCTCGATCGAGCAGTCGGGCATCGGCTTCATGTTCGCGCCGAACCACCATCCGGCCATGAAGAACGTGGCGCCGGTGCGCAAGGAGCTCGGCATCAAGACCATCTTCAACATCCTGGGCCCGCTGACCAACCCGGCCGGCGCGCCCAACATCCTGATGGGCGTGTTCCATCCCGACCTGGTGGGCATCCAGGTGCGCGCGCTGCAGCGCCTGGGCACCGAGCATGCGATGGTGGTCTACGGCCGCGACGGCATGGACGAGATCTCGCTGGGCGCGGCCACGCTGGTGGGCGAGCTCAAGAACGGCGAGATCAGCGAGTACGAGCTGCATCCCGAGGACTTCGGCTTCCAGATGTCGAGCAACCGCGCGCTGCGCGTGGAGACGCCCGAGCAATCGAAGGCGATGCTGCTCGGCGTGCTCGACAATCAGGCCGGCCCGGCGCTCGACATCGTGCTGCTCAACGCCGGTGCGGCGCTGTACGCGGCCAACGTGGTCGACTCGGTGGCCGCGGGCGTGACGCGTTCGCGCGAGGCCATCGCCTCGGGCGCCGCCAAGGCCAAGCTTGCCGAGCTGGTGCGGGTCACCACCTCGGTCTGAGCCAGGAATCCAGGAGCAAGAGAGAAGCCATGTCCGACATCCTCGACAAGATCGTTGCCGTCAAGCACCAGGAAGTGGCCGCCGCGAAGCAGCGCAGCCCGCTGGAGGCGGTTCGCTTCGACGCCGAAAGCCGCGTGCTGACGCGCGATTTCGAAGGCGCGCTGCGCGCCAGGATCGCGGCCGGCCAGGCCGCCGTGATCGCCGAAGTCAAGAAGGCCAGCCCGAGCAAGGGCGTGCTGCGCGCCGATTTCATTCCGGCCGACATCGCGCAGAGCTATGCCGAAGGCGACGGGAAGATCAGCGCGGCCTGCCTGTCGGTGCTGACCGACAAGCAATTCTTCCAGGGCGGCATCGACTACCTGAAGCAGGCGCGTGCCTCGTGCGAGCTGCCGGTGCTGCGCAAGGACTTCATCGTCGACGCCTACCAGGTGTACGAGTCGCGCGCGATCGGCGCCGACGCGATCCTGTTGATCGCCGCCTGCCTCGACGATGCGCAGATGAAGGACTTCGAAGCCATCGCGCACGGGCTCGGCATGGCGGTGCTGGTCGAGGTGCATGACGCGGCCGAGCTCGAGCGCGCGCTGCGCCTCAAGACGCCGCTGGTGGGCGTCAACAACCGCAACCTGCGCAATTTCGAGGTCTCGATCCAGGCCACCATCGGCCTGTTGCCGGGCCTGCCGAAGGAGCGCCTCGCGGTGACCGAATCGGGCATCGCCACGCGCGAGGACGTCGCCACGCTGCGCGCCGCGGGCGTGCATGCCTTCCTGGTCGGCGAGGCCTTCATGCGCGCCGAGGAACCTGGCGAGGCCCTCGCGGCGTTGTTCCAATGAGCCGGGCGGATCAGCTGTCGAGCAGCGATCCCGCCGACTGGCCGGTGGCGCCGGGCTGGCAGCCGCTGGTCGATGGCTTCTTCGGCGGTGCCGTGGGGCAGAAGCTGCAGGCCTTCCTGCGCGAACGGCTCGACGCGGGCACGGTGATCTTTCCGCCGCAGCCGCTGCGCGCGCTGGAGCTCACGCCGCCCGAGGACGTGCGTGTCGTGATCCTGGGCCAGGACCCGTACCACGGGCGCGGCCAGGCCGAGGGGCTGGCCTTCTCCGTGGCGCCCGGCGTGGCGCTGCCGCCGTCGCTGCGCAACATCTTCAAGGAGCTGCAGCGCGACCTCGGCACGCCGCCGCCGCCGTTCCCGAACCCGGGCGGCAGCCTGGTGAAGTGGGCGACGCATGGCGTGCTGCTGCTCAACACCTGCCTCACGGTCGAGGAGGCCCAGCCGGCCAGCCATTCGGGGCGCGGCTGGGAGGTGCTGACGGACGCCGTGATCCGCCATGTTTCCGATGGCGCGAAGCCTGTTGTTTTCATGCTATGGGGCTCGCACGCCCAGAGTAAGCGTGCGTTGATCGATGTTGGCCGCCATAAGGTGCTGATGTCGAATCATCCCTCGCCGCTGTCGGCGTTGCGACCGCCCGTGCCGTTCATCGGATGCGGACATTTCGGCGAAGCACGTGCCTGGCGTGAGGAGCACCAGAAGGGGGCCTGAAAATTCGCGGATAATCGCCCGCAGTTCATTCCTCGAACGGTTTCCCTCGCTCCTTTTGGTGCTCGGGTTTCTGCATGGTCACAAAACCGTGCTATATTTCGAGGTTCGCCGGAGAGGTGGCCGAGTGGTTAATGGCAGCAGACTGTAAATCTGCCCTCTAACGAGTACGCTGGTTCGAATCCAGCCCTCTCCACCAGCGATGAATTTGGTTTCTAAGAGCGATTGGATCTAGCGCTTTGGGTGCCTTGAAGTGCCCCCGATGCGGGAGTAGTTCAATGGTAGAACCCCAGCCTTCCAAGCTGATGACGCGGGTTCGATTCCCGTCTCCCGCTCCAGAGACCGAGTTTGATGCAGGTTTAGGCAAAAGCCCTTTTGGCTCAGTGGTAGAGCACTCCCTTGGTAAGGGAGAGGTCGCGGGTCCGATTCCCGCAAAGGGCACCAGTTTTTCCCAGGGGTTGCAAGAGCAGCGTTGCGACCTTATCTGCGTACGTTGATATCGTTTTTTTTCGGAGTCGAAAAATGGCAAAAGGTAAATTCACCCGCACGAAGCCGCACGTGAACGTGGGCACGATCGGTCACGTTGACCATGGCAAGACGACGCTGACGGCTGCGATCGCGACGGTGCTGTCGTCG
>Ga0209902_100825_pt1 | contig 23339 bp, 19 predicted proteins | sample FECB27metaG_FD_188304 | JGI IMG/M metagenome (GOLD analysis project Ga0209902, IMG submission 188304) | Cyanobacterial communities from the Joint Genome Institute, California, USA - FECB-27 (SPAdes) (version 2) | ecosystem: Environmental > Aquatic > Thermal springs > Hot (42-90C) > Microbial mats...
CCCGCCATGCTATCACTGGTTGGCTTCGACCGTCACGTTCAGAACCGTCGGCAGCGACTGCGGCGCCATCATCACGGTGCCGACGAGCTGGGCGATCGGCACGGGCTGCGCCGGCGCGGCGCTGATCGTCAGGTTCTGCGGGGCCTTCAGGAAGGCCGTGGCGGCGGCCGCCACCTTGCCCTCGAAGTCGGGGTTGCCGAGCATCTTCAGCATCTCCGGCAGCATCTGCGAGAGCTGGCCGACGAGGGCGTCCGGCGTCGTCCCCTGGTCCTTCGCCTGGGCGTCGATCATCCGGTTGACGATCGACTGGTTCTCGAAGGAGATCTCCAGCTCCTCGACCAGCAGGCCCTGCAGCAGCTGCATCTTCTGCTCGTCGCTGCCGTCGGCCTTCAGCTGGTCCATGACGTCCTCGGTGAGGCCGCCGAGGCTCGCGGAGAGCGACAGCGAACCCATCGCGTCGCCGGCGATGGTGATCTCCTCGACGGTCAGCGTCTCCTCGTCGGCGTCCCAGCCGCCGGCCAGCACCAGCGACAGCTTCACGGTGTCGTAGCCGAGCCGGCCGAGCTGCGCCTTCGTGTCCTCGTCGGGAAGCTTCGCCACGTCGATGACGATGTTGTCGGCCGCGAACGACATCTTGCGCGGCGTGCCGTCGACGATGTCGCCGCTGGTGATCTCGACGCTCTCGATCGGGATCATCGTGCCGTCCTCGACGGTGACGACGATGTCGCTGGCGGTCATTTCGCCGACCGACGTGTCGAGATCCGGCGACACCGCGTCCTCGACCTTGCCGGCGACGTCGGCGCCGACGATCTGGGCGATGGTGATGCCGGTGCTGCCGCCGTCCTCCTTGATGGAGAGGGCGGTGGCGGCGACGGCGCCGGCCTTGATGCGCCCGTCGGCGACCGACGCCTCGTCGAGCGTCAGCGAGCCGATCGTCAGCGTCGAGGTCTTGCCGTCGTTCGGCGCGGTCGTCGCCTTCAGGTCGGTGATCGTCGCGGTGTCGTCGTCGCCGCTGACGCCGCCCCAGGTGATGTTGGTGGCGCCGCTCGCCTCCATGCCGCCGATCACCGCATCGGCGATGGCGTTGCCGGTGGGGTCGGCCGCGAAGGCGGGCGCGCCGGCGATCAGGAGAACGGCGAGGCTCGGGCCGGCAAGACGAAGCGGAAGTCGGGGCATCGAAGGCTCCTTGGGGGGTCCGGTTCGGACCGGGAAGAGAAAGCACCGCATTGCGGCACCCGGAAGGACGGGCGGTGCCGGCGGGCGGCGCCGGTGGTGACAACGCGGACGCCGAGGCTCCGCGTCGGGAATCGAGATCGTCGAGCCTAGAGGGTCAGCCGGGCGACGCTGTGACGGGCGTCACGCGCGGCGACGAAGTTGCCGAAGGATGCAGGTCGCCGCGATCGGCACCCCGTTTCAGCCGGCGCCTTGGCCGCCATCAATTTGTCCGCACTGTGGGCGAGGGACCGCGACGGAGCAAGCGCGCGGCGTCGCCTTGACGCGCTCGTGACGGCGCGGCCAAGTGCGCCGCCGTCGCGGTGGCGGTGGCCGCCGGCGTCGGTGGGCGGCGCCGCACAGGCGGTGGTGACGAAGGAGACGGACATGAGCGGACGCGGCTGTCTGGCGGTGGTGCTCGCGGCGGGCGAGGGCACGCGGATGCGCTCGGCGCGCCCGAAGGTTCTGCACGCGGTCGGCAACCGGCCGATGATCGCCCATGTCGTCGCGGCGGCGGAAGCCGCCGGTGCCGACCGGCTGGCGGTGGTCGTCGGCAACGGCGCGGAGAAGGTCACGGCCGCGGTCGAGGCGCTGTCGCCTTTGGCCGCGACCTTCGTGCAGGTGGAACGCCGCGGCACCGCCCACGCCGTGCTCGCCGCCCGCGAGGCACTGGAGGACCCGGCCGACGACGTCGTGGTCCTCTGCGGCGACGCGCCCCTCGTGCGGCCGGAGACGATCGCCGCCGCCCGGGCCCGCCTCGCCGAGGGCGCCGACGTCGTCGTCGTCGGCTTCGAGGCGGCCGATCCGGCCGGCTACGGCCGGCTGATCGTCGACGGCGGCCGGCTCGTCGCCATCCGCGAGGACCGCGAGGCCTCGCCGGCCGAGCGCATGGTGCGGCTCTGCAATTCCGGCATCCTCGCCTTCCGCGGCGACCACGTGCTGCCGCTCCTCGACGACATCTCCGACGGCAACGCCAAGCGCGAGTTCTACCTCACCGACGCGGTCGCCGGCGCCAACGCCCGCGGCCTCAAGGTCGAGGTGGTCGTCGTCGGCGAGGACGAGGTGCTCGGCGTCAACGACCGCGCCCAGCTCGCCCGCTGCGAGGCCGTCTTCCAGGCCCGCGCCCGCGCCGCCGCACTCGTCGCCGGCGCAACGCTGATCGCCCCGGAAACGGTGTTCTTCTCCACCGACACCGTGCTCGGCCGCGACGTGGTGATCGAGCCGAACGTCGTCTTCGGCCCGGGCGTGACGGTGGGCGAGGGGGCGGTGATCCACGCCTTCTCCCACCTCGAGGGGGCGACGGTCGCCGCCGGCGCCAGCATCGGCCCGTTCGCCCGCCTGCGCCCCGGCGCGGACATCGGCGCCGGCGCCAAGGTCGGCAACTTCGTCGAGGTGAAGAACGCCACCATCGAGGACGGCGCCAAGCTCAACCACCTCTCCTATATCGGCGACGCCCGCGTCGGCCGCGCCGCCAACGTCGGTGCGGGCACGATCACCTGCAACTATGACGGCGGCTCGAAGCACTTCACCGACATCGGCGCGGGCGCCTTCATCGGCTCCAACTCCGCCCTCGTCGCACCGGTGACGATCGGCGCCGGCGCTTATGTCGGCTCCGGCAGCGTCATCACCGACGACGTCCCGCCGGATGCGCTCGCCATCGCCCGCGGCCGCCAGGTCGTCAAGGAAGGCCGCGCCGGCGAGATCCGCGCGCGGGCGAAGCAGAGGGGACAGTGAGCCTTACGACGGCCTCGAAGGCGGTTATATAATGTGCGAGGTGCCTGTGAAGTCCGGGGAGGTGACCCGGCCGGTACGATTTTGCACGACGACCCGTCTTGCCATCTAGAAGTTGCATCAGTGATATTCAATTCGCGTCTGCCTCAAACGCTCCAATACATCTGACGCATCGGGACGGGGATAGCCCGATGCCGGGACGTGGACATGACCGAGACCGGCTCGATCGATGCGCGCTTCATTCGATTCCGCGCGTGGAACGGCAGAAAGATGCGTGCCCAGGCCCACGGAGACGGGCATTTTCTCGTGTCGCTGGGCGTGGAACTGCGCTGGCGGCGGCTTCCGTACATCAAGTTCCGAAGCGACGTCGATGAATTCTGGACGGCCATCATTCTCGATGGCCAGTTTGTTCTCAAGCCGGCCAAGGGCGAGCCGATCGTCCTGCGTTCTGATTGCCTCCGCTACCGCGGATGGGCCGAAGCACCCATCGTCGACCGGTGGATGTCCAGCTGGTCGCCGGAGACGAATCTCTTCGAGCACACTCGGATCTGCGAGGAACAGGCGGCGGAACTGTCAATAACGCTTCCGCCTGTTGAGAGCGATGAAGATTTGAGACGGAAGCTATATTGATGATCTGTCGACTTCAGCGGCAGGATCCGTTCGTCTATCCAAAGCGCCCCCCGAACCGACGGGTTTGACAGGCGCAATTCTCGGTTGCGTGGATCTACATCCTGTCTCCGATGTCTTCGCGCTCGGAAGCCGGCAGCCCTGAGTGCCGCCTCGCGCCCGCACTTACCCTCACCGCAGTGCCTTCGCCGCCTCGATGATCGGGGCCGGCGTCAGTGACGCCGAGCCGCCGAAGGGCTGCTGGTAGGTGAGGACGACGAAGAACATGATGGTGATCGCCGCCACCGTGATGGCGAGGCCCCGGGCGCGCGCTGCCGGCACGGCGGCGTGGACGGCCGCGACCGACACCAGCAGGATCAGGGCGAGGCCGATGACCAGGAACCACTGCCATCCGCGCACGCTCTCCTGGGCGATCGACAGCCGCTGCTGGCGCGCCGCCGACAGGCCGTCGAGAGTGACGAGCAGCCGCTGCTGGACGAGCGGCGTGAAGCCTCCGGCCGGCAGGCCGCCGAGGACGAACTCGTAGACCTCCTTCAGTTCCTGCTCGGCCTCCTCGCTCGCCAGCCCGTCCACCATGTCCTTCCACTCCCGCGCCGCCGCCTCGGCATAGTCCGCGAGCAGGCCGTCGAGGTGCTGGTTCAAAGCGGGATCGAGCGGGGCGGCGTAGATCTCCATCAGGCGGATGCTGCGCGCCTCGGCGTTCACCGCCTCCCGCGCCCGGTCGTCCGTCGCCCACGTGGCGTTCGCCAGGAACGTCATCGACAGGGCGAACATCGCGCCGATGACCGTCTGGATGGTGTCGCTCGGCTTCGACCGGCCGTCCTCGCCGCGCAGCCGCGGCAGCAGGAAGGCGAGGTGCAGCATCAAGGCGACCACCGACACCGCCGCGAGGATCAGGAAGAAGTCGCCGGTCGGTGTGAAGGTCCGCATGTCTTCCGATCGCGTGGGGCGCGGCAGGGCGGGGCGGGCAGTCAGCGGTCCCGTCGCTGCCCCCGCTCTCAGTGATGACGAAGGCTGCTCATCCACACAATATCAAGAGCCGCGAGGGCAGGGTGCTTCCCACCGGTGACAAACCGACACCGAGTTTGATTGGCCGCCGGCTGCCCGCTCCTCTAAACCGGCGGCGGAACGGAAACGGTACGGGGAACGCGTCCATGTGCGGCATCGTCGGCATCCTCGGCACGCGGCCGGTGGCGGAGCGCATCGTCGAATCGCTGAAGCGCCTCGAATATCGCGGCTATGATTCCGCCGGCGTCGCGGTGCTGGAGCACGGCGATCTCACCCGCCGCCGCGCCGAGGGCAAGCTCAGGAACCTCGAGGCGGCCCTCGACCGCGCACCGCTCACCGGCACGGCCGGCATCGGCCACACCCGCTGGGCGACCCACGGCGCCCCCACCGAGCGCAACGCCCACCCCCACGCCACCGACCGCGTCGCCGTCGTCCACAACGGCATCATCGAGAACTTCCGCGAGCTGAAGGACGAGCTCGTCGCCGGCGGCGCCAAATTCGAGAGCGACACCGACACCGAGGTCGTCGCCCACCTCATCACCCGCGGCCTCGACGAGGGACTGACGCCGCGCGCGGCGATGGGCCGGGCCCTGAAGCGGCTGCGCGGCGCCTTCGCGCTCGCCGCCATCGTCAAGGGCGAGGAGGACCTCCTGCTCGCCGCCCGCCGCGGCTCGCCGCTCGCCATCGGCCTCGGCACCGACGAGGTCTATCTCGGCTCCGACGCCATCGCACTCGCCCCGTTCACGAGCCGCGTCGTCTATCTCGACGACGGCGACTGGGCGGTGCTGACGCGCGAGAGCGTCGAGATCTTCGACGAGTTCGACCGGCCGGTGGAGCGCCCGGTGGTGGTCGCCGCGGCGAGCGCCTTCCTCGTTGACAAGGGCAACTATCGCCACTTCATGGCGAAGGAGATCCACGAGCAGCCCGAGGTCGTCGGCCACACGCTCGCCCACTATCTCGACTTCGCCACGGAGACGGTGCGCCCCCTCGACGGCCTGTCGTTCGACTTCGCCGACGTCAAGCGCATCACCATCACCGCCTGCGGCACCGCCTTCTATGCCGGCCTCGTCGGCAAGTACTGGTTCGAGCGCATCGCTGGCCTTCCGGTCGAGATCGACGTCGCCTCGGAGTTCCGCTACCGCGAGGCGCCGATCCTGCCCGGCGACCTCGCCTTGGTCGTCTCGCAGTCGGGCGAGACCGCCGATACGCTGGCGAGCCTGCGCTACTGCAAGGACGCCGGCAGCCCGATCGCCGCCATCGTCAACGTGCCGACATCCACCATCGCCCGCGAGGCCGGCGCCGTCTTCAAGACGCTCGCCGGGCCCGAGATCGGCGTCGCCTCGACGAAGGCCTTCACTTGCCAGCTCGCCGTGCTGGCGTCGCTGGCGATCGCCGCCGGCAAGGCGCGCGGGCGCGTGGATGCCGCGGAGGAGGCGCGCCTCGTGCGGGCGCTGTCGGAGGTGCCGCGGCTGATGGCCCAGGCGCTGCGTCTGGAGCCGCAGATCGAGACGCTCGCCCGCCGCATCCACCGCGCCGCCGACGTCCTCTACATCGGCCGCGGCCTGAGCTACCCGATCGCGCTTGAAGGCGCCCTGAAGTTGAAGGAAATCAGCTATATCCACGCCGAAGGCAATGCGGCGGGTGAACTCAAGCACGGCCCCATCGCCCTCGTCGACGAGAAGGTGCCGGTGGTCGTCATCGCCCCGTCCGACCGGCTGTTCGAGAAGACAGCCTCGAACATGCAGGAGGTCGCCGCCCGCGGTGGCCGCATCATCCTGCTAACGGACGAGAAGGGCGTGGCGGAGGCCGGCATCACGCCGGCCGAGACGCTGGTGCTGCCGGAGATGCCGGAGGAGGTGACGCCGCTCGTCTACGCGGTGCCGATCCAGTTGATCGCCTACCACACGGCGGTGGTGAACGGCACCGACGTCGACCAGCCCCGCAATCTGGCGAAATCCGTCACTGTGGAATAGCGGCGCCACCGTCGCGTAGCGCACTTCTCCGAAGGTTCGCCTTGCCATTTCGGTGGCCGGGCGATTGCATGGTGGTCGGGGTCGTGGCCGAGCCGACGGGATAGCGATGACGCGCCTGCGCAATTATTTCCTCACCGGCATCATCGTCGCCGGCCCCATCGGCATCACGTTCTATCTGACGTGGTCGTTCATCCACTGGGTGGACAGCCTGGTGAAGCCGCTGATCCCGGCCGGCTACAACCCCGACGTCTACCTGCAGTTCTCCGTCCCCGGCGTCGGGCTCTTGTTCGCGCTGGCCGCGCTGACGCTGCTCGGCTTCCTCACCGCCAACTTCATCGGCCGCTCGCTGCTCAGGGTGGGCGAACGCGCCCTCGACCGCATGCCGCTCGTCCGCAACCTCTATCGCGGCCTGCAGCAGATCTTCCAGACGGTGCTGACCCGCTCGGACAACTCCTTCAAGAAGGCCGGCCTCATCGAGTATCCGCGCCTCGGCCTGTGGTCGATCGTCTTCATCTCGTCCACCGCCCGCGGCGAGGTCGCCGAGAAGCTGCCCGGCGACGACGACGTCGTCTCGGTGTTCCTGCCGACGACCCCGAACCCGACCTCCGGCTTTCTGCTCTACGTCCGCCGCTCGGAGATCCTAGAGCTCGACATGACGGTCGAGGAGGCGGCGAAGCTCGTCATCTCCGCCGGCCTCGTCATGCCCGGCGACAAGCCCGGCAGCGTGCAGCCGGTTGCGCCTGTCGCCGCGCCGGCGCTCGCCACCGCGGCCGAGTAGCTCACCCCGACCGCAAGAGCCGCACCGCCGCATCGCGCCGGAACAGGTGCAGCAGCACCCTGAGCGCCTGCCCGCGCGGGCCGGCGAGCTCGGGATCGGTCGCGAGAATGAGCCGCGCGTCGTCCCGCGCCGCCTCGACCAGCTCCCCGTGCAGCGAAAGATCGGCGATGCGGAAGCCCGGGCTGCCGCTCTGGCGGGTGCCGAGAAGCTCGCCCTCGCCACGCAGCTTCAGGTCCTCCTCGGCGATGCGGAAGCCGTCGTCGCTGTCGCGCAGCACGGCGAGCCGCGCCTTCGCCGTCTCGCCGAGCGGGCCGCGATAGAGCAGCAGGCACACCGACGCCCGGTCGCTGCGGCCGACACGGCCGCGCAACTGGTGCAACTGCGCTAGCCCGAAGCGCTCGGCGTGCTCGATGACGATGATCGTCGCGTCCGGCACATCGACGCCCACCTCGATCACCGTGGTGGCGACGAGGATGCGCGTCTCGCCGGAGCGGAACGCCGCCATCGCCGCGTCCTTCTCGGCCGTCGACATCCGCCCGTGGACGAGCCCGACCATCCCGCCGAAACGCGCCTTCAGCGCCGCGTAGCGCTCCTCGGCGGCCGACAGGTCGACGAGCTCGCTCTCCTCCACCAGCGGGCAGACCCAGTAGGCCTTCTGGCCCTCGGCGGTCGCCACCGCGAGCCGCTCGACGAGCTCCTCCATGCGCTCGAACGGCACCGTGCGGGTATCGATCGGCCGCCGGCCAGCGGGCTTCTCCGTCAGTCGCGACACGTCCATGTCGCCGAACAGCGACAGCACCAGCGTCCGGGGGATCGGCGTCGCTGTCATCACCAGCACGTCGACGCCGGCGCCCTTCGACGTCAGTGCCAGCCGCTGGTGGACGCCGAAGCGGTGCTGCTCGTCGACGACGGCGAGGGCGAGATCGGCGAACGCCACCCCGGTCTGGAACAGCGCGTGCGTGCCGATGGCGACGTCGATGGTGCCGTCGGCGAGGCCGGCGAGTGCGGCCTGGCGGTCGCGGCCGCGGTCCTTGCCGGTCAAAAGCGCCACCCGCAGCCCCGCGGCGTCCGCGAGCGGCGCGATCGAGGCGAAGTGCTGGCGGGCGAGCAGCTCCGTCGGCGCCATCAGCGCCGACTGGCCGCCAGCCTCTGCGGTCATGGCTGCCGCGAACAGCGCCACCATCGTCTTGCCGGAGCCGACGTCGCCCTGCAGCAGCCGCAGCATCCGGTGTGGCGCCGAAAGATCGGCGGCGACCTCGGCGATGGCGATCTCCTGCGAGCCGGTCAGCGCGAAGGGCAGGGCGGTCCGCAGCTTCTCCGTCATCCGCCCGTTCGGCGGCCGCGCCCGCCCCACCGCCTTGCGCTGGCGGGCGCGCACCAGCGCCAGCGCCACCTGGCTCGCGAGAAGCTCGTCATAGGCGAGGCGCGACCGGCCCGGCCCGTCGAGGCCCGCCGACCTCAACTCGTGCACGTCGGCCAGCGCCTCGCGGAAGCCCGGCCACTGCTGTCGCGCCAGCCATGCCGCGTCCTGCCACTCCGGCAGTACCGGAACCGCGGCGAGCGCCGCCGCCACCGCCCGCGCGAGGCTCTTCTGTCCGACGCCCTCGGTCAGCGGATAGACCGGCTCGACCAGCGGCAGGCTGGCGAGGTCGTCCTCGGCGACAACATAGTCGGGGTGGGCGATCTGTGCGCGCGCGTTGAACCACTCGCCGAGCCCCGAGACGTGACGGACGGCACCGACCGGCAGCTGCTTCTCGAGCCAGTCGGCGCGCGGGTGGAAGTAGATCAGCGCCACCTCGCCGGTCTCGTCGTGGCCGAACACCTTGTAGGGCGCCCGCGAGCCCGGCCGCGGCGGCTCGTGGCGGTCGATGCGCAAGGTCAGCGTCACCACCGCCCCGTGCGGCATCCGCGCGACGCCGGGCCGCAGCCGCCGGTCGACGATGCCGGTCGGCAGGTGGAACAACAAATCGGCGATCAGCGGCTCGCCGCCGTCGGGCGGATCGAGCAGCCGCTCGAACGCCTTGCCGAGCTTCGGCCCGACGCCTTTCAGCGACGAGACGGGCCTGAACAGCGGGTTGAGAATCTCCGGGCGCATGGGCGCGACGTTACGGGATCGCCGCGCCGCGCGCAGTTGTCCTGCATGATAGCAAATGATAGCATTCTTCCATGCCACAGCTCCTCGTCCGCGACGTCCCTGCCGAGATCGTCGACGCACTCAAGCGCCGGGCCGCCAAGGCCGGTCTCAGCGCCGAGGCGGAACACCGCCGCATCCTCGAGGAGGCGCTGTCGAAGCCGGAGCGCGACTTTTGGGAGGAGGCGGCTGAATTGCGGGCCGAAGTGGCTGGCCGCGTCACCGACGATTCGACGGACATCATTCGAGCCGACCGGGATCGGGATTGGCCGTGAGGCTCGTGGTCGACGCCTCTATCGCGGTCAAATGGGTTTTGCCCGAGCACGACTCCGATGCCGCTACAGCGCTCCAGCGGCATGAACTTCTGGCCCCCTCCCATTGGATCATCGAGGCCGCCAACGCTCTGTGGGCTCGGGGGCGGCGGGGCGACCTGACGCCGGCCGAGGTCGCACGTCGCGTCGCAGCACTCGAACGGACACCGGTAATTTCCGTGGATGCTCGCCGTCACCTGGCCGCCGCAGTCGGGCTGGCGATCGAAATTGTCCATCCCATCTACGACTGCCTGTACTTGGCCGTTGCCCGTAGCGAGGGAACGCTACTCGTGACGGCCGATCGAAAGCTGGCGCTGGCCGCGACGAAATCTCCCTCGCTGTCCGGGCTGGTCCGGCTTCTGGGGGACTTGGACGACTCCACCGCCCCGCTTTCCCCCTGACTTTTCCGCCGGTCGGCGCTAGAACGCGGCGCGAACGTCGCGAGAACCTCGATCATGACCGGAACCATCCTCACGAGCGCCGAGCTCGATCCGCGCCGCCGCCGCGTGCTCTTCCGCGCCTGGCACCGCGGCACCCGCGAGATGGACCTGCTGCTCGGCGCCTTCGCCGATGCCCGCCTCGCCGCCATGAGCGAGGCCGAGCTCGACGCCTTCGAGGCCCTGATGGAGACGCCCGACGACCTGCTCTACGGCGTGATCTCCGGCCGTCTTTCTCCCGACGTCGCCGAGGACGTGGCGATGATGGAGGACGTGATGGCCTTCCACCGGGCCGGCCTCGGCCTGGCGGCGGTGGAGCGATGATCCGTTTCGATCCCGCCAAGCTGATCGCCGCGCCCGGCGAGACGGTCCTCGCCTCCGTCCCCGACGGTCACGACGGCCTCGTCGTCGGCGATCTCGCGCGCGCCGCCGCAAGCGCCGCCGGCAGCGGCACGGTGCTCGCCGTCATCGCCCGCGACGGCCAGCGCCTCGCCTGGCTCGAGCAGGCGCTCGGCTTCTTTGCGCCGGGCGTCGAGACGCTGTCGCTGCCGGCCTGGGACTGCATGCCCTACGACCGCGTCTCGCCGAGCGCCGTCGTGGCGGCCCGCCGGATGGCGTCGCTGTCGGCGCTGGCGCGGCCGTCGAAAACGCCACGCGTGCTGCTGACCACCGTCAACGCCGTGGCGCAGCGGGTGCCCTCCGTCGACGTGCTGGCGGCCGGCGTGTTCGCGGCCGCCGTGGGCAACCGCGTCGAGCTCGGCACACTGGTGCGCTGGCTCGAAGACAACGGTTTTTTGCGCACTGCCACCGTGCGGGATGCGGGCGAATATGCGGTGCGCGGCGGCATCGTCGACCTGTTCGCCCCCGGCGCCGAGGCGCCGGTGCGGCTCGACTTCTTCGGCGACACCCTCGATTCGATCCGCGCCTTCGACGCCGAGACCCAGCGCACCACCGGCCAGCTGACCCGCATCGAGCTCGTGCCGATGAGCGAGGTGGTGCTGTCGCCGGACACCATTCGCCGCTTCCGCCAGGGCTACATGGCCGCCTTCGGCGCCCCCGACCGCAACGACGCACTGTTCCAGGCGGTCAGCGAGGGCCGGCGCTTTCCCGGCCTCGAGCACTGGCTGCCGCTCTTCCACGAGCGCCTCGGCACCGTCTTCGACCTCATCGGCGAGGCTGCCGTCGTTATCGATCATCTCGCCGACGACGCCTTCGCCGAGCGCATCAAGACCGCGCGCGACCATTACGACTCCCGCCGGACGACGCTCGAGGGCGCCCGTGCGGAGGTGCCCTACCGGCCGATCGAGCCCGGCGCGCTCTATCTCGACGCCGACGCCTGGGGCGCCGCGCTCGCCGGCCGGCCGCTGTTCCGGCTGTCGCCGTTCGCGCTGCCGCCGACCTCGACGAAGCGCATCGTCGACCTCGGTGGTCGCGTCGGCCACAGCTTCGCCGCCGAGCGCTCGGCCGGCGACAACGTCTTCGACGCTGCCGTCAAGCACATCGTCACGCTGCGCCAGGCAAAGAAGCGCGTCGTGCTGGCCGCCTGGAGCGGCGGCTCGCGCGACCGCCTCGGCCAGGTGCTCGCCGACCACGGCCTCGGCGGCATGCAGAAGGTCGACGGCTGGGGCGAGGTGCCGGCGACGCCGCGCTCCACCGTCACGCTCGCCGTGCTCGGCTTCGAACACGGTTTCGAGACCGAAGAACTCGCCTTCATCGGCGAGCAGGACATCCTCGGCGACCGCCTGGTGCGGCCGCGCCGCCGGCGGGCGAGCGGCGCCGACGTCTTGTCGGAGGCGACCAGCCTCGCCGAGGGCGATCTCGTCGTCCACGTCGACCACGGCATCGGCCGCTTCGTCGGGCTGAAGACGCTGCAGGCCGCCGGCGCCCCGCACGACTGCCTCGAGCTCGTCTATGCCGGCGGCGACAAGCTGTTCCTGCCCGTCGAGAACATCGAGCTTCTGACGCGCTATGGCTCCGAGGAGACCGAGGCCACCCTCGACAAGCTCGGCGGCGGCGCCTGGCAGGCGCGCAAGGCGCGCGTCAAGAAGCGCATCCGCGAGATCGCCGACGGCCTGATCAAGACGGCCGCCGCCCGCCTCCTGAAGGTCGCCCCGGCGCTGACGCCACCCGACGGCCTCACTGGCGAGTTCGCCGCCCGCTTCCAGTACGACGAGACCGACGACCAGCTCGCCGCCATCGAGGCCGTCACCGAGGACCTCGCCGCCGGTCGCCCGATGGACCGGCTTGTCTGCGGCGACGTCGGCTTCGGCAAGACCGAGGTGGCCCTGCGCGCCGCCTTCGTCGCCGCCATGTCCGGCCGCCAGGTCGCCGTGCTGGTGCCGACGACACTGCTCGCCCGCCAGCACTACAAGTCCTTCGCCAACCGCTTCCAGGGCCTGCCGGTGAAGGTCGCCCAGCTGTCGCGCCTCGTCGGCTCGAAGGAGCAGGCGGAGGTGCGCGCCGGCATCGAGAGCGGCGACATCGACATCGCCGTCGGCACCCACGCGCTCATCGCCAAGGGCGTCAAGTTCCGCGACCTCGGCCTCCTCATCGTCGACGAGGAGCAGCATTTCGGCGTCAAGCACAAGGAGCGGCTGAAGGAGATCAAGGCCGACGTCCACGTTCTGACGCTCACCGCCACGCCGATTCCGCGGACGCTGCAGCTGGCCCTCACCGGGGTGCGCGAGCTGTCGCTGATCGCCACCCCGCCGGTCGACCGGCTGGCGGTGCGCACCTTCATCACGCCGTTCGATCCGCTGGTCGTGCGCGAGGCGCTGTTGCGCGAGCGTTTCCGCGGCGGCCAGGCCTTCTATGTCTGCCCCCGCGTCTCCGACCTCGCCGAGCGCAAGGAGTTCCTCGACCAGGCGGTGCCGGAGCTGAAGGTCGCCGTCGCCCACGGCCAGATGGCGGCGAGCGAGCTGGAAGACGTCATGAACGCCTTCTACGAGGGCCAGTACGACGTGCTGCTGTCCACCTCGATCGTCGAATCCGGGCTGGATGTGCCGACCGCCAACACGCTGATCGTCCATCGCGCCGACATGTTCGGCCTCGCCCAGCTCTACCAGCTGCGCGGCCGCGTCGGCCGCTCGAAGACGCGCGCCTATGCGATCTTCACCGTGCCGGCCGACCGCAAGCTCACCGCCACGGCGGAGCGCCGCCTGAAGGTGCTGCAATCGCTCGACACGCTCGGCGCCGGCTTCCAGCTCGCCAGCCACGACCTCGACATCCGCGGCTCCGGCAACCTGCTCGGCGAGGAACAGTCGGGCCACGTCAAGGAGGTCGGCTACGAGCTCTACCAGTCGATGCTGGAGGAGGCGGTCGCGACCCTCAAGGCGGGCGGCGACGACGCCGTCGACGAGCCGTGGTCGCCGCAGATCTCGGTCGGCACCCCCGTCATGATTCCCGAGACTTACGTCCCGGACCTGCAGCTTCGCCTGAACCTCTACCGCCGTCTCGCGGACCTGGCGGAGACGACCGACATCGACGGCTTCGCCGCCGAGCTCGTCGACCGCTTCGGCCCGCTGCCGGACGAGGTCGAGCACCTCCTGAAGATCGTCTTCATCAAGGGTCTCTGCCGCAAGGCGAACGTCGAGAAGATCGACGCCGGCCCGAAGGGCGTCGTCATCGCCTTCCGCGACGGCGTCTTTGCCAACTCCATCGGCCTCGTGCGCTACATCGCCGAGCAGGGCTCGCTCGCCAAGATCCGGCCGGACCAGAGGGTGGTGCTGTCGCGCGACTGGGCGACCGCCGACGATCGCCTGAAGGGCACCGCCTCGATCATGATCCGGCTCGCCCGCCTCGCCGACGAGACCGCCCACACGCCGCAGACGCTCGCGCAGCTACCGGCGCAGCTGTCGAAGGGGCCGGTCGCGAAAGCGCCGCCCCCCAAGGGACCGCCCCCCAAGGCACCACAACCGAAGGGGCCGCCGCCGAAGGGGCTGCCGCCCCGCGGTCACTCGCGTTCGCCGAAACCGTCCCGCTCGTCGCGCGCCTGACGCAGCGCCGCGACGATCGCCTCCGGCTCCTGCGCGCCCATCACGGCATAGCGGCCGTCGATGACGAAGCACGGCACGCCGGTGACGCCGATGCGCTGCGCGGTGGCGATCTCCTCGCGCACCTCGTTGCGGTCGGCGTCGCCCTCGAGCAGCCGGCGCACGAGGTCGCCCGGCAGGCCGGCGGCAACCGCCGCCTCGACCAGCACGTCGACGTCGCCGAGGTCGGCGCCGTCCTCGAAGAACAGGCTGAACAGCTTCTCCACCACCGCCTCGCCGGCGCCCTCGATCGAGGCCCAGCGGATTAGCCGGTGGGCGTCGAGGGTGTTCGGCGTTCGGGCGATGCGCTCGAAGGCGAAGCGGATGCCGACGCCGTTGCCGAGCTCCTTCAGGCGCTCGTGGATGGCGGCGACGCGGGTGAGATCGCCGAACTTCTCACGGAAATAGTCCTCGCGGTCGACACCCTCGGCCGGAATCGTCGGGTCGAGCTGGAACGGCCGCCAGCGTACCTCCACCTCGATGTCCTCGGCCTGCTCGAGGGCGAGTTCCAGCCGGCGCTTGCCGAGATAGCACCAGGGGCAGACGACGTCGGAGACGACGTCGACGGTCATCGGTTCGGCGGGCGGTGTCATCGTCGGTCTCCGGGTGGCGATAGAGGTGTTTCCTCATGTGCGCGCTCGCGGCCCCGCCCGCAACCGCGGCATTGCTGCCACGCCCGCGGGAAGATGCACGCGCGGCCGCCGCGAACGCTGGAAATGCCGGATCGGGACAGGTAAGGATGCCGCGACAAGGGGCCGGAATGGCCCGCCATGCTGTCGCCGCGTTCGGTCGCCATCAGCACCGCAGCGGGCGCACGCACTCACGGACCGCCTCCGTGCCACCGTGGCGGAGGTGACCGCAAGACAGGGACGGACGGGATTTCCATGACGGTTGAGTTTTTGCAGACGCGCGGGACGGCCAGGATCCTGTCGGCGATCGGCGGCGCCACGATGCTGCTGGCCGGTGCGCTCGCGCCGGCACAGGCCCAGGACCAGGCGGCCCCGTCCTCCACCGATGCGCTGGTGCAGGCCGATCTCCAGTGGATCAAGCTCTGCAACCAGGACCCGCAGGCCAACAAGCAGGTCTGCCTGATCAATCAGGAGCTGCGCACCGACGAGGGCCAGTTCCTCGCCTCCGTGGCGATCCGCGAGATCGAGGGCGAATCGCGCAAGGTGCTGCTGATCGCGGTGCCGCCGGCGATGCTGATCCAGCCCGGCATGCGCGTGCAGGTCGACGGCGGCAAGCAGGAGCAGGCGCGCTACTCGATCTGCTTCCCGAACGCCTGCTATGCCGAGATGGTCGTCACCGACGCGATCATCGCGCAGTTCAAGAAGGGCAGCCAGCTCGTCCTGACGACGCTGAACCAGCAGGCGAAGCCGGTGAATTTCCCGATCTCGCTGTCGGGCTTCACCAAGGTCTATGACGGCCCGCCGATCGACGCGGCGGCCCTGCAGGCCCGCCAGGACCAGCTCGAGGGCGAACTGCAGAAGCGCGCCGAGGAGGCCCGCAACCGCCTCATCGAAGAGCAGCGCAAGGCGACGCAGAGCACCACCGCGCCGCAGTGATGCGAGGTCGCCGGCCTTCGGGTCGGACGTGAATCGAGAAGGGCCGCCCATCGGGCGGCCCTTCTTGCGTTCGGGCCCCTCTCGCGGGGGGGCCGGTGCCGCCGCTCACGCCCCGAAGCGCGGCTCCGGCAGGCCCTTGATGCCGAGCCCGGTGATGGCGAACAGGCTGCCGCGCATGACGCCGTCGCCGGGAAAGCGCGGCAGCGGCGGCTTCGCCATCGACGTCACGTAGAGGATGTCGAGGTTCGGCCCGCCGAACATCGCGCTCGTCACCTTCTTCACCGGCATCTCGATGACCCGGTCGACGCTGCCGTCCGGCGCGTAGCGCACCATCTTGCCGTCATAGACGAGGGCGCTCCAGACGAAGCCCTCGGCATCCACCGTCGCACCGTCCGCCGCCCCGCCGCGCGAGGTGTCGACCTTGGCGAACGTGCGGCGGTTGGAGACGCCGCCGGTGTCGAGGTCGTAGTCGTAGGCCCAGATCTCGCCGCTCCACGAATCGGCGAAGTAGAACGTCCTGCCGTCCGGGCTCCAGCACGGCCCGTTCGAGACGATGATGCCGTCGTCGAGCTTGGTCACCGTGAAGTCCGGGTCGAGCCGGTAGAGCGCGCCGTTCGGCCCGGCCTCCTGGGTATCCATCGAGCCGGAGACGAAGCGGCCGCGCTTGTCGACCTTGCCGTCGTTGATGCGGTTCGCCGGCTTGTCGGGCTCCGGATCGTGGATCAGCGTCACCTCGCCGGTCTTGAAGTCGAGCAAGTGGAAGCCGGTCGCGAGCGAGCAGACGCAGCCCGCGCCGTCCTTGCGGATGGCGATCGAGCCGATCTTCGCCGGCACGTCCCAGGCGCGGATCTCACGGCCGTCGGCCGTCGCCCGGAAGACGCGGCCGTCGAAGCTGTCGATCCAGTACAGGCGCTGCTGCTCGACGTCCCACAACGGCCCTTCGCCGAGCGTCGTCTTCACGTCGACGACGATGTCGATCTTCATGGCGTTCTCCTCCCGAAATCTTTTGTCAGCCGGCGAAGCGTGGCTCTGGCAGCCCGCGCACGCCGAGGCCGTGCACGGCGAACAGGCAGCCCGCCTCGCGTTCGCGGTGGTATTCGTTGCCCATCGGCCGGGCCATCGACGTCACATAGGCGATGTCGAGGTTCGGCCCGCCGAAGATCAGGCTCGTCGTCGATTGCACCGGCAGCCCGACGATGCGGTCGACGACGCCGAGCGGGTCGAAGCGGATGAGTCGCCCGGAATAGACCTCGCAGCTCCAGACGTAGCCTTCCTCGTCGACCGTCGCCCCATCCGGCAGCCCGCGCAGCTTCTCGAAGCTCGTGAACACCCGCCGCGACCGCACCGCGCCCGTCTCCGGCTCGTAGTCGTAGGCGTAGATCACCCGCTTCGTCGTGTCGGCGAAGTAGAGGGTACGCCCGTCCGGGCTCCAGCACGGCCCGTTCGAGCAGATGATGCCGGTGTCGAGGGTGGCGAGCGTCAGGTCCGGGTCGAGGCGGAACAGCTTGCCGACGCCCTCGCGCTCCTCGAAGTCCATGGAACCTGCGACGAAGCGGCCCTGGCGGTCGACCTTGCCGTCGTTGAGACGCGGCCGGAGCTCGCCCGGCTGCGTCTCGTTGATGCGCGTGACGTCGCCCGTCTCGAAGTCGAGGAAGTGGAAGCCCGAGCGCAGCGACACCACCGCGCCACCGCCGGCCCGGAGCGCCATCGAGCCGACTGGTTCCGGCAGCGCCCACGTCCGCTTGTCGCCACCGTTCGGATCGCAGCGGTGCACCGCCGGCGCGTAGGAATCGATCCAGTACAGCCGCTGCTCGGCGACGTCCCAGAGCGGACCCTCGCCGAGGCTGTCCTTGTCGGCGCAGAAGACCTCGATGCGCAGCACGGCCACACTCCTCCGCTCAGAAGGCGACGTTGTCGCCGCCCTTCAGGGACAGGATCTCGCGCGCCTCGTCGGGGGTGGCGACGCGCTTGCCGATGCCCTCGATGATCTTGCGCGCCAGCGCCACCTGCTCGGCGTTCGACGTCGCGAGCTTGCCCTTGCCGGCCCACAGGCTGTCTTCCAGCCCGACGCGGATGTTGCCGCCGAGCGCCGCCGCCTGGGCGGCGATGCGAAGCTGCGCCGAGCCGGCGCCGAGCACCGACCAGCGGTAGCTGTCGCCGAACAGCCTGTCGGCGGTGCGCTTCATGTGGGCGACGTCCTCCGGGTGCGGGCCGATGCCGCCGAGCAGCCCGAACACCGACTGCACAAAGAACGGCGCCTTCACCAGCCCTCGGTCGGCGAAGTGCGCGAGGTTGTACAGGTGGGCGATGTCGTAGCACTCGAACTCGAAGCGCGTCCCGTTGCCGTAGCAGGTCTCGAGGATGTACTCGATGTCCTTGAACGAGTTGCGGAAGACGAGATCCTTCGTCGCCTCCAGATGCGGCTTCTCCCAGTCGAACTTGAACTCCTTGTACTTCGGCACGAGCTGGTAGAGGCCGAAGTTGATCGAGCCCATGTTGAGCGAGGCCACCTCCGGCTTGAAGGTCGCCGCCGGCAGGACGCGCTCCTCGACGCGCATGTACGGGCTGCCGCCGGTGGTGATGTTGATGGCGGCGTTGGTCGCCTGCTTGATGCGCGGCAGGAAGCGGGCGAACGCCTCGGGCGTCTGGTCCGGCTTGCCGGTCACCTCGTCGCGGGCGTGCAAATGCAGGATGGCGGCGCCGGCTTCCGCCGCGGCGATCGCCTCGCGGGCGATCTCGTCGGCGGTGATCGGCAGATAGGGCGACATCGTCGGCGTGTGGATCGCCCCGGTGATCGCACAGGTGATGACGACGGCATCGCCACCGGCGCCCGTCTTCTTGCCGCTTCCGGTCTTCTGGTCAGTCATGCTCGTTCCTTCCACGCAGCTTGTCAGCCGCGTCACTCTCCGATGTCGCGGGCGGCCCGCCGCTTGTGGGCGGACAGCGCCATCAGGCGGCGGTCGCGCCACTTCTGACGCTCCACCAGTTTGTCGGCCGGCACGGCCGCACGGCGGTCGCGCTCGATGCCTTCCAGCACCGGCCCGGCCCAGTCGACGCGCCGGGTGAAGGCCGGGTGCAGCTTCTCGTAGATGCCCTGGTAGCGCTCCACGTAGTCGCGCACGCCGCCCGGCGCGTTGAGGTCGATCGTCTCGAACGGCCCCATGAACGACCAGCGCAGCGCCAGCCCCTCGCGGATGCCGACGTCGACGTCCTCGACCGTGGCGTAGCCGTCGGCGACGAGGCGGAACGCCTCTTCGAGCAGCGCGCCCTGCATGCGGTTCATCACGAAGCCGTCGAGCTCGCGCTTCATCACGATCGGCGCCTGGCCGGCCGCGACGAGGAAGGCGCGGGTGCGCTCCACCGTCTCCGGCGACGTCCACGGCGCCGGCACCACCTCGGCGGCGGGAATGAGGTAGGGCGGGTTGATCGGGTGGACGACGAGGCAGCGGTGCCGCCCGGGCAGGTGGTCGGTGAAGGCCGAGGGCAGGATCGCCGAAGTCGAGCTCGCCAGCACGGCATCCGCCGGGGCCAGTGCATCCAGGTGGGCGAACAGCGGCCGCTTCACCTCGAGCCGCTCCGGCGCGTTCTCCTGGACGTGGGAGACGCCGTCGAGCGCCTCTTCCAGGGCCTCGGTCGCGGTGATGCGGGCGAGCACGGCCTCGGGCGTGGCGCCGTTCAGGAGGTCGTTCTCGGCGAGCGTCGGCAACACCTCGGCGATGTAGGCGAGCGCCGCCGCCGGTGCGGCCGCCGCCTCGTCCCACAGCCGCACGGCGTGGCCGGCGCGGGCGAACGAGATCGCCCACGCCCGTCCGATGAACCCCGTTCCGATGATCGCGACGTTGGCCATCACAGGGTCTCGACGTTGCCGTCGACCCCGAGCGACTGCCCGGAGATGCTGTTGCCGAGATCGGAGAGCAGGAACGCCACCATCGCCCCGACGTCGTGCGGGCTCACCATCCGCCTGAGCGACACCTTCTCGAGGTAGCGCTCCTCCATCTCCTCATAGGAGAGGCCGAGCTGGGCGGCGCGGTCGCGGATGACGTTGGTGATGCGCGGCCCCTCGACGATGCCGGGCAGGATGGCGTTAACGCGGATGTTCGACGGCCCGAGCTCCTTGGCGAGGCTCTGGGTGAAGCCGATGACGCCGAACTTCGCCGCCGAATAGGGGGAGCGGTAGGCATAGCCGTGCCGGCCGGCCGCCGACGACATGTTGACGATCGAGCCGCCGCCGGCCGCCTTCAGCATCGGCACGGCGCGGCGCGCGCACAGGAACTGGCCAGTGAGGCCGATGTCGATGCAGCGCCGCCAGGCGGCCGGATCGATCTCCTCGACGCCGCCCGTTGGCCCGGCGATGCCGGCGTTGTTGATCAGCGCGTCGAGCCCGCCGAAGGCGCTGGCGGCGGCTGCGAACAGGCGGTCGACGTCGGCCTCCGACGAGACGTCGGCGACTTCTGCGGGTGAACCCGGGTGGGTCTTGCGGAAGGCGAACAGCGCCGCCTCGTCGACGTCGCAGACGATGACGCGGGCGCCATGGCGGATCAGCCGCTCGGTGATGGCGAGGCCGATGCCGGCGGCACCGGCGGTGACGACGACGCGCTGGCCGGAAAGCCCGGCGGTGATGTCTTCGGCGGCGGCGGCAAGCGGGGTGGGGGACATCGCGGGCACTTTCCAGGCGAGCGGTGAGGATCAGGCGCGGCGTTCGCGCAGGGCGATGACGGCGCCGAGCACGACGACGCCGTAGAGGATGGCGCGGGTGGCGTAGGGCAGGTTCGAGCCGGCGAGCAGCGTCTGCAGGGCGGTGAGCAGCAGCACGCCGCCGAGCATGCCGACGTAGTGGCCGCGCCCGCCGGTGATCAGCGTCCCGCCGACCACCACCACCGCGATCGACGGCAACAGGTAGTCGTCGCCCATGCCGAGGCTCGCCTGGCCGGAGAAGCCGGTGAGCATGACGCCGATGAGGCCGGCGCAGAAGGCCGACAGCACGTAGACCCAGATCAGCGTCCGCCCGACGGCGATGCCGGACATCTCGGCGGCCCGCGCGCTGTTGCCGATCGCGTAGACCCGGCGGCCGAACGGTGTGCGCGCGAGCAGCACCACGGCGGCGATGGCGAAGAGGACGACGAAGATCACCACCGGCGTGACGACGCCGCCGAGCCGCGCCGTCATGAACCAGCGCAGCAGCGGCGACGAGAAGCCCGACGGCGTGCCGCCCGAGTAGACCAGCGCGAAGCCCTGGATCATGCCGTTGGTGGCGAGCGTCATGACGATCGGCGACAGCCCGAGCACGACGATGCCGATGCCGTTCATCAGCCCGATCAGGCAGGCGATGGCGAGCACCGCCGGCAGCGCCCAGACGAGCGGCGCGTCGGCGCCCTGCACGAAGCCGGCGAGCAGGATGCCGGAGAGCCCGATCGTCCACGGCACCGACAGATCGAGGCCACCGGTCAGGATCACCGTGCCCTGGCCGAGCGCCAGCACGGCGAGGAAGCTCGACAGCACGATGATCGAGTTCCAGTAGCCCCAGTTCAGCACCGTGTTGCCCAGGGTGAACTGCGTGACGACGATGACGGCGACGAGGAACAAATAGGCGGGCAGGGCGATCTTCAGCCCCTCGCCGTGGCGCACCCAGAACGGCGCCGTCGGGTTCGCCTGTTTGGCCGCCCGCGTCGCCCCGGTGGTGTCGAGCCGCATGTCCGGCCCGCCGATCTGGCGCGGCAGCGTGCCGGCGCGCCAGGCCTTCAGGTGGGTGGCGACGCCGCGGACCTGCCGGGCGAGCACCGAATGGCCGCTGAGCGATCCCGCCAGCACGGCGAGCAGCAGGATGATGCTTTCGGCCACCGTCGAGTAGTAGGCCGAGACGTTCAGCACGAGCAGGATGTTGACGACGATCATCAGGATGTAGGCGCCGACGATCGAGCCGACGACGCCGCCGCGTCCGCCGCCGAGCCGCGTGCCGCCGACGACGACGGCGGCGAACATCGACAGGAGCAGCGAGTTGCCGATCAGCGGGTCGCCCGAGCCGGTCTGGGCGCTGATGAAGACGCCGGCGAGGCCGTAGAAGCCGCCCGCCAGCGTGTAGGTGGCGAACTTCACGAGGTCGACGCGCACGCCGGCCGAGCGCGCCGCCTCCGGGTCGGAGCCGACCGCATAGAGCGCCGTGCCGTAGCGCGTCGACTTCAGCCACAGCCAGAACAGGATGACGACGCCGAGCATGACCAGCGGCATCGGCAGGAGGTTCGGGATGGCGTCGCCGAGATAGAAGCTGCCGAGGCTCGGCGAGACGAAGCCGCCGGGCTTGTCGAGGACGAGCAGCGTCACCCCCTGCAGGATGAACATCGTCGACAGCGTCACGACGATCGGCTGCAGGCGCAGGAAGGCGATGAAGAAGCCGTTGAAGGCACCCGCCGCCATGCCGATGGCGATGCCGATGGCCGTCCACAGCGCCACCGACGCCTCCATGTCGGCCATGTCCATGTTGGCGGCCAGCACGGCGTTGACGAACGAGATCACCGCGCCGGCCGACAGGTCGAAGCCGCCGGACAGGATCACCAGCGTCTGGCCGACGGCCGCCAAGGCCAGCGTCGCGCCGCCCGACGACAGGAAGGCGATGTCGAAATAGCTGAGCGGACCCGGGCTGATCGCGTCGACCGCGAACAGCAGCACGGCGAAGACGATGATCGCCGTCAGCAGCCCGCGGTGCCGCTCGAGGCGCGCGCTGATGCGGGCCGACGGCCGCGTCGGAGACGTCGAGGTGGTGGCGGCGCTCATGCCGCGAGCTCCGCCGCCGCCGCGCCGCCGCCGAGGGCCGGCCGCATGATGGCGCCCTCGGTGAGGTCCCTGGCCTCGATCTCGGCGGCGACCTTGCCGCCATAGAGCACGGTGACGCGGTCGCAGAGATGCACGAGTTCGGGAACCTCGGTGGAATGGAACAGGATCGAGCCGCCGGCCTCGGTGAAGGCGCGCATCAGGACGTAGAGCTCGTGCTTGGTGCCGACGTCGATGCCGCGCGTCGGATCGAACAGCAGCAGGATGCGGCTCTGGGCGAGCAGCCACTTGGCGATGGCGATCTTCTGCTGGTTGCCGCCGGAGAAGCTGCGCACCGGCATCCACAGCGCCCGCCGGTCGACCTCCACCTGCGCAAACGACGTTTCCACCGCGCGGGTCTCCGCCTGGGACCCGATGAGACCGCCGCTGGCGAACCGGTCGATCACCGGCAGCGAGGCGTTGTGCTTGCCGGAAAGGTTGAGGAACAGCGCCTCGGTCTTGCGGTCCTCGGGCAAAAGCCCGATGCCGATGTTGGGACGCAGCGCCTCGGCCGGCGAGGTGATCGACACCGGCCGCCCGTCGACGCGGATCTCGCCGCGCCGCACCGTGCGCAGGCCGACGCAGGCGAGGAACAGGTCGAGCTGCCCCATCCCCTGCAGCCCGGCGACGCCGAGGATCTCGCCGCGCTTCAGCGACAGCGACACCCCGTCGAGCTTGGCGCCGGCGGTGAGGTCGTGCGTCGCCAGCACCTCCGGCGGCGGCACGGCGGG
>Ga0209902_100826_pt1 | contig 23306 bp, 18 predicted proteins | sample FECB27metaG_FD_188304 | JGI IMG/M metagenome (GOLD analysis project Ga0209902, IMG submission 188304) | Cyanobacterial communities from the Joint Genome Institute, California, USA - FECB-27 (SPAdes) (version 2) | ecosystem: Environmental > Aquatic > Thermal springs > Hot (42-90C) > Microbial mats...
GCTGCGCTGGCTGCTCGATCATCCGGAGCACAGCGAACTGCCGCCGGGCCTGCTGACGGGGCTCGGCGATCCTCGGCTCGCACGTGTGCTGGTCGGCCTGCACGAGCGGCCCGGCGAGCCCTGGCCGCTCGAGCAGATGGCGCGCGAGGCGGGCCTGTCGCGCAGCGCCTTCGCGCAGCGCTTTCGCGAGGTGGTGGGCACCACGCCCGCCGACTACCTCGCGCTCTGGCGGCTCAGCATCGCTCAGGCGCAACTGCGTTGCGGCGCCTCGGTGAAGACCATCGCCGACGAGCTCGGCTATGCCAATGCCTCGGCGCTGTCGCGCGTGTTCGCGCAGAAGCTGGGCGTGTCGCCGCGCGAGTGGCTGGCCGCGCGGCGCGAAGGCTCCTGAGGCATCGCCGGTCCAGGGCCGGCCGAGGCGACGCGGGTGGCAATCAGATGCTGGATCTGGCCTGCACGCGCTTCGCCGCGGCGCGCAACAGCACACGCGAGTAGAGCTTGTGGAAGCCCGTCAGCGCATCGATCGTCCAGCCGAGCCCGCCCTGCGCGCGCGGCAGGACGGCCGAACCGAAGAACAGCGTGGTCTGCGGCGCCGCACCGTCCGCGCGCGGCGCCACCATGAGCCAGCTGCGCGTGCGCCCGGTCGCCAGCACGATCTGGTCGTCCGCGCGCGCCTCGACGCGCCAGGCCGAGAAGGTCTCGACGTGGCCCGCGGCCAGCGCGGCCGCATCGGCATCGTTCGCGCGCCGTCCGAGAACGACGCCGAGCAGCCAGCGCTCGGGCTTGAACACGGGCGAGGTGTAGAAGGCCTCGATGTAGCTGGCCAGCGGCACGCGGCCGTCGACGGCGAGCGTGTGGCAGTCGGTGTAGGCGCCCGTGCCCTCGTAGCGGGCGAGCAGGGCATGCGCGGGCAGGGCGCGGATCTCGATCGGGTTCATGGGGCGGCGGCGGTCGCACGAGGATGCGTGCCCGCGCATTGTGCGGTGGAGCGCCCCATGTCCGGTTTCAGTCGACCCGGATCTTGGCCGCCTTCACGATCTGGTCGTACTTCGCGAGGTCGGCGCGGATCTGCTGACCGAACTCCGCGGGCGTGTTGCCCAGCGCCGAGATGCCGAGCGACGCGAGCCGCTCGCGCACCTCGGGCGACTGCACCACCGCATGCAGCTCGCGCTGCAGCCGCTCGACGATGGGTTGCGGCGTCTTCGCGGGCGCGAGGATGCCGATCCACGAGCTCGACTCGAAGCCCGGCACGCCCGATTCGGCGACCGTGGGCACCTCGGGCAGCGAGGCCAGCCGCTGCGCGCTCGACACGGCGATCGGGCGGATCTGGCCCTTCTGCACGAAGGGATAGGCACCGGCCACCGCGGTGTAGAGCATCGGCAGCGAGCCGCCCACCACGTCGGTCATCGACTGGCCGCCGCCCTTGTAGGGCACGTGCACGAAGTTCGCGCCGGTGCGGGCCTTGAGCAGTTCGCCGGCCAGGTGCGGCGTGCTGCCGGTGCCCGCGCTGCCGTAGGACACGCCGCCCGGATTGGTCTTCGAATAGGCGACCAGATCGGACAGCGTCTTCGCGGGCACCGAAGGATGCACGACGATGATCAGCACCGCGTCGCCGATCTTGCTGACCGGCACGAAGTCCTTGAGCGTGTCGAACGGCACCTTGGCATAGACGTGCGGGTTGATGACCAGCGTGCCGTCGAAGCCCAGCAGCAGCGTGTAGCCGTCGGGCGCCGCGGTGGCCACCATCTGCGTGCCGATGTTGCCCGAGGCGCCGGGCCGGTTGTCGACCACCACGGTCTGGCCCAGGCGCGCGCCGAGCTTGTCGGCCACCACGCGCGCGCCGGTGTCGGTCACGCCGCCGGGCGTGAAGGGCACGATCAGGCGGATCGGCTTGTTCGGGTAGTCCTGCTGCGCGGCCACGGGGCCCATGGCCAGCGCGAGCGGCAGTGCGGCCGCGAGCAGGCGCGCCAGCGTGTTCTTCCATGCATTCATCGCTTGTCTCCTTCGTTCGTTCTTCGTTTCGCTCTTGGTTCTGTTCAGCGCTTCAGGCCCTGCTTCGCGAGCCACTGGTCGACGCGCTCCGCAATCGCATCCGAGTTGCGGTCCATCATCAACTGTGAGAGTTGCCGCGCCAGCCGAGCTCGGGCAGCAGCAGGCGGTCGCCCGTGCCGCCGGCCGCGACCAGCCGCTGGCGGAAGTTCTCCTGCTGCGCCGTGATGCGGGTCCAGAACGGATAGCGCTCGAGGTTGTCGCCCCACACCCACAGCATGGGCACGCCCTTGAGGCGCGCGAAGTCGGTGGTCTCGGGATTCGGCGAGCCCGAGGTTTCGACCGCGACGATGGCCTTGACCTTGTCGGGGTACCTGAGCGCCGAATTGAAGGCGAAGTTGCCGCCCTGGCTGTGGACCACGATCACGCAGGGGCAGGCCTTCTGCACATAGGCGTCGTAGGCCGCCTGCGTGGCCGCGTCGTTGGTGCTCCAGCGCGGTATCGACTGCTTGGCGAACTGGTCGAAGCTGGCCACCGGGAACTGCGTGCCCGGCAGCGCGCGGCGTTTCGCGGGATCGGTGTCGTACGAGCCGGTCTCGCCGATACGGAACAGCTCCCAGCCTTCCTTCTTCGGCCGGAAGAAGGGCTCGCTCTTGAAGATCTCGGGATAGCGCGCCCACGAGGCGCGGCCGCGCTCGACCGCGTCGCTCACGTACACGTCCCAGCCCGTGCGCAGGAAGTGGTTCTCCCAGCCCGGCTGGCCGTCGGGCTTGGTCTCCCAGGTCACGCCCGAGAGGCCGCCGCCATGCCACAGCAGCAGCGGATAGCGGCCCTTCGGGTTCGCCAGGCGCGTGTAGCGCGCATAGAGCCCCTCGACCTCGAAGTCGCCGTTGGGGTCGAACTTCAGCGGCGGCGCGCCGGGCGTGAACACCAGTTCCTTCTCGGGCAGGCCCGAGAGCGTGACGGCGCGTCCGCCCACGTGATAGCTGCCGACGTCGGCCACCTGCAGCGCGCCCGTCGAGCAGCCGGCCAGGGCCGCGGCCGCGATGCCGAGCAGCGCGAGCTTCCATGCATTTCTCATCTCTTGTCTCCGTTGTTGTCGGTGTGAAGGAGCGGGCTATCGCGCCCAGCGTTTCTCGAAGTCCCAGACCTCCTCGAAGCCGATGCGCCGGCAGAACTCATTGAAGTCGAACAGGTCGTCGCCCGGTGCCAGGCTGCCGCCGCTGGTCTTCAGGTGGCGCAGCGCGCGTTCCATCGCGGCCGCGGCCGCGAGGCTGGTCATCGACGGATAGATGGCGAGCGAGAAGCCGATCTCCTGCAGCGCCTGCGCGTCCAGCATCGGCGTCTTCCCGCCGTCGGACATGTTGGCCATCATCGGCAGCTCGAAGGCCTCGCAGGCGCGGCGCATCTCGTCCTCGGACTGTGGCGCCTCGAAGAACAGGATGTCGGCGCCCGCGCGCGCATAGGCCTCGAGCCGGCGCAGCGCCTCGTCCACGCCGAGCTCGGCGCGCGCATCGGTGCGCGCGATGATCAGGAAGTTCATCTTGTCTTCGCGCGCCTCGGCGGCCACGCGGATCTTGTCGACCATGTCCTGCACCGGCACGCAACGCTTGAACGGCGTGTGGCCGCACTTCTTCGGGAACTCCTGGTCCTCGAGCTGGATGGCCGTGACGCCGGCCGCCTCGTAGCCGCGCACCGTGTGGTGCACGTTGAGCAGACCGCCGTAGCCGGTGTCGGCATCGGCTATGACGGCCGCGCCGCCGCTGCTGCGCACCAGCGTCGCCATGCGGTCGAGCATCTGGGTGTAGGTGGCGATGCCCGCATCGGGCAGCCCGAGGCTCGAGGCCGTGAGCCAGAAGCCCGAGCCGTAGACGATGTCGAAGCCGACCTTGGCCGCCATGGTGGCGGCGATCATGTCCTGCAGGCCGGGGATGACGATGAACTCGCGGCGCTCGAGCTTCTCGCGCAGAAGGGGGCTGGCCATCGTCACTCGGCCCGGATGCCGCCGCGTTGCGCGACCTGCGTCCACTTCTTCGTCTCGGCCGCGAGGAAGCTGCGGAACTCGGCCGGCGGCGTGAGCGTGATGTGCGCGCCCTGGTCCTCCATCTGCTTGAGCACGGCCGGGTCGGCCGCCACCTTCTTCAGGTCCTGGTTGATCTGCGCGACGATGGGCGCGGGCAGGCCGGCCGGGCCGAACAGGCCATACCAGCTCAGCGATTCCACGCCGTCGAGGCCGGCCTCCTTGAAGGTCATGGCATCGGGGAACAGCGCCATGCGCTGGGTGTCGGCCACGCCGACCACGCGCAGCGCGCCCGAGCGCACATGGGGCAGGGCAGTCAGCACGCTGGTCACGCCCATCGGCAGGTGGCCGCCGATGATGTCGACCATGATCGGCGCACCGCCCTTGTAGGGCACGCCGGTGGACTGCAGCTTGCCGGCCTGGCGGATCATCTCGCCGGTCAGCCGGGTCTGGCCCTCGGAATAGCCCACGCCCAGCGGCTCCTTGCGCGCGGCCTCGATCACGTCGCGCAGCGTCTTGTAGGGGCCGTTGGCCTGCACCACCAGCACCGAGGGCGAGTTCGCGATGTTGGTGATCGGCGTGAAGGCCTTGTCGGTGTCGTAGGGCAGGCTCTTCATCAGCACCGGGTTGACCGCGTGCGAACCCACCACCAGCAGCAGCGTGTGGCCGTCGGCCGGCGCGCGCGCGACGAAGTTCGAGCCGATCACGCCGTTGGCGCCGGTGCGGTTGTCCACCACCACCGACTGGCCCCACAGGTCCGACAGGCGCTGCGCCATCAGCCGGCCCACGATGTCGGTGCCGCCGCCTGCGGAGTAGGGCACGACCAGCGTGACGGGCTTGGTCGGGAACTTGGCGGCCGGTGCTTGCGCCCAGGCGCCGGCCGAGGCCATGGCCGCCAGCGCGGCGAGCGCCGTGCGGCGGGTGGGATGCGCGGTGAAGGGGGTCGATGGGTTCGTCATGTGTTGGCTGTCTCCGGGGATGTGTTGTTGGATGGATTCGTCTTCTCGCGCTGGCGCCGCAGCCAGGCGATCGCGCGGCCGCCGAGCGGTCGCTGCAGCCGTTCCTGCGCGAAGTCGATGGCCTCGAGCAGGCCGTCGAGCGAGATGCCGGTCGCGAAGCCGCTGCGCTCGGCCATCAGCACCAGGTCTTCGGTGGCGAGATTGCCGGCGGCACCGGGCGCGAACGGGCAGCCGCCGATGCCGCCCACGCTGGCGTCGAAGCGGCGGATGCCGGCCTCGAGCGCGGCCCAGGCATTGGCGACCGCCATGCCGCGCGTGTCGTGCAGGTGGATCGCGAGCCGCTCGGGCGCGATGGCTTCGGCGAGCACGCGCATGCGCTGCTTCACCATGCCCGGCGAGGCCGAGCCGATGGTGTCGGCGATCACGATCTCGCCGGCGCCCGCGGACTGCATGCGCTGCGCGAGGCGCAGCACCTCGGCCAGCGGGGTCTCGCCCTCGAACGGGCAGTCGAAGGCCACTGCCACGTAGGCGCGCGTGCGCAGGCCCAGCGCTTGCGCCGCGGCCAGCGTGCGTTCGCTGACCTCGGTGGCTTCGTTCAAGCCCATGTTGATGTTGCGCTGGTTCATGGTCTCGGTGGCCGAGAGCACGACCGCGATCTCGGCCGCGCCGGCCGCGTGCGCGCGCTCCAGCCCCTTGAGGTTGGGCACCAGCACCGAGCAGCGCAGCTCGGGCAGCGCCGCGTGCACCAGCGGCAGCAACTCGGCCGCGTCGGCCATCTGCGGCACGGCCCTGGGCGACACGAAGCTGGTGGCCTCGACGCTGCGCACGCCGGCGGCCGCGAGCAGTTGCACCAGGCGCAGCTTGTCGCTGGCGCCCAGGTGCACCGGCTGGTTCTGCAGGCCGTCGCGCGGCGCGACGTCGGTGATGTGGATGGCTTCCATCGGCATCTTCAGGCGATGGTGCCGGCCTGGCGCAGCGCGTCCAGCTTCGCGTCGGAATAGCCGACCCAGTCGCCGAGCACGCGGCGCGTGTGCTCGCCGAGCGACGGCGGGCTGCCGTAGGCCTGGGGCGCGGCGGCCGAGAGCTTGATCGGGTTGCCCGGCATGCGCACGGTCTCGCCGGTGTGCAGCGGCACCTCGACGACCATGTCGCGCGCCAGCACCTGCGTGTCGCTCAGGGCCTGCGCGAAGTCGTTGACCGGCCCGCACGGAATGCGCGCCTGGCGCAGCCGTTCGAGCCAGTGGGCGGTCGGCTGCTTGCGCAACTCGCCGGCGATCAGCGCGTCGATCTCGGCCTTGACCGCGAAGCGCACCGGCTGCTGCCGGTAGGCCGGGTCGCGCAGCTCCGGCAGGTCGATGAACTCGACGAAGCGCTCGAAGAAGGGGTCGCCGATGCAGGCAATGATGATGTGGCCGTCGGCCGTGGGATAGCTGTTGTAGGGCACGTGCACGAAGTGGCCGTTGCCGATGCCCGCGGGCACGTGGCCCGACATCAGGTGCATGGTCGCCATGTAGTTGAGCAGCGAGATCTGCGCGTCGAGCATCGAGATGTCGACGTGCTGCCCGCGCCCGGTGCGCTCGCGCTCGGCCAGCGCCGCCAGCACGCCCATCGCGCCGAACATGCCGCCGCCGAGGTCGCCGATCGGGATGCCGCTGCGCGTGGGGCCGCTCTCGGGCGTGCCGGTGATCGACATGCCGCCGCCCATCGCCTGCACCACCTGGTCGAAGGCCGGGCGCTGCGTCTCGGGGCCGGTCTGGCCGAAGCCCGTGACCGAGCAGGTCACGATGCGCGGGTTGACCTGCGACAGCGATTCGAAGTCGATGCCCAGGCGCTGCGTGACGCCGACGCTGAAGTTGTCGAACACCACGTCGGCCCGGCGCACCAGGTCGAGGAACACGGCCTTGCCCTCGGGGCTCTTGAGGTCCACGCAGACGCTCTCCTTGTTGCGGTTCAGCGTGAGGTAGTAGGCGCCCATGCCGCCGCGCGCGTAGTCGGGATCGTTCTCCAGCAGGCGCCGGGTGCCTTCGCCGCTGCCGGGCGGCTCGACCTTGATGGTGCGCGCGCCGAGGTCGGCCAGCAGCATGGTGCCGTAGGGGCCCGACAGCATGTGCGTCAGGTCGAGCACCGTGATGTGTTCGAGTGCCAAGTCGTGTGTCTCCTGAAAGACCTTCGTGTTGCACGGCATGTGCCAGCGCGCGTGCGTGAAGGCAAGTCGTTGATATGAAAGGAGATTTTTTATAAGGCTCGGGTTTTTACTGTGTCTTGTGCGACATGAATGAAACGCGGCGCGTGTTTCAATGCGACGCATGATGGAACGCCCGCTCCCCTCCGACCCGGCCTCGCCCGCGCGCCGCGGCCTGCCGCGCCTGTGCTTCCTGAGCTACCGCCAGATCCGGGAATTCGCGCTGCCCGTGGTGGCCGAGTACGTCGGGCGCGCCGAGATCGAGGTGGTCGACGGCACCTTCGGCGACGCGCTCGCGATCGCGCGCGACCGCCTCGAGCGCGGGCTGGTCGATGCCTTCGTCAGCGCGGGCTCGAACGCGAGCATCCTGCGCGCCGGCCTCGAGGCGCCGGTCGCGACGATCCAGCTCGGCGGCTTCGACCTGATGCAGGCGCTGATCAAGGCGCGGCGCATCGCCAAGCGCGTGGGCGTGGTGATGTACGGCCAGACCATTCCCGAGCTCGACGAGGTCAAGGACCTGCTCAACATCGAGGTCAGCCAGTACGCCTACCGCACGCCCGACGACGCACGCCAGCGCTTCGAGTCATTGCGCCGCGAGGGCTTCGACGTGATCGTGGGCTCGAGCCTGGTGGTCGAGCTGGCGCAGCAGGCGGGGCTGCACGGCCTGCTGGCCTATTCGCTCGCGAGCATCCGCAAGGGCTTCGAGGACGCGATGGAGCTCGCGCGCGTGGCGCGGCTCGAGGCCGGGCGCTACGAGCAGCTCAACGGCGTGCTGCACAACCTGCAGGAGGCGGTGCTCGCGGTCGACCGCGACAACCGCATCATCGCGGTCAACCCGCCGATGCAGCTGCTGCTGGGCCATGCGCCCGCGCGCCTGCTGGGACGCTCGCTCGAGCTGATGCAGCCCGAGCTGTCGCTGCGGGCCACGCTCGACCAGGGCCTGGAGGAACGTGCCCTGGTGCAGCGCTTCGCCCAGCGCGACTGGGTGGTCAACCGCACGCCGATCCGCGAGCACGGCGAGATCGTCGGCGCCGCGCTCACGCTCTACGACGCGCGCGCGATCCAGGAAGCCGACACCAGCCTGCGCATGCAGCATGGCCGCCGCCAGAGCGCGGCGCGGCATCGCTTCGCGAGCCTGGTGGGCCACAGCCCGGCTTTCGCGCGCGCCGTGCAGACCGCGCAGCGCTTCGCGCGCAACGACCTCACGGTGCTGATCGCGGGCGAGAGCGGCGTGGGCAAGGAACTGTTCGCGCAGTCGATCCACAACGAGAGCACCCGCGCGGGCCGGCCCTTCGTGGCGGTGAACTGCGCGGCCTTTCCCGAGGCGCTGCTCGAGAGCGAGCTGTTCGGCTACGAGGAGGGCGCCTTCACCGGCTCGCGCCGCGGAGGCAAACGCGGCCTGTTCGAGACCGCGCACACCGGCACCCTGTTCCTCGACGAGATCGGCGACATGCCGCTGCACCTGCAGACGCGCCTCTTGCGCGTGTTGCAGGAGCGCGAGATCACGCGGCTGGGGGCGACCGCGCCGATTCCCGTCGACGTGCGCGTGATCGCGGCCACGCACCAGCCGCTGCAGCAGATGATCGCCGAGCGGCGCTTTCGCCAGGACCTCTATTACCGCATCAACACGCTGCGCCTGGTGCTGCCGCCGCTGCGCGAGCGGCGTGAGGACGTCGCGCTGCTGGCCCAGGTGCTGGTGGAGCGCTGCCTGCAGCGGCAGGGCCATGGCGCGCTCGATGCGCGGCGTGCGCTGGCACCGCTGATGCCGCGCCTGCTGGCCTACGGCTGGCCCGGCAACGTGCGCGAGCTCGAGAACGTGGGCGAGCGCATCGCCGTGTTCCTCATGCAGTTCGAGCGGGTCGAGGAGATCCGTTGGGAGGAACTGCGGCACGAGTGTCCGGAGCTGTTCGCGGACGAGAGCGCCGGGCCGGTCGAGGTGAGCGGTGTGCCCGCGAAATCGCAGTGGCGCGAACTGTTGGCTGCGAACGGCGGCAACCGGCAACAAACCGCGCGGCAGCTTGGCGTCAGCCGGTCGACCTTGTGGCGGTGGGTGCGGGAGACGGGGGATGCCGAGGCGATATGACGCCAGGGAGATCGAGGAAAAAGTTTACCGTCTGCCGTTAAACGGTATACGATTCACCGATGCCGATCCAGTCGTTTTCTTGCCCCGATACCGAAGCGCTCTTCACGACCGGCAAGAGCGCCAAGTTCGCGAACATCAGGGATGTCGCGGCGCGCAAGTTGACGCAACTGGACTCCGCGCCGTCATTGACCTTCATGAAGATGCCGCCCGGCAATGACTTGAAGTTCTACGACGATGCGTGGCACATACGGATCAACCACCAGTGGCGGCTGATCTTCAAATTGGGTCCAGCGGGGCCCCACGACGTCAGGATCGACGACCCGCACTGATCAGACCAGCCCGGGCTGGCTGATTGTTCTTACGCAATGGAGTGCGACATGAAGAATGGAATGCGCCCGGTCCATCCGGGTGAAGTCCTTCGCGAGGACTACCTGAAGCCGCTCGGCATGACGGCGAACGCGTTGGCGAAGGCGCTGCACGTGCCTGCCTCGCGCATCAATGACATCGTGCTCGAGCGTCGCGGCATCACGCCGGACACGGCCCTGCGCCTGGTACGCTATTTCGGCGGTGAAGAGGCCGATGCCCAGGGCTGGATCACCATGCAGGCGACCTACGACTTCAAGATCGTCGCCAAGGCAGTAGGCAAGGCGATCTCCAGGGAGGTCTCGCCGCGGGCTGCGGACGACGACCGCCTGGCGCTCACCTCGTAGGAGCGCACTGGCGGTCGGAGGCACGAGGGCCACGGGCCCTCGGTCCCGTCGACTTACTTGTTCGGCGCCGCCGCAGGCCCCGCCGGCAGTGCCGCGATGCCGTCCGCCTTCACATAGGTCAGCGTCGTCACATAGCTCACGCTGTCGAACTTCTCGGGCCCGTTGGCACCGGGCCGTTCGCCCGCCACGGCGTCGCTGACGCTGACCTCGGCCACGTAGGTGCCCTGCCACGGCAGGTCGAACTTCACCAGGCCCTGTTCGTCGGTGTGGCCGTCCTTGGCCCAGCCCGATTGCGTGACCAGCGCGACCTTGGTCTTGGCCTTGGGCTGGCCCTTGAAGAACAGCTTGAACTCGCCGGCATTGCCCGCGGGCACGAGGTCGAGCACCAGCTTCGGCTGCAGCGGCGCGAAGCCGGTGATCAGGCGCGCGGCCGGGTGGTAGCGGCCGACGGTCTGCTTGTCGCCCTGCTTGCGGTTGAACAGCGGATAGCCCGCGTCTTCGGCCACGATGCTCTCGCCAGCCGCGGCGCCGAAGGGCAGCGCGAAGCCGCTGGCGGTCTTCTGCGCGTCGACGCTCTGCTCGCCCTTGGCCGACACCAGGGTGGCGGTGGGCTTGCCGAACTTGTCGAGCAGGCCCGGCGAGACCTCGCGCAGGTTCTCGCCGAATTCGCCGAAGCGCACGACGGCGGTCTTCTCGCCGGCCGGTTGCTCGATCCAGATCTGGTGCGCCTGCGCGGCGCCCGCGAAGCCCAGCAGGGCGAAGGCGGCGGTGGCGATGGCGTTGATGCGGTTCATGCGTAAAGCTCCTTGGTTCAGGTTCAGAAATCGACGGTGGCCGACAGCATCAGCGTGCGCGGCGCGCCCACGGTGACGTAGGTGCTGGTCACCCAGTAGTTCTTGTCGAACACGTTCTCGAGGTTGGCGCGGAAGGTCACGGGCTTGCCGCCCATCTTCGTGGCGTAGCGCGCGCCGATGTCGAGTCGCGTCCAGCCCGGCACGCGCAGGATGTTGGCGGCGTCGGCATACACGGAAGACGTGTGGATCACGCGGCCGTTCAGGCTCAGGCCCGCCACCCACGGCGTGTCCCAGTCCAGGCCCAGGTTGAAGGTGCGGTCGGGCACGCCGGCCGCGTCCTTGCCCTGGTTGGTGCCGCCGGCGGTGCGCGTGAGCTTGGCGTCGTTGAAGGCCGCGCTGGCCATCAAGCGCAGGCCCTGCTGGATCTCGCCGTAGGCGGTGAGCTCGAGGCCGCGGTTGCGCTGCTCGCCGCCGAAGCTGTAGACCAGCGTGGCCGGGTCGGTGAGGGCGTTGGGCCGCGTGATCTGGTAGACGGCGGCCTGCGTCGTGAGGCGGCCCCAGTCGACCTTCACGCCGGCTTCGTACTGCTTCGACTTCTGCGGCGCGAAGGTCTCGCCGACGTTGGCGGTGCCCGGGCCGGCCGTGCCGCCGCGCGTGAGGCCGGCCGTGTAGTTGGCGTACACCGAGACGTTCTGCACCGGCTTGAACACCAGGCCCACCAGCGGCGAGGTCGCGCTGGCCTTGTAGCGGCTGGTCGATGCGCCCGAGGTCTGCGAGAAGTTTTCCTGCTCGATGGTCTGGTCGCGCAGGCCCAGCGTCGCGAGGAAGCGGCCGTCGGCGAAGGACAGGGTGTCGGCCAGCACCACGCTCGACTGCTTGAGATCGGCCGACTTCACCGCGGGCGTGCGCGGCGTGGTCACCAGCGGCAGTGGAGAGGGGAAGTACAGGCTCGACGGATTCGTGGTGCGCGAGGTCGCATAGAAGAAGCCCGACTCCTGGTCGAGCAGGTTCACGCCGAGCGCCACCGTGTGGCCCACGCTGCCGGTCTTGAACTTCGTGCGCACGCCGGCGTCGGCCGCGGTGGTCTTGCTGTAGAAGTCGTAGTAGGCGTTCGAGACGTTGAAGTTGCCCAGCGAATTGGGCCGCCCGCTCGGGAACACCTGCTGGTAGTCGAGGTCGGTGTAGCCCACGCTGCCGTAGACCATGGTGCTGTCGCTGATGTCGTACTCGATGCGCGAGATGGCCGTCTTGACGTTGTCGTCGAGCTCGGTGCCCGGGTAGAAGTTCAGGCGCGCCGACGGCGGTTCGGGAATGCGCGTGATGCCGGCCGCGAAGCTGGTCTGCGGGCGGAACTCGCGCGTCTCGCCCTTGCTCGCGAAGGCGTCGAGCGACCAGCGCAGGCGCGTGCCGAGGTAGTCGAGGCCCAGCGAGCCGAGGCCGAGCTTCTGCTTGCCGTTGTCGATGTTGCCTTCGCCGTTGCGGAACACGCCGTTGACGCGCACGCCCCACTGGTTCTCGTCGCCGAAGCGGCGGCCCACGTCGAGGTGCGTGCCGAGCTGGCCCTTGCTCATGTAGGTGGTGGTCAGGCGCGTGAGCGGCGCATCGGCCGCGCGCTTGGTCACCACGTTGATGCTGCCGCCCACGCTGCCGCTGGGGCCGACGCCGTTGGCCAGCGCGCCCGGGCCCTTGAGCACCTCGACGCGCTCGATCATCTCGAGCGGCACGCGCGTGGTGGGCGTGAGGCCGAACAGGCCGTTGAGCCCGATGTCGGCGTTGGGCACCGTGAAGCCGCGGATCTGGAAGTCGTCGCCGAAGCCGCCGCGCGAGGTCAGCGGGCGCACCGAGGCGTCGTTCATCACCACGTCGGCCACGCTCAGCGCCTGCTGGTTCTGGATCAGCTCGGCCGTGTAGTTGGTGGTGCTGAAGGGCACGTTCATCAGGTCGGTGATGCCCAGGATGCCGAGGCTGCCGCCGCGCGCGAACTGGCCGCCGGCATAGGTCTTCTGCAGGCCGCCGATGGCCTCGGCTTCGCCCGAGACGACGACCTCGCCGAGCTGGCCCTGCGCGGGCGCGGTGGCGGTCTGGGCCGCGGCGCTCGCGGCCGAGAAGGCCAGGCAGGCGGCCAGGCAATGGCGCGCCAGCGGGCGGAGGGAGGAGGGCGGAAGGGAAGAAGCGGTGCGGGACGAGGAAGCGGCGGACGAGGGCATCGGTCAGGAATCGGCGAGAAAAGGCAGGCACCGGCGAGCCGGTGCGGGGGCGGGGCGAGGTCGGAATCGGGACGGCACGACGCGGGTGGGCCAGCGTGGCCGGGCTCTGGCGAGCTTGTTATGAATGAAAACGATTCTCATCATAGGCTGGGGCCGCTGCAAACCTTCCTATGCCTTTTGACCGTTGTGGACAAATGTGTCCTGAAGACCACAGCCGCCCGCGGCCCGCCGCCGCGGCGCGAAGCCTCGCGCGGCGACCCGCCGATACTGTGGGCCGATGCCTCCCATCCCCGCGCCCCCGCCGCTCCCGCTGCTTCGCCGACGCAGCTGCCTGATGCTGGCCGCGGCCGCCCTGATGAGCGCCTGCGCCGCGCCGCCGCCGAAGTTCCAGGGCAGCTTCCTGCAGCCCTGGAAAAGCCACGAATCGCTCTCCATCGACGAATGGCGGCGCCGGTTGCGCATCACGCGCGCGCTGGGCTGCGACGAGATCGTGTTGCAGTGGAGCGCCCTCTACGGCGGTGCGTTCGACTGGGCGCCGCCCGACAGCCTGCTCGCGCTGCTGTTCGAGGAAGCCGCGCGCGAGGGCATGGGCATCCGCATGGGCCTGCCCTACGACGAAGGCTGGTGGAAGGCCATGGGGTCGAAGGACCCGGCGGTGCTGCCTGCGCTGCTCGCCACCGCGCGCGATCGCTGCCTGCGGTTCATGGAGTCGGCCCTGTGGCCCAAGCGGCAGGGCTTTCGTGGCTGGTATCTGCCTTACGAGATCGACCAGTACAACTGGGCGACGGCCGAGCGGCGGCAGCAACTGGTGGACTGGCTCGACGGCATCGCAACGGTCGCTCGCCGCACGGGCGGTCAGCCGCTCGCGGTGTCGACCTTCTTCAGCCGGCTGCCGACCGAGGGCTCGCTCGCGGAACTCTGGTCGCAGATCCTCGACCGCGTGCCGCTGCGACCCATGTTGCAGGACGGCGTGGGCGTGGCCGGCATCGACAACCTCGCGGGGCTCGAGCCGCTGCGCGCGCTGTTGCGGCGGCGTGGCGTGGCCTTCGATCTGGTGGTCGAGCTGTTCGAGCAGCTGCCTGCGGCGCCGGGGGGCGAGGAGGCTTTCAAGGCGCGAGCCGCGACGCCCGAGCGCGTGCGACGGCAGATGGAGATCGCGCGCGGCTATGGCGCCGAGCGCGTGATCGCGTTCGCGATCGATCCGTGGATGGTGGGAGATACGCCGGAGGCGAAGCGCTTGCTCGAGGCGTGGGGCGTCGCTTTCTAGGTCCTACTGCGCCATCACCGTCACGACGACGTGGAAGAAGAACTTGGGGCCGAAGCAAGGGACGCCTTCTGCATTCGTCATGCGCCAGATCGACGCCACGGTGCAGGTGTCTTTCGGTGCCGCGAAGTCCACGCCGACGTGCACGGGCTGCCCCGGCAAGGTGTCGGGCACTTCGACTTCGCGATAGAGGCTCGCCAGATAGGCCTCCTGAACCGCCTCGAGGCTGCCGTCCGCGAGTCGTCTCGCGATCGCGTACTCGCCGTCGACGCGGACCAGGCGACGCCCGCGCCAGGGGCGCGTGCCGAGGTTCTGGATCTCCCAGATCTTTCTGAATGTCTCGCCAGGAGATAGCACCGCATGGTCGGGTGTCGTGACGTCGGCGTTGAAGGCCGCGATGTCGTTCGGATCGCGAGGATTGTGCGAACGATTGGTCGGCAGAGGGAAGGCGCCGAAGGCCGTCGAACCCTCGAGGGCTGCGTAGTAGCGAAAGAGGAGCAGGGGCGAAACCTGCAGCGCCCCCGCCAACTTGATCAGCGTGCGCACGGACGGGTCGCGCTTGTTGCCATTGGCGAGTTCGTAGAGATAGGTACGGGCAAGGCCCGCTTCAGCCGCGATGGCGGTGAGTGACCTCCCGAGCTCCCTGCTGCGGCGCGCCAGCAGGGCGCGAAGCGGCTCCGTCGTCTTCGATGGCATGCGTCCTGGTCGCGAAGACCTCTCCCTTTCAGTCACATGCAGCGTACACCAAAACTGACACTCGGTTCGCCACTTCTTACGGGTGGGTTTTGATAATTCGCGCCGAGGAATAACGGCGCTCGAATCGGACGTTCCCTTGTTTGGGAAATCCGGAAGTCATGATGAATTCAATCGAACAGACACATCATCGAAGGCGGCAATGGGAGGCCGCTTTGATATTCATCACGGCGCTGTGGGGATGGTCATTCGTCGCCATTCACGATGCATTGAATGGCATGAGTGACTCGGCCTTCAATGCCTGCAGATTTCTCGTGGCAGCGGTTGCGATGTTGCTGGTGGCCGCCGCGCGTCGGCGGCGTATCTCGAAGATCGATCTCGTGCAGGGAAGCATGGCGGGGATGGCTCTCTACCTCGCCTTTCTCTTTCAAACCAAGGGACTGAAGTTCACCTCGGCCTCGAATGCCGCCTTCATCACGGGCCTGGCGGTGATCTTCACGCCGCTGCTACTGTTCTTCTGGCGCCATGTGAAGCCCGAAAGACGGCAGGTCGTTGGCATTTTTCTGGCGACGATCGGATTGGCCTTGCTGACACTGAAAGGTCTGAGCGTTCGATGGGGCGATCTGCTGATGTTGATGTGCGCGGCTTCATTTGCGTTGCATATCATTCTTCTATCTCGTGCCAGCAAGATGGCAGATGCCTTCAATATCGCGCTGATTCAGATATCCGTCGTCGGACTTCTGTCTTTGGCCCAATCCGTCGTGTTGGGGGAATGGGCCATTCCTCCAGCCGGGGCGGCGGTCAACGCGATACTCGTGATCGGAGTCCTTGGCACAGCGCTTGGCTTCTATGTGCAAACCAAAGCGCAGGTCGCCTCGTCACCCAACAGGATTGCGCTGATCATCGTTCTGGAACCGGTGTTCGGCGGCCTGTTCGGCTACTTTCTCGCCGGCGATCGACTGACGCTTCAGAACTGGATCGGTGCCGCGTTGATCGTGGCCGGGATGCTGGTCACGGAGATCCGTCTAACCAGAGACCGATCCGAACCGAGCACGCATCCTTGATGTGCCTGCGGTCGTCGACCGGGCCCGCATGGGCCTAGTACGACAACGTCAAATTCAGGAATACCCCCTTCGCCCGCCCCGCCACCCCTCCCAGCGTGGTCCGGTACTGCAAGCTCGCATCCACATGCGAGCGCTGCGCGTTGTAGCGGTCCTCGTTGAACCAGTAGCGCAGGTTAATGCCCACGCCCGCGCCGGCCGACCAGCTCGATCCGCGGTCGGACAGGGCCACGCTGTCGTAGCCCGCGATCGGCACGCCGCTCGCGCGGTTGCGGTTGGAGAACCAGTCCGCGGCGAGCGTGACGTGGGGAAAGAACACGAGGCGGTCGTTGTAGTCGGTGACGAAGCTGCGTCCGATGCGCACCTCGCCCGCGGCGAAGCCCTGGCCGCGCTTGAGGCGGCCGCTGCCGTCGGCGAGCACGTTGCCGGCGGTGTCGCGCACGGTGTAGGCGGCCGGCATGTCGAGCAGGGTGTAGCCGGCCTGCAGGTAGCCTTCCATGGTGAACCAGCTGCGCGTGTCGAGCCGCCGGCCGGTGCCCTCGTAGAAGCCGTAGAGCAGGTAGGCCTGCCAGCCGCCCGAGCCGGTGTCGGCGCGGTAGTCGAGGGCCGCGGAGCGGTTGTTGAGCTGGCAGCGCAGGCTCGCGGGCGCGGGATCGATGGCGCCGGAACGCGTGGCGCTGCCCAGCATGAACTGGCGCTCGAGGCCGAAGGTGAGGCCGGTCGCGGTGTCGGGTGTGTAGCGCACACCGAGGGCGCCGCTGGTCGAGGGCAGGCCCGCGATGCCGCGGGTGCGCTGTTCGGGCGTGATGCCGATGCCGCCGCAGGGGTTCTGCACGAGCTGCGCGGCGGTCACGTCGGTGCCGGCGTGCAAGGTGGTCGAGAGGCGGCCGTAGACGTCGAAGATGCTGCGGTTGGTGTTGAGGATGCCGCTCGGGCGCCAGAACACCTCGGTGGTGTTGAAGCTCGCGTTGCCGGGCACGGCCACCGGCTGGCCGGGCAGCCCGAAGGAGGCGGCATGCGCGCCGCGGTAGCCCACGGTGCTGTTCACGCCCCATTCGCGCGAATAGCTGGCGATGGTGCCGCGCAGGTCGTGGAGCTGTTGACGGTCGAGCGAGAGCCAGCCCACGTCTTCGTCGTCGACGGCCTGGCGCAGCGTGGCGGCCGCGCCGACGCGGTCGCCGGTGCCGGCGGCCGCCTGCGCTTCGTCGAGCAGATTGCTGCGCGGTGCCTGGCCGGTGTGGCGGGCCGCGACGAAGTCCTGCAGCGCGAGCGCCGGGTCCTTGTTCGCGATGTGCAGGTAGCCGCGCTGACGCAACAGGGTGGCGTCGGCGGGCTGCGCGGCGATCGCGGTGTCGAGCCGCTGCAGCGCCTGCTGGCGTTCCGCGGTGGTGCCCGCGGCGAGCGTGGTGGTCAGCAGCTTCTGGCGCGATGCGTCGTCGGGCCGTTCGGCCGCGGCCTGCTTCGCCAGCGCGATGGCCTCGGGATAGCGCTTCTGCGCATAGGCCGCGTAGGCACGCGTGGCGGCATCGCCGGCCTTCGGCGAGTCCCAGGGCGCGAGCGCGCAGGTCGGGCCCTCGGGCGTGTCGTTGCAGAGCTTCACGGGCGCATAGGCGGTGACGGGCAGCGTGGCGGGCGAGCCCCATCCGCTCGCGGCGTCCTCGGCCCGCTGGCGGCGCGAGCGCACCTGCGCGTCGTCGGGCGGCAGCGGCGCGAGCAGCGTGCGCGCGCGTTCGCCGTCGCGCGCGGCCAGCGCGAGGTCGGCGCCGATCAGGCGCGCATCGCGGCGCTGTGCCTCATCGACCTGCGCGTCGGCGACCACGGCATCGACATCCTGTTGCGCTTCGCCGCCGCGCGACAGCTGCTGGCGCAGGTAGGCGCGCTGCAGCCGCAGCGGCGCGCTGTCGTCCTGCACGGCCAAGGCATCGGTGGTCGCCTGTTCGGCGCCTTCGAGGTCGGGCACGGCCTGCAGCGCATCGATCAGCAACTGGCGATGGCTCGCGACGTCGGGCGCGATGCGCACTGCCTCGCGCGCCTCGTCGACGGCCGCGCGCGACTGCTGGCGCGACAGGGCGTCGTAGGCCTTCTGCGCATGCTGCAGCGCGATCGAGCGGCCGGCCTGCCGCACGCGCGCGGCGATCTCGGCGGCGTTCGGCGCGCCCAGGTTCAGCGCGGTGGCCGCGGCCTGCACGAGTTCGTCGTGGCGCTGCTGCCGCGCGAGCGCGTCGAGCCACAGCAGCACCCAGGGGCCCTGGCTCGGATCGGCGCGCACCGCTTGTTCGGCCGACTTCGCCGCCTCGGCATCGCGGCCGTCGGCGTAGTCGCGGTAGGCCTGCGCCGCGAGCGGGAAGCCCGCGCGGTAGGCCTCGGTGCCGGGCGTGCCGCCGGCGGGCGTCGCGCGCAGGTTCGCCAATGCCGTGCGCAGCGCCGCATTGCCATGGCCCTGGTCGATGGCGCGCTCGGCCGCGCGCGCGGCCTCGTCGTTGCGGCCCAGCTTCTGCAGCGCATACACGCGCAGCAGGTGCACGCGCTGCGCCGCGGGCTGCAGGCGCAAGGCGGCATCGGCGCGCGCGAGCGCGGTCTCGAAGTCGCCGCGGCCATAGGCCTTGAAGGCCTGGTCGGCCAGTTGCCAGGCGCGGCCGTGCGACGAGCGCTTGCGCGGCGCGGCGCGTGTCGGCACCGGCGTGGCGCCGGGCGTGGAGGCGGTCGATGGCGAAGGCGCGGCCGGCAGCGAATGCACGGCGGCGAACGCCGGCACCGCGGGCCAGGCCGCGGCCAGCGCGACCGCCAGCAGCGTGCGGTTGTCGAGCCCCTTCATGCCGGCACTCCCTGCGGCGCGAGCGGCGCCAGCACCGAATCGCCGCGCTGGAACGAGATCGCCTCCTCGAGCGTGCCCGCGTCGAGCCAGCCCTGCTCGAGCAGGATGCTGCCGAGCTTGCGGCCCGTGCCGCGCTGGAGCGTGAGCGCGTCGTCGAGCTGCGCCTCGTCGATCGCGCGCCACGACAGCAGCACCTCGCCCAGCCGCTGGCGCTGCTGCACCAGCTGGTCGGCCGAGGGGAAGTCGTGCATGGTCTTGTCCCACACCAGCCGCTTGCCGAACAGCTTGTGCGAGAGGAACAGCTTCCATGCGCGCGCCGCGGCCATGGCGTTGATGAAGTTGCCGATCACCATGCGCGGTATCGACAGCAGCCCGTGCTCCCAGCCATAGAGCGCCGACACGAAATGGAAGCGCTGCGCGAAGCGCAGCAGCAGCGCCACGGCATTGAGCTCCATCACCGTCATGAGCCAGCCGCCCGACTGGAAGATCGACGGGTAGTAGACGGTCCACCAGCTCATGGCGTCGGCGAAGAAGAAGACCAGGAAATTGAGCATCAGCAGGTAGCCGAGGATGGCCACGAAGGCGGTGAACAGTCCCTTGCGGTCGCGGAACAGCAGGTACTTGGTGGCCAGCGAGCCGGCCCAGCCCATCTGTTCCCAGCCCTGCAGGCCGATGCCCAGGGTCCAGCGCGCCTTCTGGCGGTAGGCGGTGCGGAAGGTGTCGGGGAAGTACTCGCGCACGCCCAGCGGCATGCGCAGCGAGCCGACCTTCTCGCTGCCCGCGCCGAACCAGGAGGTGCGCCGCGTCACGTATTCGACGTCGAACTTGCCGAAGATCTGCTTCATGCCGAGCCGGCCCAGGCGCGCGCCGATGTCGTAGTCCTCGGTCAGGCTGGCGGTGTTGAAGGGCTGGTTGTCGAGTTCCGCGGCCAGCGTCTGCAGCGCGCGGTGCGAGAAGCAGGTGCCGACGCCGGCCGAGGGCACCATGCGCGACAGGCTCTCGCGCACCACGAGGTCCTTGCTGTGCCACTCGGCGAACTCGTCCATGTAGGTACCGGCCACCAGCTCGAACCAGTGGCGCTCGAGCGAGGTCACGGGCAGCTGGATGAAATCCATGCGCGGCAGCAGGTAGTTGAAGTACTTGAGCTCGAGCGGATGCAGCACATCCTCGCTGTCGTGCAGCACGACGCCCGCGAAGGGCTCGCCCATGGTGCGCTCGTGCTGGAACAGCGCCTGCACCACCCAGTTGAGGCAGTCGGCCTTGCAGGTCGGGCCGTCGTGCGGCACCTCCACGCGCACCAGCTGGCGGTAGCGCCGGCGCATGCGCTCCACCTCGGCGATGGTGCGCGCGTCGTTGCGGTAGGTGCCGACGAAGATGGCGTAGTTCTTGTACTCGAGCGTCGACACCATGTTGGCGAGCATCGGCGCGATCACGTCGTACTCGAGCCAGGCCGGCACCATGATGGCCATCGGCTGTTCGCGCGCCGCGCGCAGCTGCGCGGCGGTCAGGCGCCGGTAGCGGCGGCGCACGGTCAGCGAGCGGTAGATCTCGCGCACCCAGTACCAGGCATCGACGAACAGGTCGTCGATGCTCGACAGCAGGATCACCACGCCGACGACCGCGGTCACGATCTCCAGACCGCGGTAGTAGTCGGCCAGCAGGAAGGGTCCGTAGAGCTCGAACATGCGGCTTCGGTCGGGTCCTCAGTGCTGCGACTTGGCCGCATGGCGGCGCCGCGCGCGCCAGGCCAGCAGGATCAGCAGCAGCAGCGCGAACACGGCCACGCCGATCACCGGCATGCCCCAGGCGGCGTACGAGCGCCATTCGAAGAACGCGCCTTCGCCGCCGCGGCGCGCGCTCGCGTCCGCGGGATTGCCGCTGTCGAGCCAGCTCACGGGGCCGTCGACGCCGAGCATCGCGATGTCGCCGCGGTTCAGCACGAAGGGCTTGGCCGGCACCACGGGGCGCGCGCCGATCGGCTGCCACTGCATGCCGTCCTGGCCATGGGCGCGGCTCACCTCGATGGCGCTCAGCTGCGACAGGTCGTCGACCTCGAGCCACGGCGCCTTGCGGCCATGGATGCGCAGGCTCGCGTCCTTGACCTCGACCTTCGAGGCGGCGCCGTCGACCGCCACCTGCAGCGCGAGGAAGGGCTTGCTCGGCGAGAAGGCGCCGGACTGGGTCACCACCAGCTCGGAGCGCACCGGCGTCACGCCGGCGGCCACGGCCATGCGCACCAGCCGCGCGAGGCTCGCGGGCGCGTCGGCCAGCCAGGCCTGCGGCACGGCGACCTGCGGGTTGCCCGACATCAGCGGCAGCAGGCCGACGAAGCTGCCGTCGGGCTGCGCATCACCCGCGCGCACGAAGCTGGTGGGCAGCACGCTGACCGGGAAGCCCTGCGGCATCTCCTGGCAGTCGTTCGAATAGGGCTGGCGCTGGAAGGACACGCGCACCACGTTGCTCAGGCCCAGCGCATAGCCGGGAATCCGCGCGTCGAGGCGCTCGGGTCGGCCGTCGGCCTCCAGGCGCTTGGCCGACAGCAGCACGTCGTTCCAGAACACCGAGGCCACGGGACGCGTGGACGAGGCGCCGGGCGCGGCGGCCACGTCGATCACCAGCTCGGAGGGCATGCGGCCGTTGGCCGCGACCACGCCCAGCGGCAGGGTGGCAGTCCACTCGCCGCGCGACACCACGTCGAAGCCGGCCTCGCTGGCGCCCAGGCTGTTGAGGCGGATCGCCGGACGTTCGCTCGCATCGGGCGCGTCGGCCGTGCGCACGCCGGCCTGGCGCGACACCAGCAGGTTGCGCCAGGTCTCGGCGAAGACGCCGGCCGCCTGCGCGCCCGCGTTCTCGGGCACCACGATCACCGGATGCGCGCCCAGCGTGGCGAGGCGAACCTGGCCGGCGCTGGCGGCATCCGCGGCGAGCGCGGTCTGCTGCTCGCGCCAGAGCGCGAAGGCGCGCAGCGCGTCGGTGTCGCCCGCGAACTGCACGGCCAGCGCCTCGAGCGCCTTCGCGATCTGCTGGCGCAGCGCAGCATCGGCCACCAGCACATCGCCGCTGGCCGCGGTGGCGCCGAGCACCAGCAGCGCGCCGACCTCGGCCTCGTTCTTGAGTTCGTAGCGCGCATTGCCGCCGGCGAGACCGGCGAAGGCCGGCAGCGCGGCCAGCCCCGCGGGCACCTGCCAACCCGAGGTGTCGACGATGTCGCCGGCCACCGGGAAGGCCTGGATCTGCACGCGGCGGTTGGCCTGCTCGAGTGCCACGCCGAGGCGCCAGGCGCTGTCGTAGCTGGTCTTCGAGAGATTGCGCGAGGCCACCAGCAGGACCGGGCGCGCGGGCAGCGTGGCCCAGGCGTCGGCGAGGCTGGTCAGCGCGCCGCTGTTGAAGCGGTAGTTGAAGCGCGTCTCGGGCGAGATCGCGAGCACGTTGCCGGTCGAGCGCTCGAGTTCGCAGACGCGGCGCGCCACGTTGTTCGACCACTGGACGCCGAGGCGCACGAAGTTCGCCGTGCGTGCGACGCCGGTGTCGACCTTGAGGCTCTGGCTCGCATCGCCCTCGGCCGCCTCGATGCGGCGCGCCTGCACCGGCCGGCCGTTGACCGTCAGCAGCATCGAGGTGCTGCCGCCCTCGGCCTTGTGATAGCGGCCGCTGAAGTCGATGCTGGCCTCGGCCAGCGCGAGGCCGCGCGGCACCGGCAGGTAGAACTCCTGGCGGCTGTCGAAGCCGTTGAGCAGCACGGTGTCGCCGATGCCCAGGTCCGACAGCGCGAAGCTGCGGTTGACCCAGGTCTCGCCTTGCAGGCGCTGCAGCGCGTCGCTCACGGGGCTGGCGTGCGCGAGGAAGGAGGCGCTCAGGGCGAGCAGGGCGATCGGGGCGATCCGTCGTGAGAACAGAGAAGGCATGGAGAGACTCGGCAGGAAAACTTGAATAAAGAGGGGCGGCGTTCGGCGCTCAGGGCACGAACTCGGCGGTGTGCCGTTCGCACAGCACGTCCACGATGCGCTGGCTCGCGCGCGCGTCGCCGTAGGGATTGCCGCGGCGACAGAACTCGGCGTGCACGGCGGGGTCGTCGAGCAGGCGGCGCGCCTCGCCCACGATGCGCTCGGGCGAGGTACCCACCAGCCGCACCGTGCCGGCGGCCACGGCCTCGGGGCGCTCGGTCACGTCGCGCATCACCAGCACCGGCTTGCCCAGCGAGGGCGCCTCTTCCTGCACGCCGCCCGAGTCGGTCAGGATCAGGTAGGCGCGCTGCATGAACCAGACGAAGTCGAGGTAGCCCAGCGGCGCGATCAGGTGCACGTTGGGCAGGCCCGACAGCTGGGCCTTCACCACGTCGTGCACGTTGGGGTTCAGGTGCACCGGGTAGACGATCTGCACGTCGTCGCGCTGTGCCAGTTCGCGCAGCGCGGCGCAGATGTTGCGAAAGCCCTCGCCGAAGTTCTCGCGGCGGTGGCCGGTGACCAGCACCAGCCGGCGCCGGGCATCGACCCAGCCGTGGCGCTTCTCGAGCGTGGCGGCCAGCGGGC
>Ga0209902_100827_pt1 | contig 23166 bp, 18 predicted proteins | sample FECB27metaG_FD_188304 | JGI IMG/M metagenome (GOLD analysis project Ga0209902, IMG submission 188304) | Cyanobacterial communities from the Joint Genome Institute, California, USA - FECB-27 (SPAdes) (version 2) | ecosystem: Environmental > Aquatic > Thermal springs > Hot (42-90C) > Microbial mats...
CGATCCGCAGGCCGATGCCTGGCTGGCCGGCGCGCTCGAAGGCCCGCTCGACCTCGGCACGCTCGACGTGCTGGGCCAGGAGCGCGTCGGCGGCCTGACCCGCGCCGTGGTCGCGCGGCTGCTGCGCGAGCCCTTCATGCAGTCCGATCCATTGCTCGCGCATGCGCGGCGCTTCTTCCCGGGCTTCGTGCCCTCGCTGCCGCAGGCCGTCGACCCGCCGCCGCCCGATCCGCTGCCCGCCGGGCTGCACGACTACATGGCCAGCGTGCTGGTCGATTTCGTCGCGGCCGATCCCGAGCTCGACGATGCCGCGCTGGCCGCGGCACTCGCGCTGGCCGAGCCGCTGGGCTGCGCCGCGCCCTTCGAACAGCGGCTCGCGCAGGACCTCAAGCTGGCCAAACGCACGCTCGCGCGCGTCAGGCGCGACGCCGCCACCGTGCTCGACAAGGCCCGGGCCCAGCACGCACGGAGCGCCACGGCATGACGAGCATCGCACCGCTGTTGCAGTTGCTCGACACCGCCGATGCCCACGGCGGCCTGCAGACCGACGACGTGCTCGCGCTCGCGCTGCCGCTGCTGCGCGAGGTCTCGGCGCTGCACGAGCAGGGCCGGGTCGCCGCGCTGGGCCATGCGATGGCCTACCGCGTGAATGAGGTGCCCGCGCTGGAACTGGCCCAGCCCGCGGGCGCCGAGCCGAAGCGCAACCCGCAGGCGATCGCGCCGCTCGAGCGCCCGGTGGCCTCGGTGCTGCGCGTGGTGGGCGAGGAGCGCGTCACCGTCGAAGGCGGCATCGGCGTCGCGCGCGAGAACCTCGAGGTGCTGCCCGAGGCCACGCCCGACACCGTGCCGCAGCGCCCGGCCTACCTGCCCGGCTACGGCGCCTGGGAGCAGCGCTTCGCGCACCACGATGCGCTCAGCGACATGCTGTGCCTGGGCCAGGTGCTGGCCAGCCTGGCCTGCGGACTCGACTTCACGCAGGGCGAGGAGCTCGCGCGCTTCGCCGAGCACCGCGGCAACCTGTTCGAGATCAACCGCCGGCTGCACCCGGTGCTGGCCGCGGTGATCGTCGAGATGACGGCGCTCGACCGCCACGAGCGCGCGCGCGACCTGCCCTCGGTGATCCGCCGCCTCGAGACCTACCGCGACCAGCCGCTGGACCTGGGCCTGGAGCGCCTCGCGAACCCGAAGGACGGCGCGGGCCAACGCCGCCAGGCGATCCAGCTGCACCTGCGCGACCGGCTGTTCGACCTCTCGCGGCGCAACCGGCTGCTGTACTTCAAGCCCACGCAGGCGCACGTCAACCTCACGGTGGCCAGCGTGCCGCTGGTGGTCGACCTGCAGAGCATCCGCGTCGACCAGCTCTGCGTATGGGACGGCCGCTTCGCCGCCGAGGTCGCGAGCGGCGACCCGGTGCCGCTCGCGCGCTGGCTGCGCTTCGAGGACCAGCCCTACCTGCCGGGTGCGCTCGACCGCATCCTGCAGGAGGCACGGCGCGACCGCGCCGAGTACGGCCTGTCGCAGCTCTCGCTGGTGATCGCCTTCCTGCGCTGGCACAACCTCAAGGAGGACGCCGACGAGCGCATCGTCTCGCCGCTGCTGATGCTGCCGGTGGACCTTTCGCGCAAGAAGGGCGTGCGCGACCAGTACCTGCTCGAGGCCGCGGGCCCCGAGGCCCAGGTCAACCCGACGCTGCGGCATCACCTGCGCCAGCTCTACGGCATCGTGCTGCCCGAGAGCATCGACCTGCGCGAGACCTCGATCGAGCAGTTCCATGCCGAGCTGGCCGCGCAGATCGCGCGCACCGAGCCCGGCGTGCAGTTGCGGCTGCTGCGGCAGCCCGAGATCGCGCTGATCCACCAGCGCGCGCGCCAGCGGCTCGAGCAGTTCAAGCGGCGCGTGCGCGAACGCGCGCCTTCGGCCGTGCCCATCGCGGCCACCGACTACAGCTATGCGCAGGACGATTTCCGCCCGCGCGGGCTGCAGCTGTTCCATGCCCGCGTGCAGCGCGTGCCGTTGCCGCTGGCCGGCGCGGTGGGGGCGCGCCCGACGCCACGCGCACCACAGATGGCGCCGCAGATGGCGCCCGCCGAGGCCGAGCGCCAGACCTTCGCATTGCGCGAGAACGCCGGCAATCCCTACCAGTGGGACGTGGACCTCACGGCCGTGACGCTCGGCAACTTCAACCACCGCAAGATGTCGCTGGTGCGCGACTACAGCGGGCTGGTCGAATCGGACATGGCGAGCGAGGCCTTCGACCGCGTGTTCTCGCTGCAGCCGCGCCAGGTCGACACCGAGACGCCCGCCGTGCTGCCGCTGGCCGAGCAATGGCCGGTGGTGCAGGCCGACGCGACCCAGACCGCCGCCGTGGCGCTGGCGCGCACCGGGGCCAGCTACATCATCCAGGGGCCGCCGGGCACCGGCAAGTCGCAGACCATCACCAACCTGATCGCCGACTACGTGGGGCGCGGCCGCCGCGTGCTCTTCGTCTGCGAGAAGCGCGCCGCGATCGACGTGGTGTTCCACCGCCTGCGCCAGCAGGGGCTGGACGAGCTGTGCTGCATGATCCACGACTCGCAGGGCGACAAGAAGGCCTTCGTGCAGAACCTGCGCCAGACCTACGAACAGTGGCTCGAGGCGCCCTCCACGCTCGAGGCCGAGAGCGGCGAACGCACGCGGCTGCTCGATGCGATGGACCTCGACCTGCGCGCGCTCGAGCGCTTCGATGCCGCGATGCGCGAGGTGCCCGCGCACCTGGCCGTCACGCTGCGCGAGCTGGTGGCGCGACTGGTCGCGCTCAAGGCCGTCGATCCCCAGCTCACGCCGCTGCAGGCCGAGGCCCTGCCCGACTATGCGGCCTGGCGCCGCCATGCCGAGCTGGCCGCGCGGCTGCACCTCGCCGTCACCGAGAGCCTGGGCGCGCCCACGCTCGCGCAGCATCCGTTCGCGCTGCTCGCGCCCGCGCTGCTGCGCCAGCCCAAGCCGCTGGCCGCGCTGGTCGAAGGCTCGGAACGCGCCGCGGCGCAAAGCGGTGCCTGCCGCGATGCGCTGGTCGAGGCCTGGCCACCGCTGGCCGAAGCCGGCGTGACATGGCACGACGCGCTCGCGCTGGTGGCCGACGCGCGCCGCGTCGCGACGCTGGCCGCGCGCGGGCAGCTCGCGCTGCTCGATGCCGCCCATCCCGCGAGCCAGGCGCTGAATGCCGCGCTGGCCGAACGCCGCGGCCTGCAGCAGGCGCTCGACGAGAAGCTGCAGCGCACCGCCCATTGGCGCGACAGGCTCTCGCCGGCCGACACCGAGGCCGGTCTCGCGCAGGCCCGCGCGCAGCAGCACTCGCTGCTGCGCTTCCTCCAGCCCTCGTGGTGGCGGCTGTCGGGCGAACTCAAGCGCCGCTACGACTTCGCCGCGCATGCGGTGCGACCGAAGCCCGCGCAACTGCTCGAGGAACTGCTGGCCGAGCACACGGCCCGCGCCGCGCTGCACAAGCAGGCCGCGCAACTCGAGGCCGACTACGGCTGCACCGACCCCGAGGCCTACGCGCAGCAGATCCAGGCGCTGCGCGGCCTCGACGATGCCGGCAGCCTGCGCGTGGCCTTCCAGGCCCATCTGCGCAGCGCGCCCGGCGCGAGCCGCGACGTCGAACGCCTGGTCGCCGCAGGCTCACGCTGCGACGCGCTCGATGCGCTGTGGCGCGACCTGGTCCACGATCCCGCAGCCCTGCCGCTGGCCACGCTCGAAGACCTCGCGCGCACGCTGCACGACCAGGCCGATGCCCTGCCCGCGGTGCTCGCGCCGCTGCAGGAACTCGCCGATGCCGACCCGGCCGTGGCAGCCGCGCTGCGCGGCCTGCCGCTCGCGCCCGAGGCGATCGAGTTCGCGGTCGCGCGCGAGAGCCTCGAGCGCGTCTACCGCGCCGAGCGCTGGCTGCCGCGCTTCGATGCGGCCGCGCTCGCGCGCCATGCGCAGCGCCTGGGCGATGCCGAGCGCCAGTTGCTCGGCCGCAATGCGCGCACCTTGGCCGCCGCGGTGCGCCAGCGCTTCCGCGACCATGTGCAGAAGAGCGCCCTGCCCGCGAGCCAGCTCGATGCCGAGGGCAAGGCGTTCAAGAAGAGCTACAGCGCCGGCCGCCGCGAGCTCGAGCACGAGTTCGGCAAGACCATGCGCTACAAGGCGATCCGCGAACTCGCGAGCGGCGAGACCGGCCAGGTGGTGCGCGACATGAAGCCGATCTGGCTCATGAGCCCGCTGTCGGTGTCCGACACGCTGCCGCTCGCGGCCGACCTGTTCGACGTCGTGATCTTCGACGAGGCGAGCCAGATCCCGGTCGAGGAAGCCGTGCCCGCGCTCTACCGCGCGCCGCAGATCATCGTGGTGGGCGACGAGATGCAGCTGCCGCCGACCAGCTTCTTCTCGTCGGGCCGCGATGCCGAGGACCAGACCGTGTCGGTCGAGGACGAGGACAACGAGGGCGACCGCATCGCGGTGGTGCTCGATGCCGACAGCCTGCTGAACCAGGGCGCGCGCAACCTGCCGGCCACGCTGCTGGCCTGGCACTACCGCAGCCGCTACGAGTCGCTGATCGGCTTCTCGAACGCGGCCTTCTACGCGGGCAACCTCTACACCATCCCCGACCGCAGCCTGCCGAGCGAGGAGCGCGCCGAGATCCTGGTGCAGTCGAGCGCCGCCTCGGCCGAGTCGGTGGCCGCGCAGGCCGATGCGCTGCTCTCGCGCGCCATCAGCTTCCACCGCGTGACCGACGCGGTCTACGACAGCCGCCGCAACACCGGCGAGGCGCGCCACATCGCGCAGCTGGTGCGCGAGCTGCTGCGCCGCGGTACCGGGCGCAGCCTCGGCATCGTGGCCTTCTCGGAAGCGCAGCAGGGCGAGATCGAGGCCGAGCTCGACAGCCTCGCCGCGGCCGACGCCGAGTTCGCGGCGCGGCTCGAGGCCGAGTACGTGCGCGAGGAGGACGACCAGTTCTGCGGCCTGTTCATCAAGAACCTCGAGAATGTGCAGGGCGACGAGCGCGACATCATCCTGCTGAGCATCTGCTACGGCCCGAATGCCGAGGGCCGCATGCTGATGAACTTCGGACCGATCAACCAGCGCGGCGGCGAGAAGCGGCTCAACGTGATCTTCAGCCGCGCGCGCCACCACATGGCGGTGGTCTCGACGATCCGCCACGAGGCGATCACCAACGACCACAACGAGGGTGCCGCGGCGCTGAAGAATTTCCTGCGCTATGCCGAATGCCTGTCGCGCGGCGACGATGCCACCGCCACGCGCGTGCTCGAGGGCATGAACCCGCTGACGCGCGGCGCGGTGCGAGCGGGCCACATACCGACCGACGCGGTGAGCGTGCAGCTCGCGGCCGCGCTGCGCGCGCGCGGCCATGCGGTGGACGAGCAGGTGGGCCAGTCGCGCTTTCGCTGCGACCTGGCGATCCGTGCCGCCGGCACGGGTTCAGATGCGGGGGACAGCCACTACGCGCTCGGCATCCTCGTGGACACGGCGGCCCACTACGAGAACCGCAACGTGCTCGAGCGCTATGTCTCGCGCCCGCGGATCCTCGATGCCTTCGGCTGGGAGGTGCGGCAGGTGCTCGCGAAGGACTGGCTGCACGCACCGGAGGCGGTGCTCGACGGGATCGAGCACGCGCTGGCCGGGAAGGGCGCGCTCAGCGCACCACGACCAGCTGCTTGACGTCGAGCTCGACCTTGTTGCCCACGAGGTCCTTGTCGAACTCGCCGGTGATCTCGACGCGCACCTTGTCGTCGATCCTCACGCCGGGCGGGAAGTACTTGGCGTCGATCTCGACCTTCATGCGGCCGGTGTCGTCGGCGAAGGTGTAGTGCTCGCCGCCGTCGTGCGAGACGATGAAGCCGCGCAGGGTGGCGTGCTGGTCGTCCTTGCCGGTGTCGAGCAATTGCTTGACGGTCATGGCGGGCACCGAGCTCGGGCCGGCGTACTGGGCCAGGCTGCTCAGGGGCAGTGCCAGCGCCAGGGCGGCCGTGGCCAGGAAGGCCTGCTTGATGGATGCGTTGCGGGTGCCGGTGGCGGTCTTGTATGGCATGGCGAATGTTCCTCCTCGAACTTGCCGGTTGAAAACGCGCAGGCGCGAAGCCTGCCCCGGTAAGAAGGCACAGACCGCGCGGAGTTCCCCTATCGTTTTTCGCCGCCCCTGCGCAGCGTGCGGTTATTCGTAGATGACCGCGGCCTTGCCCGCCTCGGCCTGCGCGGTCCAGCTCGCGAGCGCCGCATCGGTCGGGAAGAACTTCGCGCGCTCGCCGAGCTGCAGCTCGACCTGCGCGCCGCCACGCGCCATCGACAGGCGCACCGGCAGGCCCTGCACCAGCTCGCCATGTTCGCTCTGCTCGGTGCGCGCCGGAAAGTCCTTGAGCAGGCGCGCGATGTCGGGCGCCTTGCCGTTGACCGCCACGCGCAGGAACTTGCCGAAGCGGCAGCGCGCGCTGGCCAGGTCCCAGACCTGCTGCACCTGGAAGCGCGCCTCGAAGCCGCCGCGCGCGGGCTGCAGGCGGCCCGAGACGATCACGAGTTCGTCGTCCTTGAGCGTGTTGCGGTTGGCGTTCATCAGCGCCTCGTCGGCGGTGGCGTCGATCGAGTCGGACTTGTCGTCGAGCTTGAAGATCGCGAGCCGGCCGCGCTGGCCGTTGATGACGCGGAAGTCGCTCACGATGCCCGCGATCACCTGCTGGTCGCGGCTGTCGAGCAGGTCGGTGATCTCGCGCTTGCAGAAGCGCCGCACCTCGTGCGAGACCTCGTCGAACAGGTGGCCCGAGAGGTAGAAGCCGACCGCCGTCTTCTCGAAGGTCAGGCGTTCCTTCACGCCCCAGGGCGTGGCGTCGACCAGCTCGGGCTCGGCCGTGGCCGAGCCGTGCTCGCTGTCGCCGAAGATGTCGACCTGCGCGGCATTGGCCGCGGTCGCGTTGGCGAATTCGAAGGCGCGGTCGACCGAGGCGATCAACGAGGCGCGGTTCTGCTGGATGGCATCGAAGGCGCCGGCCTTGATCAGCGCCTCGACCGTGCGCTTGTTGATGCGCTGGCGGTCGATGCGCACGCAGAAGTCGTACAGGCTCTTGAACGGACCGCCCTCCTCGCGCGCGCGCACCACGGCCTCGACCGCGAGCTGGCCCGTGCCCTTGACGGCGCCCAGGCCGTAGCGGATGACCTTGTCGGTGACCGGCTCGAAGCGGTAGTTGCCGCGGTTCACGTCCGGCGGCTCGAAGGTGAGGCCGAAGTTCTTCTGCGCGTCCTCGAACAGCACCTTGAGCTTGTCGGTGTCGTCCATTTCCACCGTCATGTTGGCGCAGAAGAATTCGGCCGTGTAGTGGACCTTGAGCCAGCCCGTGTGATAGGCCAGCAGCGAGTAGGCGGCGGCGTGCGACTTGTTGAAGCCGTAGCCCGCGAACTTCTCCATCAGGTCGAAGATCTCGTCGGCCTTGTCCTGCGCGATGCCGTGCGTGCTCAGGGCGCCCGCGCGGAATTTCTCGCGGTGCTCGGCCATCTCCTCGAGCTTCTTCTTGCCCATCGCGCGGCGCAGCAGGTCGGCGCCGCCGAGCGAGTAGCCGCCCAGGATCTGCGCGGTCTGCATCACCTGCTCCTGGTAGACCATGATCCCGTAGGTCTCCGAGAGCATCTGGGCCACGGCCGGGTGCGGATACTCCACGTCCTCGCGGCCGTGCTTGCGCGCCACGAAGCTGGGGATCAGGTCCATCGGGCCCGGACGGTACAGCGCGTTGAGCGCGATCAGGTCCTCGAGCCGGGTCGGCCGCGCGTCCTTCAGCATGCCCTGCATGCCGCGCGATTCGAACTGGAACACGGCCTCGGTCTTGCCCTCGGAGAACAGCCGGTAGGTCGGCCCGTCGTTGAGCGGGATGTTCTCGTAGGCGAAGTTCTCGCGGCCCTTGTGCCGCTTCATGATGAACTCGCGCGCGATCTCGAGGATCGTCAGCGTGGCCAGGCCCAGGAAGTCGAACTTCACGAGGCCGATGGCCTCCACGTCGTCCTTGTCGTACTGGCTCACGGCCGAGTCGCTGCCGGGCTGCTGGTAGAGCGGGCAGAAGTCGGTGAGCTTGCCGGGCGCGATCAGCACGCCGCCGGCGTGCATGCCGATGTTGCGGGTCATGCCCTCGAGCTTCTGCGCCAGCTCGACCACGGTCTTGACCTCTTCCTCCTTCTCGAGCCGCTCCGCGAGCTGCGGCTCCATCTCGAGCGCGTAGTTGTTCTTGTCGCCCTCGATCTTCTGCGCCGGCGGGTACTGCAGCGTGACCGACATGCCGGGCTTGTTCGGGATCAGCTTGCTGATGCCGTCGCAGAACATGTAGCTCATGTCGAGCACCCGGCCCACGTCGCGGATGGCCGCGCGCGCGGCCATGGTGCCGAAGGTGGCGATCTGGCTCACGGCGTTGCGGCCGTACTTGTCCTTCACGTAGTCGATCACGCGGTCGCGGTTGCCCTGGCAGAAGTCGATGTCGAAGTCGGGCATCGAGACGCGCTCGGGATTCAGGAAGCGTTCGAACAGCAGGTTGTATTCGAGCGGATCGAGGTCGGTGATCTTCAGCGCGTAGGCCACCAGCGAGCCCGCGCCCGAGCCCCGGCCCGGGCCGACCGGGCAGCCGTTCTGCTTGGCCCAGTTGATGAAGTCGCCCACGATCAGGAAGTAGCCCGGGAACCCCATCTTCAGGATGGTGTTGATCTCGAACTCGAGCCGCTCGACATAGCGCGGCCGCTGCGCATCGCGCTTGGCCGCGTCGGGGAACAGGTGCTCGAGGCGCTTCTCGAGCCCCTCGAACGATTCCTGGCGGAAGAACTCGTCGATCGGCATGCGCACGCCTTCGCTCACGAAGGGCGTGGGGAAGTCGGGCAGCTGCGGCTTGCCGAGCACCAGCGTCAGGCTGCAGCGCTTGGCGATCTCGACCGTGTTGGCCAGCGCGCTCGGGATGTCGGCGAACAGCGCCTGCATCTCGGCGCTCGACTTGAAGTACTGCTCGGGCGTGAAGCGGCGCACGCGCCGCGGGTTGCCGAGGATCTCGCCCTCGGAGATGCACACGCGCGCTTCGTGCGCCTCGTAGTCCTCGCGCGTGGCGAACTGCACCGGGTGCGTGGCCACCACCGGCAGCCCCAGCCGCGCGGCCAGCTGCACCGCGGCCAGCACGTGCGGCTCGTCCTCGGGACGGCCGGCGCGCTGCAGCTCGATGTAGAAGCGGTGCGGGAAGATGCCCGCGAGGCGCAGCGCGAGCTCGGCCGCGCGTTCGCCCTGCCCCGCGGCCAGCGGCGCGCCGAGCGGGCCGGCCTGCGCGCCCGACAGCGCGATCAGCCCGCCCTGCAGTTCCTCCACCCATTCGAGCTTGCAGGCCGCCTGGGCCTGGCCGCGGCCGACGTTCTGCGTCCAGGCGCGTGCCAGCAGCTCCGAGAGGTTGAGGTAGCCCTGCTTGTTCTGCACCAGCAGCACGATGCGCGTGAGCGTCGCGGCGTCCTTGCCCATGCCCTCGAGGAAGATCTCGGCGCCGATCACGGGCTTGACGCCCTTGCCGCGCGCTTCCTTGTAGAACTTGATCCCGCCGAACAGGTTGTTGAGATCGGTGATGGCCATCGCGGGCTGCTTGTCGGCAGCGGCGGCCTTGACGACTTCGTCGATGCGGTTGGTGCCGTCGACGACGGAGAACTCGGTGTGCAGGCGCAGATGAACGAACATCCGTCCATTGTAGGAAGGCGGGCCTCCACGATGTGAGTTGGCGCGGCCCCTATTGACACCCGGGCCGCCAGTGGTTCGGGAGTGCCCGAGTCAGGAACGGGTCAACCAGCGACGCCTAGAATTCCCGCCGTGCAAGAGACCCAAGAGATATTGAACATCGCGGCCTACAAGTTCGTGGCCATCGACGACGGCCCGGTGCTGCGCGAACGCCTGCTGGAACGCAGCCGCGCGCTCGGCCTGATGGGCACGATCCTGATCGCGCCCGAGGGTATCAACATGTTTCTGGCCGGCGAGCCCGGCGCGATGGCGGACTTCCTGGCCGGCGTGCGCGCCGATGCGCGCTTCGCCGACCTCGAGACCAAGGACAGCTGGTCGGCCGCCCAGCCGTTCCGGCGCATGCTCGTGAAGCTCAAGCGCGAGATCATCCGCATGGACCATCCCGCGATCCAGCCCGCGGCCGGCCGCGCGCCGGGCGTGGACGCGCCCACGCTCAAGCGCTGGCTCGACCAGGGCCACGACGACGCGGGCCGCGAGATCGCGCTGCTCGACACGCGCAATGCCTTCGAGGTCGACCACGGCAGCTTCGAGGGCGCGATCGACTGGCGCATCGAGAAGTTCACCGAGTTCCCGCCCGCGCTGCGCGAGCACCGCGCCGAGTTCGCGGGCAAGACGGTGGTGAGCTTCTGCACCGGCGGCATCCGCTGCGAGAAGGCCGCGATCCTGATGCGCGAGGAAGGCGTCGACAACGTGCTGCAGCTCGAGGGCGGCATCCTCAAGTACTTCGAGCTGGTGGGCGGCGCCCACTACCAGGGCGACTGCTTCGTGTTCGATGGCCGCGAGGCGCTCGCGCCCGACCTCAGCGCCCGCGCGGCCAAGGCCAGCGCGCGCGCCGCCGAAGACCCCGATCTCCACAAGAAACGATAGGCCGACCGCCCCGCGATGCGCATCCTGCTGGTGGAAGACGAACTGGACATGGCCTCCTGGCTGGTGCGCGCGCTCACGCAGGGCGGCTTCGTCACCGACCATGCGCCCGACGCGCGCACCGCCGAGGCCTTGATGGCCGGCACCGAGTACGACGCGGTGGTGCTCGACCTGCGGTTGCCCGACAAGCACGGCCTCGCGGTGCTGGCCGACATGCGCAATGCCGACGACCGCACGCCGGTGCTGATCCTCACCGCGCAGGGCGCGCTGCAGGACCGCGTGCGCGGCCTGCATCTCGGCGCCGACGATTTCCTCACCAAGCCCTTCGAGCTGGTCGAGCTCGAGGCGCGGCTGACCGCGCTGGTGCGGCGCAGCCGCGGCCGGCAGCATCCGCGGCTGCAGTGCGCCTCGCTGGCCTACGACGGCGAGAGCCATGCCTTCACGCTGCGCGGCACGCTGCTGGCGCTCACGCCGCGCGAGCACGCGGCCCTGAGCGCGCTGCTGATGCGCAGCGGCTCGCCGGTCGGCAAGTCGCAGCTGTTCGGCAAGGTGTTCACCAACGACAGCACCGCCGGACCCGATGCGATCGAGGTGGTGCTGCACCGGCTGCGGCGCAAGCTCGCCGACAGCGACGTGCGCATCGTCACCGTGCGCGGGCTGGGCTACATGCTCGAAGGCATCGCCGATGGACCCGCACGCGCCGCCGCCGTCTCCACCCCCCACTGAAAGCTGGCGCTTCGGCATCCGCGCGCGCCTGCTGGCGCTGCTGCTGCCGGGCATGGTCGCGCTGCTCGCGCTCGACAGCTGGAGCAACTACCAGGCGCTGACCGAGAGCCTGGTCGACGCCTACGACCAGAGCCTTCTCGAGCCCGTGCAGGCGCTGGCCAACGGCATCGTGGTCGCGAGCGACGGCAGCGTGCGCGTGCAGGAGGCCTTCTCGGTGCAGGCGATGTTCGAGTCGACCCACCTGCGCTACAAGTACCTGCACGTGGGCGCGGCGCCGCTGGCCAGGGGCGAGGCCGGCACCGAGGAGACGCTGATGGGCGTGCCCGACCTGCCCGCCCCGCCGCGGAAGACCGCGACCGGCGCCGACGACGCGCCGGTGTTCTACGACGCGGTCTACCAGCAGCACCCGGTGCGCGTGGCCGCGCTGCGCCAGACGGTCTACAACAGCCACGCGGGCAGTGCCTACACCGTGCTGATCCAGGCCGCCGAAGGCACCGGCCCGCGCCAGCGCGCGGTGGACGAATCGCTGCGCCAGGAACTGCTGCGCGCCGCGCGCATGGTGCTGGTGATGGCCCTGCTGGTGTGGCTGGGCGTGGCCTGGACGCTGCGCCCGCTCGAGCGGCTGCGCCGCTCGCTGCGCGAGCGCGCGCGCGACGACATCAAGCCGCTCGACCCGGCCGGCGTGCCGCAGGAGGTGGTGCCGCTGGTCGACGCGGTCAACCACCACATCGGGCGCCATCGCCGCATGGTGGCCGAGCATTCGCAGTTCCTCGCCGATGCCTCGCACCAGCTGCGCACGCCGCTGGGGATCCTGTCGATCCAGGCCGGCTACGCGGTGCGCGAGACCGACCCCGAGCGCATGCGCGAATCGCTGCATGCGATCGTCGCGCAGCTCGCGCGCACGCGGCGCCTGAGCGAACAGTTGCTGGCGCTCGCGCATGCGACGCACGAGGGCGAGACCGAGGCCGCCGCGCCCGGGATCGTCGACCTCAACGCGATCGCGCGCGCCGTGGTGCTGCAGTACCTGCCGCTCGCGCGCGAGCACGACCAGGACCTGGGCTGGGTCGATGCGCGCGGCGACACCGCGGCCGAGGGCCTCGCCGCGCCCGACGAGGAAGAGGACGCGGCATCGCCCGTGATCCCGGTGCGCGCCAATGCCGAGGAGCTGCACGAGCTGCTCGCGAACCTGGTGCACAACGCGATCAAGTACACGCCGCGCGGCGGCAACATCACGGTGACGGTGCGGCGCGATGCCTCGCAGGCGCTGGCCGAGGTCTGCGACAGCGGCCCCGGCATCGCGCCCGAGCGGCGCGCCAGCGTGTTCGAGCGCTTCCAGCGCGACCCGGCCTCGCATGGCGCGAACGCACCCGCGATGCAGGGCGCCGGCCTCGGCCTCACCATCGCGCGCGGCTATGCGCGGCGCAACGGCGGCGAGATCCTGCTCGACAGCGCCGACATGCCCGAGAGCGCCAACGGCGGCGGGCTGCGCGCCATCCTCCGGTTGCCGCTCGCTCGTACGTGATAACACGTATTTTGGGCCTCGAAGGCCCTTGCAAGCGTGTTGCGAAAGGGGATTGAAAGGCCCGCTTCCTAGACTGCATTGCTTCAGCCCGAAGGAGACATATGCAGCACAGCACGGGTGGTGGCGCGGCCTCGCAGGCATCGCGCGCCCCATCGAAATTCAAGAAAGACTATTACGGCGGAGCCCTGATGGTGATCGTCGGACTGGCCGCCGCCTACGCCGGCTACGGCTACCGCGTCGGTGAACTCGCGCACATGGGACCGGGCTTCTTCCCGGTCGCGCTCGGGCTGCTTTTGGCCTTCATCGGCCTCTTGATGGTGATCTCGGCGCGCGGCCAGCAACCGGCGCCCGAGGCCGCCGTCTCGCACGGCCATCCCGCCGGCCTGCCCGACCTGCGCGGCTGCGTCTGCATCGTGCTGGGCATCCTGGCCTTCCTGCTGCTCGGCGAGTACGGCGGGCTGTTGCCCGCGACCTTCGCGATCGTGTTCATCTCGGCGCTCGGCGACCGCGACAACACGCTGCGCGAAGCGCTGCTGCTCGCGCTCGCGATGATGGCCATCGCGGTGGTGGTGTTCTGGTGGGCGCTGAGCCTGCAGTTGCCGCTGTTCCAGTGGGGAGGCTGAGACCATGATCGGACAATCGCTCCACGACCTCTGGTTCGGTTTCGGCGTCGCGTTCCAGGGCTCCAACCTGCTCTGGTCCTTCTTCGGCGTGCTGGTGGGCAACCTCATCGGCGTGCTGCCCGGCATGGGCGCTCTGCAGGCCATCTCGATCCTGCTGCCGCTCACCTACGTGATGCACCCGGTGCCCGCCATCCTGATGCTGGCCGGCATCTTCTACGGTTCGCAGTACGGCGGCGCGATCGGCGCCATCCTGATGAACATGCCCTCGCACCCGCCGCACGCTGTGACCTGCCTCGACGGCTACCCGATGACCAAGCAGGGCAAGGGTGGCGTGGCGCTGGGCGTGACGATGATCTCCTCGTTCTTCGCCGCCTCGGTGGGCATCGTGGTGATGATCTTCGCCTCGCCGCTGCTGGTGCAGATCGCGTTCAAGTTCGGCCCGACCGAGATCTTCTCGATCATGATGCTGGGCCTGCTCGCGGGCTCGACCATGTCGCGCGGCTCGGCGCTCAAGGGCGTGGCGATGACGGTGTTCGGCCTGCTGTGCGGCGTGGTCGGCACCGACGTCAACAGCGGCAGCTTCCGCTTCGCCTTCGACCTGCCCGAGCTCAGCGACGGACTCGAGCTGGTCGCGATCTCGATGGGCCTGTTCGGCGTCGCCGACTTCCTGCTCAACGTGAACCGCATGAAGAGCATCGGCGACACCGGCACGCTCAAGCTCAGCGACATGCGCCCGAGCAAGGAGGAGCTCAAGCGCGCCTTCCCCGCGATGATCCGCGGCACCATCGTGGGCACGATCTTCGGCGCGATGCCGGGCACCGGGCCGACCATCACCACCTTCATCGCCTATGCGCTCGAGCGCAAGGTGTCGAAGACGCCCGCGGCCTTCGGCACCGGCATGATCGAAGGCGTGGCCGGGCCCGAGGCCTCGGCGCATTCGAAGACGCAGGTCGACTTCATCCCGACCATGAGCCTGGGCATCCCGGGCGACGCGGTGATGGCGCTGATCCTCGGCGCGCTGCTGATCCAGGGCATCCAGCCCGGCCCGCAGCTGATCACCGAGCACCCGGACATCTTCTGGGGCCTGATCGCCAGCTTCTGGATCGGCAACGTGATCCTGGTGGTGCTCAACGTGCCGCTGATCGGGGTCTGGGTGAAGCTGCTGAAGGTGCCCTACAAGTACCTGTTCCCGGCGGCGATGTTCTTCATCGCGGTGGGCGTGTTCAGCACGCAGAACAGCCTGTTCCAGATCTGGGAGGTGCTGGTGTTCGGCATCATCGGCGCGCTGCTGATGTCGCTCGAGTTCTCGGTCGCGCCGATCCTGCTGGGCTTCGTGCTCGGGCCGATGGTGGAGGAGAACTTCCGCCGCGCGCTGCTGCTCTCGCGCGGCGACATGTCGGTGTTCGTCACGCGCCCGATCAGCGGCACCTTCATCGGGCTGTGCGTGCTGTTGCTGATCGGCGTGGGCTACTCGGCCTGGCGCGGCTCGCGGCGCAAGTCGCAGCTGCTGCCCGATGCGCCCGACGGTGCGCCACCGGCCGAAGCGGTGACGCTGGGCAAGTAGTTAGAGACCTTCGGCGAAGGCCAGCACGCGGCGCCCGTCGGCCTCGGTATAGACCGCGGCCGGCGTGAGCCCCACGTAGCGGCCGCCCTCGTGCGGCCGCGCCTCCACCAGCTGGAAGCCCACCACCTCGCCCGACTTCACGTAGCGCGTCTCGATGTAGATGCCGGTCTGGCCGGCCTTGTTGATCGGCAGCTGCGCGACCGCCGCATAGTCCTCGGCCTTGAGCAGCGCGGTCAGGCGGTCCTTGAGGTGGAAGTCGTACCAGGCCTGCTTGTAGACCTGCGACTCGCCGGTCTTCACGTGCTTGAGCATCACCAGCAGCTTGCGCTGGAACAACTTGAGTTCCTTCATCAGGAATTCGAACAGGTCGCCGTACTCGCCCGGTGCCGTTTCCGGCGTCTTCTGAATGGCCATCTCGCCTCGCTCGCTTTCTTCAACATCGTTGTGGTTGTGGGTCGCGAGGCCGGTGTTCCCTCCCCCGCGGCGGGCGCACTTTACTATCGGACGATGGCATTTCGCGCCGCCTGGCGCGCGAACGATGCAACAGAGTTTCACAAGTGAACCCAATAGTTTTCAGAACCGCGACGCGCGCCGACCTGACCGCCATCGTCGCCCTGCTCGCCGACGATCCGCTGGGCCGCGAACGCGAGGCCGCGGGTGCTTCACCCGATGCCGTCGATGCGCGCTACGTCGCCGCCTTCGAGGCCATCGCTGCCGATGCGAACCAGCAACTGGTGGTGGTGACCGAGGGCGACATGGTGGTGGGCACGCTGCAGCTCTCGTTCATTCCGGGCATCGCGCGCCAGGGTGCATGGCGCGGCCAGATCGAGGCCGTGCGCATCGCGGCGCAGCGGCGCGACGCGGGACTGGGCCAGCGGATGTTCGAATGGGCGATCGCGCGTTGCCGCGAGCGGGGCTGCACGCTGGTGCAGCTCACGACCGACAAGCGCCGGCCCGATGCCCATCGCTTCTACGAGAAGCTGGGCTTCGTGGCGAGCCACGAGGGCTACAAGCTCGCGCTGTAGCCGCGCAACGCGCTCAGGTGGGCGTGCTGCCCGTGTCGGGCTCGCGCACGCCGAAGGGCTTGCCCGGCAGCGGGATGAACTCGGTCTCGCCGGGCACGTGGCCCATGCGCTGCGCGGCCCAGTCCTCGCCGGCCTGCAGGATGCGTTCGCGCCGGCTCGAGACGAAGTTCCAGGTGATGTAGCGCGGACCGTCGAGCGGCTCGCCGCCGATCACCACCAGCCGCACCGGCGCGGTCACGGGTGCCGTGAGGTTGGCGCCCTGCCCGTCGGCCAGCACCGCCATGGTGTGCATCGGTGCCACGACGCCGTCGATGCCGACGTCGCCATCGATCGGGTAGACCGCGAGCTCGGGCGCCAGCGCGGGCAGCGCGAAGCTCGCGCCGGCCGGCAGGGCGATGTCGAGGTAGACGGTCTGCGAGAAGGTCGTGACCGGCGAGCGCACGCCGAAGGCCTCGCCCACCAGCACGCGCACGCCCACGCCCTGCTCGAACAGGGCAGGAATGGCGTCGGACGCGGTGTGCTCGAAGCTGGGCTCGACCTCTTCATGGGCCTGCGGCAGCGCGGCCCACAGTTGCAGGCCGTGATTGACGAAGGTCTCGGCCAGCAGGCGCTCGGGCTTGCGCTCGGAGTGCACGATGCCGCGGCCCGAGGTCATCCAGTTGATGGCGCCCGGCAGGATCTCCTGCACGCTGCCGATGCTGTCGCGGTGCATCATCGCGCCCTCGAACAGGTAGGTGACGGTGGCCAGGCCGATGTGCGGATGCGGGCGCACGTCGTGCGAGTTGCCCGGCTGCTCGGTGGCCGGGCCGAAATGGTCGAAGAACACGAAGGGGCCGACCGAGCGGCGCACGGCCGCGGGCAGCAGGCGCCGCACGTTGAAGCCGCCCCCCAGGTCCTTGTCATGCGGTTGCAGCAAACGGGTGGTGGGGGTGGCGTCGGTCATCGTGTTCTCTCCGTGGGTGCCCCGGGCCGGGGGCGGCCCGCGCAGGCGGTGGTCAGCCGCGCGATCTTGCCACCGCGGCCACGCGCTCGCCGAAAGACCGCGCGGTGTCGAGGTCACCGCGGGGAATCTCGGCCGGGCTCGCGTCCGAGGGCGACTGCGTCAGCAGGCCGCCGTAGCCGCCGATGTAGTTGGTCGAGTCGCGCGTGGCGGCCTTGTTGTTGGTCGGCAGGATGCCCATGCTGACCCAGATGCCGCTGTGCTGCATCGCGAGCGTCCACAGGTAGGTCATGGTCGTGACCTTGTCGCCGTTGATGGTGGCGCTGTTGGTGAAGCCGGCGAACAGCTTGTCCTTCCAGCCCTGCGTGTACCAGACCTTCGACGATGCATCGGCGAATTTCTTGAACTGCCAGCTCACGCCGCCCATGTAGGTGGGCGAGCCCAGGATGATCGCGTCGGCCGCGGCCAGGGTTTCCCAGCCGCCCTCGGGCAGGTTGCCGTCGGCGTCGATGGCGAGCAGTTGCGCGCCGGCGCCGTCGGCCACGGCCTGCGCCACGCGCTGGGTATGGCCGTAGCCGGAATGGAAGACGATGACGATGTTGGCCATGTTCGGTTGCTCCTCGTGGTGGATGGGTGGGCGCGGCTCAGCGCTTGTCGATGCTGAAGCGGCCCGGGCCGAAGGCGGCGAAGGCGAGCAGGCCGCCGGCGATGGCCATGTTCTTGTTGAAGTTGATCTGCTGCATCATCTTCATCGCGTCGGGCACGGCCCAGTACTTGTGGAAGAACAGCGCGGTCACGACGGTGAAGATGGCCATGACGATCGCGGTCCAGCGGGTCTTGAAGCCCAGCAGCAGCGCGATGCCCAGGCCGAGTTCGATGACGATCGCGACCGCGGCCGCCACCTCGGGCAGCGGCAGGCCGGCCGAGGTGATGTAGCCCACGGTGCCGCCGAAGCCCATGAGCTTGCCGATGCCGGCCGGGATGAACAGGTAGGCGATCAGGATGCGGCCGATCAGCGCGAGCGTGTCCTGCGCGCCGTTGGGGGTTGCGGTGGTGGTGGTCATTGCTGGGAACTCCTCTGTGGTTGTGGATCGGGAAACGGGGAAAAACAAGGAGGGTGAGCAGGAAGACGCGCCCCGCGGACGGGGCGCCTCCCCTTCTACACCGCTCAGGCGGCCAGGTCGAACACCAGCACCTCGGCGTCCTTGCCGGCGGCCAGCGTCAGTTGCGATTCGCCTTCGAGCAGCGCGGCGTCGCCGCCCGCGAGCTTGCGGCCATTGACCTCGAGCTCGCCGCGCACCAGGTGCACGTAGCCCTTGCGCTTCGGATCGAGCGCGAGGCTCGCGCGCTCATCGCCATCGAGCAGGCCCGCGAACAGGCGCGCATCGGCATGCACCGTCACCGAGCCGTCGGCGCCGTCGGGCGAGGCCACCAGGCGCAGCTTGCCGCGCTTCTCGGCGGCGTCGAAGCGCTTCTGTTCGTAGCCCGGCTCGATGCCGCGCACGTTGGGCTGGATCCAGATCTGCAGGAAGTGCGTGGTCTCGTCGGCCTTGTGGTTGAACTCGCTGTGCATCACGCCGCGGCCGGCGCTCATGCGCTGCACGTCGCCGGGCGGGATCGATTCCACGTTGCCCATGCTGTCTTTGTGCGCCAGCTCGCCCGAGAGCACGTAGCTGATGATCTCCATGTCCTTGTGGCCATGGGTGCCGAAGCCGGCGCCGGCGGCCACGCGGTCCTCGTTGATCACGCGCAGGTTGCCGAAGCCCATGTGGGCCGGGTCGTAGTAGTTGGCGAAGGAAAAGCTGTGGAACGACCGCAGCCAGCCGTGGTCGGCATAACCGCGTTCCTGGGATTTACGGACTTGCAACATCGTCGGACTCCTTGGGCCGGGCCCCGTGGGGGAAACCTTCGGCCTTCTTCGTATGCCGCGCCGGATGCGCAGCGGATGGGAAGAACTTTAGGCCCGCGCCCCCGAGGGAAAAGCGCCGCGCTTTGATGGCATCATTCAAATTTTTTGAACGATGGAGCCGCGACCATGCCCAGCCCCCGCGACGTGCTGACCCCCGATGCGCTCGCCATGCTGCAGACCGTGGCCCACACCGGCAGCTTCGCCGCGGCGGCGCGCGCGCTCGACCTGGTGCCCAGCGCGCTGAGCTACCGCGTGCGCCAGATCGAGGACGCGCTCGACGTGCTGCTGTTCGACCGCAGCGCGCGGCAGGCGAAATTGACCGAGGCCGGCGCCGAACTGCTGCGCGAGGCGGCGCGGCTGCTCGGCGAGATCGACGCCGTGGCCAACCGCGTGAAGCGCGTGGCCACCGGCTGGGAGCCGATGCTCACGATCGCGGTCGACAGCGTGATCGCGCGCGATCCGCTGCTCGACCTCGCCACCGCCTTCTTCGCGCTCGAGCCGCCGACCCGCCTGAAGCTGCGCGACGAGACCCTGCTCGGCACCATCGAGGCGCTGACCAGCGGCGAGGCCGACCTCGCGATCGGCGCGGTGCTCGATGCCGCCAGCCTGGCTCTGACCGCCACCGGCCTGCGCAGCCGGCCGCTGGGCACCTTGCGCTTCGTCTATGCGATGGCGCCGCACCATCCGCTCGCGCGGCTCGAGGAGCCCCTGAGCGACGCGGTGCTGCGCCAGTACCGCGCCGTGGCCGCGGCCGACTCGGCGCGCAGCAGTCCCGGCCTCACGGTCAACCTGGTCGGCGGGCAGGATGTGCTGACCGTGCCGACCATGCAGGCCAAGCTCGCGGCGCAACTGCACGGCCTGGGCGGCGGCTTCCTGCCCGAGCCGATGGCGCGGCCCTACATCGAGGCCGGCCACCTGGTCGAGCGCCGCACCGAGCGCCAGCCGCCGCTGGGCACCATGCACTGCGCCTGGCGCGTGCGCGCGGCCGGCAAGCCCGGGCGCGCGCTCGAATGGTGGCTCGCGCAGTTCGAGCACGAGGGCACGCGGCTCGCGCTGCTCGAGCGGCATCGCGGCCGCTGATGCACGCGGTGCGCGCATCGTCGTTTGCCCCAGGGTGGCTGCGGCGCGCGCGCAGACCGGGTTAGAGTCGGCGCAGCATCCAACCGTCTTCACCTCGTCACAAGAAAAGGGTCCAGCAATGACCACTCGTCCTCGCGCCAAGGCAGACCGCCACCGAACCCCGGCCCCCTCCCCCGACACAGCACCCGACACGGCCGCCGCCGCACCGCGCCACTACGCCGTCGTCGGCGCCGGCATGGCCGGCGTGGCCTGCGCGCGCACGCTGGCGCAGGCCGGCCACCGCGTCACGCTGTTCGAGCGCGGCGAGGGGGCGGGCGGCCGCATGGCCAGCGTCGACACCGCCTTCGGCCGCTTCGACAGCGGCGCGCAGTACTTCACCGTGCGCGATGCGCGCTTCGCGCTGGCGCTCGAGACCGTGCCCGGCCTGTGCCGGCGCTGGAGCGCCAACCTCGTGCGCGTGCTCGATGCCCATGGCCGCGTGGCCGAGGCCGCGCTGCCCTCGCTCGAATCGCACTGGGTGGCCCAGCCCGGCATGGACTCGCTGGTGGCGCAATGGGCCCGGCCGCTGGGCGACAGCCTGGTCACCGGCACGCAGGTCACGCGCATCGAGCCCGACGCGCTCGATGCCGCGCGCTGGCAGCTGCGCACCGCCGGTGCCGGCGACTCGCAGCGCGTGTACTCGGGCTTCGACGCGGTGCTGCTCGCGGTGCCGCCTTCGCGCGCCCGCGCGCTGCTCGAGGACGGCAAGCTGTCCCGCAGCATCAGCCGCCAGGTCGAGCCGGTGCGCATCGCGCCGTGCTGGACGCTGATGATCGCCTTCCCGCAGGCCAACCAGCCGACCATGTCGCACCTGGGTCCGCAATGGAATGCCGCGCGCAGCACGCACCACCGCGTGGCCTGGCTGGCGCGCGAATCGTCCAAGCCCGGGCGCGAACGCATCGAGCGCTGGACCCTGCAGGCCAGCGCCACCTGGTCGCAGGAACACCTGCGCGACGACGCGCCGCGCATCGAGGCCAAGCTGCTGCGCGCCTTCTCCGAGATCACCGGCATCCATGCCACGCCGGCCCATGCGCAGGCGCTGTGCTGGACCGAGGCCCAGACCCAGGTGCCGGTGGGCCAGAGCCACCTGTGGGACGCCAAGGCGCGCATCGGCGTGGCCGGCGACTGGTGCATCGGCCACCGCGTCGAGGACGCCTTCGTCTCGGGCCTGTCGCTCGCGCTCGCGGCGCTGTAGTTCGCGTTCCGGGGCCGGCCGCGGCCCCTGCTGTTCTTCATGCCTCCCGTCGGCCGCTTCGCTCCCTCGCCCACCGGCCCGCTGCACGCGGGCTCGCTGGTCGCCGCGCTCGCGAGCTGGCTCGACGTGCGTGCGCGCGGCCCGCAGGCGCGCTGGCTGGTGCGCATCGAGGACGCCGACACCGAGCGCTGCCTGCCGGGCATGGGCGAGCGCATCCTGCGCCAGCTGGCCGACTGCGCGCTGATCCCCGACGAGGAACCCGTGTGGCAGACCGCGCGCACCGCGCGCTACGAGGCGGCGCTGGCGCGCCTGCGCGAACGCGGCCTCGCCTACCCCTGCGGCTGCTCGCGCAAGGACATCGACGCCGCGCTCGCGCGGCTCGGCCAGCAGCACGAGCGCCATGGCGAGCGCGTCTACCCCGGCACCTGCCGCGACGGCCTGCACGGCAAGCCCGCGCGCGCCTGGCGCTTCGCCACGCAGAAGTTCGAGGCCGCGGCGCCGGGCGAACTCCACTGGACCGACCGCCGCCTCGGCGATCAAGGCCAGGACGTGAGCCGCGAGGTCGGCGACTTCGTGCTGCGCCGCGCCGACGGCCCCTGGGCCTACCAGCTCGCGGTGGTGGTCGACGATGCAGACCAGGGCGTGAGCGACGTGGTGCGCGGCGAGGACCTGGCCGACAACACGGCGCGCCAGATCCTGCTGCAGCACGCGCTCGGCCTGCCGACGCCGCGCTACCTGCACACGCCGCTGGTGCGCGGCGCCGACGGCCACAAGCTCTCGAAGCAGAACGGCGCGGCGGCCTTCGACACCACCACGCCCGAGGCCGCGCGCGCCGCGCTCGATGCCGCGGCGCGCGTGCTCGGCCTGGGCCCGGCCGCGGGTGCTTCGTGCGCCGAGGCACTGGCCGGCTGGGTGCCCGCATGGCGCGCTCTCTACAATTCGCGGCCGCAATGACCTCTCCCGACACCGTGTCCCACGACCTTCCGCCCGCCGACGACGCAGGCGACAGCACCACGCCCCATCCGCTGCACCGCCGCCTCAAGAGCTTCGTGAAGCGCGGCGGCCGCACCACCGACGGCCAGGCGCGCGCCTTCGCCGAGCTGGGCCCGCTGTACCTGCTGCCCTACCGCGAGGAGACGCTGGACCTGGCCGCCGCCTTCGGCCGCGAGGCGCCGACCGTGCTCGAGATCGGCTTCGGCATGGGCGAGGCCACGGCCCACATCGCGACCGTGCGGCCCGACACCAACTTCCTCTGCTGCGAGGTGCACGAGCCCGGCGTGGGCGCGCTGCTCAAGCGCATCGGCGAGCAGGCCATCCCCAACATCCGCATCTGCGCGCACGATGCCGTCGAGGTGCTCGACCACATGCTGCAGCCCGCAACGCTGGCCGGCGTGCACGTGTTCTTTCCCGATCCCTGGCACAAGAAGCGTCACAACAAGCGCCGGCTGATCCAGGCCGAGTTCGTGACCAAGCTGGCGCAGCACCTGCGCCCCGGCGGCTACATCCATTGCGCCACCGACTGGCAGCCCTATGCCGAGCAGATGCTCGAGGTGCTGTCGGCCGAGCCGCTGCTGCGCAACAGCGCCGCCGACTACGCGCCCAAGCCCGATTACCGGCCGCTGACCAAGTTCGAGAACCGCGGCCTCAAGCTGGGCCACGGGGTCTGGGACCTGGTGTTCGAGCGCGCCTGAGCGCGCCCTGCGTCAGTCCTCGACCACGAAGCGGAACGGCAGCCGCATCGCGCTGCGCAGGCCCTGGCCGTTCGCGTCGCGCGCCGGTTCGAAGCGCCAGGCTTCGAGCGACTTCGTCACCACCTGCGACAGCAGCGGATGCGGCGAGCTGACGATCCGGATCCGGTCGGCGCGCCCCTCGGGGTTCACGTCGAAGGCCGCGACCACCGTGCCCGCCAC
>Ga0209902_100829_pt1 | contig 23090 bp, 18 predicted proteins | sample FECB27metaG_FD_188304 | JGI IMG/M metagenome (GOLD analysis project Ga0209902, IMG submission 188304) | Cyanobacterial communities from the Joint Genome Institute, California, USA - FECB-27 (SPAdes) (version 2) | ecosystem: Environmental > Aquatic > Thermal springs > Hot (42-90C) > Microbial mats...
ACCACGCTGTCGCGTGGTTCCCCCTCCCCCGCAAGCGGGAGAGGGTTCCTGACTGCACGATGCGGTGGAGGGCCAACGGCAGAGATCGCCTAAATACGCAACCGGAAGCAATTCACCATCCCTTAAGGCAAACTGCGTAATTGTCGATATCGGGAATGCAGCAAGACTAACCGCGCCGGGGCCAGGACAGCCGCGGCCAGTTGTGGAGCCGCGCCCAATTGATCCCCAGCAAAACGAGGCCGTTCACCGGAAGCAATTCCGGACGCGCTCAGTCATTGCCGCAAGTCGTCCACGACGTCGTCCACTCCAGAAGCAGAGCGAGCGCAGACCAATGAAGATCCGGACCCGCCTTTTCCTTATCGTTGCCGTGATGGGCCTGGTGGTCTCGGCGATCGGCGGCCTCGCCATGTATGTGACGGCGTCGTTCACCGAGCGCACCGAGCAGCTCGAAGCGGCATCGCAGCGGGCCTTCAACGGCGAGCACCTCAACCGCCTGGTGACGGCGGTGGTGATGGATGCGCGCGGCATCTATGCCTCGCCCAATGTCGAGAAGGCGGCGCCGTTTGCCGAGGGGCTGCTGAAGTCGCTCGACAAGATCGATGCGCACCTTGCCGAGTGGCAGCCGCTGGTGCCGGCAGCCGATCGGGCGGCGTTCGACCAGGTGGTGGTGCGGACGGCGGAGTTCCGGCAGTTCCGCGCCGAGACGGCACGACTGGCGACGATCGATCCGGCCCAGGCCAATGCGCAGGGCAATAACGACGCCAACCGCGCCAACCGCAAGGCCTACCAGGCCGAGATCGATGCCGTGGTGGAGAACGACCAGGCGCAGTTCGAGGCGATCAAGGCCGAGATCGGCGGTTTCGAGGCGCTGATCCTGCCGGTGGTGGCAGGTGCGACGCTGCTCGGGCTGCTCGCCGGCGTCGGCGCGGCGCTCTATGTCGGCACGCGCTATGTGTCGAACCCATTGACCCGGGTGACCGAGACGATGGCGCGGATCGCCGAGGGCGACTTTGCGACCGAGGTGCCCTATGCGGGCGAAAAGAACGAGATCGGCCAGATGGCGGCCGCGGTGCAGGTGTTCAAGGAGAACGGCATCCGCGTCGCCGAGATGAACGAAGACGAACGCACCCGGCACGAGAAGGCGGCGGAGCGCGCCCAGATGATGCTGGCCTTCCAGAACGCCTTCGACGGGGTGGTGGCGGCGACGCTGAAGGGCGACCTGTCGCGACGCATCGACGCGCATTTCGCCGATGCCGATATCGAGCGCATCGCCAACAACTTCAACGGGCTGATGGATACGGTGGCGAGCGGGTTGAACGAAGCCGGCGACGTGCTCGAGGCGCTGGCCGAGGCCGACCTGACGCGGCGGATGAACGGCGCCTATGAGGGCGAGTTCGCGCGACTGAAGCACAACACCAACACGGTGGCCGAAAAGCTCACCGATATCGTGACGCAGCTGAAGAAGACCTCGTTCGACCTGAAGACGGCGACCGGCGAGATCCTCTCGGGCGCCAACGATCTGAGCGAGCGCACCACCAAGCAGGCGGCGACGATCGAGGAGACGTCCGCTGCGATGGAGCAGCTGGCAACCACGGTGCTGGCCAATGCGCAGCGCGCCGCCGGTGCCTCGGAAAATGCCGCAGAGGTGACGACGACGGCGGAAGCCGGCGGGGCGGTGATGCTCAACGCCAATGCGGCGATGGGGCGGATCACCGAGAGCTCGGCGAAGATCTCCAACATTATCGGGCTGATCGACGACATCGCCTTCCAGACCAACCTGCTGGCGCTCAACGCCTCAGTGGAAGCGGCGCGCGCCGGCGACGCCGGCAAGGGCTTTGCGGTGGTGGCTGTGGAAGTGCGGCGACTGGCACAGTCGGCGGCCAGCGCTTCGGCGGAAGTGAAGGCGCTGATCGAGCAGTCGGCGAACCAGGTGCAGGGTGGCTCCAAGCTGGTGGCGGAAGCAGCGGCCAAGCTCGAGCAGATGCTGGTGGCGGTGCGCGGCAACCGCGAGCTCTTGGAAGGTATCGCGCGGGACAGCCGCGAGCAGGCCGCGGCGATCGAGGAGGTCAATACCGCGGTCCGGCAGATGGACGAGATGACCCAGCACAACGCGGCACTGGTCGAACAAACCAATGCCGCGATCGAGCAGACCGAAGCGCAGGCCAGCGAACTCGACCGGATCGTTGCGGTGTTCACCGTCGACGGCCAGGCCGAGGCGACCTCGCCCGTGGTGGAGCTGCAGCCGCAGCGCGGGATCAAGGCACTGGAACAGCGGGTGAAGGCAGCGGCGAAGACTTACCTCAGCCGTGGCAACACTGCGATCAAGGCCGACGACTGGGCAGAATTTTAGCTTCAGGTCGGGTTTTCAACTACGCATTAACCATCAGAGAGCACCCTTTGTTCACATCGGGACGCACGCCGGCCGCGTGCGTCCTCTGGGCCGCCAGAAGGCGGTGGCGTCGGCCGACGGAACTTCAGAATGAAGCACAAGGGTACTGCCGGCGCGTCGACGACGCCGGAAACCCGCGCCCAGGCGGCGTCGGGAAGTGGCGTGCGGCTCAGGACCCTGGTGTTCGGGTTGGTCGCGGCGCTGGTGCTGATCGGCGGTGTGGTCGCGGGGGCGAGCCTTTACGTCTCCACCGGCTTCAAGGCATCGGGCCATAGCAGTGAGACGCTGATGAGCTCGATGCGGGCTCACATGACCGCCGACATGCTGCACGACAGCATGCGCGGACTGGTATACCGCAGCCTCTACGCGGTGATTTCCGGCGATATCACCATGGTCCAGGACACTTATGTCGACGTAAAGACCTATGGCGACTCGTTCCGGGCGGCGATCGCGTCACAGGCCGACCTTGACGTGCCGACCGACGTTCGCAAGGCGCTCGACAACCTCGCAGGCCCCCTCGACGCCTACATCAACGCGGCGACGGCGCTGGTGGAAAAGGCCACTGAGTTCGACGTTGCCGGCGCAACGACCGATCTTGCCGCGTTCGACCAGAGCTTCGAGGTGCTCGAAGGCGAGATGTCCCAGGTGTCCGATGCGATCGAGGCAGCCAATGTGGCGCAGCTCGGGGCGGCCCAGCAGAATGGCCAGCTTTCCGACATCGCGACCTGGGGCGGGCTGGCCCTGATCGTCGGGCTGGCGGTCGCCACGATGCTGCTGGCGCAGCGGTTCGTGGCCAAGCCCCTGGCGCGGATGACCGAAGGGTTCCGCCGGCTGTCGGAGGGCGACCTCGAGGTTGCTGTCGATGACAATAACAGGATTGCCGAGGTCAACGGCCTCGGCCGGGTGCTCGGCATCTTCCGCGAGGCGCTGCGCAGCCGCGATGTGCTGGCCGGCGAGGCGGCGGCGACTGCCCGGGTGACGGTGGCGCGCGCCGATGCGGCGGCGGCGCTCAACCAGGAGATCGGCGACGTGGTGGGGGCTGCACTGGAGGGCGATTTCAGCCGTAGGGTCGGCACCGACTTCACCGACCAGGATCTGAGGACATTGGCTGAGGGTGTCAACCAGCTGGTCGAGACGGTCGATGCCTCAATCGGCGAGACCGCACAGGTGCTCGGGGCGCTGGCGCAGGCCGACCTGACGCGGCGCATGGAGGGCAATTATGCGGGATCGCTGAAGAAGCTGATGGACGACACCAACGCGGTCGGCGACCGGCTGACCGAGGTGGTGACCAACCTCCGCTCGACCTCGCGTTCGCTCAAGGTGGCGACGGGCGAGATCCTGTCGGGCGCCAATGATCTGAGCGAGCGCACCACCAAGCAGGCAGCGACGATCGAAGAGACCTCGGCGGCGATGGAGCAACTGGCGGTAACGGTGCTCGAAAATGCCAAGCGGGCGGAATCGGCCAGCAGCAATGCGGCCGATGTCTCGCGGACGGCCGAGCAGGGCGGCGCAGTGATGCGCGAGGCCGAGGCGGCGATGGAGCGGATCACCCAGTCGTCGGCCAAGATCTCCAACATCATCGGGCTGATCGACGACATCGCCTTCCAGACCAACCTGCTGGCGCTCAACGCTTCGGTGGAAGCGGCGCGGGCCGGCGACGCGGGCAAGGGCTTTGCGGTGGTGGCGGTGGAAGTGCGGCGGCTGGCGCAATCGGCTGCGAGCGCCTCATCGGAGGTGAAGGCGCTGATCGAGCAATCGGGCACGGAAGTCGCCGGCGGCTCGAAGCTGGTGGCGGAAGCGGCAGCAAAGCTCGGGGTGATGCTCGAGGGGGCACGCACCAACTATGAACTGCTGCAGGGGATCGCCGGCGAGAGCCGGGCGCAGGCCTCATCGATCGAGGAGGTGAACGTTGCGGTGCGGACACTCGACGAGATGACGCAGCACAATGCGGCGCTGGTTGAGCAGACCAATGCCGCGATCGAGCAGACCGAGTCGCAGGCGGGCGAGCTGGACCGGATCGTCGATATCTTCACCGTCGCCGAGGCTGGCGCGGCGCCGGCCGTGCCGCGGAAAGCGGCGCGGCAGGTCTATCTGAGCCAGGGCAACGCTGCGATCAGCAGCGACTGGAACGAGTTCTAAGCCAACGGCCAGTGGCCGCAATCGTCAGCGAAAGGGCGCCGCATGGCGCCCCTTTTTCGTTCCTGCGGCGGGTAGAAACCCGCGAATATCCGCCAGATACGCAGAATGCGTATTTGAGCAATAACTGCTCACAGAAGCGCGAAGGCGCACACCTCATGGTGTACCGCGCGTTAATACGCATGCCCGGCTTGGAGGTTCTTCAAGCGGATATGCGCTGAAATCACGCCGGATCCGCAGAAGCGGTTTTTTGGGGACAGAAGTCATGGGTCAGTCTATTTTCGCCGGGTTTACCGGCAACTCGCATTCGGATGATCGCAGCAAGGTCGCGGCGATCCTGCGCAGCCAGGCGGTGATCGAGTTCAAGCTCGACGGCACCATCATCACGGCGAACGCCAATTTCCTCGGTGCGACGGGGTATGCGCTGGAGGAGATCCAGGGCAAGCACCACCGGATGTTCGTCGATCCGGTGCAGGCGCAGGGGCCGGATTATGCCGAATTCTGGCGCTCGCTGGGGGCGGGGCAGTTCCAGTCCGGCGAGTATCGCCGCTTCGGCAAGGGTGGCCGGGAGATCTGGCTGCAGGCGAGCTACAACCCGATCCTCGACAAGGCGGGCAAGCCGATCAAGGTGATCAAGTTCGCCTCCGACATTACCGAGCAGAAGAACCGCGCAGCCGACATGGCGGGGCAGGTGGCGGCGATCAGCCGGTCGCAGGCGGTGATCGAGTTCAAGCTCGATGGCACCATCATCAGCGCCAACGAGAACTTCCTTGCGACGCTGGGTTACCGGCTCGAGGAAATCCAGGGGCGGCACCACCGGATGTTCGTCGAGCCCAGCTACGGCGCCAGCGCCGAGTATGAGCAGTTCTGGGCCCGGCTGCGTAGCGGCGAGTTCATCGCGTCGGAGTTCAAGCGCTTCGGCAAGGGCGGCAAGGAGGTGTGGATCATGGCCTCCTACAACCCGGTATTCGATGCCGCCGGCAAGCCGATGAAGGTGGTGAAGTTTGCGTCCGACATCACCGAGCGCAAGAAATCCGAGGCGATCATCGAGCTGCTCAAAACCTCGCTGGCGCGGATGGCCGATGGCGACCTGGGCGGGCGGGTGGATACCCAGTTTACCGGCCAGTACGAGGGGCTGCGGCAGGCATTCAACGCTTCGCTGGAGCGGATCACCGAGATCGTCACCTCGCTGCAGACCACATCGCGGGCGCTGAAAACGGCGACCGGCGAAATCCTGTCGGGCGCCAACGATCTCTCGGAGCGCACCACCAAGCAGGCGGCGACGATCGAGGAGACCTCGGCTTCGATGGAGCAACTGGCCTCGACCGTCACCGAGAATGCCAAACGGGCGGCCGACGCCTCGATCAAGGCGCAGGACGTCAGCAAGACTGCGACGGAAGGCGGCGCGGTGATGGAGAAGGCGACCGCGGCGATGGAGCGGATCACCACCTCGTCGGGCAAGATCTCCAATATTATCGGGATGATCGACGACATCGCCTTCCAGACCAACCTCCTGGCGCTCAACGCTTCGGTCGAGGCGGCCCGCGCCGGCGATGCCGGCAAGGGTTTTGCGGTGGTGGCGGTGGAAGTGCGGCGGCTGGCGCAATCGGCGGCGAGCGCCTCATCGGAGGTGAAGGCGCTGATCGAGCAATCGGGCACGGAAGTCGCGGGCGGCTCGAAGCTGGTGGCCGAGGCGGCGCAGAAGCTGGTCGCCATGCTGGAGACGGCGCGCGAGAGCTCGAACCTGATCGAGGGTATCGCCACGGCGAGCCGCGAACAGGCGGGCGCCATCGAGGAGGTGAGCTCAGCGGTGCGGGTGCTCGACGAGATGACGCAGCAGAATGCCGCGCTGGTGGAACAGACCAATGCGGCGATCGAGCAGACCGAGGGGCAGGCGACCGAACTCGACAAGATCGTCGACGTGTTCTCGATCGAGGACGGCGCGGCGATGTCGATACCAGCCGAGCCGCGCCCCGGCAGCGTCAAGGCTCTGCAGCAGAAGGTGAAGGCGGCGGCCCGCAGTTATCTCAGCGAGGGCAATGCGGCAGTGGCGAGGGACTGGGCGGAGTTCTGACGCGCCCCAGCGGCGCTGATCGTGGACCCCGGCCACTGGCCGGGGTCTCGTTTCTGAGCCGAGGATGTTGCCTAATATATTGGCATCGGGGCCATCGTGGTTGACCGTTCTTTAACGGCGGACTGCGCTGAATACACGAGAAAGCACTATTCGGCAGGAGCCGTCCCGGCATGCGTATTCGTTCCCTCTCTCTCAAGGTTGCGCTGCTCGGTGGCGCGGCCCTTACGGCCGTGTTCGCCATCGGCATGACGCTCCTGGTGCAGCAGGTCGGCGGCACCATGGAGGCGCAGACACGCCAGCTGCAGTCGGAAACCACCCAGGGGATCGCGGCGCAGGTCTCCACCGACCTGCTGCGCGGCGAGCGGGCGGCCGAAGGGATCGTCACGGCACTGCAGGGGCTGCACAGCGCAGGGATCAAGGATCGCGCAGTATACGACGCGACCATCCGGCAGTTCCTCGAGCGCAATCCAGGGCTGCTCGGCGCCTGGTCGGGCTGGGAGCCCAATGCACTCGACGGCAACGATGCCGCCGCGGTGAACAAGCCCGGGCACGACGCGACCGGCCGCTACATCCCGTACTGGAACCGCGGTTCGGGTTCGGTGGTGCTGGAGGCGCTGACCGGCTACGACCAGCCCGGCGCCGGCGACTATTACCTGCAGCCCAAGGCGCTGGGGCGCGCCGTCGCCATCGAGCCCTACAACTACACGGTGGCCGGCAAGGACATGCTGATCATGTCGTTCGGCGCGCCGATCATGGATGGTGCAACCTATCTCGGTACTGGCGGCGTCGACCTGTCGCTGAGCGACATCAACACCCGGATGGCCGAGCTGAAGCCGTTCGGTACCGGCAATGTCGCGGTGATTTCGGCCAAGGGCATCGTCGTGGCGCACCCCGACCCGCAGATGATCGGCAAGACGCTCGACGCAGCCGATCCGATGGGCAGTATCGTCACCGCGGCGCTCGCCGACAATATGGCCAAGGAAGCCGACAATGCCGATGTCAGGCAGACGGCGGCGCCGTTCAGCGTCGGCGGCACCGAGGACCGCTGGGTGGTGGTGACGAGCGTGCCGCTGGCGACGCTGCAGGCGGCGGTGAACGAAGGCCGCACCACGATTATCCTGCTTTCAGCAATCTGCGTGCTGGCCGCCTGTGCGATCCTGTTCGGGCTGATCCGCCAGCTGGTGGGCGTGCCGCTCGGGGCGATGGGCCGCACCGTCAAGGTGATGGCGGAAGGCGATTACTCGGTCACTGTCCAGGGGACCGATCGTGTCGACGAGGTGGGCACGCTGGCGCGGGCGGTGGAAGTGTTCCGCGAGAACGGCAAGAAAGTCGCCGAAATGACCGAAGCCGAAGCGGTGCGCATCATCCGCGACCAGGAAGCGCGGGTGAAGATGATGGCCGAGCTGCAGCAGGCGTTCGGCGGCGTGGTGGACGCGGCGATCGACGGTGACTTTTCGAAGCGCGTCGCGGCGGAGTTCCCCGATGCAGAACTGAACACGCTCGCCGGCAGCGTCAACTCGCTGGTCGAGACGGTGGACCGCGGGCTGAGCGAGACCGGCGAAGTGCTGTCGGCGCTGGCACAGACCGACCTGACGCAGCGTGTGCACGGCCAGTATGGCGGCGCCTTCGCGCGGCTGAAGGACGATACCAACGCGGTGGCCGAGCGGCTGACCGAGATCGTCGGGCAGTTGAAGGGCACGTCGCGCTCGCTGAAAACGGCGACCGGCGAAATTCTTTCGGGCGCCAATGATCTCAGTGAGCGCACCACCAAGCAGGCGGCGACAATCGAGGAGACCTCGGCGGCAATGGAGCAGCTGGCCTCGACCGTTACGGCCAACGCGCAGAATGCGCAGCAGGCGAGCCAGGCTTCCGGGCGGGTGACGCTGGCGGCCGAGCAGGGCGGCGGCGTGATGCAAGAAGCCAATGCGGCAATGGAGCGGATCACCAGCTCATCGGGCAAGATCTCGAACATCATCGGGATGATCGACGATATCGCCTTCCAGACCAACCTCCTGGCGCTGAATGCTTCGGTGGAAGCAGCGCGGGCCGGCGACGCCGGCAAGGGCTTTGCCGTGGTGGCCGTCGAAGTGCGGCGGCTGGCGCAATCGGCGGCTGGGGCTTCGAGCGAAGTGAAGGCGCTGATCGAGCAGTCGGGCGGCGAAGTGAAGGCCGGCTCGCGGCTGGTGGCGGAAGCGGCCGAAAAGCTCGAGGCGATCCTCGTCGCGGCGCGCTCGTCGAACCAGTTGATGGAAAAGATTGCCCGCGACAGCCACGAACAGGCTTCGGCGATCGAAGAGGTCAACACCGCCGTGCGGCAGATGGACGAGATGACCCAGCACAACGCGGCGCTGGTCGAAGAAACCAACGCGGCGATCGAGCAGACCGAGGCGCAGGCGACGGAGCTCGACCGCATCGTCGAGGTGTTCCAGGTGGCGGAGCAGACGCATGGCGGGATGCGGCGGGCGGCTTAGGGGCGCACAGCCCCACCCCACCCAGCTCCGCTAGGCCGCTGCCGCGGCCAGCTGCGCTACCCTCCCCGTCAAGGGGAGGGAGATGCTAGAGCCGAGAACTCACAGTCAGATCTCCCTCCCCCTTGTGGGGAGGGATCAAGGGTGGGGGTGGCCCCACGCACCGAGTCTTAAGCCAACGCCGCCGCCACCAGGGCCCGCGCGTGCAGATCCGTCGTGTCATAGGTCGGCAGCGGGCTGACGCTGTCGTCGATCAGCATGCAGATTTCGGTGCAGCCGAGGATCACTGCTTCGGCGCCGCGGGCCTGCAAGCGGGTGATGGCGTCGACATAGGTGCGGCGGGACTCCTCGCGGACGATGCCGAGGCAGAGTTCCTCGTAGATGATGCCGTTGAGGTTGGTGATGCCGATATCGGGTACCAGCACCTCGAGGCCGCGCTGTTCGAGGCCTTCGATGTAGAAGCGCTTCTCCATGGTGAAGCGGGTGCCGAGCAGGCCGACCTTGCCGATGCCGTCGGCAAGGAGGGCGTCGGCAGTGGGCGCCGCGATATGGACGAAGGGTACGCTGAGCGCCGCGACGATCTGCGGGGCGCAGATATGCATGGTGTTGGTGGCAAGCCCGATGACCCCGGCCCCCTGGGCTTCGAGCGAGCGGGCAATGCCAGCGAGGATTTCACCGGCGCCATCCCAGTTGCCGGCACGCTGCATCGCCTCGATCGGGGCGAAGTCGACCGAGTGGACGATGACCGGCGCCGAGTGCAGGCCGCCCAGCCGGGCCGCCGTCTCGCGGTTGAGGATGGCGTAGTAGTGAGCGGTGGATTCCCAGCTCATGCCGCCGATGAGGCCGATGGTTTTCATGGGCAACAGATGGCGTGGTTTGTGGAGCCTTGCAAGCCGGTCCCGAATAGCGCCTCTACTGGCTCCGCACACCCCTCCCCAACCCTCCCCGTCAAGGGGAGGGTGCCGGCCGGTGGTTGCGGCACTTACGTGGTCCCGAACTCGATGGGCACCTCCCCCTTGACGGGGGAGGTTGGGAGGGGGTGTGCAGCGCGCGGAGGCGGCGACGTATTCCCGGAGCTTTCAGGCCACCTTGCCTAACCCCGCACGCCCGCGGGCACATGCTTGAATGCCTCGACGATCTTCAAATACGCCTCGCGCTTGAATGGCACGATGAGGTCCGGCAGGGCTTCGAGCTTTTCCCAGCGCCACTTGTCGAACTCGGCGGGGTGGCCGTTGTCGGGGCTGGTAACGTCGATGTCGCTGTCTTTGCCGGTGAAGCGGAAGGCGAACCAGCGCTGCCGCTGCCCGCGATACTTACCCTTGAGCGCGATGCCGAGCGCTTCGTCGGGCAGGTCGTAGTAGATCCATTCCGGCGCCTCGGCGATCAGCTCGGCGGTCTTGATCGAGGTTTCCTCGAACAGCTCGCGCCAGGCCGCTTCGATCGGGGTCTCGCCCTTGTCGATGCCACCCTGCGGCATCTGCCAGGGCGCGTTGACCTCGGTGCGATCGGCGGAGCCATCGGCCATGCGGCGACCGATGAACACCAGTCCCTCGGCGTTGAACACGGCGGTACCGACGCAATCGCGGTAGGGCATCTCTTCACGCTTTGGCCTGTCAGAGGGCTTGGGCATCAGCTCTGTTCTCCCGCCATCAGGGCACTGGCCGGCACGATCTCGATCCCGCGCTCGCCGAGGCCTCTGGCCCACTCGGTAACCGCTTCGACCGAGACCGGCAAGGCGGAGATGATGCCGATGGCGTAACCCTTGTCGCGGGCCTGCTGTTCGAGGTCGGAGAGGGCAGCGAGGATCGGGGCGCGCGCCGGATTGGCATCGATCATGGTGTTGACCCGGCCGAAGGGGACGCGGTTGGCGCGGGCCAGCTGCGGGGCGAGCGAGCGATTGGATGAGCCATCATCGAGATAACCCAGGCCACGCGCTCCGAGCTCCTCCATCATCGGGCCGAAATCGGCGCCCGAGGCAGTGAAGCGAGCACCCATATTGTTGATCAGCCCGACATAGCCGGGGAAGCTGCTCATCACCTTGAACAGCTTCGAAAGATTGTCGCGCGGCGCCTGGCCGGTGAGCAGGGTATCCGGCCCCGGGTCGTTTTCGGGGTAGTCGAACGGCTCGAGCGGCACCTCGAGGAACAGCTCATGGCCCTCGGCGCGGGCGGCTCCGACGGTGCGCTCGAGGGTCTTGCCATAGGGGGCGAAGGCGAGGGTCACTTCTTCGGGCAGCTTGCTGATGGCGTCGAGCGTGCCTTCGGTGTTGAGGCCGAGGCCGGAGACGACGATGGCGATCAAAGGCTTGCCGCCCGAGGTGGCGGGCGTGTCGGACGGACGCGAATAGACATCGAAGGGGCGGATGCCGGTGCCCGAAATGCGCGGGATGGCGCCGAACTCGGTTTCCTCGAGCATTTCGGGGTCAAGCGCCGCGGGATCGATCAGCGCGGTATCGGCCGGCGCCGGCACCGCGTCGGGCGCCACCGGGTACATCTCGGGGTCGGCGGTGATGGTGACTTCGCCCAGCGGCATGGAGACGGCGCCGGCGACGCTGTTGGCGGGGTTGCTGCCGGCGATATCGACGGTGGCGCTGGGGCGTCCGCCCTCAGGGTCATCGACCAGCATGATGCGGGCAGTGACGCCGACGCCGATCAGCGCGACGAGGCCAAAGGCGATGCGGGTAACCGGGATGTGGCGGCGCGGCAGAGCGCTGCCGGCGGACGCGTCGGCCTTGGCTTGCCTCGCCTTGCGGCGAACGAGGGGCGCGCTGAGGTCGGTCATCGGGTCTGGCCTTCGTCCCATGGTGCGGACGGTTGCGTAGCCGAACCTGGCCACGCCCCGGCGGGAATCGAACGGGGCGGCGAATCGCCACCCCGCATCAGGCTCATTGTGTGACCGGCAAAGGGTAAGGAAGCGTTAACCCTGCCGCTTGAGGTCTCGTTAACCAGCCGCCTTGGGCGGGAAGGCCTCGTTGGTCTCGAGACCGTCGATCAGCTTGATGGCGTATTGCAGCTGATTGTCCTTTTCCTTCTCGGCGGGGACGTAGACCGAAGAGCCGACCGTGGCCTTCTCCTCGGTGCCGCCACCGATTTCGCCCGGCAGCGCGGCCTCGCCGATGATCTCGTCGCGACCCTTGAACTCCTCGGGGACATCCTGGGTGATGAGGATGTCGGGCTGGATGCCGGAGGCCTGGATCGAGCGGTTGTTCGGGGTGTAGTAGCGCGCCGTGGTCAGCCGCATGGCGCCATCGGCGCCGAGCGGAATGATCGACTGCACCGAGCCCTTGCCGAACGAGCGGGTGCCGACGACGGTGGCGCGCTTGTGGTCCTGCAGTGCGCCGGCGACGATCTCGGCAGCGGAGGCGGAGCCGCCATTGATCAGCACCACCATCGGCACGTCGGCGAGCTTCTGGTCGAGCGCGTCGGGCTTGGCGTCGTAGCGGGCGCTTTCCTGCTCGATGCGGCGGCGGGTCAGCACCACGGCGCCCTGCTTGAGGAAGGCGTCGGAGACGAACACCGCCTGGTCGACGAGGCCACCCGGGTTGTTGCGCAGATCAAGGATGATGCCCTTGGGCGCCTTGCCGTCGGCGGCCTTGTAGATGTCGTCGATGGCCTTCTGCACACCGACAAAGGCCTGCTCGGAGAAGCGGGCGAGACGGATGACGCCGACATCGCCTTCCATGGTCATGCGGGCGGCGCGAGTGGCGATGACGTCGCGGGTCAGTTCGAACTTCAGCGGCTCGGTGACGCCTTCGCGCACCACGGTGACGGTGATCTTGGTGCCGACCTGGCCGCGCATCTTCTCGACCGCCTGGTCGAGGGTCAGGCCCTGCACCTGGGTGCCGTCGAGCTCGACGATGAAATCGTTGGCGAGGATGCCGGCCTTGGCGGCCGGGGTATCGTCGATGGGCGAGACGACCTTGATCACCCCGTCTTCCATCTGCACTTCGATGCCGAGGCCGCCGAACTGGCCGGAGGTATCCTCCTGCACGTCGGAATACTCGACCGGCTCCATATAGCCCGAATGCGGATCGAGCGAGGTCAGCATGCCCTGCAGCGCCGCGTGAATGAGTTTGCGCTCATCGGGAGCTTCGACATACTCGGCGCGGATGCGGTCGAACACTTCGCCGAACAGGTCGAGATCGGAATAGACCTCGTCGGTGGTGCGCGGCGTACTGGCGGGAGCCGCGGCGTCGACGGCCGGCGTCTGGTCCTGCGCAATCAGCGGTGCACAGGCGAGGCCGAGCGTGAACACGGCAGCCATCGAAGCGACTATGCGGAGGGGCGTCAAGCGCATCAAATTCTATCCACTCTGGGTTGGAACAGAAGCCACCGACCACCATCCCGTGGGGTCAACGGGCTCGTTGTTCTTTCGCATTTCAATATAGAGGGTCGGACGGGAGACACCAGCACTGGTCGCAACGGTACGGCCAATTGTCTGTGATCCCATGGTGCCGACGGGTTCTCCCATCATCACGAACTGGCCGATCTGTACATCGACCTTGGCCAGCCCGGCCAACAGGATGGTGTAATCCTGACCGGCATTGAGGATGACGATTTGGCCATAATTGAGGTAGTCGCCCTGGAACATCACCCAGCCATCGGCCGGTGAGACGACCTGGGCGTCGGCGCGGGTGACGACCGAGAGGCCGCGCGAGATGCCGCCGAAGCCATCGCCGGCGCCGTAGTCGATCACCGTGACGCCGCTCGAGGGCATGGCAAGGAAGCCCTTGGCCTGGGCAAAGGGCACGGCCGGCTCGGTGCGGTCGGTGTTGGCGAGCGCGAGGCGCACGGTGTCCTTGTCGAGCGTCGGAGTGCTGCCGCCGGCATTGGCCGTAGCGGTCGCCTCGGCGGCGGTGGCGACGGCGGCGGCCCGCTTCTGCAGATCGTCGATCAGCTGCTTCAGCGAGGTGGCCTTGTCGGCGAGCGCCTGCGCTTCGGCCTCTTCGGCGGCGAGCGCAGTGGTCGCGCGGTTCTCGTTCTCCTTGCGCGCGGCGATCAGCGTGCCGATGCGCAGTTGCTCTTCCTCGAGGATCTGCAGGTTCGCTTCGAGCTTGCCCTGCTGCTCCAGTGCGTCGGACTTGATCTTGCCGAGCTCGGTGAGGTCGGCCATCACGGTGTCGGCTTTCTTCTGCAGCTCGGGCATGATGGCGGAGAGGAGGATAGCGGAGCGGGCGGAGCCGAGGGCGTCGGATGGGTTGACGATCAGCGCCGGCGGCGGGTTGCGCGAAATCCGCTCCAGCGCGGCGAGGACGTTGGAGATGTTCTCGTCGGCGCCATCGAGGCGGCCGCGCACCTCGAGTTCCTGGACGATCAGTTCGCCGAGCTTGTCCTCGAGCGCTACGATATCGGTTTCGGCGCGCTTTACCCGCTCGGCCGCGGCGATCAGCGCGGCATTCTGCTTGGTGCGATCGCCCTGCATGTCGGCGATCTCTTTTTTCAGCGCGTCGGAGCGCTCCTTGGAAACCGAGATCGAGGCTTCGATCTCGTCGAGGGCCTTCTGCTGGGTGGCCATTTCGGGATCGGCCGGCTCGCCGGTGGCGGGCATGGTCGGCGCCGAGGCGTCGACGGCGGGACGAAGGTTGAGATCGGTCGCGGGAGCAGCGGTCTCGGGTGTGGCTTCGGGGGGCGTGGTGGCCGGCGCAGGGGCATCCGCCGGAGCCTCCGGCGTTGCCTGCTGCGCGAGCGCGGCGGTGGCAAGCGCCAGCGCCAGCACGGCGCCCGCGGCGATTGCACGTCTCGACCAGCCCGTTGCCGGCATCAAACTTCCTGGCTCACCCGAATCATGATCTCGCGACCATAGCGCAGAGCCCGATAGTCCGGGGGTTTGTCTTTTGGATGGCGGGGCGTGGAAAGTTCAACCCGCCGCCACGAGGCCCAGCTCCACATCGGTCGCGCCCGCGCGGTATTTGTCCTTGGGAGGCCAGGGGCGTCCGCGCCAATGCGGTTCGAAAACGAAGCTGGAACGGGCCCGCCCTGCTGGTAGCGCGCCGTTGCCGGCGCCGCGGGCATAGTCGTAGTAGGCCTTGACCACTTCCTCGCTGCTCACCTGCTGAGCTGCCGGATGCGCGAGGCAGGCGGTGCGCCAGAGGCGGACGCGCTCGAAGCCTTCGGCGGGCAGCTCGAAGTCCTCAAAATAGGCGAGGAAGGAGAAGCGCACGAACATCGGGGTGAAGACCGCCTCGGCAAGCCCAAAGTGTTCGAACAGGAAGGTGCCGGCGGGATTGTGGGCGGCAAGGAAGGCATCGAGCCGTCGATACTGGGCGAGGACGGCATCGTGCAGCGCGGCGCGCCGATCTTCGTCCTGGTTCATGACCAGGCGGTAGCCGCTGGAGGTAAAGTCGCCCTCCATGGCGATGAGCATGTTTTCCACGGCCCGCTCGTAGGGAGTAGCGCGGGCGATCGGGGGCTCGGCGAAGGTCTCGTCGAGATAGCGCAGGATGACGAGACTTTCCTTCAGCACGCCAGCAGTGGTTTCGAGGATCGGCAACGCCGTACTGCCGCCGCTCAGCTGCAACAGTGCAGGGGGACGCGGACGGGTTATGTCAACGACCGAGAAGGTGACGGCATCACGCTTGCCTTTGAGGGCCAGCAGGATTTCCAGCCGCTGCGAGAACGGGCAGACCGGGATGTGGTGGACGATCGGTTTCTGCATGCTTGGCCCCAGCTTCGACGTCTCCAGATGGCACGCTGCTCGAGCTGCGGCAACTGGGGTCATTCCCGATGATACGGATGCCCCGAGAGAATGGTGGTGGTCCGGTACAGCTGTTCGGCCAGCATGATGCGGACCAGCTGGTGCGGCCAGGTAAGGGGTGAGAAGCTCAGCGTCAGGTCGACATCGCGCACGAAGGCCGGGTCGAGTCCGTCCGCACCGCCGATGATGAAGCTGACGGCCGGGCGGCCGTCGTCGCGCCAGCGGGCGAGCTGGTTGGCAAATTGGGCGGACGGCATGGTTTTGCCGTGCTCGTCGAGCGCGATGCGAATGCCTTCGGGCAGGGCAGAGCGGAGCGTCCCGGCTTCGTCGGCCTTGCGGGTTTCCGTGGTCGCGGCGCGGGATTCGGCGAATTCGAGCACATCGAAGCCGGTCAGGGCGAGCGGCTTGCCCGCGGCCTTGGCGCGATCGAGATAGCGCGCAACCAGTTCACGCTCGGGGCCCTGCTTCATCCGGCCGATGGCGGCGATAGCGATGCGCAAGGCGGAGGCGCCGGCGGACTAGCGACCGTCGGCAGCGAAGTCGGCCGCCCACATCTTCTCGATGTTGTAGAACTCGCGCACTTCGGGCCGGAAGATGTGAACGATGACGTCACCGGCATCGACCAGCACCCAATCGGCGTGCGGCAGTCCTTCGATCCGCGGCTTGCCGAAGCCATGCTCGCGCAGCACCTTGACCAGTTGGTCGGCGACGGCGCTGACGTGACGGTTCGACCGGCCCGAGGTCACCACCATGTGGTCGGTGAGCGACGACTTGCCGGTGATGTCGATGGCAACGGTCTGTTCGGCCTTGGCATCGTCAAGGCTCTGCAGCACCAGATCGATCATGTGGGGTTCCGGGGCCGTAGCCGGGGAGGGCGCCACCTGGGCGGTTTCGGTCTTCTTTTTGGGCGATGCCATCAAATGGCCTCAGCCCATGCAACACGAGCACGGTTCATGCGTGTTTCAGCTGTCCTTGGTTGTTGGGTCGAAAGGCTAGCGCAAGCGTAGCTATCAATCCTGTCCCATCCTGAGTGGCGAATAACCACTACTCCTTCAATATGACGCTTCGTTTGGCGTTCTGCAAGGCGGCCGGGTTCAATCATTTGACTGAAGCTTTGCTGCGCGCCCGGATGGCGCTCGAAGACTGCGGCGAGGTGATGCCATGCAGATACACCCAGACCGGCGGCTTGCTGCCGGCGAGCGCCTCGGCAGCCGCTTCGGGCAGGCGGTGCTTTTTGAGCGCGATGGCCGCCTTGCTCACCGTGGCGCGGAAGGTCGAGCCGGGGCGGGCATAGACGGCGATCGGCAAGAGCGCCGCGATATCCTGCCAGCGCTCCCAGCGATCGAACTGGCTGAGGTTGTCGGCGCCCATGATCCAGACGAAGCGGGTATCAGGACAGGCGGCGACCAGCCACTCGAGCGTATCGACGGTAAAATGGAAGCGGTGCGCGGCCTCGACGCCGGTGGCGTAGATGCGCGGGTTGGCGGTGAGCGCGCGTGCCGCACGAACCCGGGCCTCGAGCGGCGCGAGCTCGGAATGATCCTTCAGCGGGTTGCCGGGGGAGACCAGCAGCCAGACCGCATCGAGATCGAGCCGCTTCAGGCACTGCTCGGCAACGAGCCGGTGGCCCTCATGGATCGGGTTAAAGCTGCCGCCGAACAGCCCGATGCGCAGGCCCGAGCCGAAGGGGGGGAGGGCGGTGATGTCGGGGGGGAGAGTCATGTGCGCGGGGCCTCGCCGACTGATAGAGACGGCCCCCTCCCGGCCTCCCCCATAAAGGGGGAGGTGAAGGAAGGTCGAGGCTGCGGCTTGGTCGTGCCAAGCGCTGGATGCGGCACCTCCCCCTTCATGGGGGAGGATGGGAGGGGGCCGTCTCTATCAGTCACGGCCGGGTCTGCCCCGTGCCTTCGACCAGATACTTGAAGCTCGTCAGCTGTTCGACGCCGACCGGGCCGCGGGCGTGGAACTTGCCGGTGGCGATGCCGATCTCGCCGCCGAAGCCGAACTCGCCGCCGTCGGCAAACTGGGTCGAGGCATTGTGGAGGAGGATCGCGCTGTCGATCTCGTTGAACCAACGGGCGACCGAGGCAGGGTCTTCGGTGATGATCGCCTCGGTGTGGTGCGAGGAGTATTTGCCGATATGGGCGATGGCCTCGCCGACATCGGCGACCACCTTGACCGAAATGATGGCGTCCTCATATTCGGTGTGCCAGTCCTGTTCGGTGGCGACGATGGCCTCGGGGACCAGCGCCATGACGGTCGCGTCGCCGCGGATCTCGCAGCCCTTGGCGATGAGCGCCGCGATCACCGGCTTCAGGTGCGTCGCTACCACATCGCGATGCAGCAGCAGCGTTTCGGTGGCGCCGCAAACGCCGGTGCGCCGCATCTTGGCATTGAGGGTGACGTCGATCGCCATCGGCAGTTCGGCGGATTTGTCGATATAGGTGTGGCAGATGCCCTCGAGGTGGGCGAACACCGGGACGCGCGCTTCCGACTGGACGCGAGCGACCAGCGTCTTGCCGCCGCGCGGCACGATCACGTCGATGGCGCCGCCGAGCCCGGCCAGCATTTCGCCAACCGCGGCGCGATCGGTGGTGGGGACGATCTGGATCGCGTCGGCTGGCAGGCCTGCGGCCTTGAGCCCGGCGACTAGGCAGGCATGGATGGCGCGCGACGAGTTCACGCTGTCCGAGCCACCGCGGAGGATCACCGCATTGCCGGCCTTCAGCGTCAGCGCGCCGGCATCGGCGGTGACGTTGGGGCGGCTCTCGAAGATAACGCCGATGACGCCGAGCGGAGTGGCCACGCGGCGGATGGTCATGCCGTTGGGGCGGGTCCATTCGGCCAGCACGCGGCCGACCGGATCGGGCAGCTCGGCAATGGTGCGGAGGCCCTCGATCATCTGGTCGATGCGCTTGTCGTTGAGCTGCAGCCGGTCGAGGAAGGCCCTGGAAATGCCCTTGCCCTCGGCAGCGCGCATATCGAGCGCATTGGCCGAGAGGATGTCGTCGCGGCGATCGTCGATGGCGTCGGCGGCGGCATGAAGCGCCTTGACCTTGCTCTGAGGTGAGGCGAAGGCGAGCACCGCCGAAGCGGTGCGGGCGCGGCGGCCGAGTTCGAGCATGACGGTGGAGAGGTCGTTGGCGACAGCTTCTACGGCGCTCATCAGACTTTGGCCTCCAGGCCCATCAGCACCACCATGTTGTCACGGTGGATGAGTTCCGACCGCGTGCCGATGCCGAGCAGCTCGGCGACGACACGGGAGTTCTTGCCCTTCACCAGGTCGGCTTCCTCGCGGCCCATGCCGGCGAGGCCGCGGGCGATCTCGCGCCCATCGGGGCCGAGGATGGCGACGGCGTCGCCGCGGCCGAACTCACCGGTGACCCGGGTGACGCCGATCGGCAACAGGCTCTTGCCGTCAAGCAGGGCGCGGGCGGCGCCGGCATCGACATGGATGGCGCCGAGCAGCTCGAGGTGGCCCATGATCCAGCGCTTGCGCGCCTGGGCCCGGCTTTCGGCGGGGGCGAACAGGGTGTGGCGCGCGCCTTCGGTCAGGGAGCGTAGCGGGTGATCCGCGGTGCCTTTGGCGATGATCATGGCGGTGCCGGCCTGGGTGGCGATCTTGCCGGCCTCGACCTTGGTGGTCATGCCGCCGCGGCTCAAATGGCTGGCGGCGCCGCCGGCCATGGCGTCGATCTCGGGCGTGATCGCGGCGACGAAGCCGAGGTGCTCGGCGTTCGGGTCCTTGCTCGGCGGCGCGGTATAGAGCCCATCGACATCGGAGAGCAGGATCAGGCAGTCGGCCTCGATCATGGTGGCGACGCGGGCCGAGAGGCGATCATTGTCGCCATAGCGGATCTCGGCGGTGGCGACGGAATCGTTCTCGTTGATGATCGGAATGGCGCCGAGGCCCAAAAGGGTCGAGATGGTGGTGCGGGCGTTGAGGAAGTAACGCCGTTCCTCGGTGATGTTGGGGGTGAGGAGGATCTGGCCGGTGACGATCTGATGCTCGGCGAGCGCCGCGGCCCAGGCTTGGCTGAGGGCGATCTGCCCGGCGCTGGCGGCGGCCTGGCTCTGCTCGAGCGGCAGGCTGCGGGCATCGAGGTTGAGCAGCCGCCGGCCGAGCGCGATGGCGCCCGAGGAGACGATCACCAGCGACACGCCCTGCGCTTTCAGCGCGGCGAGATCGGCGGCGAGCGACGCCAGCCAGGCGGCACGGAGCTTGCCGGTCGCGCCGTCGACCAGGAGCGCTGAGCCGATCTTGATGGTGATGCGCCGATAGGGGGCGAGCGCGTTCTGCATCACGGCACCCAGGTGGGCTCGGCTTTGCGGCGTTCGAGTTCGTCGCGCTCGGCCTTGTCGGCATCCATCTGCGCGATGATGCGGTAGAGCACCTTGTCGACGCCCTCGCCGGTGACGCCGGAGCAGGTGAAGACCTCGGCCTTGCTGGCGCGCTTCAGCACCTTGACCTTTTCCTTCACTTCGTCGGGGTCGATCGCGTCGATCTTGTTGAGGACGACGATCTCCGGTTTTTCAGCCAGTTCCTCGGCATAGGCGGCGAGCTCGCCGCGGATGGTCTTGTAGGCGGTCTTTACATCCTCCTGCGTGCCGTCGATCAGGTGGACGAGGATGGCGCAGCGTTCGACATGGCCGAGGAAGCGGTCGCCCAGCCCCTGGCCCTCATGCGCGCCCTCGATCAGGCCCGGAATATCGGCCAGCACCAGGTCGCGCTCGCCGATGCTGACGACGCCCAGGTTGGGATGGAGCGTGGTGAACGGGTAATCTGCGATCTTCGGCTTGGCCGCCGAAACCGCGGCGAGGAAGGTCGACTTGCCGGCATTGGGCAGGCCGACGAGCCCGGCATCGGCGATCAGCTTCAGCCGCAGCCAGATCCACTTCTCGGTACCGACGAGGCCCGGATTGGCGCGGCGCGGCGCCTGGTTGGCGCTGGTCTTGAAGTGAGCGTTGCCGAAGCCGCCATTGCCGCCTTCGAGCAGGACCAGCTCCTGGCCGACCTCGGTGAAATCGGCGATCAGTGTCTCGCCGTCCTCTTCGAACACCTGGGTGCCGACCGGCACCTTGAGGATCGCGTCGCCGCCCTTGGCGCCATGCCGGTCCTTGCCCATGCCATGGGTGCCGGTCTCGGCCTTGAAATGCTGCTGGAAGCGATAGTCGATCAGCGTGTTGAGGCCATCGACGCAGCGGATGATGACGTCACCGCCACGTCCGCCATTGCCGCCGTTCGGGCCGCCGAACTCGACGAATTTCTCGCGCAGGAACGATACCGCGCCGGCACCGCCATTGCCGGAGCGCACGAAGACCTTTGCTTGGTCGAGGAATTTCATCTGGTACTTTCTCGGGCGGCCTGCCGGTGGGCCATCCAGGCGGTGCGTGTCAGTTCGGTGTCGATATGGCGCACCTCCTCTCCGCGCGCAAGGCAAAGGCGCGATGAGGTGCCGATCTCGACGAATCCGACCTTCTTCTGGATGGCCAGCGAGGCCTTGTTGAAGTGGAACACCCCTGAGGCCAGCGTGGGCGCCGCGGTGGTCTCGAAATACCAGTCGAGGCTGGCCCGCACCGCCTCGCTCATCAGCCCGCGGTTCCAGAATGGCTGCGCCAGCCAGTAACCGATCACCGTGCCTTCGATGTCGCGGTGAAAGCCGACATTGCCGATCACCCCCTCGCCGTCGAGGTCGATCATGAAGCCGGTCTCACCGGCCGGGGTGTCGGGCCGCCAGGTCCTGAGCCACGCTTTGGCGTCAGCGAGCCTGTAGGGGTAGGGCACGCGGCTCAAATTGCCGGCGACCGCGAAGTTGTCGAGAAAGCGGGCGATGCGCGAGGCATCGTCCAGCACCGGCTGTCGGAGGGTGAGGCGCGGCGTGCGGAGCGTTACGTCCATGGTCAGTGGCTCGCCTGAATGAGAGTTATGCGCGGGAAGAGTACCCCCACCCCTGTCCCCTCCCCGCAAAGGGGAGGGAGACGCCGACACCACGATCGGTGAGAGACGAAGACATGCGAGCGCAGGTCTCCTCCCCCCTTGCGGGGGAGGGACAGGGTGGGGGGAGTCCTTCCCGCACTGGCGCCGGCCACCATCTCAGTCAGCTCCACTTCGGTTGCTCCAGTTCGAAGAACACGATCGGCTGGTCCTTCAGCGTGCCGGCGGGGTCGGTGCCTTCGCCGATACGGGCGAAGCCGGCTTTCGTCAGAACATTGAGCGAGCCGTCGTTGCTGGCAAGCGCCCGCGCCTTGAGGCGTGGGAACAGGCGCGTGCCGAAGGCGGCCTCGACCAGGCCCTTCACCGCCTCGCTCATGATGCCGCGGCCCCAGTAGGGCTCGCCCAGCCAGTAGCCGAGCTCGGGCAGCTGGCCCTCATGGAAGGTGAAGCCGACCACGCCGGTGAACTGGTCATTGAGCGTAATGGCGTAAGGCCGTTCGTCGGGCCGCTGGGCGATGATCTCGATGAAGCCGATGCCGTCGGCCCTTGTATAGGGATGCGGCAGGCGCGACAGCCTGTCGGCGATCGCCTTGTTGTCGGCGAGCTTGACCAGATCGGGCACATCGCCGCGGATCGGGGCGCGCAGCACCAGGCGCGGGGTCTCGATGCGATGCGGCAGGGCATCGCGCTGGCGGCGGGCGGCCAGCTTGGCAGTGGCTTCAGCCAGCGCCTTGGCCTGGGCGGCGGGGCCCATCAGCTGGGTCCGCCGCCGCGGCAGGTAGTCGTCGTCATCCTCGAGCGTTGTCATCACGCGATCCTCCGCGTCAGATCCACCGACGCCATGCGGTTCTCAGTCCAGATGATCACCTCCCCATCGCGCAGCGCCCGATAGCGCAGGCCTCGACTGCAAAGGTGCCGGACGGCCCGTTCGGCCGCAGCGGTTTCGGGATGCGGCGAGCGGTAATGTGGCACGATGGCGTGGTCGATCAGCCCGAGGCCGTCCCAGATGGTCTCACGGTCATAGCCCTTGGGCGCCTCGTCGGGGTCATCGATCAGGTGAATGCCTTCGAGGCTCGGCGCCGCCACCACGGCGCCGGCCGAGAAACCGCCATAGACGATCTCGTCATTGTCGAGCATGTCGACAATCACGTCATCGAATCCCGACTGCTTCATGGCGCGGCGCAGCACAAATGCATTGCCGCCGGTGACCCAGACGAGATCGAACTGGCTGAGCCGGGCGCGCAGGCCTTCGGGATCGCCGAAATACTGGCGCAGGTCGAGTGGCGTGGCGACGATGCCGAGCGAGCCTAGCTCCGAGACCGGGTCATAGGCCTCGTTGCGATAGAGCTCGCGCGCCGCAGGGGAGATGTTGTCGAGCGCGTTCTCGATGATGGC
>Ga0209902_100830_pt1 | contig 23063 bp, 9 predicted proteins | sample FECB27metaG_FD_188304 | JGI IMG/M metagenome (GOLD analysis project Ga0209902, IMG submission 188304) | Cyanobacterial communities from the Joint Genome Institute, California, USA - FECB-27 (SPAdes) (version 2) | ecosystem: Environmental > Aquatic > Thermal springs > Hot (42-90C) > Microbial mats ...
GGTGGCGCCGGCCGGCGGATGGGCGCCGCCGCCGTGCGCGGCGCGCCGGTGCGCGAGCCAGCTGTGCACGCCCGCATAGACCGCGGGCACGAAGAACAGCGTCGACACCGTCGCGAACAGCAGGCCGCCGATCACGGCGCGGCCCAGCGGCGCATTCTGCTCGGCGCCTTCGCCCAGGCCCAGCGCCATCGGGATCATGCCGATGATCATCGCCAGCGCCGTCATCAGCACCGGGCGGATGCGGGTGGCGCCGGCCTCGAGCGCGGCCGACAGCGGCGGAATGCCCGCGGCCAGCCGTTCGCGCGCGAAGGACACCATCAGGATCGAGTTGGCCGTGGCCACGCCCATGGTCATGATCGCGCCCGTGAGCGCCGGCACGCTCAGCGTGGTGCCGGTGATGAACAGCATCCAGGCGATGCCGGCCAGCGCGGCGGGCAGGGCGGTGATGATGATCGCGGCGTCGAGCCAGGACTGGAAGGTCACGACGATCAGCAGGTAGACCAGCACGATCGCCATCGCCAGGCCCACGCCCAGGCCGATGAACGAGGACTGCATGGTCTGCACCTGGCCGCGGATGTCGACGCGGCTGCCGCGCGAGAGCTTGGGCCGCATCTCGTCGACCAGCGCCTGCACCTTGCTCGCCACGCTCGCGAGGTCGGTGCCCTGCACGCTGACGTAGACGTCGATCACGGGCGCGATGTTGTAGCGCGACTGGATCGCCGGCTGGCGCGCCGCGCGCGCGTCGACCAGGTTGCCCAGCAGCTGCTGCGCGCCGCCGGCCGCGGCCGCGCCGCCCGCGCCCACCGGGATGTTGAGCAGCGAATCGAGCGAGTCGACGTTGTACTGCGGCGTCTGCACCGCGATGCTGTAGACCACGCCGTTCTGCGGATTGAGCCAGTAGGCCGGCGCCGTCTGCGAGCTGCCCGACAGCGCGATCAGCACGTTCTGCCCCACGTTGGAGGCGGTCAGGCCGTACTGCTGCAGCCGCGAGCGGTCCATCGTCAGGTCCACCGAGGGCCCGTCGAGGCGCTGGTGCACGTGGGCGTCGACCGCGCCCGGGATCTGCCGGATCGCCTTGGTGAGCTCGGCCGCGCGCGCCGCGTTGCCCGCGATGTCGTTGCCGCTGAACTGCACGTCGATGGCCGCCGGCAGGCCGAAGTTGAGGATCTGCGTGACGATGTCGGCCGGCTGGAAGAAGAACTCGATGCCCGGGAAGCGCTTGGGCAGCTCGGCGCGCAGCGTGGTCACGAACTCCTCGGTCGGCCGGTGGCCGTCCTTCAGCGACATCAGGATCTCGGCGTCGAAGGTGCCGATGGTGCCGGCATTGCTGTACGACAGGTTGATGCCGCTGTTGGGCACGCCGAGGTTGTCGAGGATGGTCTCGAGCTGGTCGGGCGGCACCAGCTCGCGGATCGCGGCCTCGACCTGGTCGGTGAGGCGCGCGGTCTCCTCGATGCGGGTGCCGGTGGGCGCGCGCATGTGCAGCCGGATCTGGCCGGCGTCCACGGTCGGGAAGAAGTCGCGGCCCAGTGCCGGATAGAGCAGGCAGGACAGCAGGCAGAAGCCGAGGAACACCGCGATGAAGCCGCCGCGGCGCGACAGCAGGGCCGACAGCAGCAGCGTGTAGGCGCGGCGCACGCGCTCGAAGCGGCGGTCGAAGGCGCGGTACACGCGCTGCAGCGCGCTCGGTTTGGCGTTCTCGTCGGCCTGCTGGCCGTGCACGCCGCCCATCAGCAGCATCACCAGCGTGGGCACCAGCGTGCGCGACAGCAGGTAGGAGGCCAGCATCGCGAACACCACGGCCTCGGCCAGCGGCACGAACAGGAAGCGCGCCACGCCCGAGAGGAAGAACATCGGCACGAACACGATGCAGATGCACAGCGTGGAGACGAAGGCCGCGTTGCCGATCTCGCCAGCGCCGACCTCGATCGCCTCCTTGAGCGGCGTGCCCATGTGCAGGTGGCGCTCGATGTTCTCGATGGTCACGATCGCCTGGTCGACCAGGATGCCGACCGAGAGCGCGAGCCCGCCCAAGGTCATGAGGTTGAGCGTTTCGCCGAGGCCGTAGAGCACCAGGATCGAGGCCAGGATCGACAGCGGGATGGTCAGGCCGATGATCAGCGTGCTGCGCCAGTTGCCGAGGAACAGCAGCACCATCGCGGCGGTCAGCGCGGCGGCCAGGATGGCCTCGAACACCACGCCCTTGACGGCCGCCTTCACGAACACCGACTGGTCGAACAGCGGCGTGATCTTGATGTCCTGCGGCATGGTCTGCGCCGCCACCGGCAGCATCGCGCGCAGGTTGGCCACGATGTCCAGCGTGGAGGCGCCGCCGTTCTTGAGCACCGACAGCAGCACGCCGCGCACGCCGTCCTGGCGCACCACGTTGGTCTGCGGCGAGAAGCCGTCGCGCACGTAGGCCACGTCGCGCACGTAGACGGTGGCGCCGTTCACGGTGCGGATCGGCAGGTCGTTGAGGCCCGCGATCGCATCGGGCGAGCCGTTCATGCGCACGCCGTACTCGGTGGCGCCGAACTTGGCGGTGCCCGAGGGCAGGATCAGGTTCTGCGTGTTGATCGCGTTCACCACGTCCGACGGCGACAGGCCGCGCGCCTGCAGTGCCTGGGTGTCGAGGTCGACCGAGATCAGCCGGTTCTTGCCGCCATAGGGAAAGGGGATCGCCGCGCCCGGCACCGTGATGAGCTGCGGGCGCAGCTGGTTCACGGTGGCGTCGAACAGCGAGTTCTCAGAGCGCGTGGGGCTCGACAGCGCGAGCTGGATCACGGGCACGCTCGAGGCCGAGTACTTGATCACCAGCGGCGGCGTGATGCCCGGCGGCAGCTGCCGCACCTGGGCCTGCATCGAGGCCACCACCTGCGAGATCGCCATCTCGATGTTGGCGGTGGGCTGGAAGAACACCTTGATGATCGACACGCCCGCCAGCGACTGCGATTCGATGTGCTCGATGTCGCTGACGGTGGTGGTCAGGCCGCGCTCCACCTGGCCCGAGATGCGCTGGCCCATCTCCTGGGCCGGCAGGCCGGTGTAGTTCCAGATGACCGACACCACCGGGATATTGATCTCCGGAAAGATGTCGGTGGCCATCCGCAAGAGGACGAAGGGCGTGGCCAGCACGATCAGCATCGCCATGACGATGAAGGTGTACGGACGACGCAACGCGAGCTGAACCATGGACGGGTCTCTCTGCTTCCGGCGAAAAAAGGTTTCGCATCATAAGGAAGTAGTTTTAAGTTTGTTTAACTTAGTTACTTGGCCCTCTTCGGTGCGATTTTCGGGGTGGGACGGGCGACGCATGGAGCGTGCCGGATGTGGGTGGCGGCGCCTGCATCCGTTATTGAGTTGTACTCATAAATAGGATCGAGAGGTCGAATTTGTGGCTGTCGAGCGCTTATTTATGGCTGGTTTATGATTGAGTGATACTCAATTTTGCTTCTTTCACCCGCCATGAGCCAGACCGAACCTTCTCCCGCCGCTGCCGCGCTGCCCGAGCGCTGCGTCATCGTCGTCGACGCCGCCTTGCCGCCGGGCCTGGCCGCCAATGCCGCGGCCGTGGTCGCGCTGACCGTCGGCCAGCGCCACCCGGGCCTGGTCGGCGCGCCGCTGGTCGATGCCTCGGGCCGCTCGCATCCGGGCCTGATCCCGATCGGCATCGCGGTGCTCGGTGCCTCGCAGGACGAACTCGTGGCGGTGCGGCAGAAGGCGCTCGCCAGCACCGAGTGCGACGTGATCGATTTCCCGGTGCAGGGCCAGCAGACCACCAACTACGCGGCCTTCCGCGAGGCGGTGGCGAGCGTGCCGACCGAGGCGTTGCGCTACGTCGCGGTCGGCTTCGTCGGCGAGCGCAAGCCGCTGGGCAAGGTGGTGTCGAAGCTGGGGCTGCTCGGGCAGTAGCGGCCCGAAGCGCTCAGGATGCCGGGGCGTCGAGCGCGAGACGCAGCCGGCTGACGTTCGGATTGCCCGCATCGCGCTGCACCTTGAAGCCCAGCCTGCGCGCCAGCGCGATCATCGCGAGGTTGTCGTAGAGCGTGATGTCGGCCAGCTGGCGCACGCCCGCGTCGCGCGCCGCCGCGATCAGCACGCGCATCAATTTCTCGGCCAGGCCGTGGCGCTGCCAGGCATCGGCGATCACCACCGCGAACTCGGCCACCTCGGCCGTTTCGGGCGTGTCGCCGCGCACATAGCGCACCACCCCCATCTGCTGCTCGGCGCCATCGACCTCGGTGGTGGCGATCAGCGCGAGCTCGCGCGCGTAGTCGATGTGGGTCATGCGCCAGAGCTCGTCGGGCTGCGGCTTGCGCGGGGACAAGAGCCGGTGATAGCCGGTGCGGTCCGACAGGCCCGCGACGAAGGCCGTGTGCATCGCCAGGTCGTCCGCATGGATCGGCCGGATGCGCACCGCGCGGCCATCGCGAAGCCGCCAGTCTTCGACGAGGTGCGCCGGGTAGGCGCCGGGTTCGGCGGGTGCTGCCATGGCCGGCGTTGTGCCATGGCGAAGGGCCGCGGGTCAATCCCCGCGACAGATCGACGGTTCGAGGCGAATCCGCATCAAAAGAAGAATGAACATTCGCTTAAAAAATACACATTTGTCATATCACGAAAATCAGCCTGTGAAGAAGTTGATGTTCTTTACGTAAGTTTGTGCAGCACATCAGGCCTGCCCAGTCTTGTTAGCGAAGGTGCTGTAACCTCAAGAAAAATAAGCGTTCACTCTTTTTTCTTTTGTGAAGTGTTATTGCGGCCAATCTCCCGCTGACCGCTTCGCAGAGGACAGGGCGTGAAGTCGGTTGATTTTCATCTTGTGGAAGGTTGAGGTAATTCATGTCGACTGAAAGTACATCTCGTTGGAATTCGTTCATTCGGCCGATGGCCCGTTTGACCGTTCATCTGAGCCTGGGGCTCGGCGCGGTGGTGGCGCTGGGCGGCGCAGGCCTGGCGTCCGCGCAGGGCGTGAAGATCGCGCCCGCGGCGGCCGAGGCGGCGCAGGAAAAGGGCGTGGCCGTGGTGCTCAAGCAGTCCAAGGTCGTCAAGGGCCCGCAGGGCAAGGAGCAGCTGGTCGAGGCCGCCTCGGTCAAGCCGGGCGACATCCTGGAATACACGGCGACCTATACCAATCACACGGGCCGCACCGTCAACGGCCTGGTGGCCAACCTGCCGATTCCCGAGGGTCTGGAATACCTGCCCAGGAGTGCCAAGCCCGGCGCGACGCTGGTCAAGGCGGCGACCAAGGAGGGCATCTTCGCCCCCGAGCCGCTGGCGCGCCAGGTCAACGGCAAGTCGGAGCCCGTTCCCTACAACGAGTACCGCAGCTTGCGCTGGGAGCTCGGCCAGCTGCCTGCCAAGGGCGTGACCGCGGTCACCGCGCGCGCCAAGGTCGAGGAAGTGGTGCCGCCTGCCGCACCCGTTGCAGCCGCTGCATCCGCAGCCACGGCCGAGCCGCTCAAGGCTCCGCGCGCCGCGCCCTGATTCGGCGCCGCTGACGACCGTCGGCCTCGCGCCGCGCTGACGGTCCGTCCTCTTTCTACCCCGTCCGTCTTTTTTGCCGGTTTCCTGCTGGAAATCGCCGGCCGGGGTGCGTTCGTCCGCTTTTTCAAGACCCTTAACCACCGAGGAGAAACCCCGTGATTCCTACCTTGTCAGCCCGTCGTGCCGGCCCCGTGCCGCGTACGCTCTGGGCGGGCGCCGCAGCTCTGACCCTGAGCTTCCTTTTCGGAAGCGATGCGCTCGCCGCGGCTCCGCCTGCCAACACCATCATCGGTAACCAGGCTTCGGCCACCTACCTCGATCCGAATGGCGCCAGCCAGCTCGCGACCTCGAACCTCGTGCAGACGACGGTGCAGCAGGTCGGTTCGTTCAACCTGGACGGCCGGACCACGGTGACCACCGACGTGATCAACAAGAAGATCGGTGCCGCGGGCGCGATCGTCTACGCGCCTCACGTGCTGACCAACACCGGCAACGGCAGCGACAAGTTCACCATCACCATCGACAACACCACGGCGGCGCCGGACGGCTTCTCGAAGATCGAGGTGTTCGCCGATGCCGACGCCGATGGCCTGCCCGACAGCACGACCGCGCTGTGCTCGGTCGCTCCGAACGCAGTCTGCACGGTGCCCGCGCAGACGGTGGCGGGTGGCAATGGCACCTTCCCGTTCGTCGTGGCGTACTCGATCCCGAGCACGGCAACGGCGGCCAACTTCACCTCGCCGCGGCCCGCGACCATCAACGCGGTGCCCGCGACCCTCGACCTGTACGAGGTGGCGAACCAGAAGGCGGCCGACCTCGACCACGTGGTCCTCACGGTCGACGCGGCATTCAATGCCTCGAAGAGCCTGAGGGTCCCGGCCGTCAGCTGGGTCGCCAACGGTGGCGTCTGGCCTGCGGCGAAGGACCACGGTCCGCGCTCGGCGGCCTCCTGCCAGGCGACGATCGCGGGCGCGACGTCGAACGACCCGAACTGCTCGTACACCACGTACACGCTGCAGTTCAACAACACGGGTGGCGCGGCCGGCAAGTTCTACATGACCGACACGTTGCCGAGCGGCTTCACCTACGTGCCGGGCTCCGCCGTCTGGAGCAGCGCACCGGGCCGGGCCCTGGGTGACGCGGCCGGCTCCGCGGACGATCCGAACGGCATCGACTTCTTCGCGAACGGCCAGAAGCTGAGCTTCCTGGTGTCCTCGCTGGCACCGAACGTGACGCAGACCGTGAGCTTCGTCGTGCTGGTCAACAGCACCGCCGAAGTCGGTGGCACGACCACGACCAACCGGGCGGACTACATTCCCGAGAAGGTGCCGGACGACAAGACGACCACGAATCCGCCGACCGATCCGACCACGCCGACGAACGACAAGCCCTTCATCGTGGATGGCACCTTCGGCATCGTGCTCGGTTCCGCGCACCCCACGGCCAGCCCGGTCGCTTCGAAGGACGCCGAGCCTGGCAAGCCGCTGCTGACGGATGCCGACCAGACCACCCTGGCCTCCGGCGTCGCGGGTTCGACGGTGAAGTTCGCGCAGACGGTGTTCAACACCGGCAATGCGGACGACATCGTGAACCTCACGGCGGACCTCAGCAAGTTCCCCGCGGGTTCGACCTTCCGCTTCTTCGCCGACGGTGGCTTCGCGCCGCTGATCGACAACAACAGCGACGGCATCGTCGACACCGGTCCGATCCGGCCCGGCCAAAGCGTCCGGATCGTCCTGGCGGTCACGCTGGGCGCGCCCGCGTCGATTCCGAACGGACCGTTCGAAGCCATCGTGCTCGGTACCTCGACCAAGGACAGCACCAAGCTCGACGCCACGCGCGACATCCTGTCGAAGCTGATCGGCGTGCTGGTCGACATGACCAATACCGCCAGCGGTAACGGTACGTCCGGCAACACCGGCAACGGCGACGTGGGCACGGGCCCGAGCCCGACCCCGACGACCACCACCACGACGCCGGCCGGTACGCCTGCTGTCTTCAACCTGTTCATCAAGAACAACGACAGCCTGGACAATGCCTTCAGCCTCGCGGCGAGCCAGACCAACAGCTTCCCGGGCAGCCTGCCGAGTGGCTGGACGGTGAAGTTCGTGGCCGGCGGTGCCACCTGCGCGGCCACCGGCATGACCACGGTCAACGTGGCCGCTGGTACGCAAGTGGCGGTCGACGCCTGCGTGACCCCGCCCGCTTCGCAGCCGCCGGTCGAAGCCCAGCTGATCTACTTCCAGGTGCGCTCGACGAGCCCGACCTCCACCGGCGCCGTGGCGATCGACACGAAGCTGGACGCGGTGAAGGTGATCGGCGCCGACACCTGGGGTGCCACGCTGACGCCGAACAACGAAGGCCAGGTCGCTCCCGGCGGCTCGGTGGTCTATGCCCACACGCTGACCATCACCGGCGCGCAGAGCTGCGGCACGCAGTTCAACATCAAGGCGGTCCTGCCGGTCGCGGACGTGACCGCGGGCTGGACCACCGCGCTGTACCTGGACAACAACGGCGACGGCCAGATCGACACCGGCGACACGCTGGTGGGTGCCAACGGCCAGGTCGGTCCCACCGTGGACCTCAGCGGCGGCAAGGCGCACAAGCTGCTCGTCAAGGTGTTCGCACCGGGCGGCGCGACGGCCGGTACCACCGACACGGCCACCGTGACCGTGACCTTCCCCGAGCAGGCGAAGTGCGGCGAGCCCTCGGCGACCGACATCACCACCGTGATCACGGGCCAGATGCGCCTGATCAAGCTGCAGGCGAAGGACGAGAACTGCGATGGCACCGAGGCGCCGACCTCGTCGGCGGCACTCGCCGTGAAGCCGGGCCAGTGCATCGTCTACCGCATCGTCGCGACCAATGAAGGCGCCTCGCCGGTGACCAACATGTCGATCAACGACGCGGTGCCTGCCTACACCAGCCTGACGGCCGCACCGGACGGCGCGCAGCCCTCGGAGCAATGCGCCTCCGCGGGCGTGACGCCGGCCTTCGCGCAAGCGAACTACACGGCGACCGCGAGCTCGGTGTCGTGCGGCAGCGCGGCCAACACGGTCGCGCCCGGCGGCAAGGCCACGCTGACCTTCTCGGTCAAGGTCAACAAGTAAGCGTCGGCTGAACGATGGAACCGGCGGGCTTCGGCCTGCCGGTTCCCTCTCCATCGCAAAGGCAGTTCGCCTTTCCCTTGCGTCCTCGCACGAGGGTGCAAGGGAAAGGTGCCCCGGCCCGTCTTCTCCTCTTCCATTTTTTTCTTCCGGTCAGCGGCCGGACCTTCCAAGAGTTCACTGCATGTTGTCGACTTCCAAGCTCCGAGGCTCCAGCCTGCGATCGTGGCGCGGATTCGCCGCCGCGCTCGCCGCGGGCATGGTGTTTCTGCTCGGCGGCATGGCGCAGGCGAACGCCGCGGCCGCGCCGGGCGGCACGGTCATCCGCAGCATCGCCACCGGCACCTACGTGCCCGGCGGCATGGCGCAGACCGAGACGATCTCCTCCAACGAGGTGATCGCCACCGTGCTGCCGGTCGAGGCGCTGGTGCTCACGCAGGACCAGACGCTCTCGCGCCCGCCCGGCAGCATCGTCACGCTGAGCCACCTGCTGAGCAACACCGGCAATGTGGTCTCGAGCTACACGCTCGCGCTGGCGAACAACGCGGCCGGCTGCGCGGCCGACACGCTCGACCTGTCGGCGCTGCGCGTGCTGCGCGACGCCAACAACAACGGCGTGTCCGATCCCGCCGACCCGGTGCTCGCGCTCGACAAGCCGGGCGCGCTGACGCTGAAGCCGGGCGAAGCCGCCTCGCTGCTGGTGCAGGGCACGATCCCGATGGCCGCGCGCGGCACGGCCTGCCTCGGGCTGACGGCCACCACGGCGCTGCAGGGCCTGCAGGCCAGCAACCGCGACACCGTGATCGTGGGCGACGCCGCGGCGCTGGCCCTCGCCAAGTCGGCGAGCTATCCCGGCTTCGTCGTGCCGGGCCAGACGCGCATCGACTTCACGGTGACGGGCACCAACATCGGCGCGCAGGATGCGAAGCCGAGCAACGTGGTGGCGCCGACCAACACGCCGCTGCTCGTGAACGGCGCGCCGAGGGCGCTGGTGCTGGTGCGCGACGTGGTGCCCGCCGGCACCCAGTACATCGCGGGCACGCTGCAGAGCGCGGCCGCGCAGGCCGTCAAGCTCTACCGCCTGCCGGCCGATCCGCCCTTCAGCTATCGCACGGCCGAGGACGCCTCGGCGGTCGAAGTCGCGGTCGGCGTTCCCGAGCCACTGGTGCGCAACGGCTCGATCGCGATGCAGTTCGCCGTGAAGGTCAACGCCGACCCTGGCGACGACATCCGCAACACGGCCCATGGCCAGTACGACGACGGCACCGGCCCCGCGACCGCGCCGTCGAACACGGTCGTGATCGCCACCAGCCAGGCCCGCATCGGCGTGGCGAAGTCCGCCTCGGCGCCGCGGCTCAACCGGGGCGCCGACGGCAAGCCCGACGGCACCGCCAACGTGCGCTTCCGTGTCAACCTGCGCAACTACGGCGCCGCGTGGCTCCACGACGTGCAGGCCACCGACCTGATGGAAGGGCCGGAGGAGACCCAGTTCGGCAGCTACACGGCCGCGGCCGTGCCGGGCCCGAACCAGTACACCATCGTGCCGGGCTCGGTCGCGATCGTGCCCGCGGCCACCGGCAACGGCGGCGGCATCGTGGCGGCGGCGAACCCGGCCTTCAAGGGCACGGCGAGCGCGCAGAAGCTGCTGGTCGACGGCGCCGCGCTGCCGGCGGGCGCGCAGGTCAACGTCGAGTTCGAGGCGCGCATCAACTTCACGGGCCGCACCGGCACCTTGCTCAACAGCGTGAAGGCTTCGGGCGCGTTGTCGGCCGGCGGCGCGGCCGTGGCCGTCGACGACTCGATGAACGGCGACAACCCCGACCCCGATGGCGACGGCAATCCCAACAACAACACCCAGCCCACGCCGGTGGCCACGCAGCTGCCGACGCTGTCGCTGAGCAAGCAGGCCTCGATGGCGCGACGCGTCTCGCCGGGCGTGTTCGAGCTCGACTACGTGCTCAAGGTCAGCAACCTGGGCACGGCGCCCGCGCCCAACCTGCGGCTGATCGACAACCTCGACTGCACCTTCGACATGGACCAGGCCGAGGGCAAGATCGCGTCGTGGGAGCTCGTGGGCCGGCCGAAGGTGGCCGGCGGCCGCCTCGTGGCGGCGCCAGGCTTCACGGGCCGGGCCACCTGCAACCGCACCCAGGACGAGAGCGCGGACCCCTACCAGTTCCCCACCGAGGTGGCACTGAGCCTCACCGACGGCAGCCGCGCGCTCGCGCCCGGCGAGAGCGAGCAGCTGAGCTTCACCGTGCGCGTCACCGAGAAGCCCGCCGCGATCGGCAGCCGCGTCTCGCTGAGCAACAAGGCCTGGGCCGCGGCCTTCGACCAGAACACCGTCAACGTCAAGCCGCGCTCGGTGCTGGCCGCCACCATGGCCACGGCCCGCTCGCTGCTCGTCGATCCGCAGGGCGTGGTCTACAACGCGCTCACGCGCCAGCCCGTGGCGGGCGCGGTGGCGACCTACACGCGCCAGTCGTGCGGCAATGCCGCGGTCACGCCGATCACCGAGGCCGAGCTCTATGGCGGCAGCTCGGGCCTCTACACCTTCAACCCGAACGGCAGCGTGTCGATGAACACCGCCGCGGACGGCGCCTACCAGTTCTACATGCTGACGCCGCAGACCCGCGGCATGTGCACCTACGAGCTGGCGGTCGCGCCGCCGGCGGGCAGCGGCTATGTGGCGCCATCGCGGATCCTGCCCGCGACCGCCGGCACCTTCGCCAATTGCGGCGCCGTGGTGCCGAACACCGCCGCGCCGCAGGAGGGTGAGCCCACCACCCACTACTTCAAGCTGCGCACCGGCATGCAGTCCGACGGACAGATGTGCGAGGCCGCGAACAACCATGTTCCGCTCGACCCGGGCAACATCCTGGGCCTGGTGCTGCGCAAGGACGGCAGCAAGCGCCAGGCGGAATTCGGCGACTTCGTCGACTACGCGCTCACCGTCACCAACAAGACCGGCTTTCCCGTCACCGGTGTGACCTTGAGCGATACGCTGCCGCCGGGCTTCGCCTACGTCGCCAACAGCGTACGGCTCAATGGCGCCATCGTGCCCAACCCCGCCGGCGGTGCCGGTCCCGGCCTGATCTTCGACTACCCCTCGCTGGTCATCGCGCCCGACCAGTCGGCGATGGTGCGCTACCGCGTGCGCATCGGTGTCGGCGCGCCGACCGAAGGCGACGCCATCAACCGCGCGCGCGCCAACTCGGGCCCGATCCAGTCGAACCTCGCGAGCTGGACGCTGCGCGTCACCGGCGGCGTGTTCGCCGACGACGCCTTCGCCTTCGGCAAGGTCTACATGGACTGCAAGCGCGACGGCAGGCAGCAGGGCGGCGACGAGATCGGCGTGCCGGGCGTGCGGCTGTACCTGGAGGACGGCACGCACGTGGTGACCGACGTCGAGGGCAAGTGGAGCCTCTACGGCCTGAAGCCGGTGACGCACGTGCTGCGCCTCGACCAGCTCACGCTGCCGCGGGGCGCGCGCCTCGAGATCCTCGACAACCGCAACGCGGGCGCGCCCGAGAGCCGCTTCCTCGACCTCAAGAAGGGCGAGTTCCACAAGGCCAACTTCGTCATCGCCAACTGCGAGGACCAGGCGGTGCTCGACGAGGTGGCGGCGCGGCGCGCGGCGATCGCGGCCAAGCCCGACACCGAGGCCGAAGCCCAGGTGCGGCTGCGCCTCGATCCCGAGGGCCGCGTGGTGCCCGTGGGCGACCTGCGCGGCCTGCCGGCCTCGGGCCAGGCGCTGGCCGGCGGCAGCACGGGCACGGTGCAGACCACCTCCGTGCCGCTGATCGCGCTGCCCACGCCGCCGTCCAACCCGAGCACCTTCGTCGGCGGCGCCGGCGGCTCCATGGGCGGCACGCTCGGCAACCAGCTCGGCGCCAATGCGCCGCTCGGCGCCGCGCCTTCGCAGGTCCCGGCCGGCAGCCTGTTCGCGCCGATCGGCGGGCTGCCGACCTCGGGCCAGCCCTCCGCGCCCACCAGTGCTTCGGCCACCGGTCCCGGCGCCATGCCCACGCGCCCGATCGGGCTGGGCGGCGCGATGCTGGAGCCGCGCAACCTGCCCCTGCTGGCGCCGGCCGCGCCGAGCCCGGTCGAACTCGAAACCCTGTTGCCGCAGATCGAGAGCAACGCGCTCGGCTTCCTCGACCTCAAGGACCGCGACACGGTGGCCGGCACCTCGATCAACGTGCGCGTCAAGGGCGGCGATGGCGCGGGCTTCCGCCTGAGCGTGAACGGCACGGCGGTGGACGAGCGCCGCGTGGGCAAGAAGTCGCAGCTGCCGTCGAAGCAGCTCGCGGCCTGGGAATACATCGGCGTGACGCTCAAGCCCGGTGCCAACACGCTGCGGCTCGAGGCCGTGGACGGCTTCGGCAATGTGCGCGGCGAGGCGCGGGAGATCACGCTGGTCGCGCCCGACAAGCTCTCGGCGATCGCGATCGACCTGCCGGCCTCGGCCCAGGCCGACCTGCGCACGCCCATCGTCGTCACGGTGCGGCTGGCCGACGCGGCCGGCGTGCCGGTCACCGCGCGCACCCAACTCACGCTCGAGACCGACCGCGGCCGCTGGCTCGCCGAGGACCTGAACCCCGACGAGCCCGGCACCCAGGTCTTCATGGACGGCGGCTCGGCCGAGTTCAAGCTGTTCCCGCCGGGCGAACCGGGCGACGCGCGCATCCGCGTCACGGCCGCAAGCCTGGTCAAGGAAGTGCGCCTCGCGCTGACGCCCGAGCTGCGCCCGATGATCGGCGTGGGCATCGTCGAGGGCGTGCTCGACTTCACCAAGCGCGGCAAGCTGCCGCTGGGCGCGATGCCCGCCGGCGCGGCCTTCGAGGCCGAACTCACGGGCCTGAAGGACGAGCACAACGGCCGCCGCGCGGGCGCGCGCTCCGCCTTCTTCTTCAAGGGCGCGATCAAGGGCGAGTACCTGCTGACCGCGGCCTTCGATTCCGACAAGCAGCGCAAGGACCGCCTGTTCCGCGACATCCGGCCCGACGAGTTCTATCCGATCTACGGCGACTCCTCGGCCAAGGGCTTCGACGCGCAGAGCACGCAGAAGCTCTACGTGCGCATCGACAGGAACCGCTCCTACCTGCTGTACGGCGACTTCACCACCGCCAGCAGCACCGAGGTGCGCAACCTGAGCCAGAGCAACCGTTCGCTCACGGGCCTCAAGCACGTCTACGAGGACGAGAACGTGCGCACCACCTCCTACGCCTCGCGCACCGCGCAGACGCAGCAGGTCGAGGAGTTCCGCGCGCTCGGCACCTCGGGGCCGTACTACCTGAACGGCGCCAACGGCGAGTTCGTCGAGAACAGCGAGCAGGTGGAGGTCGTGGTGCGCGACCGCAACCAGCCGGACATCGTGCTGCAGCGCACGGCGGTCACGCGCTTCGTCGACTACACGGTCGAGCCGCTGACGCGCCGCATCCTGTTCACGCGCGCGATTTCCTCTGTCGACGCGAACCTCAACCCGCAGTCGATCCGCGTCACCTACGAGGTCGATTCGGGCGGCCCGAAGTTCACCGTGGCCGGCGTCGATATCCAGGTCAAGGCCTCCGAGACCGTGCAGGTCGGCGTGGTCGTCAGCACCGACCAGAACCCGCGGAACAAGCGCAAGCTGCAGGCGGTCACGGGCATCGCGCGCCTGGGCGAGAACATGACGGTGGCGGGCGAAGTGGTCAAGACCGAGTCCGACGAGAAGGGCAGCGGCCATGGCGCGCGCATCGAGGCGCGCTACCAGGACGAGAAGCTCGCCGTGGTGGCACTCGCGACCAGGACCAGCACCGGCTTCGACAACCCCGGCGCCAGTTCCTCGCCGGGCCGCACCGAGGCGTCGGCACGCGCCGAGTACCGCGTCGATCCCACGCTGGCCGTGCGCGCCGAAGTGCTCTACAGCAAGGACGCCGCGCAGACCGACGAGCGCAAGGGCCTGACCCTGAGCGCGCAGAAGAAGCTCAGCGAGGACACGGTGGTCGAGGTGGGACTGCGCCATGGCCAGAGCGACGACGCGCCCGGTTCGAACTCGGGCTTCGACTACGGCCAGATCTCGACCTACAACGGCCAGATGGGCAGCAGCATCGGTGCCAACAGCGTGACCGTGCTGGGCGCGGCCGTGGCCGCCAACGGCGTCGACACCCAGACCCTGACCACCCTGCGCGCGCGGCTGTCGACGCAGCTGCCGCGGGCGCCGAACGCGCAGCTCTTCATCGAGGGCGAGCAGGACCTCCAGCACAGCGACAAGCGCGTGCTGGCCATCGGCGGCAACTATGCCGTGACCGACAAGACCCGCGTCTACGGGCGCTACGAGCTGATCTCCTCGCTCTACGGCCCCTACGGGCTCGACGGCGCGCAGAACAACAACACCGGCATCGTCGGCATCGAGAGCAACTACATGGAGGGCGGGCGCGTGTACAACGAGTACCGCCTCGCCGACGGTGCCGACGGCCGCGGCGTGCAGGCCGCCATCGGCGTGCGCAACACCGTCAAGCTCACGGAACGCGTCAGCGTGACCGGCGGCATCGAGCACACGCGCAACCTCGGCGGCTACGCCAACAGCGGCAACAACGGCACCGGGTACGCCGGGGGGCTCGGCCAGTCGACCGCCATCACCAGCGGCATCGAGTACATGACCGAGCGGCTCAAGACCAGCGGCGTGTTCGAGATGCGCCGCGGCGACGATGCCAACACGCGGCTGTTCAGCGCGGGCTTCGGCTACAAGCTCGATCCGTCGTGGAGCCTGCTGGCGCGCAGCATCATGAGCAGCAGCGAAGGGCAGGGCACCAACGCGGGCAACGAACGCCACCTGCAGCGCCACCAGATCGGCGTGGCCTACCGGCCCGTCGACGACGACAGCTGGAATGCGCTGGCGCGCTACGAGCGCCGCTCGGAGAACGTGGTGGGCGCGGGCAACGCGGCCGGCGCGCTGCAGGGCAGCAGCGTGTTCGGCGCCGACAACGGCGCCAGCCTGCCGGGCAGGACCAGCGCCGACATCGTCTCGGCCCATCTCAACTACAACCCCGAGCCCGGGCGCGTCGTGATGGCGCGCTACGCGGGCAAGGTCAGCCGCCTCAGCGACAGCCTGCTCGCGAGCAGGTACTGGGCGCACCTGCTGCAGGTGCGCTACACGCAGGACATCGACAAGGACTGGGACTGGGGCGTGCAGGCCGGCCTGCTCTACGGCAAGGGCGGCGGGCTGCAGAAGACCTTCGGCCTCGAGCTCGGCTACCAGGTCTACAAGAACCTGTGGCTGTCGGCCGGCTACAACTTCGTGGGCCTGCGCGACCGCGACCTCACGGCCAACGAATACACGAGCAAGGGCGCCTACATCCGGCTGCGCTTCAAGTTCGACGAGACCACGCTGGGCTTCCCGGCGACGGGCGGCGATGCGTCCGCACCGGCCGCGGGCTCGGCAGCCGGAGGCGCGAATGGACCGCAGTGAGCCGATGGGCACGCCAGATCAGCGAGAGATTTTCCAGGCCATGCAATCCATGAACGGCATCACGCGGGAATCGGCCTGGATCATCCAGGGCCCCGGGGTTTCTTCCGGCTGGGCAGGCCGTGGGCTGCGCCGTGTCGCCGGATATTGCCTGGGGTTCGTGCTGCTCGCGACTGTGGGCGCGGCCGAGGCGCAATCCGTCACCAATACCGCGACCGTCACGTCGCCGAACGGCTTGCTGTGCGCAACGCCGGATCCCCAGAGTCCGGCGGCCTGCACGTGGAGCGCTCAGGTCACCACGCCGCTCGGCGGCTTTCCGACCTTTGCCTTCGGCAAATCCATCGGCAGCGCGGCCGAAGCCCCTTTCCCGAGCTTCAGCTTCTCCTTCTCGGGCGTGAGCGGCGCCGTCGATGAAACGATCACGGTTCCGGTGACTCCGAGGCTCGACGGTTCGGGCTCGCAGAACTGGTCGCAAGGGAAGCTGCGAATCATCCCTGGAGCGGATATCGTGGTCACGGAAAAGACCGTTCAGCCGGGCTGGCCGGTCTATGCATCCACGCTCCCGGGTGGCGGGTGCAAGGATGCGAATGCGGGGGTCGATGGCAACACCAATCCCTTCGATACCTCCATCCGATGGAAGATCGAAGGAAACAAGTTCACGTTGGACAAGAAGTACGTTTTTCCGAATTCGGACTTCAAGTGTTCCATCCACAACTACCGGCCCTCATTCGGGTTGAACAATCGCATCGTCGGCACGCCGTTCGATGCGGGGAAATTCGACCTGAGCTTTTCCGGCGTCAATGTCCAGACTTTCAGCACCATGGGGGCTGCTTTCGTGAAGGACGTCGGTGACAAGGGGCAGACGGCCCGGTTGGGCATCGACGTCAGCACGACGATGACGTTCAAGGCGGGGGCCGGGACCGGAACCTCGCTCGACAACTACGTCCAGACCTTCTCGTGCGAGGGCTACGAGAATCTTCCGGCGAGCAACCTGGCCAATCCTTCCGTCGGTGTCTACACCATGACATCGCCGGCGGCCGACGTCAGGGACATCGATAGTCGCGAGAAGATGTGCACGGTGACCCACACCGTCCGGCCGCGCGTGCGCATCGTCAAGACCTCGGTCGGCGGCACCGGCAGCTACGACTTCAAGCTCACGGGCACCGTGATCGCGAACGACACCGACAGCGTGACCACGAGCGAGCAGAACCTGCCCGTACCGTCGAAGACCGCGCACCACCTGGGCACGCCCGGCACCGCCGTCGGCATCGCGGAAACCGCGGTGCCCGACGTCACGACCCGCTCGGTCTGCGTGAACGAGGCGGGCCGCTCCGTCACCGGCACCGGCACGGTGGCCCTCTCCGGCGCGGACATGGCCGCCGGCGCGCTGTGGACCTGCACCTTCACCAACAGCTACGCCAGCGCCATCGTGAGCGGCCGCGTGTTCCTCGACAACGGCGTGGGCGGCGGCACGGCCAACGACGGCGTGATCAATGGCGGCGAAGTGCCGCAGCGCGGCATCGGCGTGCGCCTGACCGACTGCGCGGCCACCGTGCATGCGCGCACGATCACCGACGCCGCGGGCAACTACAGCTTCGCCGTGCCCGACGGCACGCCCAAGGGCGCCGCGATGTGCGTGGAGCAGGTCAACAGCCCCGGCACGCGCGTGTCGACGGGGGCCTCGGTGGGCAGCGTGGCGCTGCCATCGGGGGCCGCCGTGGCCGTCGGCGCGGACCGCTACACCTACACGCGCACCGGCACGCCCGATCGCATCGCCTTCGCCTGGAACGGCGTCGGCCATGAGGAACTGAACTTCGGCGACGTCGACAACGGCAGCTTCGCCGCCGACGGGGCCAAGACCGGGCTGCCCGGCAACAGCGTGACCTATGGCCACACCTTCGCCGCGGGCACGGCCGGGCAGGTGCGCTTCAGCATCGCGAGCGAGACCGCCAACCCCGCCATCGGCGGCTGGAGCGCGCAGATCTTCGCCGACACGGGCTGTACCGGCAGCCTGCAACCGGGCGCGGCGCAGCTCTACCCGCCGGCGGGCGCGGGCCAGGCGGTGGCCTTCGAGGGCAAGGTGTGCGTGGTCGTGAAGCAGTTCATTCCCGCGACCGCGCCGATGGGCGCGAACAACAAGGTGGTGGTGCAGGCCGACTTCGACTACCGCGGCGCCAACCCGGCGCTCGGTGGCCGCTACACCTTGCAGGACATCACGACCCTCTCGAGCGTGGCGCTGGAACTCCGGAAGGAGGTGCGCAACGTGACGCAAGGCGTGCTGGAGTTCGGCGTGAACAACCGGGCCAAGTCGGGCGAAACGCTCGAGTACCGCATCACCTACACCAACAACAGCGATGCGCCGATCCGCAACCTGGCGGTGAACGACACCACGCCGGCCTACACCAGCTTCGTCAGCGCAACCGTGGGCGAGACGCCGCCGACCTTGACCGGATGCCTGAAGACCACGCCGGCCAATGCGGCACCGGCACCGGCGGTGGCTTGCACGGAGGCGCAGCCCGCCGGCAAGACCGGGCCGGTCGACTGGCGCTTCGACGGCTTCGTGGCGCCGGGTGGCAGCGGGTCGGTGATGTTCCAGATCAAGGTGGATTGAGGCCGTGGTGGAGGCCGGGACAAGCAATGGCTGTTTCGAAATTCAACGACGCACCCGGTTGGCTATCGTGTTTTGACTGATCGACGAGATTCGAATGACGTTTTCATTATTTGCAGGCAAGGGGTTTTCGGCGATCTCCCTCCGAAAGTGCTTCGGCCATTCCTGGAAGCGGGGGGCAGTGGCCGTTTTGGGGAGCGCTCTATTGCAGGCGGCATTTGCCCAGCAAAATACCTCCGCGATGGAAAATGCGTACGGCGGCACCTTGAGTCCGACGGTCAGCGGCGACAGAAGAACGGCGAGTCTTCCCTTGATGCTGAACTACGACAATCCGAGGGGCGGCGGTTTCGCGATCCTGGAAGGAGAGGATGCCAATACTGGAAGGATGCCGTTGACGGTGACGATGCGAACCGTATCGGGTAATTTTTCGTTCCCCCAGGGTGGTTACTTCGCTTTTGAAGGGCCGGAGTCCCTCTTTACGTCTCAAAACAGTCCCGCTGGAACTGGCATTGGCGCGGCCAACGGATTTTTTCGGGGAGAGGCGTCTTCGGGTGCTTTTCCGGAATCCGTCGTGGCAGTACCGGAAGTAGCCGTGATTGAAATTTCTTTCAATCGGCCTGTCGACGATCCAATCATTCACTTGAGGGGATTGATCAGTGGGACCAATTACCCCCTCGATACTCCTCCTGATTTTCGATGGCATTCCTTGCAGATCCACTCTCTGGAGCTGCTTTCTCCAGGAAGTCTTCAAAGACTTTCAGGAAATTGGAATTTCGCTGTAGAAGGGAATTTCATCAAAAACAACACCGATGCCACCGTGGGAGGGAGAGGGGCCTACGCGCATTGCAGCCAGGATGATGCGTGCGGATCGGTCAGGGTTCTTGGCAAGAATATCTCGACGATACGCTTTAGATTTGGCGCCAAGAGCTATGCGCCAATACCTGGGACGGATCGGTGGTACGGGCGTCTTCGAGTGTTTTTCTCCTTTTCCTTGAATACCCCCCCGATCGTGGGTCCGGTCAAGACCTCCAGAGGCGGGGTCGGGAAATTCGATTTCAACTACTCCAATTTCACGCAGACAAGCGGCAGCATCGAGACGAAAACAAAAGACACGGCCACGCACGCGCGCGTGTTGAGACCCGTCTTGCCAACGCCCGGCGAATTGAAAATCAGCGAAAACGCCCAGGCGCCCTGGGTGTTGTCGTCGATCAAATGTTCGCTTTTCCCCACCCAACTCGCGAACCTCCTGGGCACCTTGTTCAGTCCCCAGTACGACATGACAACGGGCACGGTCACGATTCCGCGGGCCAGTGAGCTGCGCAACAGCGAAATCATCTGTGCCTACGTCAATTCGAAATTGCCCACGGTGGCGATTCAGAAGAAGACCCTGGGCGCCCCCGGAGGCGGCGGGCCTTTCAATTTCACGGCCGACAACCTCGACGCCCAGCCCGCCCCGATCACGACCTCGGCCGCCAACACGGTGACGCCCGCGGCACCGCCGGCCGTCTTCGTCACGAAGCTGGGCGATCCCGTGACGCTGACCGAAGACCCGGCGCCGGGCTATGTGCTGACGGGCGTGACCTGCACGGACACCGATACCGCCAACAGCAGCAATCCCGCGAACCGGCCGATCAATTTCGCGCGGGGGCAACCGATCGTCATTCCGGCCCCGTCGGCGAGTCCGCCCGCGACCGAGGTGTCGTTGCGTCCCGGCGCGAAATTCCTCTGCGTCTTCACCAACACGGCCGGCGCCGAACTCAGCATCGTCAAGAGCCTGGAGGAGACGTCGGTCAAGCCGGGCCAGACGGTGGAATACACGATCACCGTGAAGAGCCTGGGGATCACCCCCGTCACGGGGGCCCTGGTCAAGGACAAGCCCGGCGCCGGCCTGACCTGCGCCGGCACCGGCCGCGTGACCATCACGGGCGATGGCGTGCCGCCCGGCACGTTCACGGTCGCGCAACTCACGGGCGCCGGCATCCCGCTGGGCACGCTCGCCAAGGACCAGAGCGCGGTCCTCAAGTTCAGCTGCACGGTCAACCCATGACATGAGCGCGTGCCGCTCGAGCGCCGAAGGGCCGGGCGCTCGAGCGGCGCCGAGCCGGCGCGGACTTCAGCCGATGACTTCCGGCCACTCCGTGTGGAAGAACTGCCCCTCGGGCTTGTCCACGCGCTCGTAGGTGTGGGCGCCGAAGAAGTCGCGCTGCGCCTGCAGCAGGTTGGCGCTGAGGCGCTCGGTGCGGTAGCTGTCGTAGTAGGCCAGCGAGGCGCTGAAGGCCGGCACCGGGATGCCGTTGCTCACGGCCAGCGCCACCACCTCGCGCCAGTTCTGCTGGGTGCGGTTCAGCAGGTCCTTGAAGAAGGGATCGAGCATCAGGTTGGCCAGCGCCGGATCGGTGCGGAAGGCGTCGGTGATGCGGTTGAGGAAGCGCGCGCGGATGATGCAGCCGCCGCGCCAGATCGCCGCGATGCGGCCGAGGTCGAGGCCCCAGCCCTTCTTGTCGCCCATGGTCTTGATGAGGTCGAAGCCCTGGGTGTAGCTGATGACCTTGGAGGCATAGAGCGCGTCGTGCACCTTGGCCACCAGCGCCTTCTTCTCGAGCGAGAGTTCGACCTTCGGGCCCTGCAGCAGCTTGCTCGCGCCCACGCGCGCCTTCTTCTGCGACGACAGCACGCGCGCCTCGACGGCGGCGTTGATGGTGCTGATGACCACCGCGTTCTCGGCCGCGTTGATCAGCGTCCACTGGCCCGTGCCCTTCTGGCCGGCCTTGTCGAGGATCACGTCGACGATCGGCTTGCCGGTTTCCGGGTCCTTCTGCTCGAGCGCCTTGGCGGTGATCTGGATCAGGTAGCTCTGCAGCTCGCCGTCGTTCCATTCGTTGAAGATCGCGGCCATCTCGTCGGTCGTGAAGCCGGCGGCCTTGAACAGGCTGTAGGCCTCGCAGATCAGCTGCATGTCGCCGTACTCGATGCCGTTGTGCACCATCTTCACGTAGTGGCCGGCGCCGCCCGGGCCGATGTGGATCACGCAGGGCTCGCCGTCGACCTTGGCCGCGATGCTCTCGAAGATCGGCTTCATCACCTCCCAGGTCGAGGCCGGGCCGCCCGGCATGATCGACGGGCCCTTGCGCGCGCCTTCCTCGCCGCCCGAGACGCCCGCGCCGATGAAGCGCAGGCCCTTGCTCGAGAGGTAGGCGTCGCGGCGCTCGGTGTCGGTGTAGAGGCTGTTGCCGCCGTCGATGACGATGTCGTCCTTGTCGAGCAGCGGGATGAGCTGCTCGATCACCTGGTCGACCGGCGCGCCGGCCTTGACCATGATCTGGATCTTGCGCGGCTTGGCGAGGCTCTGCACGAATTCCTCGAGCGTCTTCGCACCCACCAGCTTCTTGCCGGGGTTGGCGGCGATGAAGGCCTCGGTGGTGGCTTCGGTGCGGTTGTAGACGCTGACCTGGAAGCCGCGGCTTTCCACGTTCAGCACGAGGTTCTGGCCCATCACGGCCAGGCCGATCAGTCCGAAGTCGCTTTTGTTGGTGGTCATGGCCTGGGTGTTTCCTTCCTTGTGCGCACGCCGGCGGCGGCCGGTGCGCGGGGTTGATGCAGCAGGCCATTGTGCCGACCGCCCGCCGGCCGCGCCGTCAGCCGCCGCCTATAACCGGACCGCCTTCCCGGGCGAGCCCGCTTGGCAAGCCCGGCCGGCTTCGGTATGTTGCAGCCGACCCATCCACGGGGAGAACCCTCCATGCCCACCCAGCCCCACGCCGAAGCCCACCGTCCGCCGGCCGCGATCGAGCGCTGGTCCACCGACGTGGTGCCGCCCGCGCAGCGCCTGGACTACTGGGTCGGCGCGGTCTGCGAGGGCTTCCTCGAGATGGAGGTGACCAGCCCGCAGGCGCGGCATTTCGACGCCACGCTCGAATCGGCGCCGCTGGGTACGCCGGAGCTCGGCATCGGCGTCAACCGCGTGCGCGGCAGCGCGCAGGACGTCTACCGCACGCGCCGCGCCATCGAGCGCAGCCGCAGCAACTTCTACTACCTGCTGTGCAAGACCGACACCGCCTGGAGCGTCGAGCAGGAAGGGCGCAGCGCGCGCATGCTGCCGGGCGACGCGGTGCTGGTCGATTCGCGGCGCAGCTATGCCTTCCACTTCGTGCAGTCGGCCGACACCGTCTCGCTCGAGCTGCCCACGGCCTGGGTCGAATCCTGGCTGCCCGACGCGCCGGGCCAACTGGCCTGCCGCATCGACGGCAGCGCGGGCTGGGGCAGCGTGCTGAGCCGCTTCGTGCAGCAGCTCACGCCCGAGGCCGCGGCCGCGCCGCCGCTGCCGCCGCGCCTGCTGGCCGACCAGCTCGGCGGGCTGCTCGCGCTGGCCACCGGGCCGGGCGTGGCCGCGGCGGTGGAACCGGGTGCGCGCGCC
>Ga0209902_100833_pt1 | contig 22995 bp, 25 predicted proteins | sample FECB27metaG_FD_188304 | JGI IMG/M metagenome (GOLD analysis project Ga0209902, IMG submission 188304) | Cyanobacterial communities from the Joint Genome Institute, California, USA - FECB-27 (SPAdes) (version 2) | ecosystem: Environmental > Aquatic > Thermal springs > Hot (42-90C) > Microbial mats...
TAGCCAAGCTAGGCGGCGTTACATCGCCGATGTCATGACGGCGGTGACCTTGGTGGCGTCGTCATCGGCCACGGTGATCGACACCTTCATGCCTGCCGCCAGATCGGCGGGAAGTGCCACGTCAGCCGGGACGGTGTAGGTCTTGCCATCCTCGAGCGTGATCACGCGGGTGTCCTTGTTGAACTCCTTGACCACGCCGTCGGCCGAAGCTGCCCAAGCTGCGCCGGCCATCAGGGCTGCGGCACCCAAGGCCAAAATGAGCTTTCTCATTTTCTTCTCCTCGTTTCTGGTCCCTTCCGGCACCAACGCCACGGCGGCGAGATGGTTGCATCAAGAATGCCGGTAGAGGAGGAGCGAACGCAGTGCTTTCTGGCGCTCGCGAGAACGTGTGAGAGGCCGTCGCATGAACAATGGCTTAACCTTAATGCCGCCTTAACCTTCGCCCCGATAGTCTGACAAACGAATCTGCCCGCCATGCGTCCGCATGCGGGCCACGGCATCAATGGACGGGGACGAGGCATGCGTTCTGGGGTTTCCTCACCGCTCGCGCTGACCGAGACGGGGCACGGCATTCAGGCATTCGCGCGACGGCAGGCAGGCCGCGCAGCGGGTCTGGGCCTGTTTGCCTTCGTTGCCTTCGGGCTCGCGGCGCTCGGCACGTGGAACGTTGCCGACCCGAGCTTCAGCCATGCCACCGACAATCCCGTCACCAACGCCATGGGCTATCCGGGCGCGGTGTTCGCCGATCTTGCGATGCAGTTCTTCGGCCTTGCCTCGGTCGCTGCGCTGATGCCGGCAGTGATCTGGGGCGTGCTGTTCGTCACCGCGCGCGGCGTCGACCGCATGCCCAAGCGCGGTCTCGTCTGGTTCGGATCAGCGCTTCTTGGCGCGGCAATCGCCGGCTGCGTTGGCGCGCCGCCGACCTGGCCGCTGCCAACGGGCCTCGGCGGCGTGTTCGGCGACATGGTGCTCAAGGTGCCGGGGCTGTTCATCGGCGGTTATCCGACCGGGCTGATAGCCACCGTCATCGGCGTTTTGCTGATTGCGCCGGCGATCTGGCTGTTTGCCTTCGGTGCCGGCCTGCTCAACCGCGAGAACGGCTTTGCGGTGGTCAATCCCAAACCCAAGCCCGACATGCGCGAGCAGGACTTCGCCAGCTTCGACGACGAGGACGAGGACGAAAACGAGGGCGTGCTGGCGCTTGGCGCCATCACCCATTGGTGGCTGTCGGCCAAGGCGTATATGCGCCGCCGCGCCGCCAAGCGCCGCGAGCTGGAAGGCTACGACATGCCGCCGGTCAAGCGCGAGAGCGCCTGGCGGCAGGCGGCCGAGCGCGTCGAATCGGCCGAGCGCGCCGAACAGCGCGTTACGACGGGCGGCCGCGCCCGCGTCGAACCCGAATTCTTTGCCCAGATGGTGTCTGAGCGCGCCGTTTCGATCGACCCTGACGACCAGGATGTCTTCGGCGACGACGACATGGACATGCCGGCGGAGCCGCGCCGCGGCGGCAATGCCCAGGTGCAGAATTTCCGCTCGCCGGAAGCCGGATCGCCCGCTGCGCGTGTTGCCGCACCTGCACCCCGGCCGGCACCCGGAGCCCGCGTCCAGCGCGAGGCACAGACCACGCTGATCGGCACCGAGACATTCGAGATGCCGGCGCTGCATTTCCTGGCCGAGCCCAAGAACGTCGTGCGCGACGCGTCGCTGTCCAAGGACGCACTGGAACAGAATGCGCGCCTGCTTGAAGGCGTGCTCGAGGATTTCGGCGTCAAGGGCGAGATCATCCACGTCCGCCCGGGCCCTGTCGTCACGCTTTACGAACTCGAGCCGGCGCCGGGCATCAAGTCGAGCCGCGTCATCGGCCTCGCCGACGACATCGCCCGCTCGATGAGCGCGATCGCCGCCCGCGTCGCCGTCGTGCCGGGGCGCAACGCCATCGGCATCGAACTGCCGAACGCCAAGCGCGAAACCGTCTATCTCCGCGAGATTCTAGCCAGCCGCGACTTCGAAACGACCAAGTCGAAGCTGGCGCTGGCGCTCGGCAAGACCATCAATGGCGAGGCGGTCATCGTCGATATCGCCAAGATGCCGCACGTGCTGGTCGCCGGTACCACCGGCTCGGGCAAGTCGGTGGCGATCAACACCATGATCCTGTCACTGCTCTACCGCATGACGCCGCAGGAATGCCGCCTGATCATGATCGATCCGAAGATGCTGGAACTGTCGGTCTATGACGGCATCCCGCACCTTCTGACGCCTGTCGTCACCGATCCGAAGAAGGCCGTTGTGGCGCTGAAGTGGACGGTGCGGGAGATGGAAGACCGCTACCGCAAGATGTCCAAGGTCGGCGTGCGCAACATCGACGGCTTCAATGCGCGTGTCAGCCAGGCCGAGAAGAAGGGCGAGCAGATCTCGCGCACGGTGCAGACCGGGTTCGACCGCCAGACCGGCGAGGCGATCTACGAGACCGAGAATCTCGATCTGGCGCCGCTGCCCTACATCGTCGTCATCATCGACGAAATGGCCGACCTGATGATGGTCGCCGGCAAGGACATCGAAGGTGCTGTCCAGCGCCTTGCGCAGATGGCCCGTGCCGCTGGTATCCATGTCATCATGGCGACCCAGCGTCCGTCGGTCGACGTCATCACCGGCACCATCAAGGCCAACTTCCCGACCCGCATCTCGTTCCAGGTGACATCGAAGATCGACAGCCGCACCATCCTTGGCGAACAGGGCGCCGAACAGCTGCTCGGCATGGGCGACATGCTCTACATGGCCGGCGGCGGCCGCATCCAGCGCGTCCACGGCCCGTTCGTCGCCGACGACGAGGTCGAGAAGGTCGTTGCCCATCTCAAGCTGCAGGGCGTGCCGGAGTATCTCGACGCCATCACTGAAGACGACGGCGAGGACGAGGACGAGCCATCGGGCAAGGGTGGCGGCAATGGCGGCGGCGGTAACTTCGAGGATTCGGACGACCCCTACGACCAAGCTGTGTCGGTGGTGCTGCGCGACGGCAAGGCGTCGACCAGCTACATCCAGCGCCGCCTCGGCATCGGCTACAACCGTGCCGCCTCGATCATCGAGCGGATGGAGCAGGAGGGTATCGTCGGCCCGGCAAATCATGCCGGCAAGCGCGAGATTCTGGTGCCGACGGAAGACGACAAGATGTAGGATCGGGGAACTGGCGATCACGTTTTCGCGTTCAGTGCGCGAGGGCGTGAACCATGTCAAACTTCAGCCCTACTAAGTGCCGATACAACCGTCGAACTTGAATGAGAGAGTAACCGGCATGAACGATATCCGCACCCCGACCCGCCGACGCCTGCTCGGCTTCGCGGCCGCGATCGCGCTGACCGCGACACCGTTGGTCGCCTTCAACGGCCCGGCCCAGGCACAAGGCTCTGATGCCGCCCAGCGCATCGCCGATCATTTCTCGAGCGTGCGCTCGATGTCGGGTGAGTTCGTGCAGTTTGGTCCGCGCGGCGAGCAGACCGGCGGCAAGTTCTTCCTGCAGCGCCCGGGCAAGATCCGCTTCAACTACGAGGCGCCGTCGAACTTCAAGGTCATTTCCGACGGCCAGTCGGTCGTCATCCTGAACTCGAAGATGCGCACCTCCGACCTCTATCCGCTGTCGAAGACGCCGCTGAAGCTGTTGCTCGACGAGCGCATCGACCTCAGCGGCAACAAGGTCAAGAGCGTCACCGAAGAGGACGACCTGACCACCATCAAGCTGTCGGACAAGCAGGTCTTTGGCAACTCGACCATCACCATGATGTTCGACCCTAAGACCTACGAACTGCGCCAGTGGACCATCACCGACGCCCAGGGCAAGGACACCACCGTGATGGTGTTCAATGTCAAGCAGGGCGGTTCCTTCCCGGGCGACACGTTCAAGATCGACTACAAGCTCAACCGCGAGCTCAACGCCCAGAAGAAGAGCGACTAAGAGGCTGCCCGCCAACTCTACCCTGCCGGTCGTCTGACGCGGCAGGGGTATGTGCGCGGCCTCATTTGCTGAATTGCCCGGCTTAGTTGTGGACATCGCCGGCGCGGGCGCCGCTTCGGGCATCGTGCCTTGTCATCGCAGGTCGGGGCTGTCAGGTTCCGCCGCAACCTGTTGCCGGAACCTGCCATGCCCTTTTCCATCGCCACCTGGAACATCAACTCCGTGCGCCTGCGCATGCCGCTGGTCGAACGGCTGCTGAACGAGTACGCGCCCGACGTGCTGTGCCTGCAGGAGACCAAGTGCCCCGACGACCAGTTTCCGTCGGCGGCGTTCCGCAAGGCGGGTTATGAGCACATCGCCTTCCACGGCCAGAAGGGCTACCACGGCGTCGCCACTGTGGCGCGGCGTCCGCTGGAGATCGTGGAGAAGCGCCGCTTCTGCGAGATCGACGACAGCCGGCACCTGTCGGTTCGTTTCGATGTCGGCGGCAAGAAGGTGACGCTCCACAATTTCTACGTTCCCGCCGGCGGCGACGAACCGGATGTCGAGATCAACCCGAAGTTCCGCCACAAGCTCGGATTCGTTTCGGAAATGAACGCGATCCGCGCCGACCATGACGAGGGTTCGGCCTCGGTGCTGGTCGGCGACCTCAACATCGCGCCGCTGGAGCACGACGTCTGGTCGCACAAGCAGCTGCTCAACGTCGTCAGCCACACGCCCGTCGAGACCGAGAGCTTCGAGGCAATGCGCAAGGCCGGCGAGTGGGTCGACCTGATGCGGCTCAACGTGCCCGACGACCAGAAGATCTACACCTGGTGGAGCTACCGGGCGAAGGACTGGGAGACCTCCAACCGCGGCCGCCGGCTCGACCATGTCTGGTCCTCGGCCAACCTCGCGCCTGTTCTCACCGGCATCGAGATCCTGAGTGCCGCGCGCGGCTGGGAGCGGCCGTCGGATCACGTGCCGGTCATTGCGCGCTTCGACCTGGACTAGGGATTCAGGTGAGGCCGGCCTGCAAATGGCGGCTTTCTGCGCTTCCGGTGCTCACGGACCTGAAGTCCGCTCCGCTCCGGTTCTCGAAATCCGTCATTTTCGGCTCGGCCTGACCTGAATCCGGTCGCGCTCGGCTGGCTGAATTGAATCGACGGCCGGCTCGCTACTTCCCGAATCTCGGCGCCATGCTTTCGATGCGGGCGAGCATGTCCTGGAGGTCTTCGAGGATGTGCTGGTGCAGTCGCTCCGCGGCCTCGGGGTATTCCTCGAGGATGCGGTGGAACATTTTGCGGTTGAGCCGGATGATTTCCGAATCAATGGCGGCGGCGGCACTGGTGAGGCGCCTGGTGTCGGCGATGAGGGCGAGCTCGCCCAGCATCGAGCCGGGGCCGGCGGTGCCGACTTCGGCGCGCACGCCGTCGACCTCGCGGTAAAGCGCTATACGTCCCGATATCACGACATAGGCCGAATCGGCCTCGTCATCCTCGCGGTAGAGCTTGCGATCGGCAGGGAGGTTCACATTCTCCGCACCGAAAGCCAGCAAACGCAGCTGTTCTTGTGTGAAGCCCTCAAACAGCCTCACGCCGGACAGGATGCGGATGTCGTCATCCAGCGCCATTATGTCCCCGACTTCTCAGACTGGCTCCCTTCCCTGTTGTTAGCCCGGTTCCCCGTTCCAAACTAACAACATATTCTGCTTATCCCCCCGAAAACCAAAGCCGATTTTCGGGCCGATTCAGCAAACCAGTCAGGGGACCAGCTTGTATCCGCCGCTTTCTGTCACAAGAATTTCAGCATTGGAAGGATCGCGCTCGATCTTCTGGCGCAGCCGGTAGACATGGGTTTCCAGTGTGTGGGTCGTGACGCCTGAATTGTAACCCCAGACTTCCTCGAGAAGGACGTCGCGGGTGACCACCTTCTGGTCGGCGCGGTAGAGATATTTGATGATTGAGGCTTCCTTTTCGGTCAGCCTGACCTTGCCGCCACGGGCATCGATGAGAAGCTTCTGGCTCGGCTTGAAGGTATAGGGCCCGACCGAGAAGGTGGCGTCCTCGCTCTGCTCGTGCTGGCGCAGCTGGGCGCGGATGCGGGCGAGCAGGACGGCGAAGCGGAACGGCTTGGTGACATAGTCGTTGGCGCCGGCTTCGAGGCCGAGGATGGTGTCGGAATCGGTGTCGTGGCCGGTCAGCATGATGATCGGCGCCTTGTAGCCGCCCTTGCGCAGGATCTTGACCGCCTCGCGCCCATCCATGTCGGGCAGGCCGACATCCATGATCAGCAGGTCGATGAGACCGGCACGCGCCGCGTTGACGCCCTTGGCGGCCGTCGCTTCCTCAAGGACTTCGAACTCCTCGTAGAGCGCCAGCTGTTCGACCAGCGTGCTGCGCAGATCGTCGTCATCGTCGACGATGAGGATGGTGCGTGAGGTCATGGATCAATCCGTTGTTTCAAAATCAGTATTCAGTTGACCGCGGCAATCGAATGCGGAAGCTGATCGCCACAACTTTCAGCGGTAGTGATTTGTTCCGCAAGGCGATCATACAAGAAAAATCAAAGGCGTAATTGGGGCGGGTGCATTTTTGCGCAATGGCATTTCGACAATCGTCGTGCGGGCCAAGCCCGGCGACCCGACCAAGGGGCTGATGCAGGTCGGCGGGCTGGTGTTTCCCTGCGCGCTGGGGCGCGGCGGCATCACCGCAAACAAGCGCGAGGGCGACGGTGGCACGCCGCTGGCTTCCATGCGGCTATTGTCGGGCTATTTTCGCCGCGACCAGTTCGTGGCGGGACAAAGCCGCCTGCCGATGAACCCGATCGGCGCCGATCTCGGCTGGTGCGAGGTGCCAGACGACCGCAACTACAACAGGCCGGTGAAGATACCTTACGGCGCGAGCCACGAGCGCATGAAGCGCGACGACAACCTCTACGACGCATGCCTAGTGCTCGACTGGAACATCAGGCCGAGGCGGCGCGGGCGTGGCAGCGCGATCTTCTTCCATCTGGCGCGGCCGGGCTTCACGCCGACGCAAGGCTGCGTCGCGGTGACGGCGCAGGTGATGGCGCGGCTTCTGCCGCAGCTGTCGCGTCGAACGGTGCTGAAGGTGGTGCGCTAGGGGCTGGAAAGAAAGCGGCCCGAAGATCGGGAGACATGATCCTCGGGCCGAGCGTGCTCCCAGAGTGAGTTTGGGAGATGGGAATCAGCGGCGATTCTGGCGGCGGGGCTGCTGCCAGCCGATGTCGAGCAGGCCGAGACGGCCGAGGTCTGCGTCGACGGCCTTGGCGATATCCTTGCTGGCGATGCCGGTGTCGCGGCGATAATGCTCGGTCAGGCAGCCGAAATCCTCGGCCGGCAGTTTGAGCGCTGCGCTCATCTGGCGAAACCAGTCGAAAACCGGCTGCAGCCTGGCCGGCTGAACAAAAGTGGCTTTCAGGACATCGGTAGACATGGTCATTTCCGTTTCGTCCGGACATCAAATCCGGTTTGACATTGGTTGAACTGGGCTCATGATGCAGTGCTGAAAGGCAAAAGAGAAACGAGTAGTTCTTTCTCGACCATCAAACCAAATTTGAAGATCCGGCGATGCGCTTCGTACCTGGGACACGTGCTTTGCGAACGCTGGCGGCTGCCGGCAAGCATCTGAATTTCACCCGGGCGGCCGACGAGCTCGGCCTGACGCCGGCCGCGGTGAGCCACCAGATCAAGGAAATCGAGGACCAGCTCGGCGTCGTGCTGTTCACCCGCACCAGCCGCACCATCCGGTTGACCGAGGCGGGATCGGCGCTGGTGGATGCCTCGGTCGACGCGCTCGACCTGCTCAACCGCGCGGTGTCGCGGGCCCGCAAGATGACGCGCGGCACGGCCTTGCTGAAGGTGACGCTCGACGCGCAGTTCGCCTCAAAATGGCTGATGCGGCGTATCGACAGCTTTCGCAAGCTGCATCCTGATATCGAGCTGCGCTTTGACATCAGCTACGAGGTGCGCGATTTCGACCTCGACGACGTCGATGTCGCCATCCGCTTCGGCATGGGCAAGTATCCCGGGCTGGTCGCCGACAGGCTGTTCGACAACATGATCATCCCGGTGTGCAGCCCGGCGCTGCTGGCGTCGGGGCCGCCGCTCAGGGTGCCGCGCGATCTGTTCCGCCATACGCTGGTGCATATCGAGTGGTCGCAGCAGGGCGTGACCTGGCCGAACTGGCGCATGTGGATGGCGGCCGCCGGGGTCGACGACTTCGACGACAGCCGCTCGGTGGTGTTCACGACCTCGTCAGATGCGGTGCAGGCCGCGATCGACGGCAGCGCGGTGGCGCTGGCCGATTTCGCCATGGTGGCGAACGACCTGTCGGAAGGGCGGCTGGTCCGGCCGTTCGACCTCGGCATCCGGGTGTCGCGCGAGTTCGCCTATTTCCTGGTCTATCCCAAGAACGCTGCCGACGACCCACGCATCGTGGCGTTCAGGGCGTGGATCCTCGACGAAGCCGAGAAAACGCAGACCTGATCAGGCGAAGCGCCAGACGGTGGTGCGCTTGACCTCGGCGTCCTCAAGCGCGCGGGTGACCGGCACCTCGTAGGTGGCGAGCTTTTCCAGCCGATCCTTGGGCAGGTAGGAGCGGCCGGGATCGCCGACGAGCACGTCGGCGCCGCGCGCCCGAAGCGCTTCGAACCACGGCACGAGCCGGTCGGCGAAAGGCTTTTCGTAGAAGACATCGCCGGCGAGCACGACATTCCAGCCGTCGTCGCGCCCGACCTGGTCTGCGCCGATGAAGCCGACCTCGACCGCATTGGCCTCGGCATTGAGGCGGATCGCGGCTTCGCAGAACGGGTCGATGTCGGCGCCGGTGAGGCGCGCTGCCCCCGCTTTCATCGCGGCGATGGCGACGAGACCGGAGCCGGAGGCGAAGTCGAGCACGCGCTTGCCGGAAACGGTCTCGGGATGATCGAGAACGTAACGCGCCAGACCCTGGCCGCCGGCCCAGGCGAAGGCCCAGAAGGGCGGCGGCAGGCCGATTTCGGACAGCTCTTCCTCGGTGCGGTGCCAGAGGTCATGCGCCTCGTCGGCGAGATAAAGTGCGACCTCGGGCACATGCGGTGGCCGCATCAGCGCCGTGTTGGCGCGGATGAAGCTTGCCGCACCCTCTGGCGTCAGTCGTGTCGAGGAAGCCGTGGTCACGGCGCCTTGTCGAGCCCGGCCATGCGGCAGACTTCCTGCCATTCGTCTGGGGTCACCGGCTGGACCGACAGGCGCATCGAGGTGACGAGCGCCATCTTTTCGAGCTTCGGATTGGCCTTGACGTCAGCAAGGGTGACGGGCTTGGGAACCGGGCTGTGGTAGCGGATGTCGACGCATTCCCAGCGCGGGTCTTCGGTCGTGGTGTCGTGATGGGCGAGCGCGCAGACTTCGGCGATGCCGACGACTTCTAGCCCTTCATTGGAGTGGTAGAAAAAGCCGAGATCGCCGATCTGCATGGCGCGCATGTTGTTGCGGGCGAGGTAGTTGCGCACGCCGTCCCACTGCGTGCCGTCCTTGCCCTTGGCCTTCAGCATCTCGAAGGAGAATTTGAACGGCTCGGATTTGAACAGCCAGTATTTCTTCTCGCTCATGTCGTCCCCTCTTGGCTGGCGGTCAGGCGCTGGCCGGATTGTTGAACACCCAGTTCCACGGCCGGATCTGGACGCTCTCGAACAGGCCGGCCTTGGCGTAGGGGTCAGTGCCGGCAACAGCCTGGGCAGCCTCAGCGTCAGCGGCTTCGATGACGACGAGCGATCCATCCGGCTTGCCGTCGGCGTCGAGGAAGGGGCCGGCGAATTTCAGCGCGCCCTTGGCATTGAGGTCGTTGAGGAAGGCGACATGGTCGGGCCGCGCGTCGAGGCGGACCTGGAGATGGTTCGGCTTGTCCTTGCAGATCAGTGCGAAAAGCATGTTGTCCCTCTCGATATGGAAGTTCAGTCGGCTTCGGCGCGCAGCGGCCGGGTCATCAGCCCGGCGACGGCCTCGTTGATGGTGATGGCATTGTCGAGCAGGGCGGCGACGGCCTCGATGATCGGCGCGTCGAGGCCTCGCTCGCGGGCGATGCGGGCGGCTATATGGGCGGTGGCGACACCTTCGGCGAGTGGGCGGCCAGCGAGCTCCTCGCCTTTGCCGAGCGCCACGCCATAGGCAAAGTTGCGCGACTGCACCGACGAGCAGGTGAGCATCAGGTCGCCGAGGCCGGACAGGCCCATCAGCGTTTCGGGGCGGGCGCCGAAGGCAGCTCCGATGCGGCGCAGTTCGACGAAGCCACGGGTGACGAGCGCTGCCTGTGCCGAGGCGCCGAGGCCGGCACCTGTTACCGCACCGGCGGCGATGGCGAAGACGTTCTTCAGTGAGCCGCCGATTTCGACGCCGATCAGGTCGTCGCTGGAATAGCAGCGCAGGTTGGCGGCGGAGAAGCGCATCGCCAGCGCTGAGGCAAGCGCCTCGTCCTCGGCGGCAACGACGACGGCGGTGGGCAGACCGCGCGAGACGTCGGTGGCGAAGCTTGGGCCGGAGAGTGCCGCCACGGGATTGTCGGGCAGGATCGCGCTGGAGATGTCGGATAGCAGCCGACCGGTGTCGCGCTCGATGCCCTTGGCGCAGAGTACGAGCGGAACGTCGTCGGCGATATGCGGTTTGATCTCGGTCAGCACGCTGCGCAGGGCCTGTGCAGGGGTGACGACCAGCACGCAATCGGTGCCGGCAAGCGCCTGGGCAAGGTCGGTGGTGGCGGCGATGCCGGTTTCGAAGGTGATGCCGGGGAGGTAGCGCGGATTGGTGCCCTTGGCGATCGCCGCGACGCTTTCTGTGTCGCGGGCCCAGAGCGTGACAGCATGGCCGGCGCGCAGCATGGCCAGCGCCAGTGCCGTGCCCCAGGCGCCACCGCCGAGAACCGTGACCTTGTATGCGCTCATGCCTTGGCTCCCCGCCTGCCGGAACCGACCACAGGTGCCGACACGCTGTCCAGCGGCCAGCGCGAGCGCGGCACAAAATCGAATGCATCCGGCTCGACGAGATCGGCGCGCAGCCGCTCGATGCCGGCCCAGGCGATCATGGCCGCATTGTCGGTGCACAGCGCCATCGGCGGCGCGATGAAGGCAAAGCCGGTCTTGGCGCAGAGCTTTTCCAGCATGGTGCGGATCTGCCTGTTGGCGGCGACGCCGCCTGCGACGACAAGTGCGGGGGCTGCTGTATCAGGGAACTCGGCGCGGAAGCGGGCCAGCGCGCGCTTGACTCGGTCGTTGAGCGTGTCGGTGACGGCGGCCTGGAAAGAGGCGCAGATGTCGGCGACATCCTGGTCGCTGAGCGGCGCCACCGAGGTAGCTGCCTGGCGCACCGAGGTCTTGAGGCCGGAGAAGGAGAAATCGGGCTGGGCCGAGCCCTTCATCGGGCGCGGGAAGACGAAGCGGGTGGCGTCGCCCGACTGGGCCGCCTTTTCGACATTGGGACCACCCGGATAGGGCAGGGCCAGCATCTTGGCGGTCTTGTCGAAGGCTTCACCGAGCGCGTCGTCGATGGTGGTGGCCCAGCGCTGGTAGTCGCCGACACCCCTGACCAGGACGATCTGGGTGTGGCCGCCTGAAACAAGCAACAGCAGATAGGGGAATTCGAGGCCGTCGGTGAGCCGCGCTGTCAGCGCGTGGCCTTCGAGGTGGTTGATGGCGATCAGCGGCTTGCCCACTGAAGCGGCAATCGCCTTGGCCGTCATCAGCCCGACGATCAGCCCGCCGACGAGGCCGGGACCGGCGGTGGCGGCGATGGCGTCGATGTCTTCGAGGGCAACGCCGGAATCCTCAAGTGCTGCTTCGACGATGCCGTCGAGTGCCTCGACATGGGCGCGCGCCGCGATCTCCGGCACGACGCCGCCAAAGGCAGCATGCTCCTCGATCTGGCTGAACACGGTGCTCGACAGAATGCGCGGCGGCTGCCCAGATTCGAGCGCAACGACGCTGGCCGCGGTTTCGTCGCAGCTCGTCTCGATGCCAAGAACACGGATCAATTGGTCGCTACCCTGCATGATTGCCCGGTGGTAATTTCCTAGATAGGAGGTACGGGACCGCCCCGCCAGCGCGGGGTTATCACGGACCAAGCGCTATGCAAACTAGAGCCTTGAGAATCGGAACCCGCGGCAGCCTGCTGGCGCTCGCCCAGGCGCATGAGACGCGTGCGCGGCTGATGGCGGCGCATGGCCTGCCGGAAGAGGCGTTCGAGATCGTGACGATTTCGACCAGCGGCGACCGCATCCAGGACCGCCCGCTGTCGATGGCCGGCGGCAAGGGGCTGTTCACCAAGGAACTGGAAGAGGCGATGTATGCCGGCGAGATCGATATCGCCGTGCATTCGTCCAAGGACATGCCAACGCAGCTGCCCGACGGACTCGAACTGTCGGCGTTCCTGCCGCGCGAGGACCCAAGGGATGCGTTCATCGGCCGCGCGGCGCCCCGCATCATGGAGCTGCCGCAAGGTGCTGTCGTCGGTTCGTCGTCGCTGAGGCGCCAGGCGCTGATCCGGCGCATGCGGTCCGATCTCGACGTGGTGATGTTCCGCGGCAACGTGCAGACCCGGTTGCGGAAGCTCGACGAGGGCGTGGCCCAGGGCACGATCCTTGCCAATGCCGGCCTGCGGCGCCTCGGGCTCGAAGAGGTCATTACCGACCTGATGGCGCTCGACGCCTTTCCGCCGGCCCCCGGGCAAGGTGCCATCTGCATTGAAAGCCGCATCGGTGATACCGATGTCACCAACATGCTCCAGGCGATCGACCACAAGCCCACAGGCCAGGCACTGGCCTGCGAGCGGGCGTTTCTGGCGGCCCTCGACGGCTCATGCCGGACACCGATCGCCGGTTACGCCGAGATTGACGGCGACAGGCTTTCTTTCTCTGGGCTTATCCTGACGCCGGATGGTACGCTGTGGCACGAGGCCAAGGCCGAGGGCAGGGTGGCGGATGCCGCCGAGATCGGCCGCAATGCCGGCGACGAGGTGCGGGCACGAGCCGGCACGACATTCTTCGAGGGATGGAGCTAGATGGCACAGCGGGTGCTGGTGACGAGGCCGGAACCCGGCGCCACCCGCACCGCGCGGCGCCTTGAAGCGCTCGGCTTCGAACCGGTGCTTTTGTCACTTTCCGAAACGCGGCCACTGCCGGTGGCGCGTGAAAGCGTTCCGTCCGGCGCGACGGCAATTGCGGTGACAAGCGCCAACGCGCTGCGCCATGCGCCGAGCGGGCTGGTCGAGCGCCTGCGAGGCCTGCCCTGTCACGCCGTTGGCGCAAAGACGGCGGAAAGCGCGCGCAAAGCCGGCTTCTACTCCGTCAATGAAGGTCCTGGCGACGCTGCCGGGCTTGCCGACATGATATCCATCGAACTCGGCAAGGCGACGGTTGCCTATCTGTGCGGACGGGTGCGGATGCCGGAATTCGAACGTCGCCTTGGCGTCAACGGTGTGCGGGTGGTGCCGATCGAAACCTATGACACTGTCGCGCTCAATCCGGCGCCGTCCTTCGTGCGCCAGCAGCTTGGCGGGCAACCAATCGACGCCGTGCTCGTTTACTCGGCGCGTGCCGCCGCCGCCTTCGGTTCGCTGATGGAAATGCAGGCAGAGGCGGATTTCCTGATGCGCAACGCGCGTTGCCTTTGCCTGTCCGGTCGCATCGCTTCGGCGCTGGTCGGCGGTCTCAGGGTCGAGGTCGCGCGCGATCCGAATGAGGACGCGCTGCTGGCGCTTCTCGGCGATCCCGACTGACGGAAAGGCTACTTGCCATCAACCGGCCTTTTTTCGCGGGACGGTGGATGTTACTGGTTTTTGATCTTCGAACCCGCATCTGCCGCGGGATTTATGCCAACGAAATCGCGGAGCCCCCAGCATGGTCAAGACGCCGAAGACGCGCCATTCGAAGACGCATCGCGATCCGGTGACGATCGAACTGGAGCCGGGCGCGGTGTCGCGCGTCGAAGAATCAGGCAAGCCTGAAGCGGAGGCCGAGGCGGTTTCGGCGACAGCCGGCGACGAGGCCCTGGCCTCGGCAGAGACGCTGTCGGCGGAGACGCTGTCTGCTGAGAAGGGGGCGAAGGCCGACAGCGGTTACGCCTCCTATGACTACAGCTTCGACAACGGCAAGCCGGCCGAAACGGCCAAGGCTGAGGCATCGTCGAGTGCATCTTCGTCGAGCTCGGCTGGGTCGCGCGCGACAAGTGCGGCGCCTGCGGCCTCATCTGGGCGTCAGTCTGCCTCCGGGCTGCTGCCGGGCCTGGCGGGCGGTGTGATTGCGCTGCTGGTGGCCGGTGGGCTGCAATATGCTGGCGTGCTGGGTGCGCCGGGCGCCGGAACTGGCGACAACGAACAGATGCAGACCGAAATTGCCTCGCTGAAGTCTCAACTGGCCGACCTCGGTGCAGCGGCCAATGGCGGGGCCTCGCTGAAGGGCGACGTCGGCGGCCTGGCTACAGCGGTGCAGCAGGTGAAGTCGGATATCGAGGCGCTGAAGGCCACGGCCGGCCAGGCCGGATCGAATGAGGCGCTTGCCGCGCTCGACGGCCGTATCAAGCAGGTCGAAACGGCAGTGACCTCACTCAGCCAGAACAGCGGCGCGTCGAGCGAGATCGCAGCACTCACCGAGCGTGTCACCGGGCTGGACGCAGCAGTGAAGTCGGCTGGCGAAGCAGCGACCGCCGATGACGGCAAGATCGCGACGCTGGAGCAGTCCATCTCCGCGCTCACCTCGAAGGTCGATGCGCAGGCATCGCAGCCCAAGATCGCGCTGGCGATCGCCGCCTCGGCGCTGAAGGCGGCGGTGGACCGGGGCGCGGGCTTCGGCGCCGAGCTCGAAACCTTCGCGGCAATTTCCCCGGAGGCGCCGGAACTGGCGGCGCTCAGGGCGCATGCCGAAAAGGGCGTGCCGACGCGCGCCGATATCGTGGCTGAAACCGATGCGGCGGCGAATGCGATGATCGCTGCTGCCAAGCCGGTCAACGAGGATGCGGGCATCCTCGAACGGCTGGTGTCGAGCGCCGAGCAGCTGGTTCAGGTGCGGCCGATCGGGGCGGTCGAAGGTACCGGCGTGCCAGAGACGGTGGCGCGCATGGAGGTGGCGGTCAACCAGGGCGATTTCGCCAAGGCGCTGGCCGAATACGACACGCTGCCCGAGACGGCGAAGGCTGCGGGTACCGACTTCGTATCCAAGCTCAAGGCGCGGCTCGACGTCGAAACGCTTGTCGACAAGCTTGTCGCCGGCGCGATGAAGGCATGAGGGACGCCAGATGATCCGTATCCTGTTCTATCTGGCCATCGTCTTTGCGCTCGGGCTGGGCTTTGCCTGGCTGGCGGACCGTCCCGGCGACATGGTCGTGACCTTCAGCGGCTACCAGTACAAGGTCAGCCTGATGGTGGCAGCGGTGGCGATTACCGCCATCGTTGCTGCAGTGATGTTGAGCTGGTGGCTCACCAAAGCGGTTTGGAATAGCCCTTTCACCATCGCCAGGCATTTTCGCGCCCGCCGGCGTGACCGCGGCTACCAAGCGCTGTCGACTGGCATGATCGCCGCCGGAGCCGGTGACGCGGCACTTGCGCGCAAGAAGAACAAGGAAGCCGCCAAGCTGATCAACTCGGACCAGGAGCCGCTGATCCTGCTGCTCGATGCCCAGGCGTCGCTGCTGGAAGGCGACCATGACACGGCGCGGCAGAAGTTCGAGGCGATGCTGGACGATCCCGAGATGCGCCTGCTCGGCCTGCGCGGGCTTTATCTCGAAGCCGAACGGCTGGGCGACCGGGCAGCTGCCCGCCACTATGCCGGCCGTGCCGCCGGCCTTGCGCCGCAGCTTGGCTGGGCCGCCGATTCGACGCTCGAGGAAAAGTGCGAGCGCGGCGATTGGGACGGCGCGCTGGCGCTGATCGACGCGCAGAAATCGACGCGCCAGATCGAGCGCGACGTCGCCAACAACAAGCGCGCGGTGCTGTTGACCGCCAAGGCGATGTCGCTGTTCGAAGGCGATTTTAATGCCGCGCGGACCGCTGCGCTTGAAGCCAACAGGTTGCGGCCCGATTTCGGTCCGGCGGCGGCCATCGCAGCAAAGGCGCTGTTCCGCCAGAACGACGTGCGCAAGGGTTCGAAGGTGCTGGAGACGGCGTGGAAGGCCGAGCCGTTGCCCGACATCGCCGAGCTCTATGTCCATGGCCGTCCCGGCGATGCCATGCTCGACCGGCTGGCGCGAGCGAAGAAGCTGCAGTCGCTGAAGCAGAACCATCCGGAATCCTCGCTCGCCGTGGCGCGGGCGGCACTGGAAGCGCAGGACTACAAGCTGGCACGCTCCGAGGCAGAGGCCGCGGCGCGGATGCAGCCGCGCGAAGGCGCCTATCTTTTGCTGGCTGACATCGAGGAAGCGCAGAGCGGCGACCAGGGCAAGGTGCGGCAATGGCTGTCGCGCGCCGTGCGCGCGCCGCGCGACCCGGCCTGGGTGGCGGATGGCGTGGTATCGGAGCGCTGGGCGCCGTTCTCGCCGGTGACCGGCAGGCTCGACGCCTTCGAATGGAAGGCGCCGGAAGAGCGGCTCGGCCATCTGATCGAACAGGACGACGAGCCGGCTGAGCGGGTGTCTATCCCCAGCATTCCGGCAGCCCAGCCAGCCGGCGATGACATCGTCGACGTGATCGTCGAGGACGAGGTGGTGCCGGAGACTGTGGCAGCGCAGCCCGTGCCTGCGCGCGCCGTGCCGCCGGCCACCGATGGCGCGACCCTAACCGACGACGACAAGGCCGAACCGATCCGCCTTCCCGATGACCCCGGCGTCGACCCCGAGGTGGAGCGGGAAAACGCCCAGAAGCGGTTCCGTTTGTTTTGATTTCAGCTCGACCCTAGATCTAGGCTTGGCCCAAACAGGATTCGATGATGTTCGAACGCATGATTTCGTTTCTGAAGGACCTGCCGGCGGCGGGGTCAAAGGCGAGCCGCGAGGACGATCCGCGCGTTGCCGCGGCGGCGCTGATGTACCATGTCATGGATGCCGACGGCGACCGGCAGGACGTTGAGTGGGAGCGGGTTAAGCAGCTGCTGAGCCAGAGCTATGGCATTTCGGGCAGCGAGCTCGACCGGCTGGTCAAGGCCGGCGAGCAGGCCGACAACGAGGCGATCGATCTCTACGCCTTCACCAGCGTGCTCAAGCGCAGCCTCGACGACCAGGCGCGCAAGGACTTCATCGGCATGATGTGGGAAATCGTCTATGCCGACGGCGAGCTGCACGAGATGGAGGACAACACCATCTGGCGCATCGCCGAGCTGATCGGCGTGGAAAGCCGCGACCGCGTTGAAGCCAAGCGTAAGGCGGCTGAGAAGGCGCAGCGCTCGATCGGACCTGAAGCGGACGAGTAGCAGCCAATGCCGGGCAAGGCGCGACCCAAGGTCCTGGTGGTGCTGCATCAGGAGCATTCGAGTGCCGGCCGCGTCGGCCATGTGCTGATCGAGAATGGCTTCGACCTCGACATCCGCCGGCCGCCGCTGGGCGACCAGCTGCCCGACACACTCGACGGACATGCCGGTGCGGTGGTCTTCGGCGGCCCGATGAGCGCCAACGATCACGACGAATTCGTCCGCCGCGAGACCGACTGGCTGGCTGTGCCACTCAAGGAAAACCGGCCGTTTCTCGGCATCTGCCTCGGAGCGCAGATGCTGGTCAACCATCTCGGCGGCAAGGTCGAAGGCCATGGCGAGGGGCTTGTCGAGATTGGCTGGTATCCGATCAAGGCGACCGAGGAAGGCCGCAAGCTGATGCACTGGCCTGAGATGGTCTACCAGTTTCACCGCGAGGGCTTTTCGCTGCCCAGGGATGCAGTGCTGCTGGCATCGTCGGACAGCTATCCCAACCAGGCCTTCCGTTATAGCGACAACGCCTGGGGCATCCAGTTCCACGCCGAACTGACACGCGTGATGATGCAGCGCTGGGTGGTGCGCGGGGCCGAGCGCTTCGTTTTGCCGGGCGCCCAGCCCGGCCGCGACCATCTCGGCGGCCGGCTGATCTGGGACATGCATCTCAAGCGCTGGCTCGACGAATTCCTGGCCAGGATCTTCGGCGAGCCGGCAAAGGACTGAGGTCTATTTCTTGCCGTCGCGGGCGTCGATCTCGCCCTGCTGCGTGTCGATCGCTGCTGTCTGTACCTTGGTGTTCTGGCCGGCGCCGATCATCCAGCGGCCACCCTCCTTCACCAGCATGTAAAGCGGCGAACCTTCCAGTTCGCCTGCGATCGGCGTGCCATCCTTGTGGACCGGGCGCTGGCGGACATTCACCGCCGCGACCTCGGGGCTCAGCATGGTGACATGGGCAACGTCATAGCCCGCATACTGGTCGCCGAGGTCAGGCGTCAGCACCTTTCGGGTGAAGTCGGCGATCTCGGCCTTGCTGGTGAAGCGTCGGCCGAAAGCGGTGACCCAGACGGCGTCGGGGCGAAACAATGCGAGGAAATCGTCGGCGGAGCGCTCGTTCTGCGATCGCTCGACTTCCGAGATCAGCTTGTTGATCAAGGCGAGGTCGTTGTCATCCACATTGGCCATGGTCATTCCACACTATCCCGATGCTCGCACAGTGTTCTTCATTGCCGCGATCTGGCGGGGCAAGCATCGCGATCCCCTGATCGATGTAGAGGAATGTATGAATACGTTGCGATATTTGCAACGCCGGCAAAGCAGGCAGGATCGGAAAGTTCAGGCGTGCCAGTCGAGGTGCCTGACCTTGCGCAGGGCAGGGAATGTCCAGGCCCAGATGCCGGCGACGGCTATGGCGCCGATGCCGCCGAAGACCACGGCGGGTGCTGTGCCGATGAGCGCGGCCATGGTGCCGGCGCGGAACTCGCCGAGCTCATTGGAAGCGCCGACGAAGACGCCGTTGACCGCGTTGACGCGGCCACGGACATGGTCGGGCGTCCACAGCTGGATCAGCGTTTCCCTGATGTAGACGCTGACCATGTCGGTGGCGCCGAGCAGTGCCAGCGCTGCAATCGACAGCCACGGGATCGTTGATATGCCGAAGACCGCGGTGGCGACGCCGAACAGTGCCACGAAGACGAACATGACCTTGCCGGCATGGTCGCGGATCGGGTGGCCGGCGAGCCATACGGCGACGATGATGGCGCCGACGCCGGGCGCGGCGCGGAGCAGGCCGAGGCCCCACGGTCCGAGGTCGAGGATGTCGCGCGCATAGACCGGCAGCAATGCCACTGCCCCTGACAGCAGCACGGCGAAGAGGTCGAGCGAGATGGCGCCGAGCACGACTTTTTCGCCCCAGATGTAGCGGAAACCGGCAAACAGCGTCTCGACGGACGGCTTGTCGGTCTCGCTGCGCTGGACCGGCCGGGGAATGGAGAAGATCAGCGCCGTCGATGCCAGCATCAGAACTGCGGCAACCCCATAGGCTATCTCGGGCGACAGGCCGTAGAGCAGGCCGCCGGCGACCGGGCCGACGATCGTCGCCGTTTGCCAGGCCGACGAATTCCAGGCGACCGCATTGGCAAAATCTTCCGACGGCACGAGGTTGGCGACCAGCGACGCCGATGCGGGGCCAAAGAAGGCGCGCGCGATGCCGAAAACGACGAGCACGGCGAAGATCGGCAACGGGCTTGCCATCCCGTGGAAGGTCAGCGCCAGCAGTGCCGCGGCACAGGCGGCCTCGACAAGGGCGGACATGCCCATGATCAGCCTGCGGCCGAAACGGTCGGCAACCACGCCGGTGACCAGGACGAGAAGCAGTGCAGGCGCGAACTGGATGACGCCGACAAGGCCGAGGTCGAACGGATCGCGGGTCAGGTCATAGACCTGCCAGCCGACGCCGACCGAGATGATCTGGGTCGAGAAGGTACCGAGGAAGCGCGCCACCCAGTAGCGCGAGAACGCGCCGTGGCGGAAGGCGGCGAAGCGCTGTTCGGGTGCCGTAGCGGTCTGGGATGTCATCGGGGTGGGCGAAAGCACCTGTTGCGGCGCCGGCCCGGATCGCGCCAGCTGACACGCGCTGCATAGCGCAGTTTGTTGCCGGGCGGGCGGACAAAATCGGCTGGATCAAGACTTTTCGGATTTGGCCAACGTTGGCCCGGCACTCATGTCATCGGGCCAACGCCGCGCGGTCCTGGTCAGGTTGCTACCTGACGAAGACCGTAACCGCGCCATCGGCAGCGATGCTGGCAGCAACGATGGCCGAGATGCCGACAGTCTGGGCGTCGATCTGCTTCTTCAGCGCGCTGTTGGCCATGATCGCGGCCTGCACGCCGGTGATGTCGGCCTCATTGTCGCTGACCGCCTTGTCCAGCGCCTGCTTGTCGCCGCCATTGACGATATCGGACACCTTGACGACATGGACGCTGCCGACTGTGGTCATCGCCTGGATCGCCGTTGCGGTGCTCCGGCTGGCCTCGATGGCCGACATGACGGTGCCGAGATCGGCCTTTGCGCCGGTGCTGGCTGTGATGGAGCTATCCACCTGCGCAGCCGGCTTGGCGGCGTCCTCGGCTGCGGCGGGCACCGCCAGCGTCGCTGACGCGATCAGGATCGCGATTGCGCGTGCATGTTTCATCTCTTTCCTCTCGAATTTTTGGCCTCCCGCCCAGGTGACTAACCGACCGGGCCGGCTTCGGTTCCGCCGAAATGGCGCTGCGAGAAAAAGTCCTGTTACAGCGCGTGCAGAGAGTTGAGCCGGATATGCGCTGTGGCGCGACGACACTTGCAAGCCGAGGCCAGACGCGGCCAATTATGCGCCCATCATCCACAGCACCGCACTCGACGCCCCGAACACCACGGCGAGATAGAACCAGTCTGTCCAATCCATAGATGACTCCCGAGATCAAGGCATGGCCCGCAACGGTTCTGCCAGCAGGCCGCCCGCGCATTGCCGCTCGGCGGCATTTGCGTACTGGCCGGTTCGGTGCGTGGACGCCAGTCAGCTGGCGACGCCGGTCACTGCAAGAGATGCAGTACCAGGATGAAGGCCGTCGCGTTTGTGTGGAGCATCGTTGTTGCCATCGCCAGCATCGTGGCCGCGACGAAATACAACTCTGTGCGCTGCTCACCCTTTTCGGGGCGTTGCGGTTGGAGTGGCGTCGGCATGGTGTCGGCTCCAGCGATATCAGATGAATCAATTCCCGAAACGACCGACAGTTCCATGACGTCGCTGAGGAATTGGCAGACGGCTGGTACTCTGGTTCGAGGGCCGCGCGGTGCTGGCAGGCTGCGCTACCTCTGAATGCCTTGAACGACGTTGTTCGATGACATGGAAGGGCTGTGCGGGCGCCAGTCCGATGCCGAAGCAGAGCTTCGCAGTGCCGCCGGTTCCTTGGCGCGGGCCCAGCAGTAATAGAGCAGGAACGAGCCGATGACGTAGGGCTGGAGGATGTCGACCTCGAAGAACGAGCGGATGACCAGGAGCGCGAGCAGGCCTGTCTGCAGCAAGGCTTCGGTCCAGTCGCCGTCGGAGAGCAGGCGCGTGATGCAGAGCCTGAGGATGGCGAGCAGCGGCAGCACGATCATGATGGCGCCGACATAGCCTGTTTCCACCAGCGCTTCGATGTAGGTGTTGTGGAAATGAAAGCCGGTGCGGGCGGGGATGTAGAATTCGCTCCACAGCCGTTCGGCCTCGGAAAAGCCCTGCACCCAGTAGGCGGCGTAACCGACGCCGAGCAGCGGTGTGTTGGCCGCAGCATCAATACCCTGCTGCCAGAGATAGGTGCGGCCGGTCAGCGTCGAATCCTTGCCGAAGGCGCCGAGCACCATGTCGACCGCGCCGACATTGAGGGCGGCCAGCACGGCTGCGCCGGCAAGCGCGAGGCCGGCGGCGAAGAAGATCCTGCGGTTGCTTGGCGAGAACGCTTCCAGCCCGGCGATGGCGACGACCATGGCGATGGCCGCGGGCGTGGCGAGCATCGAGGTCGCCGATTGCGACAGCACCAGCGATGCGGCCGAAAGGGCGACGACGCCGAGGGAAAGGAGGCGAGCGATGCGGCCGCGGGTCAAAAACAGCGCGAAGTAGCAGCCGAACAGCACGCCGAGCGAGGCGTAGAAACCGAGCTGGTTCTTGGAGCCGAAGGCGCCGACGAAACTGTAGGTGCCGTCGAGCGCGTCGTAAACGTAGCCGCCCTGCAGCATCGAGTAGCCGAGGATGACGGCGATGCCTGATATGGCACCGATGCACAGTGTGCGCGCATCGATCACGCGGGCGGCAATGACGGCGCAGACGACATGCGTGAGGTACTGGAGGGCCGCGCGCGCGGTGACGTCAGGCGCGTCGGACCAGAAATAGGACAGGCAGGCCAGCAGCGCGAAGGCCAGCAGCTGCGGTGACTGCGCGAGGCGGCCGAGCGTGAAGCGGTAGTCGACCAGCACCAGCGGCAGCCAGACCGCGTAATACATCAGGATCGAGATCTGGCCGATGCGGAAGGAATAGGCGAAGACGAAGAACGAGACGGCGACCGCAAACGCGCCATACAGCGTGTTGCGGCCCGGTTCGACCAGCGACGATTTCCTGATCCGCATCTTGCCTGACCTGCCGGCCTACTGGACGAGCGAGATGCCGGACCGCACGACCTTGATCACGTCGCCGGGCAGGATAGGGGTGTCTTCGGCCGCGGTGACTTCCTTGCTCTTGCCATCGCTGCCCTTGCGGACGAGGACAAAGGACGTCGGCTGTTCGGCGCCGGCCGCGGCGGGCGCCGTGCCGCCGGCTTCGGCGATCAGGCCCTTTTGCATGCCGAGCTTGAGCGTCACCGCATTGAGTTCGCCGACGGTCTTCTGGCGTTCGACCGCCAGTTCGGATTCGGCGTCGTTCTTGAGGTCGATCGCCTCCTGCTCGGCCTTGCTGATGTCCTGCTTGGCCCGCAGTATGGCGGTTTCGAGGTCGAGAATCTTGCCTTCCATCTCGGCGATGGAGCGCTCGGTCGACAGCACGCGCGTGTTCACGACCAGGCCCTTCTGGGCCAGCGTGTCGATGCCGCTGAGCTCCTTTTTGGCGAGCTCGACCTGGCGGTTCTGCGTCTCCGACTTCTGGCCGAGCGACACGATCTCGCGCTCGAGCAGGCCCTTGAG
>Ga0209902_100834_pt1 | contig 22979 bp, 18 predicted proteins | sample FECB27metaG_FD_188304 | JGI IMG/M metagenome (GOLD analysis project Ga0209902, IMG submission 188304) | Cyanobacterial communities from the Joint Genome Institute, California, USA - FECB-27 (SPAdes) (version 2) | ecosystem: Environmental > Aquatic > Thermal springs > Hot (42-90C) > Microbial mats...
AATGTTTTCAAGGCCCTGGCGCATCCGCGCCGGCGATTGATGCTGGACGTGCTGAAGGATGGCGCGCTGACGACGGGCGCCCTGTGTGAGCGCTTCGACGACATGGACCGCTGCACCGTGATGCAGCATCTGAAGGTTCTGGAAGAGGCCGATCTGGTGGTCGCCCGGCGCGAGGGGCGCGAGCGCTGGAACCACCTCAACTCGCTGCCGATCAAAGAAATCCACGACCGCTGGATCAGCGAATATGCCAGCCACGCGATGAGCATTCTCGACCGGCTGAAGCTCGACCTGGAAGGCTGAGACGCGGCCCGAGCTTTGATGTCAGCCCGTGACTAGGCGATCTTCGCCTTTCGCGCCTCGATGGTGGCGCCATGCTCCTTACCCCAACTGGCGAGCGGTCCGAGTGCTTCGTCGAGCGACTGACCGAGCGGCGTCGCCGAATACTCGACCCGCGGCGGCACTTCGTGGAAGATCTCGCGGTGGACGAGGCCATCGGCCTCCATTTCACGCAATTGCTGGATCAGCATCTTCTCGCTGATGTCGGGCACCAGCCGCTTGAGCTCGCCGAAGCGGCGCGGCTCGGTGTGCAGCAGCCACAGGATCAGCGCCTTCCACTTGCCGCCGATCACCTGGAAGGCGGGGCCGAGGCCACAACTTTCTGGTTGGGTCTTCGCCACGAGATCCTCAATTCTTACTTTGAAGTCAGTACCTTACCAAAATGTAGGTACTTGTTGGAACGAGTTGAATGCATAGGTTTTGCGGCACGCCGCGACTGTTTCGCGGTCCGATTTCAAGAGGATATGACATGGAACCTGTGCTCTTCTACGGCGTGCCGCATGGCTGCTCGTTCGGCTCGATCGTGGCGCTCGAATGGCTCGGCCAGCCCTACCGGCTGCACCGCATCGACATGACCGCCAAGCACTCCCGCACGTTCGCCAAGGTCAACCCGCTCGGCCAGACGCCGGCGATGGTCACCGAGGATGGCGGCGCGCTGACCGAAAGCCTGGCGATCCTGCACAACATTGCCGCGCGCGGCCTCGACAAGGGCCTCGGCTTCGCCCAGGGCAGCAAGGAATTCGACCGGCTGAACTGGATGCTGTCCTATCTCCACACCACGCTGCATTCCGATCTCGGCTATGGCTGGAACGCCTTCAAGCTGGCCGAGGACGATGACGCCGGGCGCAACATGCTGCGCAAGATGGCGCACGAAAAGGCAGCCAAGGACTTTGCCTTCCTCCAGCGCGTGCTCGACGACAGCGAGTGGCTTGTCGGCGACAACAGAACCGTGGCCGACGCCTATTTCATCGGCATCGCGCGCTGGGGCTCGGACCTCGACCTGTTCGACATGGCGAGTGAGTTCCCCGGCATCCACAAGCACATGGCAAAGCTCGAAGCCGACCCGGCGGTGATCTTCGCCCATGCCATCGAGGACGAACGGGACCCCATATCATCTGGCGAGTTCCGCGGTCACGCCACCATCGAGGAGCTTGAGCCGCGCATCGCCGCCTGACCTGTCATGCCTTCCGCGCCCATGGGTTGTGGGAGGCGCGCTCGCCACGGCCAACGAAAAGCTTGGACGTGGCGAGCATCACAATGTACATCAGAAGGAACTTATTAAGCTCGGATAAACGCTTGTTGGCCAACAATCCGAGCAGGGATTTGCATACGGACGGGGAATGCTGACTGCCACCCGGGAACTGCCTGTCAGGCCGCACACTGAACCGCAACTTGCGATTGCTCTGATTGTTGCCGGCATTGTCTTCCTCGCATCGTTCTTCGGCATACTGACACGACCGGTCGGCTTCCTTGCCGCGGTCTGGCCGGCGAACGCCATCCTGCTCGGCATGATGGTCCGCAACCCGAGCTTCGCCACACCCTTGGGCTGGCTCGCCGCCTTCGTCGGCTACATCGTGGCCGACCTTTCAACGGGCGGAAATTTCTTCGTCACCTTGTGGCTGACGATCGCCAACATCACCGGCGCGCTGACCGGATACCTGCTGTTCAGGCTGGTGCCGGAGAGCGACCGCTGGCTGCAGCGGCCGTCGTCGGTGCTGCACCTCTTCGCGATCTGCTGCGCGGTGGCGCTAGCTGCGTCCACCGCGGGCGGCGGGGCCGCCCGCCTGCTGTTTGGCAAGGACTTCCTCAGCGGCATCACCTTCTGGTTCATCACCGAGCTGGTCAACAGCCTGATCATCCTTCCGGTGCTGCTGACCTTCCCCGGCTTCCGCAGGCTGCGCGAACATTGGCCGGCCAGCTTTTCGCCCGCCCTGCTCCAGCATGCCTTGCCGATGCTGGTGCTTGTGGCTTCGATAGCACTCGCCATCATGCTGGGCGGGCCAGGCGCACTGGCGATGCCCATCCCTGCCCTGCTGTGGTGCTCGCTGACCTACAGGACATTCACCACTTCGGTGCTGACCATGTTGCTGTGCACGTGGCTTTTGATCTCGATCCCGGCAAATCTCATTCCGCTGCCCGAGTTGCCCGATCCGCTGCGCTCGCTGGACTCGCTGCGGCTCGGCATCGCATTGATGGCGCTGTGTCCGCTGACGGTTGCCAGCATCAACGCCGCGCGCGTCGAGCTGATCGAACGCCTGTCGCGTGCTGCCAACCACGACTCGCTCACCGGCGCGCTGTCGCGCGGTGCCTTCATCGAACGCAGCGAAGCCTGCCTGCAGGTGAACCGCGACCACGGCACGGCACTGCTGATGCTCGACATCGATCACTTCAAGAACATCAACGACCGCTTCGGCCATGCCGGCGGCGACGCGATGTTGAAGGAATTCGTCGTCCTGGTCTCTCGCTTGTTGCGCCCGTCCGACCTGTTTGGCCGCATGGGCGGCGAAGAATTCGCCGTGGTGCTGCCGGGTCTCGACATGATCGCGGCAACCTCGCTCGCCGAGCGCATCCGCCAGGCGCTTGAAACACAGGCGATCCCGATGCCATCAGGCGGCGAGGTCTGGGCCACCGTCAGCATCGGCGTGACGACGCGTGCGCCCGGGGAGCAAACGGATTTCGACGGCATGATGCTGGCTGCCGACCGCGCGCTCTACGAAGCCAAGGACGCCGGACGCAACATGGTTCGGGTCGGCGCACTGCAGACCGAGGCCGCAGCCCCGACCCTGAACTGAGCATCGGCTTCAGACACCGTCGAGAATGACGATCGTCGGCCACGGCGGCAGCGACCTGAGCGACACCTTCAGCGTGCGGCTGTTGCGGAACTCGACGGCAAAACCGTCGCCCATCATGCCGGTGAACTCGCCGATCGGGGTTGAGTGCCGGTGCATCGGCAGGATCATCGACGAATAGAGCCGGGTCGTGATCTCGGTCATCGCATCGATCGACAAGGTCATGCCGCCGTCGATCGGCACCATGACGACGTCGAGCCGGCCGATGGCGCCATAATGCGCATCTTCCAGCCTGTGATGCAGATGGCCGAGATGGCCGATGCACAGGCCGGCGACCTCGAAGATGAAGATCGAGTTGCCGTCGCGCTCCATCTCACCGAAGCGCCTGATATCGGTCGGCACGTTGCGGACATAGACGTCGTCGACCACAAGCGCATGCCTGGCCGGCCCGCCATCGGGGTTCCAGCCGCGCAGGACGTGTTCGATGCCCTGGCCGGGCAGGTCGGTGTAGTGGGTGCGGTGCGCCTTGTTCATGGTGACGATGCGCGGCAGCGGGTTTGCGCCGTAGATGCCGCTGTAGTCGGTGGCGATGCGCACGCCGCCCGGCGTCTCGATGACATAGGTCGAGTGGCCGGCATAGGTGATGGTGACGTCGCCATCGACGAATGTCTGGGCCGGCGTGAAGCTGGCATAGGTCACTTCCGGCAGCGCCTGGGCGATGGCCATGCACTTGCTCGGCACCTGATCGTCCGCCGTCCATGCCGGCATCGAAGTGAACAACAGGGTGGCGAGACAGGCTACGAACAGGCGAAGGGGCATGGTGCTCTCGGGCGTTCGGGCTGAAACACACTATCTCAGCAGCCACGCAGCACGCGGAGTCACGTTTTCGCGAGTACTGGAAAGCCCAGATGTCTGGACGTATTGAGCCGATTTATCTATAAGGCGGCCCATCCAAACACTGCCGAAGCGACAAACAGGGGTCCCATGGCCGGCCATTCACAGTTCAAGAACATCATGCACCGCAAGGGCCGCCAGGACGCGGTGCGGTCGAAGATGTTCTCCAAGCTTGCACGCGAAATCACCGTTGCAGCAAAGACCGGCGTGCCCGACCCGACGATGAACCCGCGCCTTCGCCTTGCCGTGCAGAACGCCAAGGCCGTGTCGATGCCCAAGGACAACATCGCCCGCGCCATCTCCAAGGCCTCGATGGGCGACGCCGAGAACTATGAAGAAGTGCGCTACGAAGGCTATGGCCCGGGTGGCGTAGCCCTCATCGTCGAGGCGCTGACAGACAACCGCAACCGTTCGGCCTCCAACGTGCGCGCGGCCTTCACCAAGGCCGGCGGGGCGCTGGGCGAAACCGGCTCGGTGTCGTTCATGTGGGATCGCGTCGGCGAAATCGTCTATCCGGCAACCGCCGGCGACGCCGACAAGGTCATGGATGCCGCCATCGAGGCAGGCGCCGACGACGTGCAGTCCGACGAGGACGGCCACACCATCACCTGCGCTTTCGAAAACCTCAGCGAAGTGTCCAAGGCGCTCGAAAGCTCGCTCGGCGACGCCGAGTCGGTGAAGATCATCTGGAAGCCGCAGAACAACATCCCCGTCGACGAAGAGCGCGCCCAGTCGCTGATGAAGCTCGTCGGCACGCTCGAAGACGACGACGACGTGCAGAACGTCTACGCCAACTTCGAAGTCGACGAAGCGACACTGGCCAAGCTCAGCGCGGCTTAATCTTTGAACGCCCCGGAAAAACGCCGGGGCGTTTTCGTTTGACGCTTTCGTCCTGCGTCCTTCGAGGCCCGCCCGTTGGGCGAGCACCTCAGGATGAGGACCGTGGCGGCCGGCACGACCTGGTGTTGCCACAGGCCTGAACATCGACCGCTGGAGGGACGGCACGGTCCTTCCTCATCCTTGAGGTGCCCGCGAAGCGGGCCTCGAAGGACGCACCACTCAGCACCGGGTTGCCCATGACCGACGCCCCTTTGCCCCAGATCCGCATCACCTACTGCACCCAGTGCATGTGGCTGCTCCGTGCCGGGTGGATGGCGCAGGAGCTGTTGTCGACCTTTGGCACCGAGCTTGGCGAGGTGACGCTGGTGCCGGGCACGGGCGGGGTGTTCACCATCACCTGCAACGACACGCTGGTGTGGGACCGCAAGCGCGACGGCGGCTTTCCCGATGCGGCCAAGCTGAAACAGCTGGTGCGCGACATCATCGACCCCGAGCGCGACCTCGGCCATTCCGACCGCAAGGGCCACACGTCCAAGGACAATGGCTGAGCCGGCGAAAGCTGCGCAAACCCTGACGCGACGCCACAGATAAGTTCGAATTGCTGAGCAAGCAGGACATCGCGCCACGGCATGGCGCGAACCCAGCGGCAGGCGGAAAGCACCCATGACCACCAAACCACGCATCGCAGTTCTTTTCGGCGGACGCTCCTCCGAGCACGACGTCTCGCTCATGTCGGCGAGCAACGTCGTCAAGGCGATCGACGCGTCCAGATACGAGGTGGTGCCTGTCGGCATCGCGCGCGATGGCCGCTGGTTCCTGGCCGCGCTCGACCGCGACGGCGCGCTGCCCAAGGCCGTTCCCACCGGTGGCACCGAGGTGGCGCTGGTGCCGGGCGGCAAGGGACGGCTGGTCGCCCTGCCGGCCCTTGAGGTGCCGTTCGAGCTGCCCAGGGTCGACGTCCTGTTTCCGGTGCTGCATGGCCCGTTCGGCGAGGATGGCGCGGTCCAGGGTCTTGCCGAGGTAGCTGACATCCCTTACGTCGGCTCGGGCGTGCTCGGCTCGGCCAACGCCATGGACAAGGACGTGGCCAAGCGGCTGATGAAGCAGGCCGGAGTGCCGGTGGCCCGTGGTGTGACCGTGCATTTTGGCGACCGGCCCGCGTTCGACGCCATCAAGGCCGAGCTCGGACTGCCTGTCTTCGTCAAGCCGGCGCGGCAGGGCTCCTCCGTCGGCGTCAGCAAGGCGGAGACCGCGGAGCAGCTGGACATGGCGCTGTCCGAGGCTTTCAAATATGACCGCAAGGTGCTGATCGAGGAATTCGTCGCTGGCCGCGAGGTCGAGTTCGCCGTGCTCGAGGCGCCCGATGGATCGCTCGCCGTTTCCGTGCCGGGCGAGATCGCGCCTGCGGCGAGCCACGGCTTCTACACCTACGAGGCCAAATACATCGATGCCGACGGGGCTGCCTTGCGCATCCCGGCGGACCTGCCTGAGGCAGCCACCACAAAGCTGCAGGAGGTTGCCCGCGCTGCTTTCCTGGCGCTCGGCTGCGAAAGCATGGCGCGCGTCGACTTCTTCGTGAAGGCGGATGGCACGGCGCTGGTCAACGAGGTCAACACCATCCCGGGCTTCACCAACATCAGCATGTATCCGAAGACCATGGCGGCCTCCGGCGTGCCTTATCCCGATCTGGTCGGGAAGCTGATCGAACACGCCGTGGCGCGCTGGAAGCGCCAGGCTTGAGGCAAAAAGCCGGGTTATCCCCGGCTATTTCAGTTTCTTGCTTTTTGCATCGTGCTTTTCCTGAGATCGAACCCGATCTTCGGGCCGATGCGTCATGCGGCGCGGGCAAAGGCCATGACGAACGACGCCAGCGACACCAGGCATGCGACCGTGCGGACATGGTTCCACGGCAGCCACTCCTTGAGGTAGCGCGCCCACATCACAGTACCATCGGCGCTTGCCGGATCGACGGCGGCGAGCGCATCGTTGAGCGGCACGTTGAAGACCATAGTCACCAGGAAACAGCCCACGAGATAAGCGACGCTGCCGGCCAGCAGCCAGGCCGCGCCCGCCTCGCTCCAGCCGAAGATCGCCTTGGCGCCGAGGACCAGCGACAGCACCACGAGCCCCATGAACACCAGCATGAACAGCGGGTTGATGATGGTGACGTTGATCTGCTGCATGGCGGCGATGCCTTGCGGCACCGGCAACCGCGCGAACGATGCCATGATGGTGTTGGAGAAGATGAAGAACAGGCCGGCGGCGATACCGCTGCCAAGCATGGCGACGAAGACGAGTGCGGTGAAAACAGACGCGATCATTGTGCTTCTCCCCAGATACCGGTTGCGGCGGCATTGTTGGCATAGTCGGTGAAGTCGCGCGCGGGGCGGCCGAGCGCCCGGCTGACGCCATCCACAACATGCTGGTTGCGACCATCGAGCACCTCGGTGAACAGCATCATCAGCAGGCCGACGAGATCCTCAGGCAGCTGTGCTGCAATAAGGCCCGCCTTGAAGTCGCCGATACTGATCTCGACAAAGCGGATGTCACGGCCGGTGGCGCTGGCGATCTCGGCAGCAGCCTCGGCAAAGGTCAGCAGGCGCGGCCCTGTGAGTTCGTAGAGATGGCCGATGTGGCGGTCATCGGTGAGGGCAGCGACCGCGGCGTCGGCGATGTCGTCGCAATCGACGAAAGGCTCGCCGACAGCTCCCACTGGCAATGCCACCTCCCCGGAAAGCACTGCATCGAGCAAGAAGCTCTCGCTGAAATTCTGCATGAACCAGCTGCAGCGCAGGATCGTCCAGTCGGCGCCGGACTGCTGCACCAGCTCCTCCGCCCGCTGCGCCGCGGGTTCGCCGCGGCCGGACAGAAGCACCAGGCGCTTGACCCCCATGGCGACGGCAAGCTGGGCGAAGGCGCCGACGGCCTCGTCAGCACCCGGTACGGTAAGGTCGGGGTAATAGCAGACATAGGCGGCGCGGACGCCATCGAGAGCTGCGGCCCAGGTCTTGGGATCCTCCCAGTCGAAGGACGGGGTGGCACTGCGCGAACCGATGCGGACCGGCAAGCCATGGGCTGCGAGCTGCTCGGCGATGCGGCGGCCGGTCTTGCCGGTGCCGCCAAGGATGAGAATGGGCTTCATGTCATGCTGGGATGCGGTCATTTTGGCCTCCTTTGCTAATGTGAGTAATCCTCACATTTGCAAATGTGATAAACCCTCATATTATGGAGGTCAAGCGGATTCGTTGCGGGCGAGACACCATGGAAGCGATCGAAGACAGCTCGGGCCAGGCGCTGCGGCGCGCGCCCAGCCAGAAACGCAGCCAGGAGCGCGTCGAGCGCATGCTGCAGGCGGCGAGTGCGCTGATTGCCGAGAGCGGCAGCGACGCCATGCGCATGGGCGAGGTGGCCGAACGCGCCGGCGTATCGATCGGCTCGCTCTACCAGTACTTTCCCGACAAGGGCGCGATCATCCGCACGCTGGCCGAGCGCTACAACGCCGAAGGCCGCGCCTGCATTTCAGATGGGCTCGCCGGCGTGGGCGACATGAAGGGGCTGATCGACGCCTTCGGCGGGCTGATCGACGTCTATTACGGCATCTTCCTCGCCGAACCTGTCATGCGCGACATCTGGTCGGGCACGCAGGCCGACAAGGCGCTGCGCGACATCGACCTGCGCGACTCCAGGGCCAATGGCGCGCTGCTGGCGGAAGCCTGGCACCGCGTCGCGCCCGACGCCGATGCGGCAGAGGTCGAGCGTAGGGCATTCCTAATCATGTCGCTGGGCGAGGCGACAATGCGGCTCGCGATCTCGGTCGAACGCGCTGAGGGAGACGCGCTGGTGGCCGACTACAAGGCGATGGCGCTGCGGGAGATTGGGGCGTTTTAGGGAGAGGGAGGGCGTCAGCGCCCGGCCCATCCTCACGCGTCTGTGCTACACTAGCGTGCACACGATCCGCCAAACAAAAAACCCGCCACGAGGGCGGGTTCTTGTATTCGGTGAAGCGGGCCGGCTTAGATGCCGAGGCCTTCGTAGCGCTTCTTGAACTTCGACAGACGGCCACCGCGGTCGAGCAGGTTGTGCTGGCCGCCGGTCCAGGCCGGGTGCGTGGTCGGGTCGATATCGAGGTTCATCGTATCGCCTTCCTTGCCCCAGGTGGAGCGGGTCAGGTATTCGGTGCCATTGGTCATGACGACCTTGATGGTGTGGTAGTCGGGATGGATATCGGCTTTCATCGCTCTGTTCCTGCTGTCGCGGCGCGGCTTGCGCAGGTATCCTGCGGCGATGCGCCTCTTTCGAAAATTCGAAGCCACGGCTAGATAGGCCACGGCTTCAGAAACGGTCGGCGTGCCTATACATCAGCCGATTTCGAATCACAAGGCCGCGCAGCCGGCAAATGGCCCGCGGCCGAGAGGGAATTGACATGGCGAACACCACAACGGCCGCTAATGAAGAGCGCCGGCGTTCGCTGCGCCCGCTGAGCAGGCTTTCGCCCTATCTCTATCGCTATCCCAGGCTGGTCGTCGGCGCCATCATTTCGCTGGTCGCCGCCGCCGTTACCACGCTGACGCTGCCGATTGCCGTGCGCCGGATGATCGACCACGGTTTCTCCTCGGCCGATTCGAATTTCATCGCCAAATATTTCGCCATGCTGGTGGCGATCGCGGCTTTGCTCGCGCTGGCCTCGGCCTGCCGCTACTATTTCGTCATCACGCTGGGCGAGCGCGTCGTCTCCGACATCCGCCGCGACGTCTTTTCGCATGTCACCTCGCTGTCGCCGGCCTTCTTCGACACGGCGATGTCGGGCGAGATCGTGTCGCGGCTTGCCGCCGACACCACCCAGATCAAGTCGGCCGTCGGCGCCACCGCTTCGGTTGCCCTGCGCAACGTCATCCTCGGCCTCGGCGCACTCGCCATGATGGTGGTGACGAGCCCCAAGCTGTCGGGCCTGGTGATCGCCGCGATCCCGCTGATCGTGCTGCCCTTGGTCGCCTTCGGCCGTTCGGTGCGGCGCAAGTCGCGGCTGGCGCAGGACACGCTTGCCGACGCCACGGCCTTTGCCAGCGAGCAGATCGGCGCCATCCGCACGCTGCAGGCCTTCACCAACGAAAAGCTCGTCACCGGCCGCTTCGCCGCCGCCGTCGAGACTGCCTTCAACGCCGCCCGCGCCTCGGTGCTGGCGCGCGCAGTGCTGACCTTCTTTGCCATCTTCACCATCTTCGCCTCGGTCGTCGCCGTTTTGTGGTTCGGCTCGCGCGACGTGCTCGAAGGCGTCGTATCGCCCGGCACGCTCGGCCAATTCCTGCTCTATTCGGTGTTTGCGGCCGGCGCGCTCGGGGCGCTGTCGGAGGTTTGGGGCGAGCTCAGCTCCGCCGCCGGTGCCGCCGAACGCATCACCGAGATTCTAGCCGAACAGCCGACCGTCGCGGCCCCCGCCTCGCCGGTCGCCCTGCCCGCCAAGAGCAGCGGCGCAATCGAATTCCGCGACGTGACCTTCTCCTACCCGGTCAGGCCCGACCGCGCCGCCGTGCATGGCCTGAGCTTCGCTGTGAAGCCGGGCGAGACGGTTGCCATCGTCGGCCCCTCGGGCGCCGGCAAGAGCACGGTGTTTTCGCTGCTGCTGCGCTTCTACGATCCCGAGGCCGGTGCTGTGCTGATCGACGGCATCGACCTCCAGAAGGCCGACCCGCGCGCGGTGCGCGACCGCATCGCCATCGTGCCACAGGACGTGACGGTGTTTGCCAGCACGGCGGGCGAGAACATCGGCTTCGGCCGGCCCGGCGCATCGCAGGCTGACATCGTCAAGGCGGCCGGGGCAGCACTCGCCGACGAGTTCATCGAAAAGCTGCAGAACGGTTACGACACCGAAGTCGGCGAACGCGGCGTGACGCTTTCGGGCGGCCAGCGCCAGCGCATCGCCATTGCCCGCGCCATCCTGCGCGACGCCCCGATCCTGTTGCTCGACGAGGCGACATCGGCACTCGACGCCGACAGCGAGCGGCAGGTGCAGACCGCGCTCGAGCACCTGATGCAGGGCCGCACCACCATCGTCATAGCCCACCGGCTGGCGACGGTGCTCAAAGCCGACCGCATCCTGGTCATGGATGGCGGCCGCATCGTCGAGGAAGGCACCCATGCCAGCCTCGTCGCCAAGGGCGGCATCTACGCCCGCCTCGCCAAGCTCCAGTTCGACACCGGCGCCAGCGCCTTCCAGGGCGCCGCGGAGTAGGCTAGCGAGCAGGCCAGCGCCTTAAGAACCTCAAAGGAACGTCGCGATCTCCGACAGCGGGCGCTTTTCAGTGGCATGGACGGGGATCGTGGCACCTTCCTTGGGGTAGCCGACGACCATCAGGATGTAAGGCTTGTCGTGCGGATCGCGGCCGCAGATCTCGTTGAGGAAGCTCATCGGGTTCGGCGTGTGCGTCAGCGTCGCCAGGCCGGCGCGGTGCAATGCGGCGATCAGGAAGCCGGTGGCGATGCTGACCGATTCGGGCACGTAATAATTCTTGCGCGACACACCGTCAGCCGAACGGCTCTTGCGTTCGCCGAAGATGCAGATCAGCCACGGTGCCTCCTCCAGGAAGGGCTTGGAAGCGTCGGTGCCGAGCGGCGCCAAAGCCTTCAGCCATTCCTCGCCGGCGCGGCCCTCATAGAAGGCGCGCTCCTCGATCTCGGCCGCTTCGCGGATTTGGCGCTTGATGTCGGCGTCGCCAATGACGGCGAAATGCCAGGGCTGGTGGTTGGCGCCGTTGGGTGCTGTGCCGGCAGCCATGATGCAGGTTTCGATGATGTCACGTGGCACAGGACGCGTCGAGAAATCGCGCACGGTGTGGCGCGTGCGGATCTCGTCATAAAACGACTGCGCCCCGGCGCGCATCTCCTCGACCGGCTTTTCCTTGTAGTCGGGCAACGGCAGCGTGCGATAGGCGTGCGCGGTTGAGACGGTCATGTGTTCCTCCCCAGGATCTCGATTGCGGCGACAATCTCGAATGCCATCGCCCGCGTCAACGGGGATTGGCGACGCCTAGAGCGGCGTCGCCCTGCTCCAACTAGAACTTCACGCCGAGGCTTGCCTTGACGCCGTGGTCGCGGGCGCCATTGGCGATCTGGCCGTTGTAGCTCAGGCCGAGATTGGCCTTGGGCGTGATGGCGAAGTCGAGGCCGGCTTCGATCAAGAGCGCGTCGCGGGCGATTGGCGCGCCATAGACGGTGAAGCTGTCGCCGCCAGCGGCGAAGGCCACGGTCGAGGCGGGCGTGACATCGCCGAAGGCATGGCGCCAGCCGAGGCCGCCGCGCACCGTCGCCTTGGCGTCGCCGAGGTTGACGTCGCTGGCGGCACGCAGGCCGAGCGTCGTCGTGGTGCTGTCGAAGCTCTTATCAGTGCTGGTCAATGCTGCCGAACCGCCGGTTTCGGTGAAGCCGTCGGTCGAGGTCGAGACGTATGCCAGACCAGCGAAAGGTTCGAAGGCGACGCGGCCCATCTCGACCTTGTAGCCGGTCTCGACGAAGGCCTGCGCCGTGCCGGCATCGTAGCTGGCCTTGAGCGTTTCGGTGAGGCCGGGGAACGAGACGGTGCGGCTCGTGTCGATCGAATGCCTGGTGTAGGAGGCACCGGCGCGCAGCGCGACGGCACCGAAATGGCGGCCGCCATAGACGCCGACATGGAAGTTGTCACTGTCGCCCGAGGCGGCACCGTCATCCGTGTCGAAGCTGGTACGGCTGTAGCCGCCGAGCAGGCCGAGACGCCAGCCATCACCGACGATCGTGTCGCCACCGGCAACGAGGCCGCCGCTCGAATGCTCGAAGCCGCCCGAATTGCCGTCGCCGTCGAACGAGCCCCAGTTGCCCAGTGCCTGGCCCCAGACCACGAAGCGGTCGGTATCGGCTGCCACCAATTCGAGCCCGCCCTCGCCATAGCCCATGACCGGCAGGTCGGGAGCTGCGACATCGCCAAAGGCCGAACGCACGCGGTCATTGGCGAACTCGCCCAGGAACTGGTTCGTCTGGGTGGTACCGCCACTGAACGAGGCATGCACGTCGCCGGCCAGCTCATCGAGCGCGTCGCGCGCCTCGTCCTCGTTGGTCGACATCAGGAAGGCGGCCGCGACGGGGTTGGAGTTCGGCAAGTCGGCAACTGCACCGGCGACCGCTGCCTGATTGGGCGCATCGGCGATGCTGCCCAGCGTGACGTTGTTGCGGCTGAGCGCGAGTGTGACATCGTTGCCATCGCCGCCGGCATAGTCGATCAGATGGTCGAGGAAGAGCAGGTTGTTGAGGTTGCCGACGGACGCGAACGCGCCCGTAACGGCGTCGCCGCCATCATTGGCGATCAGCGTGAAGGGGCCGTTGACCGGAAGCCAGGCACCCATATTCGATGGCGACAGCACGAGATCGAGCTTTGCACCCGAGATGTCGACGGTGCCGTTGACCACCAGCTTGTCGGCGCCCGCAGGCGTCGCCTCGACCTCGAGGGTGCCGTTGTTGACGTAGTTGCCGTTGATCGTCTGGGTGCCGAGGGAATTGCCCGCGCCGTGGGTGGCGCCATCGGCCACGGTGACACTGCCGCCGATGGTGCCGCTACCGCCGAGCCGGGCGCCCGACTTGACTTCGACCCAGCTGTGGAGCGAGCCCGCACCACCGACGCCGACAATCAGCGTGCCGGCATCGACAACAGTGCCGCCGGAATGGAGATTGATGCCCGTCAGCGTCTGGGTGCCGCTGCCCGTCTTGACCAGCTTGCCGCTGCCCGAGATGACGCCTGAGAAGGTGGTGCTCTTGTTGTCGCTGCCGGTCGTCAGCGTGGCGCTGCCGAGGTCGACGGTGCCCGCGCCGGCGAGCGAGCCTATCGCCTGGTTGTAGTTGTTCAACTTAAGCGCAGCACCGCTAGCAATTGAGTACGCGCTGTTGGCACTGAATATGTCGGCGTCCCCGGCCGCAAGCGTACCCTGCGCGACGCTAGTCGCAGTGGCGTAGGAGTTGTTGTCATAAAGGCGATTAATAGTAAGCGTGCCAGTGCCGAGCTTGGTAAAGGTGCCCAGCGGAACATCCCCATCGATCATCCAAGCTTGAGTCGTCAGATCGAAAGCACCGGTGTCGATCGCACCGCCTGCTGATGTGAACTCGATGGTGTGATTGACAAGACTGAGATCCGCAGCGCCGGCCTGCAGTGTGCCGCCGTCGAGCTTGATAGTTCCCGTGCCGAGAACCGAATTGCCGGTGACGCGAATGGTACCGGCGCTGATGATGGCGCCGGAGCTGAGGCTATTGCTGTTGTTGGTGACAACAAGCGTGCCGTCGCCGGTCTTGCGGATGTATCCGATCTCGAACTCGGAGATCTGGCCGGAATAGGTGCCGGTGGCACCGGCACCTACCGTGAATTCCTCGAATGAATAGATCAGAAGGTTGTCGGTGATGTCCTGGCCGTCAAGGATGACCACCGGATCCGCCCAGGCGGGCTGGAGCAAACCGCACAGGACAACAACTGACACGCCCGAAAGAGCGCGCGTTCTGGAAAAAATGGCAGGCACTGTATGCTCCCCACCTGCCGTCGGGAGGGGAGCTTATCCCTCAGGCAGGCCCAAAATGAATGAGCCACACCTAAACGACAAAGGAATGGTTGGGAAGATTTCGCCCCGCGCCATTTTTGGGTCTAATTCCGGAATCGGATATTTGACAGATCAGGTCCGCGCCGCTTCGGCGCCACCGTGCTTCAGAACTTCACCGCCAGGCTGGCGTTGACGCCATGTTCCCGCGCGCTGCTGGCGAGCTGGCCGGTGTAGCTCAGGCCGAGGCTCGCCTTGGGCGAAATCGCGACATCCAGCCCGGCTTCGAGCATCAGCGCGTCGCGGGCGATCGGCGTGCCATGGATGGTGAAGCTGTCGCCGCCGGCGAAGGAAACCAGCGACGACGGCGAGACGTCACCAAAGGCGTGGCGCCAGCCGACCATGCCGCGCACCGATGCCCTGGCATCGCCAAGGGTGAAGTCGGTGGCCGCGCGCAGGCCGAGCGTCGTCAATGTGGCGGCATTGGTGACACCGGCGCTGGTCAGTGCGGCCGAGCCGCCGGTTTCAGTGAAGGCGTCGGCCGAGGTCGAGACATAGGCAAGACCGACGAAGGGCTCGAAGGCGACGCGGCCCATCTCCGTGCGGTAACCGGCCTCGACGAAGGCCTGCGCCGTGCCCGCGTTGTAGTCGGCCTTCAGCGTTTCGCTGAAACCGGGGAAGACGACGTTGCGCGTGGTCTCGACGGCGTGCCTGACATAGCTGGCGCCGGTGCGCAGGCCCAGCCCACCCCATTCGCCGCCGCCATAAACGCCGAGGTGGAAGTTGTCGATCGAGCCTGAAGAGGCGCGGCCGCTGGCTTCGAAGCTCGTGCGGCTGTAACCGCCGAGCAGGCCGAACCTGAAGCTGTCGCCGACCATGGCGTCGCCGCCGGCGAGCAGGCCGCCGCCGCTGTGGCTGAAACCTGCAGAATTGCCGTCGCCATCGGCCGAGCGCCAGTTGCCAAGCGCCTGGCCCCAGGCGACAAAGCGGTCGCTGTCTGCGGCGACGAGCTCGGCACCGCCCTCGCCATAGGCCATGACGGGCATGTCTGCCGCCGCGACATCGCCGAAGGCGGCGCGGATGCGGCTCGAGGCTATATCACGCAGCTGGCCGCCGGCTTCGATGAAGCTGCCCGAAAGCGAGGCATGGACCTCGCCGGACAGCGCATCGAGCGCTGCGCGCACCTGGCCTTGGTCGGTCGACAGGATCAGTGCGGCACGGACCGGATTGTTCGTGGCCAAGCCATCGAATGCAGTGCCTGTGGCAATCTGGTTGCGGCTTTGGCCGACATCGCCGACCGAAATGTCGTTGCGGGTCAAGGTCAGCGTCACGTCGTTGCCGTCGCCGCCGGCATAGTTGATGAGGTGGTCGAGGAAGACCAGCTTGTTGAGATCGCCGACCGAGCCGAAGGTGCCGGTCACCGCCTCGCCGCCGTCATTGGCGATCAGCACGAAGGGACCGTTGAGCGCAGCCCACGACGCACCGGTCGGCGGCGACAGCAGGAGCTGGAGCGCGGCACCCGAGATGTCGACGGTGCCGTTGACGTTGAGCCTGTCGGCGCCCGATGGCGTCGCCTCGACCACGAGCGTGCCACGGTTGAAATAGTTGCCGTTGATCGTCTGGGTGCCGACCGAATTGCCGGCGCCATGGCTGGCGCCTGTATTGACAGTGACATTGCCGCCGATGACACCACTGCCGCCAAGCCTGGCACCGGACTTGACCTCAACCGGACCGAGGATCGAGCCGAGACCGCCAACGCCGACGATCAGCGTTCCGGCCTCGACGCTGGTGCCGCCGGCATAGGTGCTGGCACCCGAAAGCGTGAGTGTGTCGGCGCCTGACTTGGTCAAGCTGGCGGCGCCGGCAATGGCACCGCTGAAGCTGCCGCTCGATACGATGATCCCCGCGCTGTTGGTGACGGTGCCGGCGCCCTGCAGGTTGCGGATGGTGGGGCTGGAGCCCGCAACGGTTTGCCCGTTGAAATCAAGCGTCGCGCCTGCGGCGACGGTCGTCGATGTCGCCGCCTCGGTCATTTCGGCTACGGTATGGTTGCCGGATTTCAGCGTACCGCCCGCGACGACGACCGACATGGCGCCGTTCAACTCTAGATCGGAATTGATCACGACGGTGCCGGTAGCGGCCAAACCGCCGAACACCACCGTTGCGTCGTCTCTCAGACGCAGCAGGCCTGTGAAGTCCAATGTCGTGCCGGCTGCTGCGGCGATGGTGCCTGAAAGGCCGGACCGGATACTGACGTTCTTGTCGAGCGACAGGTCGGCGGCGCCCAGCAGCGTCCCGCCTCTGAAATTTAGTGACCCTGTTCCCAATGCCGAGGCATTGCCGATGGCGATCGTGCCTTCTTCGACGGTGGTGCTGCCGGAATAGCTGTTGGCTCCCGAGAGGATCAGCGTCCCGGCGCCGAACTTCTCCAGATGCCAGCTGCCGGCGCTGAAATCTGGATGCGGCGAGTGGCCGGGATTTGCCCGCAGAAAACCTTCCTCGTCGGAGATGACATCCGAAACCGTGATTGTCTGGCCGGCATCAGGCGCGAAGCCGAACCGCCCATTTCCTTGCAGGAACATGCCGGTGCCGGCGGCCTGGCCCGAGGTCGGCAGAGTGCCGGCACCGCCTGCGACGGCGCCTGCAGCTCCCGCAGTGACGCCGCCGCCCGATATCGAGCCGCCGGCGATAACAAGCCTGCCACCGTCAGCAACGAAAAGACTGCCGCCGAGTGCGCCGCCGCCGCCTCCGGCAGACCTGTCCATGCCAAGGCCGCCATTGCCGCCAGCAAAGCCGCCGCTGCCGGCTTTGGCATTGGAGCCTCCCAGCGTTCCTCCTCCACCGCCGCCGTAGCCGCCTGCGCCACCGGAGCCCACCCAGGGTCCGCTGCCGCCAAAGGCGCCGCCGCCACCACCGCCGCCGAAGCCGCCCTTGCCGCCGGTAGCTCCGGCATCGGCACCACCGCCACCACCGCCGAAACCGCCGCCAGCGTTTGGCCCCCCGCCCGACAGATCGCCGCCCGGCTGGCCTTTCGGGCCGCCATGATCACCGCCGCCACCCAGATGCGTGCCGTTCTGGCCGGCGAAGGCGCCACCACCACCAGCGTCGACGAGCCCTCCCGCTGCGCCATTCCCGCCCATGCCGCCACCACCTCCGGTGCCACCGCCAGCGCCGCTCGCGTAGACGTCTGCACCGCCATTGCCGCCAACGGCGGCATTGCCGGTGAAGACAACGCCGGAGATCGTCACCATTGGCGCCGTGCCAAGACCGGCATCATTGCCACGCACGAACAGCGCGCCGCCGGCCCCGAGGCCGCCGCCGCCGGATTCTCCCCAGCCACCATCGCCACCATCGCCGCCTTTGGCCCGGCCGTCGGCAAGCGTCACGTCGTTGATGGCGATTTCGCCTGAATTGGCGAAGAAGTTTCGCTGCGTACCGCCGCCGCTGACGGTGTTGCCGTTGCCATTGATGGTGAGCGGACTGGTGGCCAGCGGCATGCCCGCTGCATTGCGCAGGCCGAGCGGCGGCAGCGGCTTGGTCAGGGTGATGTTGGCACTGACATTGATGGTGTTCGACGCATCGCCATTGCTGTTGGCGGTGCTGATTGCCGCGGCAAGCTCGGTTTCGTTGGTGACGTTGAAGGTGGCGGCCAAAGCCGGCTGCGCGAAGGCAGAAAGGGCAATCAGCGACACGCCGGAAAAGGCGGTTCTTGCAATATGTCGTGTTGGCATGTCGGTCCCATCAGGCGGAATTTCGCTTCACCAGCACCGGACACCTGCTTCCAAGTGCCCGGCTGTGGCCATCGCCCGCGCTATGGTGGGACAACGACCAAGCAGCCACACGTCGCGACTACCCCGCCAGACGGCAGCAGTACGCGGTGACAGGGTCGGGAAAAATACGGCAGATGGCGTATTTCGACGTGGCGAAGACAGAAAGGGGATGAGCCTCGCGGAGGCCCGGCAAAGGCTGTCCGGGCGAGTTGAGGGACTGGCCAAGCCGCCGGCTATGGCACCCGATGTGCAAACGCGCCGGGCTTGCTGGACTACCGCGCCGCGTGCCGGCCGGCGTTGCGGCCCGAGAAGATGCAGCCACCAAGGAAGGTGCCTTCGAGCGCGTTGTAGCCGTGATAGCCGCCGCCGCCGAAACCTGCGACCTCGCCCGCCGCATAGAGGCCGGGGATGATCTCGCCGTCGACGCCCAGCACCTGGCCGTCGAGATTGGTGTGCAGGCCGCCCAAGGTCTTGCGGGTGAGCACGTTGAGGCGGACAGCGATCAGCGGGCCGTTGTCGGGGTCGAGGATCTTGTGTGGCTTTGCCGTGCGCACCAGCCGGTCGCCGAGATAGCGCCGCGCGCCATGGATGGCGGTGACCTGGGCGTCCTTGGAATAGGGGTTGTCGATCTCGCGGTCGCGCGCCGCGATCTGCGCATGCAGCCGGTCATGGTCGATGAAGTCGTTGCCGGCGAGCGCGTTCATGCCCGAGACGAGATCGCGGAGGTTGTCGCGGACGACAAAATCCTCGCCATGCTGCTTGAAGGCCTCTACCGCCGGCGGCGCGCCCTTGGCGCGGCGGCTCTTCAGCACCTCGATCCAGCGCTTGGAGGTCAGGTCCGGGTTCTGCTCGGAACCGGACAGCGCGAACTCCTTCTTGATGATCTTCTGGGTCAGTACGAACCAGGAGTATTCGTGGCCGGTGGACAGGATGCGCCGGAGTGTGCCGAGCGTGTCGAAGCCGGGCAGGAACGGCGCTTCCAGCCGCTCACCCAGCGCATCGAACCACAGCGACGACGGCCCGGGCAGGATGCGGATGCCGTGGTTGGGCCAGATCGGGTTCCAGTTGGTCACACCCTCGGTGTAGTGCCACATGCGGTCGCCATTGATGACCGCGCCACCGGCGGCTTCAGTGACCGCGACCATGCGGCCGTCGACATGATGCGGCACGCCGGCGACCATCTTCTTCGGTGCTGGCCCGAGCCGGTCGGCCGGCCAGGCTTTCCTGACCAGCGCATGATTGCCGCCGATGCCACCCGACGTCACGATGACGGCCCCGGCATGGAACTCGAAATCGCCCGTCACCTTGCGGCCGGATTGCTGGCCGCGCTCGACGGTGGAGGGTTCGAGGATTTCGCCCGACACGCCTGTTACCGCCGCGCCGGTCTTGATCAGGCGGCTCGCCTGATGGCGGAATTTCAGTGCGATGCGGCCCGCCCCCGCATGGTCGCGGACGCGGCGCAGGAACGGTTCGAGCACGCCGGGGCCAGTGCCCCAGGTGACATGGAAACGCGGCACCGAATTGCCGTGGCCATGCGCCTGGGCGCCGCCGCGCTCGGCCCAGCCGACGACGGGAAACCAGCGCATGCCCTGTGCATGAAGCCAAGGCCGCATCTCGCCGGCGGAAAAATCGACGAAGGCCTCGGCCACCTTGCGCGGCCAGAAATCTTCCGGGCGGTCGAATTGGGCAGAGCCCATCCAGTCCTGCAGGGCGAGTTCGCGGCTGTCCTTGATGCGCATGCGGCGCTGTTCGGGGCTGTCGACGAAGAACAGGCCGCCGAGCGACCAGAAGGCCTGACCGCCGAGCGAGTTCTCGCCCTCCTGCTCGAGGATGATGACCCGCTTGCCGGCATCGGCCAGCTCGGCCGCGGCGACGAGGCCCGCCAGCCCGCCGCCGACAACGATCGCATCCGCCCGGTCCGCCAACTGCCCCTCCCAAGGTCTTTTGGTGTCGCGGCGAGTTTCGGGCAAAGGGCTTGAAGATCAAGCGGAAAGTCTGGGCGGACTGGTTCCGCTGGGGAAGATGGAAAAGCCCCCTCTCCGGCCGCTGCGCGGCCACCTCTCCCCACTTTGTTGGGGCGGGGGTGTTTGGCCGTCCCCCATTGCGGGGAGAGAAAGCCGGCTTATGCCCCGTACCTCTTCTTCAGATGCGCCGTGAAATGCGCGGCGTTGAGCTTTTCGCCGGTGGCGCGTTCGAGCAGGTCGGGGGTCGACCAGCGCGAGGCCTGCGACCAGATCTTGTCGCGGCGCCAGGTGTTGACCGTCTCGAAATGGCCGCGCGCGATCTCATCGTCGACCGACGGATGTTCGCTGGTCAGCGCCGACCACTGCTGTGCCGCCATCATGGCGCCGAGCGTATAGGACGGGAAATAGCCGAAGGCGGCACTTGGCCAATGCACGTCCTGCATCGGGCCGTCGGCCGGATTGTCGATGGTCGACAGGCCGAGATAGTCGCGCATCCTGGCGTCCCACGCCTCGGGCAGGTCGGCGACCGCGAGACGACCGGAGATCAGCTCCTGCTCGAGCTCGTAGCGCAGGATGACATGCAGCGGATAGGTGACCTCGTCGGCGTCGACGCGGATCAGGCCGCGCTCGACATGGTGCACATGCGGCAAGATCTCGTCCATCGACCAGCGCTCGCCGAGATGCTGCTCGACCAGCGGCAGCGCCCATTGCCAGAAGGCCGGGTTGCGGCCAAGCTGCTTTTCGACGAACAGGCTCTGGCTCTCATGCACGGCCATGCCGCGCGCCTTGCCGAGCGGCCAATGCGACCAGGCTTCCGGCAGGTTCTGCTCGTAAAGCGCGTGGCCGGTCTCGTGCAGAACGCCCATCAGCGCCGACAGGAAGTCGGAGGTCTTGTAGCGTGTGGTGATGCGCACGTCCGACGGCACGCCACCGCAGAACGGGTGGTGCGACACAGACAGGCTGCCGCGTGTCAGGTCGAAGCCGACGGCGCCCATCATGGCGAGGCCAAGCTCGCGCTGGCGCTCGATGGCGTAAACGCCCGACAGCGGCCGCTTCGGGCTTTTGGCCAGGCGCTCCTGCTGAACGGCAAGCGCCTCCCGCACAAAATCCTTGAGGAAGGCCTTGAGGTCGGTGAAGACGGGCGTGATGTCGGCAACGCGGTTGCCGGGATCATATTGCTCCATCAACGCGTCGTAGGGATCGAGGCCGAGCGCTTCCGAACGCAGCGCCGCCTCCTCGCGGGCGATGGCGACGATGCCTTCCAGCGCCGGCTGGAACCCGGCCCAGTCGTTCTTGGCCCTGAGGTCGCGCCACAGCTGTTCGCAGCGCAGGCGAGCCGAGGTCTGACGCTCGACAAACTCCGTCGGCAGGCAGGTCATGTTGGTGTACTGGCGGTGGAATTCGCGCACGGCGAGACGCTGATCGTCATTGAGCGTCTCGGTCTCGGCGGCAGCGATCCAGTCTGCTATTTCGGGTGCAGTTGCCTGGCGGTGATGCATGCCGGCGAGCGCCGACAGCGCTTCGGCGCGCTTGGCGCCGCCGCCGACCGCCATGTGGGTGGCTTCGTCGGCGCCAAGGATGGCGAGCGCATGTTCCAGCGCTTCGAGCTTGCGGCCGAGTTCGTCGAGTTTTGCGAAGGACATGGCATTTCCTCTGTCTCAAATTCGCGGCGAGAGGATACCAATCCGCGCGCCTTCGCAAGACCGTTCGGCTGGTCCACCACTTGCCGGAACGGCAGGCGCCATGCTCAAGTTAAGTAACTGAGGTCGAAGGGGGCGTCGATGGTCGGAAACATACTGGTCGGGCTCGTCGCCCTGATCCATCTCTACATCGTCTATCTCGAAATGGTGCTGTGGGACACGCCGCGCGGCCACAAGGCCTTCGGCCTCAAACCGGATTTCGCCACGGCCTCGAAGGTGCTGGCCGCCAATCAGGGGCTCTACAACGGCTTCCTCGCCGCCGGCCTGATCTGGGGCCTGTGGCTGGGTGAGGCAGGCTTCCAGGTGAAGGTGTTCTTCCTGCTCTGCGTCGCCATTGCCGGGCTCTATGGCGCGGCGACCGTCAGCCGCAAAATCCTCTACATCCAGACCGTGCCGGCGGCACTTGCGCTGGCGGCACTCTGGCTTGGCTGGTAGTCAGCGCTCGGTCAGCTTGAGTTCGATGCGGCGGTTTCTGGAGCGCGCCTCGTCGGTGCCGCTTTCGTCGAGCGGCTGGAATTCGCCGAAGCCGGCGGCGACGAGGCGGTTGGCCGGAACGCCGTTCTCGATCAGGAACTTGACCACCGAGGTCGATCGCGCCGAGGAAAGCTCCCAATTGTCGCGATATCGGCCGGTGCCCGACAGCGGGATGTTGTCGGTGTGGCCGTCGACGCGCAGCACCCAGTTGATCTCCGGCGGGATTTCCTTCTGTAGCTCGATGATGGCGTCAGCGAGCTTCTTCATCTCGCCGCGGCCGGCCTCGTTGATCTGCTCGGAACCGGTCGGGAACAGCACTTCCGACTGGAAGACGAAGCGGTCGCCGACGATGCGGATGTTCTCGCGGTCGGACAGAATCTCGCGCAGGCGGCCAAAGAAGTCGGAACGGTAGCGGTTGAGTTCCTGCACGCGCTGGGCCAGCGCCACGTTCAGGCGGCGGCCGAGGTCGGCGATCTTGGTGTTGGATTCCTTGTCGCGCGCCTCGGAGGCATTGAGCGCCTCCTCGAGCGCGCCGATCTGGCGGCGCAGCGCCGAGATCTGCTGGTTGAGCAGCTCGACCTGGCTGAGCGCACGCTGGCTGACCTGGCGTTCGCTCTCCAGTTCGCCCGACAGCGTACCGATGCGGGCATTGGCCTCGGCGCCGGCGCCG
>Ga0209902_100836_pt1 | contig 22936 bp, 20 predicted proteins | sample FECB27metaG_FD_188304 | JGI IMG/M metagenome (GOLD analysis project Ga0209902, IMG submission 188304) | Cyanobacterial communities from the Joint Genome Institute, California, USA - FECB-27 (SPAdes) (version 2) | ecosystem: Environmental > Aquatic > Thermal springs > Hot (42-90C) > Microbial mats...
GCCAGCACATGGCTGGCGCCGAGGGCGCGCGCGGCCTCGTGCTTGTCGGCGCTGCCCGAGACCACGATGGCCCGCGCCCCATGCAGCCGCGCGATCTGCAGCCCGAACAGCGCCACGCCGCCGGTGCCGTGGATCAGCACCGTCTGGCCCGCGCGCAGCGCGCCGAGCTCGGCCAGCGCGAACCAGGCCGTGAGCCCAGCGCAGGGCAGGGTGCTGGCCTCGGCCAGCGAGAGCGTGGCGGGCGCGGCCACGGCCGCCTCGGCGTCGATGAGCACGTGCGAGGCCAGCATGCCCGGCCCGGGGCCGCCCGCGGGCACGGCATGGGCGGGCCAGTGGTGGTCGATCCAGCCGTTCCAGAAGGTGTTGATCACGCGGTCGCCGGGCGCGAAGCGGCGCACGCCGTCGCCGACGGCCTCGACCGTGCCCGCCATGTCCGAGCCCGGCGTGAATGGCAGCGCGAGCGGCATGCCCATGCCGTCCTCGGTCATCAGCAGGTCGCGGTAGTTGAGTGCGACCGCGCCGACGCGCACCAGGATCTGGCCGGGGCCCGGCTCGGGCAGCGCTGCCTGAACCTGTTCGAGATGGGCGCGGCCGTAGGCGGGAAGTTGCCAGCGGCGCAGGGTGGTTTCGGGCATCAAGGCCTCCGCGAAAAGAAGAAGGCCTCATGCTATTGGCGCTAGAAATGCGCCGGTGGTGGATAATTTTCCGATGTTCGTTGCCTGAAATTCGCCAATGAGCCAGCGCCTGCAAGGCATCGAGGAATTCGTTGCCGCCGTCGAGGCCGGCAGCTTCGCGCTCGCCGCGCAGCGCCTGCACGTCACGCGCTCGGCGGTCGCCAAGAGCATCGCGCGGCTCGAGGCGCGGCTGCACACGCGGCTGTTCCTGCGCACCACGCGCAGCCAGAGCCTCACGCAGGAGGGCCATGGCTACTACGAGCGCTGCCGCAACGCGCTGGCCGAGCTCGAGGCCGCCGAGGCGCTGGCCGATGCGGCGCGCAGCACGGCCTCGGGCGTGGTGCGGGTCAGCATGCCGGCGATGCTCGGGCGGCTCAAGATCGGGCCGCTGCTGCTGGCGCTGGCGCGCCGGCATCCGCAGCTCTCGCTCGAGCTCGGCTTCAGCGACCGCCTCGTCGACCTCGCGGAGGAGGGGCTCGATCTCGCTATCCGCAGCGGCGATCTCGGCGACAGCACGGCGCTGATCGCGCGGCTCGTGGGCATGCAGTGGATGGTGCTGTGCGCCGCGCCGGCCTACCTGGTCGAGCGCGGCCGTCCCAAAGGCATCGAGGACCTGAAGCCGCCGCACGAGGCGGTGCTCTACGCGCGCGACGGCGCGGCCTCGGCCTGGCGCTTCCATGCCGGCGATCGCGTCGCCGAGGTGCTGCTGCCCGCGCGGCTGCGCTGCGACAGCGCCGAAGTGCTGCTCGAGGCCGCCATCGGCGGCATGGGGCTCGCGCGGCTGCCGGCCTGGCTCGCGGCCGAGGCGCTGGCGGCCGGCACCCTGGTGCGCGTGTTCGAGGAGCCGCGGCCCTTCGGCTTCGCGCTGCACGTGATCCGCGCGCGCAGCCGCTACCTGCCGCTGAAGACGCGCGTGGTGATCGACTGGCTGGCCGAGCATCTTCCGCCGCTGCTGGCAACCGACTGAACCCTGTCGGCGCCCGCGCGCGCCGACGCTATCCTGACCCCCAGGAGACCCACATGCACTTGCTCGCCTTCACCCGCACATGCGCCGCGCTCGGCGCGGCCGCCGCCCTGCTGGCCTTGGCGCCGCACGCGGCAGCGCAGGGAACGGTCAACGCGCTGTGCAGCACCGACGCCGGCTGGTGCGAGGCCGCGGCCGCCGCCTTCACGCGCGAGACCGGCATCAAGGTGCTGCAGGCCCACAAGGGCACGGGCGAGATCGGCGCCCAGCTGCGCGCCGAGGCCGCCAATCCCAAGACCGACCTCTGGTGGGGCGGCACCGGCGATCCCTTCCTGCAGGCGGCCGAGCAGGGCCTGCTCGAGCCCTACCGCCCGGCCTACATCAACGACCTGCACGACTGGGCCGTGCGCCAGTACGCGCTGTCGCAGAACATGGTCGGCGGCTTCTACACGAGCGCCATGGGCTTCGGCTTCAACACCGAGCTGCTGAAGAAAAAGAAGCTGCCCGAGCCGCAGTGCTGGGCCGACCTCGTGAAGCCCGGCTACAAGGGCGAGATCGAGATCTCGCACCCCGCCACCAGCGGCACGGCCTACACCATCATCGCGGGCCTGGTGCAGCAGATGGGCGAGGACGCCGCCTTCGACTACCTCAGGAAACTGCACCGCAACGTCACCAGCTACACCCGCAGCGGCCAGGCCCAGGCGCCCAACGTCGCCAAGGGCGAAGTGGCGGTCGGCGTGAGCTTCATCTTCGGCTTCGAGCGCTGGCGCCACGACGGCTTTCCGGTCAAGACCGCCGCGCCCTGCGAGGGCACGGGCTACGAGATCGGCGGCATCGCGCTGGTGAAGGGCGCGCGCAACAAGGAGAACGCGAAGCGCTACTACGACTGGCTCATGAGCCCCGCGGGCCAGTCCATCGGCGCCAAGGCCGGCAGCCTGCAGTCGCCGGCCAACAAGACCTTCAAGCCCGATCCGCGCATCCCCTCGATGGACGGCGTGAAGCTCATCAAGTACGACTTCCAGAAGTACGGCCAGGCGGCCGAGCGCAAGCGGCTGATCGACCGCTGGACGAAGGAAGTCGAATCCCTGCCGAGGTAGGCGATTCCCGGCTCCCTTCGCGAAACACCGAGGAACCGGCTTCGCCGGGCCTCAGGTGTTGCCCCCGGAAGGGGGTTGGCGTAGCGACACGAAGTGCGCGAAGCCTGGGGGAGAGCCTATCCACAGGCCTTGTTGTGCGAGGCGTGCAGGCCCTTGGCCTTCGCATCGGCCTCGCTCAGGTACTCGCCCTTCTTGGTCTTGCCGTAGTAGCGGTCGCCCGGGCAGTGGTAGACCTTGGTCGTGTCGTTGGCCCACACCATGCCGGGGCCTCCGCCGGGTGCGGCGGCCATCTTCGTGACGTCGGGCGAGCCGGGCGTCTTGGTCGCGGTGCCCGTGCTCGGGGCCACGCCGGTCTTGTCGACGCTGGCCGACTGGGTTTCCACGGCGGGTGCGGCGGCAGCGGCGGCTGCTGGTGCAGCCTTCGCATCGGCGGCCTTGCCGAACCAGGTCTTGATGCCCTTGTGGCCACGGCAGGCGCCGGACTTGGTGTCGGGCGAGGCATAGCTGCCGTCCTTGCATTGCACGGTGGTGCCGGCTGGCGCGTCGGTCGGCACTTGCGCCTGGACGGCAAAGGCAGCCAGCCCGAGGCAGGCGGCGATCCACAGCATCTTCCTGGGGTTCTTGTTCATGCAAAGCTCCTGAGGTGTTGAAAGGCCAATGCGCAGCTTTGGAGGGCAATCCCAGCGGAAGCTGACTTGCGCGAGATTCAGGGCGGGCCGGCGGCAAAAGTCACCGCCGCTGGTGAGTGCCGGCAGGATTGCGGAGGCGGCCCGTGACGCGTTCGTGCGTGGCACGCCGCGTACGCGCTCAGGGCGTGCTGGCCGTGAACCGGAGCACGCCGGTGTAGCTGCCCGCGCTACGGCTCGCGCTGTTGGCATAGCCGAAGGTCCAGCTGGCCTTCTGCAGCGTCACGAGGCTCGAGAAGCCCGTGCCCGCGACGAGCGCGGCGCCGCCGATGCCGCTGGCGGGCACCGGCGGCGCGGGCAGGCCGGGGTTGCTCGAGGCGATGGTGATCTCCGACATCGGGATGGTGTGGCTGCCGTTGGACAGCGGCGTGCTCGCCTCGGCGCGGATGGCGATGGGGCCGGCGTTGCTGCGCACCTCGACGGGCAGCACGTGGTCCGAGGCCGTGACCGCGAAGACCGGCGCGCCGCCGGGCCAGTCCAACGGCTGGCGGCTGCCGGCCACGGGCGCGATGCCCGCCGGCGGGATCGACGGCGCGAGCACGAAGCGCACGGTGCCCACGGCATTGCTCTGCGCCGGCCAGGGACTGGCGCCGACGCCGAAGAACAGGAACTTCTGGATCGAGAGGCTGAAGTCCAGCCTGGCCGTCGCGCTGCGCGGCACGTTGAAGCCGGACGCCGAGGTGGCCGTCTCGGCCCGCGCGGCCGTCATGAGCGCGAGGCTGGCCGCCGCGACCGTGCCGCGCAAGGCGAGGCGCGCCGTCACTCGAACGCCGCCTCCACCTTGAAGCTGCCCTGTGCCCAGTCCAGCGTGCCCCCGGCCTTCACCGGATAGGCGGGCTGCGGCGCGGCGCGGCCGTCTTCGGCCTGGGGCATCAGCGCCAGCGTGCGGGTCTGGCCCGGCAGGATCGGCGTGCCCTCGGGCACCAGCGCGAAGGCACGGCCCCGGCTGTCGACGGCGTCCAGGCTGCCTTCGAGGCGGCCGTGCGCATCGCCGGTGTTGGCCACGGTCACGGCGATACGGCGCTGGCCGCCGCTGTCGCTGCTCGCGATCCGCTGCAGGTCGAGCCGGGGCTCGGCGCCGTCGAGCGCGAGGTACACGGCCACCGCGATGCGCCCAGTCACCGGCAGGCTCAGGCTGGCGCCGCCGCCCTGGATCAGCGCCTGCTGCGCGGGCTCGCTGCCTTCGATCGCGATCATGAAGCGGCACTCGCCGCGCGGCGAACCCGTGGGCGGCTCGATCTGGAAGCGGTAGGCCCGGCTGCCGCGCGCGGGCAGCTGCACGCTGCGCCGCTCGAGCGCCACCCAGGGCCGGCAGCTGCCGGGCTGCAGGTCGTCGTGGTAGCTGATCTGGCCCTCGGCCGAGTAGTGCCAGTCGATGGTGCGCACCGTCACCTCGGTCGCGACCGGCGCGAGGTTGTGGATCTCCAGCGACTGGCCCAGGCGCGCGCCGCCGCGGCCCGACAGCTCGAAGCGCGAGGGCGAGACCGCGATCTCGAACGGCGCGGCCACCGCGCCGCCGGCACCGGCCAGCAGCAGGACGAAGGTGGCGGCGCGCCGCGGCAGCGCGCGGGTGGGACAAGGCTGGGTCATGGCAGGGTCTCGATTTCGAAGATCGATTCGAAGCGCAGCGAAGCCCCCGGCGGCAGCCGCAGTTCGCGCGGATCGAGGCGCAGCGTGAGCTCGAAGCTCTCGTTCATCCAGGCGGTGGCGACGGTGCCGCTCCAGACCGGCACGCGGTCGCCCGGCCGGCCGCTGGCACTCGCGAAGGTGCCGTGGCTGCGCCATTGCAGCTGCATTCCCGCGGGGGAGCGCAGGCCGGGGATGGCGGCCGGGATCACGTAGAAGATGCGCGCGCGCCGGCCGATGTAGGGCGCGGTCGCGAGCCGGTAGTCGATGCGTCCGAACGGCAGGTCGAAGCGGATGCCGTCGACCGGTTGCGCACGGCGGAAGTCGGAGCCGACCTGGGCGCGCGGCGAGCTCGAGTCGTCCAGCCGAGCAACGCCCGCGCCGGCCGGCAGCGCCAGCCACAGCAGCAGCGCGACACAGGCGGCAGAACGCGGGACGGCCGATGCGGGCATGCGCTTCACTCCATCGACGCCGTGAAGCGCACCGTGCCCCGGTAGTTGCCCGCGGGATAGACGACGTCGTTGTCGTAGCTGAACTGCATCCGCGTCGCGCTGATCGCGTTCGACCGGTAGGCGTAGCCCAGGCACAGCAGCAGCACCGGGGCCGAGCAGAAGGTCGCGTTGGCATTGAAGCTCGCGATCTGCTGGTTGGCGCTGCCGTCGAAGCGGCCGCTCTGGATATCGCCCGTGGTGGCGGCGCCGTTGTTGCTGGCGGTCCAGCCGATCTGGCTGAACGGGATGAGGGTGGCGCCGCAGCCGCCCGACTGGCAGGCCAGGCCGGGCGTCGAGTCGACCCGCAGCGTCACCGGCCGCGCCGTGGACGACGAATTCGCGGGCCGGAACGGCGTGACCCACACCTCGATGACCGGCGAGCCCGTCACCGGCGCCGGCGCCAGGCCGACGTTGTCGCCGGCGACGTTGAAGGCCACCGTGTCGACGCCGCTGACCGCGCCCACGCGCACCGAGATGGCATAGACCAGGCCGACGTCCGTCACCGTCATGACGACGGCCTCCGCGGGCAGGGCGAGGCCCGCGGCCAGCAGCGCGGCGGCGAGCGGAGCCGGGGCCGGGCGGGGCCGCATCAGATGCCTTGCGCGGTGTAGGTGATGGTGTTGGTGTACGTGTTGGCGCGCCAGCCGGCCGGCGTGCCGCCGAGCGCGTAGGTCCAGGTGCCCGTGGCCACCGTGTTGGACGGGAACGCGGTCGAGGCGCAGGCGCCCAGGTTCGCGCCCGGGTGCGGCAGCGTGCCCTCGGCGGTCACGGTGAAGTCGGCGTCGGCCGGGCCGCCCGTGGCGTTCCAGGCGCCGAGCGCGCAGTGGATGGTGCCGGTGCCGGCATTGGTCCAGGCGTAGACCGTGAGCGTGTCGGCGCCGGCCGCGGCGGCGACGGTCGCGGCCGGTGCCGCGCCGTTCCAGTCCACGCCGGTGTTGGCGGCGGCGGCCAGGGCCGGCGTGGGAACGGCGGGGATCTCCAGCGCCGAGCTCCATCGCAGCGTGTCGACGGCGGTGTTGGCCGCGCCCACGCGCAGCAGGATGAGCTTGGGCACCGTCACGCTGAGGTTGACCTTGGCCTGGGCCGTGATGGTGCCGGTGCCCGCGCCGTACTGGCTCTCGGCAATGGCCTCGCCACCGGCGGCGAGGCAGAGGGCCGCCACGGAAAGGGCGAGCATGCGGTGGGAGGGGGCGCTGGGGTTCATGAGAGGGCCTCGATGGATGAAGAAAGAAGAGCAGCAGCGGGCAGGAGAAGACCGCAGGGGCGCGCTGCTCATTCGCCCACCTTGGTCAGGGGAATCTCGGCAACGGTCCGGCCGCGCAGCGGAACGCCGAGCGCCACGCCGCCGTCGCCGGCCGCGCCCCAGGGCAGCGGCACGCTGTCGAGCGTCAGGCTCAGCCGGTGGCGGCCGGTCGTCACGAGCGGAAATTCGAAGCGGCCGTCGCGGTCGGTGGTGGTGCGATAGCGGCCATCGAGCTGGACCTCCACGTGGGCGGCGCCGCCTTCGTCGGGCTGCCGCGCGCCGTCGCGGTTGGTGTCGAAGAACACATGCCCGGCCACGCTGCCTGCACCGGCGCCCGCATCGCCGTCGCGCACGCCGGCGGTCTGGAAGGGCGTGCCCGCGCTGCCCTCCCAGCGCAGGTAGACGTAGGCGCTGCGGTCGTTGCTGCGGTAGAGCTGCGGGCCCAGGCTCGTGGTGGGCGCCACGGCGGCGCGCGCCTGGTTGAAGTAGGCCGCGAAGCCGATGCGCCAGCCTCGGGCGAGCGCCTTCTCGGCCGTGAGCGAGCCCGACAACCCGCGGCTGGTGTGCAGGCCGCCGCTTTGCGAGGTGTAGCGCAGGTTGCCGCCGAGGTGGAAGCCGCTGTCGAGCCAGCACAGGAACTGCACGCCGGCCGTGGGGTAGTTGCGTGGCACGCCGCCGCTGCGGTCGCGCGCATAGCCGAGCGTGGTGGTGAGTTCGGGGCGCAGCGTCTCGCGGCCCGCGCCGATCCAGTCCTGCTCCCACTGCCATTCGTGGCCGGTGGCGGCCTGGTCGCCGAGCACGATCAGCTCGTTGCGCCGCACGGTCAGGCTGAAGCGGCTGCGCAGGCCGCCGAAAAAGCGTGCCTGGTGGAAGACGCTGGCGTAGAGGCTGCGAGAGTCGCTGCCGGTGGCGGTGTCCGCGCTGCTGTCGTAGCGCGTGCGCTGCAGGCTCAGGCTGCCGCCGACCGAGGCATGGCGGTCGAACTGGTACAGGACGCTGCCGTTCGCGCCGCTGCGGCTGGAACCCGCGAACCCGAAGGCGGCGTCGGCCTGCGTGCGCTCGTGCTCGAGTCCGCCGCCCCAGTGCAGGCGGCTGCCGCCGCGGTCCACGCGCCAGTAGGCGCCGCGCGTGCCGTCGGCCACGAGATGGTCGCCGAAGAAGAGATTCGGCCGGGCCGTGTAGGCGCCGAATTCGTGGCGGTAGGGCCCCAGGCGTGCGCTCGTCTCGACGAACAGCCCGCGCGAATCGCCGACGGCGACGCCCGGCGTCGGCGAGCGCGTGCGGCTGCCGATCAGCGTGGCGCGGACCTTGAAGTCGCCGTCGCGCTCCACCTCGCGGCCCCAGCCCAGCGCGCCGGCCCAGCTCTCGACATGGCGCGATCCGACGCCCTGGCCCGTGAACGGGTCGAGGGTCCAGGCCGGAAGGTCGCGTGCCCGGTTCAGTTGCGCGGCGACGAAGCCGCTCCCACCCAGACGCTGCGTCAGGCCGAGCCAGCCGAGCGTGCCCTGGCTCTGCTCGTATCCCGGATACGGCCCGCCCCGGAGGCTGCCGCGCATGCCGAAGCCCGCGCGCCAGTCGCTGCCGGCGTCGAACACGCGCAGCGAGGCGCCGCGCACCGTGGTGCTGCCGAGCGAGAGCCGGTAATTGCGCGCCAGGCCCTCGGTGAGTTCGCTGTGGATGTCGCCCAGCGCGCTGTCGGCGAAGGTCCGAGGCGTCAGCGGAAAGGCGAGGTTGCGCAGCGTGAGGCGGCCGCTGCCCGCGTCCTCGGCGTAGCCCAGCACGCCGATGCCGCCCTGGGCCTGGCGGTCGCCGTTCCAGCGGCGGCCGTCGGCCTGCAGCAGGAACTCGCCGTGGTTGAGCGTCTCGCGGCGGTACTCGATGCGCTGGCCGAACTCCATCGCGCGCCGCCGCCCGGCGCCGGAACTCGTCGCAGCGCCGAAGCCGATGCGGCTTTCGGTCATCCAGGCGCGAAAGCCTTCGGGTTGCGCGGCGGGCGCGGCGCTGTCGTCGGCGGGCGCGGCGCCGGCCTCGTCGGCGCTCATGAACCGGTCCTGGTAGGGCGCCGGCGCGGCGTCGACGAGGGCCTTCAGCCGCGCCTGCTGCGCCTGGGCCCGGTCCATCGGCTGGATGCGGGCCTCGGCGGCCGCGGCGGGTGGCGCGGTCTGCGCCTCCGCGGCGAGGCAGGCCAGCGCCGCCAGGCAGCCGACGCCCGGGCGGCCCCGCGGCGCCACGGCATTCCGGCCGAGCCAGCGGCAGGCCACGGCAACTCCCTCGTCATCCAACAACATCGCCGTCCCTTTGGGCCCCGAGGGCCCCGGTTGAGTTGAATCACTGCGTGCGCAGCGGAGGCGATGATTGTGGTTTTTGGTAACTTTTGCTGACCAAAAACGAGGGCTTCAGGGGCGTTGCCGAATTTTTCGTAGTAAACCGTGATGGAGTGCTTGAAATCTCGGTTGCGAGCGTTGATTTTTAAAACCGTTTGCCCCAGGTAGAAAAGCTGCGTCCGGGCCGAGCCCGGACCGCCGCGCCGCCTTAGAATTTTTTCGATCCGACCTTTCCTTTTCCAATGGCTGATTCCTCCAACACCAAACTCCCGTTCCAGGCCGAAGTCGCGCAACTGCTGCACCTCGTCACGCATGCGCTGTACTCCAACAAGGAAATCTTCCTGCGCGAGCTGATCTCGAATGCATCGGACGCCTGCGACAAGCTGCGCTTCGAGGCCATCGACCGTCCCGAGCTCTACGAAGGCCAGTCCGAACTCGACGTGCGCATCAGCTTCGACAAGGCCGCGCGCACGATCACCATCACCGACAAGGGCATCGGCCTGTCGCGCCAGGAGGCGATCGACAACCTCGGCACCATCGCCAAGAGCGGCACCAAGGACTTCGTGAGCAAGCTCAGCGGCGACCAGAAGGCCGACGCCCAGCTCATCGGCCAGTTCGGCGTGGGCTTCTACTCGGGCTTCATCGTGGCCGACCGCATCACCGTCGAGTCGCGCCGCGCGGGCCTGCCCGCCGAGCAGGGCGTGCGCTGGGCCAGCGGCGGCGCCGGCGACTTCGAGGTGGCCGACATCACGCGTGCCGAGCGCGGCACCAGCATCACGCTGCACCTGCGCGAGGATGCCGACGAATACCTCAACGCCTGGAAGATCAAGCAGATCGTCGGCAAGTACTCCGACCACATCTCGCTGCCGATCCTCATGGAGAAGGAGGAGTGGAAGGAAGGCGAGAACGACCAGCCCGGCGACATGGTGAAGACCGGCGAATGGGAAACGGTCAACAAGGCCAACGCGCTGTGGAGCCGTCCCAAGAAGGACATCAGCGCCGAGCAGTACGAGGAGTTCTACAAGAGCATCAGCCACGACTTCGAGGCACCGCTGGCCTGGAGCCACAACCGCGTCGAAGGCAGCACCGAGTACACGCAGCTGCTCTACATCCCCGCCAAGGCGCCGTTCGACCTCTGGAACCGCGAGAAGAGCGCGGGCGTCAAGCTCTACGTGAAGCGCGTCTTCATCATGGACGACGCCGAGGCGCTGATGCCCAGCTACCTGCGCTTCGTCAAGGGCGTGATCGACTCGGCCGACCTGCCGCTCAACGTGAGCCGCGAGCTGCTGCAGGAAAGCCGCGACGTGAAGGCGATCCGCGAAGGCAGCACCAAGCGCGTGCTCGGCATGCTCGAGGACCTGGCCAGGAAGCAGAAGACCGGCCCCGAGAGCGGCGAAGGCCGCATCGACGTGGGCTCGGGCGAATCGGTGCCCACGCCCGAGCCGACCGAGGCCGTGACGGACGTGGTCGACAAGAACGCTCCCACCGCGGCCGAGACCGCCGCCGCGGCGGCCGACGACGCGGGCAAGTACGCCAAGTTCTACGCCGAGTTCGGCGCCGTGCTCAAGGAAGGCCTGGGCGAGGACTTCGGCAACCGCGACCGCATCGCCAAGCTGCTGCGCTACGCCTCGACCACCACCGATGCCGTGAGCGTGAGCTTCGCCGACTACAAGGCGCGCATGAAGGACGGCCAGGACGCGATCTACTACATCACGGCCGACACGCTGGCCGCCGCCAAGAACAGCCCGCAGCTCGAGGTCTTCAAGAAGAAGGGCATCGAGGTGCTGCTGATGACCGACCGCGTCGACGAGTGGGCGCTCAACTACCTCAACGAGTTCGACGGCACGCCGCTGCAGAGCGTGGCCAAGGGCGCGGTCGACCTCGGCAAGCTGCAGGACGAGGACGAGAAGAAGGCCGCCGAGGAGGCCGCCGAATCGTTCAAGCCGCTGCTCGAGAAGCTCAAGGAAGCGCTCAAGGACAAGGCCGAGGACGTGCGCGTCACCACGCGCCTGGTCGACTCGCCCGCCTGCCTCGTGGTGCAGGACGGTGGCATGAGCACGCAGCTCGCGCGCATGCTCAAGCAGGCCGGCCAGCCCGCGCCCGAGCTCAAGCCGGTGCTCGAGGTCAATGCCGAGCACGCGCTGGTCAAGAAGCTCGAGGGCTCGGCCCACTTCGACGACCTCGCGAACATCCTGTTCGACCAGGCGCTGCTCGCCGAGGGCGGCCTGCCGGCCGATCCCGCGGCCTACGTGCGGCGCGTGAACGCGCTCCTGGTGTGAACACGCGGCCGCGCACCCGCATCGCGGCCGCCGGCCTTCCGGCCGGCGTGCTGCTCGCGCTGCTGGTGAGCGGCTGCTCCCACTACCAGATCGGCATCCCGATCGTGCCGGGCCTCTCGCTGGGGCTCGGCGCCACCAAGGACGGCAACTTCTCGGTCGGCCTCAACACCGGCTTCGGCCCGCTCGGCGCGGGCGTCGCGGTCAGCGACAGCGGCGCGGTCGCGGGCTCGGTCGGCATGGGCCTGGGCGTCGGCCCGGTCGGTGCCGGCGTGGGCCAGAGCGTGGTGCTGCACGACCCCAACGCGGGCAAGCCCAATGCGATGCAGCCGGGCCCGGTGACCAGCGTCGGCGCCGGTGTCGGCGGCAGCGCGGGGGGTTTCGGGGTCGCGGCTGACCTGCCACCCACGGGTGGCGCGCAACCCGCGCCGGCACCTGCCGCATTGCCCGTCGCGGCGCCCGCCGCCACGCCGGTGTCGGCCGCGCCGCGCGTCAACAAGACCCGCGCGCCGGGCGTGGTGGTGCGCAGGAACGATTCCGCGCGCGAGGCCGTGCCGGTCGCCGCCCCGACGCCCGTGCAGGTCACCTACCGCGCCCCCGAGGCCGCGGCGCCCGCACGCGTCGTCACCAACGCGCTCGGCTCGCCGGGCAATCCGATCGCGCCCTGAAACGATGGCGACGGCACGCGTGGCAACGGTGGCATCGGCGCAGGCGGATCCATCGGCCGCGCCGGCCGGCGCCTCGCGCGATCGCCGCGCCTGGCTCGCGGGTGCCGCCGGCCTGGCCGGCGCGCTGCTGCTCGGCACCTCACCCGCACGGGCCCAGCGCGAATTTCCCAACCGGCCGATCCGCTGGATCGTGCCCTACCCCGCGGGCGGCGGCTCCGACTTCCTCACGCGCATCGTCGGCAACCAGCTCGCGATCGACACCGGCCAGCCGGTGGTGGTCGAGAACCGCACTGGCGGCAACACCTCGCTCGGCGCCGCCGAGGTGCTGCGCGCGCCGGCCGACGGCTACAGCGTGCTGTCGGCCGACAACGGCACGCTGGTGTTCAACCCCGTGCTCTACCGCAACCTCGGCTACAACCCGCAGCGCGACTTCGCGCCGGTCACGCTGATGGGCCGCTTCCCGCTGGTGCTGCTGGTCGGGCCGGCCAGCGGCGTGCGCGACGCGCGTGCCTTCCTCGAGGACGCGCGCGCCTATCCCGGCAAGATCAGCTACGCCTCGGCCGGCACCGGCAGCCCGCACCACCTCGCGATGGAGCTGCTGCAGCGCCAGGCCCGGCTGCGCATGCTGCACGTGCCCTACCGCGGCGCCGCCAACGCGGTGGCCGACGTGGCCGGCGGCCAGCTGCAGGCCATGATGTGCGACCTCGCCGCGTGCCTGGGCTTCATCCGCAGCGGCCGCGTGCGCGCACTCGCGATCGCCGACCGCGTGCGGCTGCCGCAATTGCCCGAGGTGCCGACCTTCGCCGAGCTCGGCATCGACGGCGTCGAGGCGGCCGCGCTGGTGGGCGTGGTGGCACCGGCGCGCACGCCGCCCGAGATCGTGGCGCGGCTGCAGCAGGCGATCGCGAGCGCCATCCACAACCCCGCGGTGCACCGCAAGCTCGCGGCCTATGGCGTCGAACCGGTGGGTGGCACGCCCGCGCAGTTCGCCACCCTGTTGCATCAGGAGTCCGAGCGCTGGGACGGCCTGATCCGCGGGCTCAACCTGACGCTGGACTGAGCGCCGCCTTCCGGCGCCGGCACTTTGCCTGCCGTTCACACACGGCACGCGCTTCACGTTTGCTTTGCATGAACTTTGCGCGCGCTTGGCGCGGGGCTCACCGAACGCTAAGAGTGCACTTCTAGATTGGCGGCTCCCCCTCAGCCACCGGCCGGCGAGGCGGCCCGCAGGGCCTCCGGCACCGACCGCCCATCGCCATGCCAGCACGCCGGTTCCACCAGGTCCTCTTCGTCGACGACTTCTTCCGCTCGCCCGACAACGGGCTGCACCACTTCCCCGCCAACCGGCGCTTCCTGCAGGGCTTCTTCGGCTCGGCGCTCGGCCGGCTCGGCCTGCCGGTGCGCGAGATCGCGCCGCGCTCGCACGGCGGCACGATCGACGTCGCGCGCGCGATGGCGCTGCTGGGCCTGCCGGCCACGCCGGCCGGCTGGGCCCGCGCCTGCGTCGCCGACCTCGCGCCGCTGCGCGGGCTCGAGGGCCTGCCGGCCTTCGGCCCCGGCTGCCTGGTGATCGGCTGGGGCCTGACGCCGGCGCTGCAGCACTGCATCGACCGCAGCGGCGCGAGCTACCTCGACATCGAGATCGATCCGCGCCGCTTCACCGAGCACCTGCACTTCTGCGCGCGCACCAACGACGCGCGCATCCGCGCCGCGCTCGAGGCGCGCGCCATCGACGAGGAGCTGTTCTGGAACCACGCGGCCGCCATCCGCGGCTGCTTCGCGCGCCGCGGCGCGGGCGCGCTGTTCGATCCGCGGCTGCGCGTGGGCCTGTTCTTCGGCCAGAGCCTGGTCGACCTCTCGCTGGTGAGCGGCGGGCGCAGCCAGCATCCGTCCGCCGTGATCGGCGCGCTGCGCACGCTGGCGCAGGAGGTCGACCTGCTGGTCGTGAAGCCCCATCCCTACGAGCCCGCGCTGCACGACCTCGCGCCGATCGCGCGCGCCATTCCCAACGTCGCCTGGACGCGCGAGAACACCTATGCGCTGTTGTCGGCCGAGAACCTGCGCTTCGTCGCGGGGCTGTCCTCGAGCGTGCTGACCGAGGCGCGCTACTTCCTGCAGCCCGTGCGCGCGCTGATCCGCGCCGACCGCAATGCGCCCGAGTGCCTGCCCGCGGCCTGCTCGCCCTGGCTGCCGGTGGGGCCCGAGCTCGGCGCGCTGGACTTCATGCTCGACGCCTGCCGCGCGCCCGGCGAGGCGGCCGCGGCCCCGCCGGCCGGCGCCGGCGCATGGCCCGCGGATGCGATCGAGCGCGCCTTCTCCACGCGCTGGGGCTTCGACGACCGCGACCCGGGCCTGCAGGCGCTGCCCGAGCTCGTGCTCGGCCGCGACTACGCCTTTCGCACCGGCAATCCGGCCACGGCCTGGCTGGCCCATGGCTGGTCGGCGCCCGACGACGTCGACACCTGGAGCGAGGGCTCGCTGGCCTGCCTGGTGATCCCGCTGCCGCCCGCGGCCGTGTTCGCGCATCCGCTGCAGGCCCCGGGCCAGGCGCCGGCGCAGCGGCTGCGCGTGCGCATCGATTACCGCTGCGAGGCGCAGAGCACGCGCGTGGTCGCGTTGCTCGACGGCGCCATGCTGCCGGGCCAGCGCACCTCGGGTGCGTGGCGGCGCAGTCTGGTGTTCGAGCTCGTGCCCTCGCCGCAGCGCAAGTGCCTGGTGTTGCAGTTCTTCGTGGGCGAGGCGGCCGATGCGGAAGTGGCCGAGGGCGCGGACGAGCCGGTCGTGCGCTCGGGCTTCACCTTGCGCAAGCTGCGCGTGTCGATGAGCCCGGCGGGCACGGGCGATGCCGCGGCGCTGCCGCAGCCCGACACCACGACGGCAGCGCCCGAGCGCGCGCTCGACCGGATGCTGCGCGTGGTGCTTCAGTCCAGGCGCGCGGCCGGATAGGCCGCGTCGGCACCGGCCGCGGCCGGTTGCGTCGCGAGGCGCAGCAGCAGCTGGCTCCAGGGCTGCAGCCGTTCGAGCGCCGCCTCGCGGCCCTGCGCGGCCGTGGCCTCGGTGCTCGCGCCGAGCTCGCGCGCCGCGGCCGCCACGTCGCTCGCGAACGCGGCCGCGTCGCCGCGCCACACCACCACGCGATGCCGCAGCCCGAGCTGCGCGGCGCGCTCGGCATTGCTCGCCTGCTCGGGCTGGTCGGTCTGCAGCAGCAGGATCGGCTTGCGGTAGACCTGGGCCACCGACAGCGCCGCCATGCCCGGGGCCGAGACGATGAAGGCGCTGCGCGCGGCGGTGTCGATCCAGTGCGCGTCCTGCGGCTGCCAGCCGGCGCGCCCTGCATAGCCTTCGCCCACGCAATGCGCGCCCAGGCCCGCGACGGCCAGGCCGCGTTCGAGGCCGTCGGCCAGCGCCGTGTCCTTGAAGTGGGGGTTGAGATAGACCGCGGCCCGCGGGGCAACGGGCGCAACGTCTTCGCCCGAGGCCACCGCCACCGGCGTCGCGAGCCAGTGCGTGCCGCGGCCATCGTGCGCCGGCGCCTGCTGCGCGAAATCGTGCGCGATGCGCGCGCGGCTGCGCCCGATCTGCCAGGCCACGATGCGGCCGAAGGCGCGTGCCGTCCAGCCCGGCAGCCGGCCGCTGAAATTGCCTTCGAGCGCGCGTCGCAGGCTCGCGCCGTACACGTGCACCACCTTGTGCCGCCACTGCGGCAGCGCGCCCATGAACAGCAGCGCCGGATGGAAGGAGTCGTTGACCACCAGGTCGGCCTCGCGCAGCCGGCCGTGCAGCCGCACGATGTCGCGCAGCATGCGGCCGGGCCGGAACACGTAGTGCGCCACGTTGCGGTCGGTCTCGCGCCGCAGCATGTTCTGCCGCGCGTCGAACTGCACCGCGTAGTGGCGCGAGAGCACGGGCGCGTCGATGCCGAAGCCTGCGAGGAAGAGCGCGCCCTCGTCGGAGGTGGTCAGCACCTGCACCTGTGCGCCGGCCGCGCGCAGCGCGTGCGTGAGCAGCTGCGAGCGCATCAGGTGGCCGCGCGCGTCGGCGGTCGCGAGGTAGAGGATGCGCGGCATGCTCAGCCCGCCCGCGGCACCAGCCGCAGTGCCGCGCCCGCGCACCACATGCCGAGCGCGCCCGTGATGCCGAAGCCGCGCTCGATGGCGCGCACCTCGCCCATCAGTTGCGCGAGCCGCGCGCGCTCGTGCGGCGCCACGCAGCGCTGCAGCGTGTGGCTGCACAGCCGCACGTGGCGCTGCTCGTCGGCCCACACGCGCGAGAGCAGCGGATGCAGCGCATGCGCGGGCCCGATCAGCGCGCAGTGGCGCTCGAGGATGCGCGAGGCCATCTGCTCGGCCGCGAGGCCGATCGCATAGGCCGGCACCAGGCCGCCGTGCGCGAAGTGCGGCGCGTGGCGGCGGATCAGCGCCTGCCAGCGCGCGAGCTTGCGCCGGCTGAACCAGTCGGGCCGCGGCTGCTCGCCGTCGATGGCGCCGGCCCGTGCGCGCCCGCCGCGTTCGGCGATGGCCTCGGCGAACAGCCGCGCATGCAATTGCTCGTCGGCCAGGTGCTGATCGAGCTGGCGCTCGAGCCAGTCGGGCGCGGCGGCGCGCAGTTCGCGCTGCAGCGCCTGTTCCGACGATTCCTCGCCCACGAGGTAGAGGCGCAGCAGCAATGCCTCGCCCGCGCGGCTGGCATGCAGCTGGCGCAGCGCGGCGCGCTTCACGCGGTGGACCAGCGCGGCTTGCAGCGCGGGCCAGCCGCGCAGCAACGGCGGCGCCAGGCTCTCGAAGCCCGGGGCATTCGGCGCATCCGGCGCGGCCTGCGCGTACAGCTCAGCGGCCATTCGACCCGGCCTTCGCATCGAGCGCCACGGGCTGCAACTGCTGTTGCTGCCAGCCGAGCACCAGCCCCAGGAAACTGCCCTGCAGGAAGCCGCGCGCCGTGGCGTCGGCGCCGGCGAACTCGCGCTGCTGCCCGTCGTAGCGCACGAAGCCCTTGCCGCCGGTGGCACCGATCGTGAGCTTCTCGTTCTTGCGGAAGCCGCGCTGCAGCAGCGGCTGCAGCAGGGCCTGCGATTCGAGTCCGTAGAGGAACAGGTCGCGCTGCACCACCTGGCGCGGAATCTGTCCGCTCAGGGCCTGCAGCTCTAGCGACCAGGTGCCCTCGCGCATCGCCTCGGCCAGCGGCCGGTTGCGCGTCGTGACGAAGCGCGTGCGCGCCACCCACTTGACGGCCTTCGACACGCCGAGCCCGACCGTGATGTCGGCGTCGCGCGAGGCACTCTCGCGGTTGTCGCGCACCTGCACCAGCTCGTCGGCCAGGCGCGCCGTCAGCGAGGGCTTGGCGAGCGCCTCCACGACCTGCGCGCTGCTGAACAGCACACGTTCGCCGCCGGCCTCGCCGACCACGAGCTGCCAGGGATCGATGCGGATCTCGGAGAACTCGCCGCGCACCGGCGCATGCGCATGGCTGCTGAACGACCAGTCGTTGCCCGAGCGGCTCAGCAGCGCATGGAAGCTCAGCGGCACGCGCTGGCCGTCGGCCGTGCGGCCCGAGCCCTGCAGCACCACGTCGCCCACGATGCGCTTGCCGTCGTAGCTGCGGCCATTGGCGAAGCGCAACGTGTGCGTGGCCTCGTCGAGCGTGGCGCGGGTGTCTTCGTCGTCGAGCGCGAGCCTGTTGCAGTTCTCGCCGGTGCCGGCGGCGATGGGGCAGCCGCTGCCCGAGGCGAAGGCGAACACGCCGCGGCCCGAGAACTCGGCCGAGGCCGCGAGTCCGGGGGCGAGCAGCGCGAGGGCGGCAAGAACGAGCAGGCGTGCCATGGTCGCGGGCCTCAGGGACGGTGGTACGAGAGCGCCTGCGCATCGGCATGCGCGCGGCCCGTGGTGTGCAGGCCGATGCCGCGCGCGAAGGCGCCGAGCATGTCGACGGCCGAGAAGCCCAGGATCAGCAGCACGCCGAGCACCCAGCGCGCGCCGCGCAGCGGCGGCAGGTCCTGCCGGTTGAGCGCGCGCAGGCTGAAGCCCAGCCGCGTGACGAGCACGCACAGCGGACCGATCGGACCGCTCTTCGCGAGCCAGTGCCAGCGCGGCGACACGTAGCTGCGCAGCAGGTGCGGCGTGAGCGAATACGTGTCCTGCCCGCGCATCCAGCGCAGCTTGAGCGCCTCGCGCCGCGTGTCGGGCAGGCGGTGCTCGGTGTGGGCGCGCGCCGCGTAGTGCAGCGGGATGCCGGCCGCGCGCAGCCGCATGCCGAGCACCTGGCAGTGGGCGCGGTACACGCCGTCGAGCGCCTGGTAGCCGTGGGTGTCGAAGACCTCGCGCCGGAACGCCACGTTGTTCGCGTAGAAGTTGCTCGTCGCGCCCGCGTGCTCGTTCGGGAAGTACATGAAGTCGATGGTGGTGAGCGCGGTGCCCACCACGTTGGCCGCGTAGCTGGTGCGGCCCGCCACCACGGCTGGCGCGTCGGCGCGCGCGAAGGGCGCGAGCAGCTCGCGCAGCCAGTCCTCGTCGGGCAGGCAATCGGCATCGGCGAACACCACCCAGTCGCAGCGCGCCGCGTCGGTGACCGCGAAGCCGGTGTTCTTGGCGTCGTAGTAGCCGGTGCTGGCGTCGATGCGCACGAAGTCGACGGGCCGCCCGGCCAGGCGTTGCACTTCCTCGCAGGTGGCGGCATCGAGGCCGTCGTGCGTGATGACCACCTGGGCCAGCGTGGACAGCGGCTGCTTCTGGCGCGCGAGCAGCGCGATCAGCCGCCGCAGGCTGGCGGCGGCCTGGGCCTGCGCATCGGCACCGCCGCGCAGGTTGTTGGTCTCGAGGACCAGCGCGGTGCGCGCCGCCACTTGATCGGGCATCATCGATTTTTCCTGTCCGGACGTCGTTGGGAAGGCATGCATGTCGCTTTTATCGCACAACCCTCGCGGTTGCCAGTGCCATCGCTCATGGGCGCGGCACGTCGCGGGGCCGCTGTCTTGAGGCTCGCGGTCTTCGGCGCGGGCTACGTGGGCCTGAGCTTCGCGGCCTGCATGGCCGAGGCCGGGCACGCGGTGCTGTGCGCCGACACCGACGCGCCGCGCATCGCGGGCCTGCGCGCGGGCCGCATGCCGCTGCACGAACCGGGGCTCGGCGCGCTGGTGGCGCAGGAGACGGCGGCTGGCCGGCTGCGCTTCACGGACGATGCCGGCGAAGCCGCGCGGCATGGCGACATCCTCTTCATCGTGGTCAATGCGCCGGCCGATGCCGAGGGCGCGGTCGACCTCGAGGCGGTGTTCGAGGTGGCGCGCGCCGTGGGGCACCACCGCGACCGCGACGGCCTGCTGGTCTGCAAGTCGACCTTGCCGGCGGGCACGGCCGACCGGGTCGAGGCGGTGGTGCGGGACGCGCTGGCGCGGCGCGGTGCCACGCACCGGATCGCGGTGGCGGTGAACCCCGAGTTCCTGCGCGAAGGCTCGGCGGTGCGCGACAGCCGCGCGCCCGACCGCATCGTGGTCGGGGCTACAGATGCCGACGCGATCGCGCTGCTGGCCGAGCTCTATCGGCCTTTCGTGCGCGACCCCGCGCGCCAGTGGCTGGTGATGGACCGCCGCTCGGCCGAGCTCGCGAAGTACGCCGCCAACGCGATGCTCGCCACCCGCATCAGCTTCATGAACGAGATGGCGCGCGTGGCCGAGCAGGCGGGCGCCGACATCGAGAGCGTGCGCCGCGCGATCGGTGCCGATGCGCGTATCGGTCCGGCCTTCCTGCAGGCCGGTGCGGGCTATGGCGGCTCCTGCCTCGCGAAGGACCTGCGCGCGCTGCGGCATGTGGGCGAGGGCGCCGCGCTGCGGCTGCTGCCCGCGGTGGCGGCGGTGAACGAGGCGCAGAAGTCGCGGCTCTTCGAACTCGTGGCCGGCCATTTCGGCGCCACGCTCGCGGAGCGCACGCTGGCCGTGTGGGGCCTGGCCTTCAAGCCCGACACCGACGACATGCGCGATGCGCCGAGCCTGGTGCTGATCGAGCGGCTGCTGGCCGCCGGCGCGCGGCTGCGGCTGCACGATCCGGCCGCGATGCCGAATGCGCGTGCGCTGCTCGGCGAGCGCGAAGGCATCGCCTGGTGCGATGCGCCCGAGGCCGCGCTCGAAGGCGCCGATGCGCTCGTGCTCGTCACCGAATGGGCGGCCTACCGCCGGCCCGATTTCGCGCGCATGGCCGCGCGGCTGTCGGCGCGCGCCGTGTTCGATGGGCGCAATCTCTACGACCCGGCCGAGGTCGAGGCCGCCGACATCGCCTGCTACGGCATCGGCCGCGGGCGTTCAGTGCGCCGCGGGTGAGGTTGCCTCGTCGTCCGCGCGCGGCAGGAAGGCATCGCCCGGCGTCAGCGGCGCATGCCGGTAGCTCGCGGGCGTGCGGCCCAGCTTCACGGGCGCGCCGATGCCGCGGTAGCCACCTTCGAGTTCGACCACCATGCCGCGATGCGCGGTGTGCGGATGCTCGAGCGCGGCGGCCACGGGCAGCACGGGCGCGGCCGGCACGCCCGCGGCCATGAGCTGCTCGACCAGCACGCGGCCGTCGAAGGCGGCCATGGCGGCCTCGAGCCGCTGCTTGAGCGCGTCGCGGTTCACCGAGCGCGCGCCCGCGGTGGCGAAGCGCGGATCGGTGGCCAGCGCGGGCAGGCCGATGCAGCCGCACAGGCTCGCGAACTGGCGGTCGTTGCCGACGGCGACGAACACGGGGTCGGTGCCGGTGGCGAGGGCGTCGTAGGGATAGATGTTGGGATGGGCGTTGCCGGTGCGGCGCGGCGCGCTGCCGTCCATGAACCAGTTGGCGGCGTGCGGATGCAGCAGCGAGATGCCGCTGTCGTAGAGCGCGGCCTCGACGAACTGGCCGCGTCCGCTGCGCTGGCGTTCCTGCAACGCGAGCAGCACGCCGATGACGGCATTGAGGCCTGTCACCATGTCGACCACGGGCAGGCCCACGCGCAGCGGCCCGCCCTCGGCCTCGCCGTTGACGCTCATGATGCCGGTCATGGCCTGCACGGCGGCGTCGTAGCCGGGCAGCGCGCCCAGGGGCCCGTCGGCGCCGAAGCCCGAGACGCGGCACCAGACCAGGCGCGGAAAGCGCTGCGACAGGGTCTCGTAGCCGATGCCCCAGCGTTCCATGGTGCCGGTCTTGAAGTTCTCGATCAGCACGTCGGCCTCGGCCACCAGCGCGAGCAGGGCGGCGCGGCCTTCCTCGGTCGAGAAGTCGAGGTGCTGCACGCGCTTGTTGCGGTTGAGGCCGTGGTAGTAGGAAGCCACGCCATCCTTGAACGGCGGACCCCAGGTGCGGGTGTCGTCGCCCTGCGGCGGCTCGATCTTGAGCACGTCGGCGCCATGGTCGCCGAGGATCTGGCCGCAGTAGGGGCCGCCGAGGATGCGGGAAATGTCGAGCACGCGGATGCCCGCGAGTGCGCCTTGAGAGGATGTCATTGCAGTGCTGTTCCGATGCTTGTGTTCTGTTCGTTCGGGGCGCGTGCGAAGGACATCGGGTACTCCCCTCCGCGAATGTCCCCCGGCCTTCGGCCTCCTCCTTGATTTCGCTGCGGGGAGCACCCGACGCCCTCCGCACGAGAGGCGCTCTGGTCGTGCCGGCGGTTCAAGCGCGGAGCAAGGTACCCCGTCGGCGTGATCGCGCCCCGGATGCCAGCATCAATCGAGCTGCGCCCCCGACTTCTTGACCACGTCCCTCCACTTCGCCGACTCGCTCGCGATGAACTGGCCGAGCTTCGGCGGCGAGGTGTCGGCGCTGGCCTCGAGGCCCTGGGCCGCGAACATCTGCTTGACCTTGGGCGAGTTCAGCACCTCGGCGAAGGCATGGTTGAGCTTCGCCACGCGATCGGCCGGCGTGCCCGCGGGCGCGACGATGCCGAAGAACACGCTCACGTCGTAGCCCTTGTAGCCCTGCTCCGAGATCGTCGGCACTTCGGGCAGCGCCTGCGAGCGCGCGAGGGTGGCTACGCCCAGCGCGCGCAGCTTGCCGGCCTTGACGTAGGGCAGCGCGGTGAGGATGTCGGTGAAGGTCATGCTGACCTGGCCGCCCAGCAGGTCGTTGAGCGCGGGGCCGGTGCCCTTGTAGGGGATGTGCTGGAAGTCGGTGCCGGCGATCGAGTTGAACAGCACGCCCGCGAGGTGCGAGGAGGCACCGTTGCCCGAGGAGGCATAGCTGAGCTTGCCGGGATTGGCCTTGGCATAGGCGACGAGCTCGGGCACCGTCTTCACCGGCAGCGCGGGATTCACCACCAGGATGTTCGGCAGGTAGCCGACCTGGATCACGGGCGCGAAGCTCTTCACCGGGTCGTAGTTGATCTTGCGGTAGAGGCTGGCGTTGATCGCGTGCGGGCCCGAGGTGCCGAACAGCAGCACATGGCCGTCGGCCTCGGCGCGCGCCACGTACTCGGCGCCGACGTTGCCGCCCGCGCCGGCACGGTTCTCCACGATCATCGGCTGGCCCATGCGGTCCTTCATCTCGGCCGCGAGCGTGCGCGCCATCGCGTCGGTGGGGCCGCCGGGCGGGAAGGGCACGACCAGCGTCATCGGCTTGGAAGGGAAGGCGGTGTCGGCCTGCGCGGCGGGGGCCGCGGCCAGCAGGCCGGCGCAGGCGGTGGCCAGCGCGAGGAGGGAAGCGAGGTGTTTCAAGAGGAGGTCTCCGTTCTTTGTTCGGGTGTCCGGGGGGCAGGGCTCAGGCCGCGGTCCAGTCGGCGGGCAGCGCATCGGGCGCGAGCGGATCGCGCGGCAGCACGCGGTGCAGCAGCGCGAGCTGCGACCAGCGCAGCCGCGCGGCCGAGCCGGTGCGCGCGGCTTCCCAGGCCATCGCGCTCGCGCTGGTGCAGTGGTAGAGCGCCGAGGCGGCCTGGCGCGCGAGCACGTCGCCGCCTTCG
>Ga0209902_100837_pt1 | contig 22914 bp, 25 predicted proteins | sample FECB27metaG_FD_188304 | JGI IMG/M metagenome (GOLD analysis project Ga0209902, IMG submission 188304) | Cyanobacterial communities from the Joint Genome Institute, California, USA - FECB-27 (SPAdes) (version 2) | ecosystem: Environmental > Aquatic > Thermal springs > Hot (42-90C) > Microbial mats...
TAACCCTTTGCGACCGCGTCGACCCGCTTGAAGCTGCAATAGACCTCTCCCTTGGTGGTGAGGTCGTGTGTCGAGAATTTCCAGGGCGGCGATTTGCAGGATGCCGCATCCACTGCCCACAGGCCGGCGAAGCGCAGCCCGTCGGCGGATTGCCCTGGCGTTGCCGGCTCCGGCTTTTCCACCGGCGGATCCTGGGCGGGCGACGGCGCGATCGGGATGGTCACCGACGCGTCGCTCCGGTTAGAAGGAGACTGCTGGGGCTCGTTCTGCCCGCAGGCGGCAAGTGCCAGCAGCGGCATGGCGCAAAGGATCGGCTTCATTCCGACTAAACCAACCGCGAAGCGTTCGTTTCCATCGGAATCGACCGGTGGATGCGCCGAGCGGGAACGGTGACGGCCATTGCAAAAGCCGCGGCCAACGGGCAAAGTTCGCTGAATGTTCTTATCGAGGCAATCATGAACGAGCCCGTCATCCTGATCGCGATCGTCGCGGCGATCCTTGTCGGCATCCTGACCGGCTGGTGGCTTGGCGGGCGCGGCGCCGCGGCCGCGCACGCCGAACGCGACCGGCATCTCGAGGATTTCCGGCGCGCCGTTTCGGACCTTGCCGCAATGGAGGAACGTGCGCGCGACGTGCCGCAGCTTCGCGAATCGCTTTCCGCTGCGCAGACCGAAGCGGCGGGACTCCGCGCCGAACGGGATGCGCGCGAACGGGCGCTTCAGGATCAGATCAAGGCGCTGATCGAGGCCAAGGAGGCATTGTCGGCCCAGTTCAGCGAAGTCGGCGCCAAGCTGCTTCAGGAAGCGCAGCGGACCTTCCTCGACCGCGCCGACCAGCGCTTCAATCAGGCCGGGGAGAAGAGCGAGGAGCGGTTGAAGCAACTGCTGCAGCCCGTGGCCACGACGTTGAAACGCTATGAGGATGGGCTGGCGCTGGTCGAGAAGGAGCGCGTCGGCAGCTATCGCGAGCTGCGCGAAGCGGTGGAGCAGGTCCGGGTGGGGCAGAGCCAGGTCAAGGACGAAGCGGCGCGGCTGGTGAATGCGCTGCGGTCCAGCCCCAAGGCCCGGGGGCGCTGGGGCGAACAGTCGCTGCGCAACGTGCTCGAACAGGCCGGGCTGTCGCCGCATGCCGATTTCCGTTCCGAAGTGTCGGTCGATACCGACGACGGTCGTTTGCGGCCCGATGTCGTCGTCAGCCTGCCGGGTGGACGCGAACTGGTGATCGACGCCAAATGCTCGCTCAATGCCTATCTCGACGCAAGCGACGAGGTGGACGAGGCGGCGCGTGCGCATCATCTGAAACTGCACGCCGCATCGATCCGCAACCATGCCCGCCAGCTTGGCGAGAAGAGCTATTGGGAACGGTTCGGCAAGGCGGCCGATTATGTGGTGATGTACATTCCAGGCGAGCATTTCCTCTCGGCCGCGCTGGAACAGGATGACGGCCTGTGGGACTGGGCGTTCGATCGCCGCGTGCTGCTGGCGACCCCGACCAATCTCGTCGCGATCGCGCGTACGGTGGCGAGCGTCTGGCGGCAGGAGAAGATGGCCGAGGAAGCGCAGCAGATCGCCACGCTCGGCAAGGAGATGTACGAGCGGCTTTCCACGGCCGCGGGTCACCTGAAACGCGTGGGCGGCGGACTCAACAGCGCGGTCGACAATTACAACAAGTTCGTCGCCAGCTTCGAGGGCCGCGTGCTGGTGACGGGGCGCAAGTTCAAGGAATTGAACGTCGAAACCGGATCGCGCGAGATCGAGTCGATCGAAAGTGTCGACACGCTGGCACGTGCGCCGATGGACCTGCTGCCGGTACCGGACAATGAAGATCGACCGGAAGCGGCGGAGTAGGGGCCTAGACCTTCCGCTTCAACACCATCGTCCGCCCGCCGCTCCCCGTCAGGATCAGCGTATCGCCGTTGCGGAAGGTCATGCCGATGGTCCCCGTGAGGATCGCGAACACCGCTCTCTCCTGATCCATCGCCGTTCCCGGGCACCCCATCTTCGTCGCGGCGATCGGGCCGAGCGTCAGCGCGGTGGTGTTGACGTCATAGGGGCCGGAGAAGCGGTTGCAGCCGCTGGTCCCGCTGATCCGCCCATCGGCGAACGCGATGTTCGCGGGCCGATCGGACAGCGCGTCCATGTTGCCGACGCGCAGGATCATCCAGTCGGTGCCTTCCAGCGTTTGAGGCGACAATATCGCGCCGCCGCAGCCCTTCACGGTCCTTCCGTCCGCAGTCACCGTCACGCTGTCCTCATAAAGCCGGTCGCTCATCCCGTCGCTGCACTGGCTGTGGGTCACATCCACGGTCAGCCGCGCCGTCTCGTAGCGATGGCCGTTGAAGGTCGTGCGCGGCTCCGGGCGTGGCACATCGATCTTCGTTTTCCCGTAATCGCCGTCATAATAGAGGCGGCCGGGCGTCACTTTCAGCGTCCAGCCCGGCTCGGTACCCAGGGCGGTGTAGGTGCTAGACGGCTGCGATGATGGAGGAGGCGCCTCCCCCTTAGGGATGACCGCGCAACCGGCAAGCAGGACGAGGGTGAGCGGAAGCAGCTTTTTCATATCGGTTGAACAACGAGCCTGGCACGAAGTTCCAATGGCGCCTTCGCTCGAGCGAAGGATCAGGGCTTTCGGTGCTGGTTCAGAACCTCATACGCCATCACCGCGGTCGCGACCGCAGCGTTCAGGCTGTCCGCCTTGCCGAGCATCGGCATCTTTACCAGCAGATCGCATTGCGCCTCGTAATCGGCGGGCAGGCCGCGGGCCTCGTTGCCGGTCAGGATGAAGGTCGGCCGCGGGTAATCCGGCTCCTGATAATCGTGTGTGGCGTTCAGGCTGGTTCCGACCAGTTTGCCCGGCCCGGCGCGCAGCCAGGGAATGAACTCTTCCCAGCGAGCCATTGCGATCCGCTGGGTGAAGAGCGCGCCCATGCTCGCGCGCACCGCCTCGACCGAGAAAGGGTCGACGCAATCGTCGATCAGGATCAGGCCGCCGGCGCCGACCGCGTCACCGGTGCGCAGCATCGTGCCGAGATTGCCGGGGTCGCGCAGTGCCTGCGCGACCAGCCAGATATCCGCGGTGCTGCGATCGATCGCGGCGAGCGGCGTCGCGCGTTCGCGATACACGCCGATGACCGCCTGGGGATTCTCCTTCCCCGACAATTTATGCAGGATATCGGGAATGGTCTCGATGACGTCGCCACCGATCGCCTCGGTCGCGGCGACCAGCCGCCGGACGATCGGATGATCGGCCGATTCCCGCGCATAGAACAGCATCTCCGGCAGGAAACCGGCCTCTTCGGCCTCGGTCAGGATGCGCAGCCCCTCGGCGAGGAACAGGCCTTCCTGTCGTCGATGTTTCTTGTCGCGAAGCGAACGGACGCGCTTGACGGTTTCGTTGGAGAAACCGGTGATCTCACGGGGCAAGGTGGTTCAATCCTCGCCGAACTTGGATTCGACCAGTTCCGCCAGCAATTGCACGGCCTTTTCGGCGCCGTCGCCCTTGGCGCGGATGGTGACGCTGTCGCCCATCGCGGCGCCCAGCATCATCAGGCCCATGATCGACGTGCCCGTGACCGCCGATCCGTCCTTCTCCACCTCGACCGCCGCGCTCTGCTGGCTGGCGAGGGTGACGAACTTGGCGCTGGCACGCGCATGCAGGCCGCGCTTGTTGGTGATCAGGACGGTGCGCGCGATCGGCGTCACACCGATTCGCCCAGCACTTCGGATGCGACGCTGATATATTTCCGGCCCGCCTCGCGCGCGGCCGCAACGGCTTCCTTCACCTTCATCGTCCGCCTCGCACCCTCAAGCCGAATCAGCATCGGCAGGTTCACGCCCGCGATCACCTCGGTGTGACCGGTCTTCATCAGCGATATCGCCAGATTGGACGGCGTTCCGCCGAACAGATCGGTCAGCAGGATGACGCCTTCGCCGCGATCGACCTCTTCGATCGCGCGCGCGATATCCTTGCGACGCACGTCCATATCGTCGTCAGGACCGATACAGATCGGCCGGATGGCCTCCTGCGGTCCAACGACATGCTCCATGGCGACCACGAACTCCTTTGCCAGAAGGCCATGGGTAACCAACACCAATCCGATCATCTATCCAGACTCGCCTGTGAAACTCATATTCCGGCTTCCGGGGCTCCCTCCATCGCGTCCAGCGGTTTGGAGGCCAGATCGCGGTGCGCGACCGTGAGGGAAAAACCGGCATAGCGCAACCTTGCCGCCACGCGTTCCGCAACATGCACCGATCGATGACGCCCGCCGGTGCAGCCGAACGCGATGGTAAGATAGGATTTTCCTTCCTGCGCATAGCGCGGAAGCAACAGCAGAAGCAGCGATTCGATCTGGCGCAACGCCTGATCATAGGCCGGATCCTTGGCGACATAGTCGCCGACGCCCGCATCGAGCCCGGTCCTGGGACGCAGAAGCGCGTCCCAATGCGGGTTGCGCAGGAACCGCATGTCGAAGACCAGGTCGGCGCTGCGCGGCACGCCCCGCGAATAGCCGAACGACATCACCGTGATGGTCGGTTCCTCCGGCCGGGCACCGCCGAATCGCGCGCGGATCTGCTGCTGCAGTTCGTTCGACTGCGTCTCGGTCGTGTCGATGACATATTCCGCCCAGTGGCGCAGCGGCCCCATCAATTCGCGCTCGCGCGCGATTCCGTCCGAAACCGGCCGGTCCTGCGCCATGGGATGGCGTCGCCGCGTCTCGGAGAAGCGCCGTTCCAGCTCACCGCCACCGCAATCGAGGAACAAGGTCTCGACATCATGGCCGTGCAGTTCGCGCAACTGCTTGATCCGCATGATGATCCGATCGGCGTCGAAACCGCGCGTCCGGCTGTCGATGCCCAGCGCCAGGGGCCGATCGTCTTCCTGAGCGCCGAGCGGCTGCGGCGCGGCCAGCAACCGGTCGAGCAGGCCGAGCGGCAGATTTTCCACCGCTTCCCAGCCCATATCCTCCAGACAGTTCATTGCCGTCGACTTGCCCGCGCCCGACATGCCGGTGACGAGCAGGATGCGTTTGGGTCGGGCGGCTTCGTTCATCGCGCGATCCCCAATTGCCTGAGCGCCAGTTCGACCTTGATCGGCGCCGAAGCTTCCAGCCCGGACAGTGCGACATTGGGAACTTCGAAACCCAGAATGGAACGCTTTTGACCCGGTTCGGGCAACCGTTCCTGCGGCACGCCGAGCGAAACGATCAAAGCGACGGACACGTCGTCGACATGGGGCATTTCGACGATCCCGATCCCGCGAACCTCGATCCTGCCCGCGATATTGGGCGCGGCTGCCGCGGCCAGGCCATCGCTCAGCCTTTTGATCACCGTGTAGTCGTCGCTGACCAGGGTCGCCCCCCGATCGATCAGCCTGAGCACGAGATCGGATTTACCCGCGCCGGAAAGCCCCTCGATCAGCACCGCATGGCCATCGATCGCGACGGTCGAAGCATGCATCAATTCGGTGGAAAGCGGGGTCAAGCCGGTGTCTCCACGGCGGGAAGGGTGACGACGAAACGTGCGCCCGGGCCGGAATCGGCCCGGTCCTGCACGATGATCGTGCCGTTATGCCCTTCCACGATCGTATTGGCTATCGACAGACCCAGGCCGGAATGACGCCCGAATCCGTCATTCTCCGGCCGATCGCTGTGGAAGCGGCGGAAGATCGTCTCACGCGCATTTTTGGGCACGCCCGGCCCCTCGTCCTCGACCGAGATCAGGATATGTTCGCCCGAATGGGTGGCGTCGATCCGCACCAGCCCCTCGGGCGGCGAGAAGGACACCGCGTTATCGAGCAGATTCTCGACGACCCGCGCCAGTTTCGACGCATCGCCGCGCGCCACCGCGCTTCCCTTGCGCGGCCTGGCAAAGGCGATCGGCACGCCATTGTCGGTGCCGCGCGCTTCGCGGCTGCGCAGGATGGTTTCGATCAAGATGCCGAGATCGACGGGTTCGAACGCCGCACGGGAAAGCTGGGCATCGAGGCGCGAGGCTTCCGCCACGTCGGTGATCAGCCGGTCCAGGCGCAGAACGTCGTCATGCACGATCGCGAGCAGTTGCGCCTGAAGCGCCGGGTCCTTCACCGTCTGCAGACCCTCCACCGCCGAACGCAGCGAGGCGAGCGGATTCTTGAGTTCGTGCGTGACGTCCGCCGCGAAGGCCTCGATCGCGTCGATCCGCATGTTGAGCGCATGGCTCATATCCGCCAGAGCGCGCGCGAGCATGCCGATCTCGTCCCTGCGCGACGGCAGCCGCGGCACTTCGACGTCGCGTGCGCGACCGAGCCTGACGCGCACGGCCGCCCAGGCGAGCCGCCGCAGCGGCCGGACGATCGTCCTGGCCAGGAACAGAGAGAGCAGCACCGAAAGGAGTGCGACGACGCCGATCACGACGCCCAGCCGGAAACGTTCGGCACGCACGATCCGCGTGATGTCACGCGCATTCTCGGTGTAGAGCAGGGTGCCACGCTCGGCATGGGGCAGGGGGACCGCCGCCGATATCATCAGCGTGCGATCGGGCGCCAGGCGAACCGCGCTGCTGGCCCGGCGGTCGGTGATGGCGGCCGCCACCTCTTTCCACGCCTGCCCGCGGTCCGGACTGGGTTCGACATAGGGCTCGGGCCGGTCCGCCCCCGCCACGGCGTCGAACGCCCGATCGAGGAAACGCGCCGCATGCCGTTCCCACGGCTCGGCATCGGGATCGCGCAGCGTGTAGTTCGGGCCGCCAAGCGCCCAGCTATCCACCGCGAGCCTGCCGTCGGGCGCGTAGAGCCGCAAACGACCATTGCCCTCACGCGCCAGCGACAGCAGCAATCCGTTGCTGTCGTCGGGACGCGAAATGTCCAGCGCCCGCGCCATCAGTTCGATTTCGCGCGACACCTGTTCCCGCCGGCTGTCCACCAGCCGCGCGCGATAGCTGTCGAGATAGAAGAAGCCTCCGGCGAGCAGCGCGAGCGCAAAGATGTTGACCGCAAGGATCCTGCGGGTCAGCGACAGCCGACCCGACCAGACGAGCGACAGGTCGCCCTCGCTACTCCTCGGTAAATCTGTAGCCACGGCCGTAAAGCGTATCGATGGCGTCGAACGCGTCGTCCACCTGGCGGAACTTGCGGCGCAGGCGCTTGATATGGCTGTCGATGGTACGATCGTCGACGTACATGTCTTCCTGGTACGCCGCATCCATCAACTGGTCGCGCGATTTCACCACGCCGGGACGACGGGCGAGCGACTCGAGGATCATGAACTCGGTGACCGTCAGCGTGACCTCGTCTCCGGCCCACAGCACCCGATGCCGCGCAGGGTCCATTTCGAGCCGTCCGCGGACCAGCAGTTCGGCGGGCTCCTCCTCGCTGCCCTGGGGCTGGGCGGCAAGTTCGGTCCGGCGCAGGATCGCGCGGATCCGGGCGATCAGCAGGCGCTGGGAGAATGGTTTGGCGATATAGTCGTCGGCGCCCATGGCGAGGCCCAGCGCCTCGTCCAGCTCATCGTCCTTCGATGTCAGGAAGATGACGGGCACATTGCTCTTCTCGCGCAACCGCCGCAGCAGCTCCAGCCCGTCCATCCGCGGCATCTTGATGTCGAACACGCACAGATCCGGCGGATTCTCGGTCAGCGCCTTCAGCGCATTCTCACCATCGGTGTAGAGCCGCGTCACGAAACCTTCGGCCTGCAGCGCGATCGACACGGATGTGAGGATGTTCCGGTCGTCATCGACGAGCGCGATCGTGGCGGACATTCGCGAAACTGCTCCCTGGCCCTCTGACCCGTCAGGATTAGGCCGCCGCGGGTGTAGTGCAAGCGGTGTCTTCGGGCAAATCGCATATGACTGCGTTGTCAGGCGGGCAGGCGTTTGACCATGCCCTGCGCAGCCGATATGCGCGGGGCATCGGACGCCGAACGCCACAGTAAATGGCGCGGCTTTATAGTATCAGGAGACACGTGTTGACCGACCGCACCCCCGACTTCACGCTGGACGCACAGGGGATCGGGACGGGCGCCGAGCTCCATTGGAATCTCGGCACCGCGCCGTTGGTCGAACTGGCCGTTCGTCGTGGCGAGGGCGTCCTCGCCAAAGATGGTCCCCTGGTCGTCGCTACGGGGAAACATACCGGCCGATCGGCCAAGGACAAGTTCATTGTCAGGGATGACGAGACCGAACAGACGGTCTGGTGGGGCGACACCAATCGCGGCATGACGCCCGAGCATTTCGCGGCGCTGAAGGCGGATTTCCTGGCTGCGGTCGCCGAAAAGGAAACGCTGTTCGTCCAGGATCTGTTCGGCGGATCACAGCCCGAACATCGCGTCAACGTGCGCGTCGTCACCGAATTCGCCTGGCACAGCCTGTTCATCCGCACGCTGCTCGTGCGCCCCGGCGCCGAGTCGCTGCAGGCCTTCGTGCCCGAATTCACGATCATCGACCTGCCGAGTTTCCGCGCCGATCCGGAACGCCATGGCAGCCGCTCCGAAACCGTGATCGCGGTCAACTTCACCGAGAAGCTGATCCTGATCGGCGGCACGTCGTACGCCGGCGAGATGAAGAAGTCGGTATTCGGCATCCTCAACTACAAGCTGCCCGTCGACGGCATCATGCCGATGCACTGTTCGGCCAATATCGGACCGAACGGCGACACCGCGGTGTTCTTCGGCCTGTCCGGCACCGGTAAGACGACGCTGTCCGCCGATGCGTCGCGCACGCTGATCGGTGACGACGAGCATGGCTGGTCCGACACCGCGGTCTTCAACTTCGAAGGCGGCTGCTATGCGAAGATGATCCGTCTCTCGCCCGAGGCGGAGCCCGAGATCTTCGCGACCACCAAGCGCTTCGGCACGGTGCTCGAGAATGTCGTGATCGACCCGGTCACGCGTGAGATCGATCTGGACGACGACAGCCTGGCCGAGAACAGCCGCGGCTCCTATCCGATCGAATTCATCCCCAATGCGTCCGAGCAGAATATGGGGCCGGTGCCGCGCAACATCGTGATGCTGACCGCCGACGCCTATGGCGTGTTGCCGCCGATCGCGAAGCTGACGCCCGATCAGGCGATGTACCATTTCCTGTCCGGCTACACCGCGCGCGTCGCGGGCACGGAGATCGGCGTGGTCGAGCCGACCGCGACCTTCTCCACATGTTTCGGCGCGCCGTTCATGCCGCGCCACCCTTCGATCTACGGCAATCTGCTCAAGGAACGGATCGCGAAGGGCAATGTCGACTGCTGGCTGGTCAACACCGGCTGGACCGGCGGATCCTATGGCACCGGCAACCGCATGCCGATCAAGGCGACCCGCGCGCTGCTCAATGCCGCGCTGGACGGCAGCCTGAACGACGCGGAATTCCGCACCGATCCGAATTTCGGTTTCGAGGTTCCGGTCGCAGTGGCCGGCGTCGACAGCGCGATCCTCGATCCGCGGTCAACCTGGGCGGACAAGGATGCCTATGACGCCACCGCGCAAAAGCTGGTCCGCCAGTTCATCGACAATTTCGGGCAATTCGAAACCCATGTCGACGAAGGCGTGAAGCAAGCCGCGCCGCGGGCTCTCGAAGCCGCCGCCTGATCCGGCCCTGTCGTTCCCGGGCCTCTCCGAAAGGAAGCCCGGAAATGACCGACCACGACATCCGACTCTTCGAAAACGACGCAGCCATCGTCCATGTGGGCGATGGCCTGATCCATCGTACCCTGCCGCGCGCGGAATGGACGCACGAAGCGCACCTCGCCGCCTGCCTCCAGATCGTGCGACCGTCCGGATATCGCGCCCGAACGCGACCTGCCGGCTATCATCCGCCGCTACAATGAAAGCGTCGGGGGCGTGAACGACGACAGCCAGGGCTATCACGAGACGATCACCCAGGCGTTCATCGTGGCAGTGCGTGCCCATCTTTCGGAGCGCCCGCCAGGGGAAGGGCTGGTCGACGCGGTGAATGCACTGCTGATCTCGCCACGGGGGCGCCGCGACTGGCCGCTGGGCCATTATTCGCGCGAACGGCTGTTCTCCGTGGCCGCACGCCGCGGCTTCATCGCCCCCGATCTCGCGCCGTTTCCCGAAGGCCAAAAGGGCGGTTGACGCGCCATTTACGCTTGGCTAATCGCTGCTATTGATAGTCAGTCGCAATTAATCGACAGGTGCTGAATGTATGATTTCGTCGACCGGCGCGTGACGTCGCTCGATCGCGGCGGCCGCTTCCTGGTCTGGTCGATGCGGTCCTGGGTGGCCGCGTTCGGCGAAGGACGCTGCCCGTCCGCCGCGCTCGGCCCGGCCTTCATGAAATGGGGCATGATCGACGCGCTGCCGCATTTCGCGATGGCGATGCTGCTGCTGGCCCGCCATGCGCACCAGCCGGTGTCGTTCGCGCCGTTGCCATGCGGACGCGTGCGGGAGGACGAGGCATTGATGCTCGGCCTGTTCCGGATGATGCGCGACGAAACGCCCGATCGCGTGACCGATACGATCGCGCTGATCGTCGAAGACGAAGTGGTGTCGCCGCTGCTGACGGCGATCACGGCCTTTACCATGCAACTGGCCGATGCCGGCCTGATACCGGAGGCGCCGCACCCGACGGCGAACGAAGCACGATGAGCGACCGCAATAACGAGGCGTTCGCGCCGTCCTCGGCCCTGACCGTCGAGGAAGTCCGCTCGGTCCGTCACTGGAACGAGCATCTGTTCAGCTTCACCATCACCCGGCCGCCGAGCTTTCGCTTCCGATCGGGCGAGTTCGTGATGATCGGCCTGCCCGGCGAGGGCCGTCCGCTTCTTCGCGCCTATTCGATCGCGAGCCCGGCCTATGCCGAAGAACTGGAGTTCCTTTCGATCAAGGTACCTGACGGGCCGCTGACGTCGCGCCTGCAGACGATCCAGCCTGGAGATTCGATCTTCCTCGGCAGGAAGCCGACGGGAACGCTCGTCGCCGACGCGCTGCTGCCGGGCAGCCGACTGTTCCTGCTGTCGACGGGCACTGGCCTTGCTCCGTTTCTCAGCCTTATCCGCGATCCCGACCTCTACGATCGCTTCGGCCAGATCGTCGTGGTCCATTCGGTCCGCACGGTCAGCGACCTCGCATTCCGCCACGATCTCGAAAGCCAGCTTGCCGGCGATCCGCTGGTGCAGGATCAGGCGTTGCTCCAGCTCGAATATGTACCGACGGTGACGCGCGAGCCGTTCCACACCAGCGGCCGGATCGACGCCTTGATCGAGAATGGCGCGCTGTTCGGCAATCGCTGCACCGGCCCGCGCGTGCTGGATCCGGAAACCGACCGCATCATGATGTGCGGATCGATGGCGATGATCCGCGATCTTGCCGCACGCTTCGACGCGCTCGGCTTTTCGGAAGGGTCGAACGCCAATCCCGGACATTATGTCATCGAACGCGCGTTCGTCGGTTGATCCTTTTGCAGGTGACGCTTTCGCCAATCGCCCCTAACCTCGATCAACCTGAAGTGGGAGACGATCGATGAGCGGGATTCTGGACGGACTTGGCGGCAATCTGGACGAACTCGGCGCGCGGTTCGGAATCTCTCCGGATCAGATCAAGTCGGTCACCGACACGCTGGGCGCCAAGCTGCAGGGCGGCGTGGGGCAGACCCAGGCGATCGCCGACGCCGCGGGCGAACATGGATTGTCGCTCGAAAAGCTTCAGGGCGTGCTGGCGGGGCTCGGCGGCACCGGCGCGCTGGAGAAGCTCGGACTCGATCCCAATGGCGACATATTGGGCCAGGTCACCGGTTTTCTCGACAAGGATGGCGACGGCAATGCGCTGGACGACCTTGCCGACATGGCCAAGGGCTTTTTCGGCGGAAAGAGCTGATCAGCCGATCGGCAGGCTGCTCGCGACCACGTCGTGATGCTCGACGTGGAGCGGGCGTTCGAGAAGATAGTGATCGTCTTCGGGATAATAGCGGGCGATCGCGATATCGTCGCCCGCGAAGCCCCGGATATCGTCCAGCGAGCGCCACCAGCTCAAGGTGGTGACCTCGCTGGTGCCGTCACCCAGATCGCGGAACAGCATCTGGAACCCGAGATTGCCAGGCGTCGAGACATAGTCGGTCCCGCCGGTGCCCTCGATATAGGCGCGATACGCCTCGCGCTCCGCGGTGCGGATCAGGCCTTTCCAGCGCCGCAGGATCACGTCTTCGCGCCGGCGATATAGGCGTCGACATTCTTGGCGAGCACGTCGAGCGGAACGTTGCCGCCCAGCACGACGGTGTCGTTGAATGCCTTGAAATCATAACGTTTGCCGAGCGCAGCTTCGGCGCGGCGGCGCTGGCGGTTGATTTCGCTATGGCCCACCTTGTAGCCGCAGGCCTGGCCGGGCCACGAACAATAGCGGTCGACCTCGCTCGACACTTCATCGATCGACGAGCCGTTGGTTTCGGAGAACCATTTGATCGCATGATCGCGCGACCAGTTCTTCGCATGCAGGCCGGTGTCGACGACCAGCCGGCAGGCGCGGAACGCGATCGACTGCAGATAGCCGAGCCGCCCGACCGGATCGTCGGCATAGACGCCCAGCTCTCCGGCAAGCTGCTCGGCATAGAGCGCCCAGCCCTCCGAATAGGCGTTGAACGCCAGGATCGATCGGATCAGCGGCAGCTTCTGTGCATATTCGCCCTGCCAGACATGGCCGGGGATCGCCTCGTGATGCGTCAGCGTCGGCAGGCTGTACCGATTGTGCAGGCCGGTGGTGTGCAGGTTGATCCAGAATTTTCCGGGGATCGTCCCGTCGATCGATCCGGGGCCGCCATAGGCGCCCGGCGCGCCCGGCTCTTCCTCGGGCGGTAGCCGCCGCACCTCGACATTGCCGCGGACGAGCGTGTTGAACGCCTGCGGCATCTTGCCGCGAATTGTCGCCAGATGCTGCTGGATGAACGCCATGATCTCGGCGCGGCCGGGATCGCCCTCGGGAAACAGGAAGCGCTTGTCCTTGCCCAGCGCGGTCATCCGTTCGCCGACGCTGCCTTTGGTATAGCCCAGCCCACGCAATATGCCGTCCATCTCGGCCTGCAGCGTCTTAAGTTCGTCCAGGCCCATGCGATGGACTTCGTCGGGCGTCATCCGCGTGGTGGTGGAGGCGCGGAGCGACCAGGCGTAGAATTCAGTGCCGTTCGGCCGGGTCGACATGCCCGCGTCGGAGGTCGCACGCGCGCGCTGCGCCGTCAGCTCGGCGATCTGCCGATCGAGCGCGGGCGCAACCTTGTCGACCGCGATGCGGCGCGCGCGCGCGGCCCAGTCGCCGGGGATGTTCGTCGTGCGCCGCTCGATCGAACCGACCAGCCCGCCGCCCTCGCGCGCGCCCTTGGCGGACAAGGCGAGCTGCGCCAGCGCCTTGTCGATCAGGAAATCGGGCGCGATCATGCCCTGTGCGCCGGTCGCCTTAAGCCGGTCGAGCTCTCCGTCGAGCTGCGCGGGATAGCTTTCGAGCCGCGCCAGATAGGCTTCCGCATCCTCGGCGTTCGCGATCTGATGTTCGCTGTCGAGGAAACGGGGAATGTCGAGATAGGCGCCGACATTCTGGATCACGACATAGGGCGTGTTGCGCCAGCCGCCGACGGCGACATCGCCATAGGGCAGGGCGAAGCCATCCAGGGCGAGGCGATAGGCGCTGCGCGCGACCTCGATGCTGGTCCGCGTCGCATGAGAGAGCGCTTTGGTGTCGACCCTGTCCAGACGGGCAAGGTCGGCGCGGGCCTGATCGGCGATGCGGCGCTGGCCCGCCTGCGACCGGTCGGTCAATCTGGATTTGAGCGGCGCCCGAGCCCCCTTGTCGACGCCGAGCGAGGTCGCCGACTCCGGATTGAGCGTCAGCAGCGCCTCCGCGATCGAGCCGAGCAGCGCCTCGGCCGCCGCGTCGCCGGGTTGCGCCCACGCGGCGCCCGGCAGCAGCGCGCAGGCGCCGGTGGCTGCCGTGCCGAGCAGCACGGAGCGGCGGGAAAGCTCGGTCGTCATATCGATGGTTCCGTCGTCATGATTGCGGATAGGGGCGGGGTTCAGCCGATGGGTTCGACCAGCAGCACACCCTTGTCCACCCCGGCCACGCGCAGGCGCGCGCCCAGTGTGAAATCTCCGCCCTTGGCACTCCATACCCCGTCGCCGACCTTTACGCGTCCGATGCCGGATTCGAACGGCTCGACCACCGTCACGATCTCGCCGACCAGACGGCCGGTACGATCGTTGAGCAGCGGATCGGCGCTTTCGATCGGGTTCAGCGCGAACCAGCGTCGGCCGGCGAAGACCGCGACGATCGCAAGGATCGCGAAGGATGCGAACTGCATCGGCTCGTTGAATCCGAACAGCAGGGTCCCGATCCCGGTGAGCAGCGCCGCGCCACCGATCCACAACAGGAAGAAACCGGGCATGATGATCTCGGCGGTGCCGAGCGCGGCCGCTAGGATCAGCCAGACCCAGTGCGGCTCGAGCGGAAAGACGTCCATCATCATGCCCGCTCCTTAACCCTGCTGCTCGAAAGGTCCCGGACGTTTCGGCCGGTTCGCCGGGGGGGCGGGGGGCGGAGATCCGCCACCCAATATCGCATCCTTCGCCAACTCGCCGATGCCGCCCAATGTGCCGATCAGCGCGGTGGCCTCGACCGGGAACAGGATGGTCTTGGCATTGGGCGAGGTGGCGAACTGGCTGACCGCCTCGACATATTTCTGCGCGATGAAATAGTTGAGCGCCTTCGAATTGCCACTCGCGATCGCGTCCGAAACCATCTGCGTCGCCTTGGCTTCGGCCTCCGCCTCGCGTTCGCGCGCTTCCGCATCGCGGAACGCGGCTTCGCGGCGTCCCTCCGCCTGCAGGATCTGCGCCTGTTTCTCACCTTCGGCGCGCAGGATCTCGGATGCCCGCATGCCTTCGGATTCCAGGATCGACGCACGTTTCTCGCGCTCGGCCTTCATCTGGCGCGCCATCGCGTTGGAAATGTCCTGCGGCGGTCGGATATCCTTCACTTCGACGCGCGTGATCTTGACGCCCCATGGGCCGGTCGCGTGATCGACCACGTTGAGCAGCCGCGCATTGATCTCGTCGCGCCGCGACAACAGCTCGTCCAGGTCCATCGATCCCATCACCGTACGCAGGTTGGTCGTGGTGAGCTGCATGATGGCGATATAGAGTTCGGAGACCTCATAGGCGGCCTTGGCAGGTTCCAGCACCTGGAAAAACACGACGCCGTCCACCGCGACCATCGCATTGTCCTTGGTGATGATCTCCTGCCCGGGGATATCGAGCACCTGTTCCATCATGTTGACCTTGCGGCCGACGCGATCGACGAACGGGACGATGAGATTGAACCCCGGATGCGCGACGTGGGTAAACCGGCCGAAGCGCTCGATCGTATATTGATAGCCCTGCCTGACCACCGTGACGCCGGCGATGACGAAGGCGAGCACCAGGATCACCAGAAACAGCAGGAAATATTCCATCGCACACCCCTCCGACCATCTATGGGGAGATACTGCCCCGCGAACCCTTGCCCGCCAAGCATAATCGGGCGAAGAGCCGTCCATGACCGACCCATCCTTTTCCCCCCGCACCGCACTCTACCTCCCCGCATCGAACGCGCGCGCGATCGAGAAGGCGCGCGGGCTGGCGCCCGACATGATCATGCTCGACCTTGAGGATGCCGTGCCCGCCGATCTGAAGGCGGAGGCGCGCGCCGCCGCCGTCGCGGCGGTGGAGACGAGCTTCGGTTGTCCGGTGGCGATCCGCATCAACGCGATCGGCAGCGAATGGCATATGGCGGACCTGGACGCGGTGGCGCATTCGCGCGCCGATTACATGGTGCTGCCGAAAGTGGAATCGGCCCGCGGCCTCGCCGCGTCGGGCAAGCCGCTGCTGGCGATGATCGAGACGCCGGACGGCGTGCTCGCCGCCGCAGAGATCGCGCGCCAGCCGGGGCTCGCCGGGCTGATCGCGGGCACCAACGATCTGAAGAGCGAGCTGCGCATTCCGTCGAGTGCGGGCCGCGAGGGGCTGGTCTATGCGCTGCAGATGATCGTGCTCGCCGCGCGAGGGGCGGGCATCGTCGCGCTCGACGGCGTCTGGAACAAGCTCGACGACTCCGAAGGGCTGGAGGCGGAATGCCGGCAGGGCAGGGCCTTCGGCTTCGACGGCAAGACCGTGATCCATCCTGCGCAGATCGAGGCGGCGAACCGCATCTTCGGCCCCGATGCGGCGGAGCTGGAGGATGCACGCGCCTTGATAGAGGCATTCAATGGCGGGGCGGAGCGTTTCCGCAACCGGATGATCGAATCCATGCATGTCGATGCAGCCCGGCGGCTCATCGCACGCGCGGAGGGTTTACGCCGGGCGGATTAGATGCCAGTGGCTCTCCATGAGAGCCCCGCTCGATTCCTTCATCGCCAGCCGCTGCCGCGCATCGCGCGGACGGGAGACGCGTATTCCGGGCGGCGCCAATAACGGAGCCCGCCACTGACCATGGATATCGAACTCGGCCTCACTTTCGACGATGTCCTGCTGCGCCCCGGCGAGTCCGAGGTACTGCCCAGCCAGGCGGACACCCGCACCCGCGTGACGCGTGAGATCGGGCTCAACATCCCGATCCTCTCCTCCGCGATGGATACGGTGACGGAAGCCGACATGGCGATCGTCATGGCGCAGTTGGGTGGGCTCGGCGTGCTTCACCGCAATCTCGACATCGACGCGCAGGTGAACGCGGTGCGCGCGGTCAAGCGCTTCGAATCGGGCATGGTGGTCAATCCGATCACGATCGCGCCCGATCGGCCTCTGGCCGAGGCGCAGGCGCTGATGGCGCATCACCGCATCTCGGGCATCCCCGTCGTCGAGGCCGGCGGCAAGCTGGTCGGCATCCTGACCCATCGCGACGTGCGTTTCGCCGAAAACGCCGACCAACCGGTTTCCGAGCTGATGACGCACGAGAATCTCGCCACAGTGAAGCTCGGCGTGAACCAGGAAGAGGCGCGGCGCCTGCTCCACCAGCGGCGGATCGAGAAACTGCTGGTGGTCGACGATTCCTATCACTGTGTCGGCCTGATCACGGTGAAGGACATCGAAAAAGCCGTGAATTATCCCAACGCGACCAAGGACGGTTCCGGCCGACTGCGCGTGGCCGCCGCGACCACCGTCGGCGACAAGGGTTTCCAGCGGACCGAGGCGCTGATCGACGCCGAATGCGATCTGATCGTGGTCGACACCGCGCACGGCCATTCGAAAATGGTCTCCGCCGCGGTCGAGCGGATCAAGCGCCTGTCCAATTCGGTCCAGATCATCGCCGGCAATGTCGCGACCGCCGAAGCGACACGCGCGCTGATCGACGCAGGCGCCGACGGCATCAAGGTCGGCATCGGCCCGGGATCGATCTGCACCACGCGCGTGGTCGCCGGCGTCGGCGTCCCGCAGCTTACCGCGGTGATGGAATCGGCAAAGGAAGCCGCCAAGTCCGGCGTGCCGGTGATCGCCGATGGCGGCCTGCGCACCTCCGGCGATATCGCCAAGGCGCTGGCAGGCGGTGCATCGAGCGTGATGGTCGGATCGCTGCTCGCCGGTACCGAGGAAGCGCCGGGCGAAACGTTCCTCTATCAGGGCCGCGTATACAAATCCTATCGCGGCATGGGCTCGGTCGGCGCGATGGCGCGCGGATCCGCCGATCGCTATTTCCAGCAGGATATCAAGGATCAGCTCAAGCTGGTTCCCGAAGGGATCGAGGGCCAGGTGCCGTTCAAGGGCCCGGCCAAGGACGTGATCCACCAGCTCGTCGGCGGCGTGAAGGCGGCAATGGGCTATACCGGATCGAAGACGATCGAGGATCTGCAGAGCCGTGCGCGGTTCGTGCGCATCACCAATGCGGGCTTGAGCGAAAGCCATGTGCATGACGTGAGCATCACGCGCGAAGCGCCCAATTATCCGACGCGCTAGGTTGACGCAGACGTCCATCGGCCTCGATCCGGACGAACGGAAACCGGGATGACTCCTCAGGCGAGAGTACAGGCGGCGATCGACCTGCTGGACGAGATCGTCGCCGCAGCACGCGAAGGCGGCGCCGCGGCGGACACGCTGATCGCCCGCTATTTCAAGAGCCGGCGCTATGCCGGCTCGAAGGATCGCCGCGCGGTCCGGGATCTGGTCTATACGGCGATACGGCGTTCGGGCGAACGCCCGGAAACCGGTCGCGCCGCGATGATCGGCGTTGCCGATCCCGAATTGTTCGATGGGTCGCCGCACGCGCCGGCGCCGATCGGCCCGGACGAGCGCACGATGCCCGCCACACCGGTTCCGGGCTGGCTGATCGATCGCCTGGCCTTTTCCGATCCGGAGGAACTGGCGGCGCTACTCGAACGGGCGCCGCTCGACCTGCGGGTCAACCGGCTGAAATCGACACGCGAGGTCGTTTGCTCATCGCTTCCCGATGCCGTCCCGACACCACATGCGCCGGACGGACTGCGGCTGCCGGAGGGATTCCCGATCGAAACGCATCCGCTCTGGGAAAGCGGCGCTGTCGAGATCCAGGACGAAGCCAGCCAGATCGTCGCCATGGCATGCCGCGCCGGGCCGGGCATGACCGTGATCGACCTTTGCGCCGGCGCCGGCGGCAAGACGCTGGCACTGGCGGCGGATATGGATGGTCACGGGCGGCTGATCGCCAGCGACACCGTCAAGGCTCGGCTCGACCGGCTGACGCCGCGTGCCGAACGTGCGGGGGCATCGGCGATCGAGCGCCGCCTGCTCGACGGCGGCCGGGAAAGTTCTGCGCTCGCCGATCTGGCCGGTCAGGCGGACATCGTTCTGGTCGATGCCCCCTGTTCCGGCAGCGGCACATGGCGACGGAATCCGGAGGCGCGCTGGCGCCTGACGCCGCAACGGCTCGATGCGCTCGCGGCGCTTCAGGCACGGGTCATCGATATTGCGGTGCCGTTGCTCAAGCCGGGCGGAGCGCTGATCTATGCCGTTTGTTCATTGATCGACGCCGAAGGACGGGATCAGGTCGCGGCCGCGCTTTCGCGCCATTCCTCCTTGACGGCGGAAACCCCCATAACCCATGTTGGGCGGATGAGGGGCGATGGGGTCATGCTTACCCCTGCGAGGGATCGCACCGACGGATTTTTCGTCGCGAGACTGACGCGGGCAGACAGACCATGACCCGATCGCCGATACTGGAGACGATCATGCGTTACATGCCCGCCACCTGCGCTCTTGCCCTCGCGCTCGCCTGTGTTTCGAGCGCGGTGAACGGGCAGCGGCCGGACGCCGAAATCGCGCCGCAGTCGCTGGCGCTGCTTCAGGAGGGGCAGGCGCTGCTGGCAGCCGGCAATCTTCAGGGCGCCAACGATGCGCTCGAAGGCGCGCTCGTCGCCGATCCGCGCAATCGCCAGGCCTATGTGGGGCTGGCGCAGGTCGCGAAGAAGCAGGAATTGAACGGCAAGGCGATCCGCTTCTACCGCGAGGCGCTCAAGATCGATCCCAACGACCTTAACGCGCTTGCCGGTCAGGGCGAGGCGATGGTCGCCAAGGGCGCCGTTGAAAAGGCCAAGGAGAATCTGGCCCGGATCGAAAAACTGTGCGTCGCGCGCTGCGCCGAGCAGGGCCAGCTTGCCGCCGCGATCGAAAAAGGGCCTTCGCCGACGATGCTGACGGTCAAGTCCGTCACGCCCAAACCGGTGGTGACGCCGAAGGAATCGAACTGAGGCAACTCGTCTTTCCGGCGAAAGCCGGAATGACGGGGTCGGGTTGCCCGCCCTTCAGGCCTGCATCGCCCGCGCCACCGCCACGAATTCCTCCACCGACAGCGTTTCCGCGCGTCTCGTCGCTTCGATGCCAACCGCCTCTAGCGCCTCGATCGCGCCGGGCAGCCCCTTCACGCTCTGCCGGAGCATCTTGCGCCGCTGGCCGAATGCGGCAGCGGTCAGGGATTCGAGTGTGCGCACCGATACGCCTTCGGGGGCGTCACGAGGCGTCAGATGGACGACGGCCGACATAACCTTTGGCGGCGGGGTGAAGGCGGACCGATGCACGGTCATCGCCATGCGCGCGTCGCTGCGCCACTGGCTCAGCACGGCCAACCGGCCATAGGCGCCGGTGCCGGGCTTCGCGACCACACGCTCCGCCACTTCCTTCTGGAACATCAGCGTCAGCGATTTCCACCAGGGGAACCATGCCGGTGCGGTCAGCCAGCGGACGAGCAGGGCAGTACCGACATTATAGGGCAGGTTGGCGACGACATGCGCATTCGGGACGGTTGCGGGCTCGTCGATCTCCAGCGCGTCACCCTCGATCACGCGCAGCATGCCGGGCTTCCAGTCATCCAGTTCGGCGAGCGCAGGGATGCAACGTCGATCCCGCTCCACCGCGGTCACATGCGCGCCGGCCCGCAGCAGCGCGCGCGTCAGGCCGCCTGGGCCCGGACCGACCTCATAGGCCGTTTCGCCGGCCAGCGGACCGGGAATGCGCGCGATCCGGTCGAGCAACTGTTCGTCGAGCAGGAAATTCTGCCCCAGCGCCTTGCTGGCATCCAGGCCATAGCGCGCAATCACCGCGCGAAGCGGCGGCAGTTCCGTCATTTCCGTGGTGTCACTGCGGCGCGGCTTCGCGGCAGCGCATGGCATCGGCGGCCATCCGGATCGCCGCGATCATCGCGCCGGGTTCCGCCTGATCCTGGCCCGCGATCGCAAATGCGGTGCCGTGATCCGGCGATGTGCGCACGAACGGCAGGCCGAGCGTCATGTTCACGCCTTCGTCGAAATGCAGCGTCTTGAGCGGGATCAGCGCCTGATCGTGATACAGGCACATTGCCACATCATATTCGGCGCGCGCGCGCGGATGGAACATCGCATCGGACGCAAAGGGCCCGCGGGCGTCGATGCCCAGTTCGAGCAGTTTCTCGATCGCGGGGATCAATATGTCGATCTCTTCGCGGCCGAGCGCGCCGTTCTCGCCGGCATGGGGGTTGAAGCCGGCAAAGGCGAGCCGTGGGCTGGCAATGCCGAAATTGCGGGTCAGTCCCTTGGCGGTCGCGATCGAGCGGGTCACGATCAGATCGATCGACAGCATGTCCGAAACCGAGCGCAACGGCAGGTGCGTGGTGATCGGCACGACCTTCAGCGTCGGGCCGGCCAGCAGCATCACCGCATTCTCCTTGGAGATCCCGCAGCGCTCGGCGACGAACTCGGTCTGGCCGGGGTGCGTGAAGCCGATCGCATAAAGCTGCGACTTGGAGACCGGACCGGTCACCAGGCCACCGGCCGCGCCGGAACGCGCCAATCCGGAGGCGAGTTCGAGCGAATCGAGCGAGCAGCGCGCACCCTCCATGTCGGGGACGCCAGGCACGATCGTCCCGCCATCCTCGATATTGAGCAAAGGCAGGCCGCGATCGAACGCGGCCGCGGCCTCACCGGGTTCGCTGATCCGCTCGACCGGGCCGTCCCAGACCGCGCTTACCGACCTTGCGTCGCCGACCACGAAAAAGGGGTGGAGCGCATGGTCCGCCCGCAATGCCCATGCCTTGGCGGCGACTTCGGGGCCGATTCCGGCAGGATCGCCGAGCGAGATCGCTATCGGAGTCACGCGCCGGCGCCCCTCACTGATAATCGACCACCGCGTCGCGCCGCAGGTCGCGCAGATAGCGTCGCGCACGGCGGTTGATCCGCTCTTCCTCGAGCTGCGCCATGATCGCCTCGGCCGAAGGACCGTTGGCAACCTGCGGATCGTCGCGCCCGCACATCACCAGAACGCGGACGCCTTCCTCCAGCGAGCCGAAGGGCGGCGTCGACTGGCCGATTTGCAGTTTGAGCAGGATGTCCTGAAGCTGCGGGGGCAGGTCACGGACCTTGACCTGATCATTGTCGACAACTTCGGCACCGAATTCGGCCGCAGTGGCCTGAACCGTGCCGCAACCGTTGATCAGCCGCGTCGCCGCCGCGAATTTCTCGACCTGCGGCGTCGCCTGCGCCTGGGTGGTGCCCTTCGGGAAACCGATCGCGACCTGCTTCAGGCTGAGGATTGCATCGCGCGGATCGGCGGTCAGCACCTGACGCTGGTCGATCTTGACCAGGATGGAAACGCCGCCCGGAATCGCGATCGGCCCGGCGACCTGACCGACAGTCATGCGCGTTGCGGCCTCTGCGAGAGGTCCGGGAAGCTGTTCGGCGCGAATCCAGCCAAGATCGCCGCCGACCGCGGCCGTCGATGCCTCGGAGAACTGGCGCGCATAGGCAGCGAAGGATCCGCCCTGCTGGATCTGCTCCATGATCCGCTGCGCATTTGCGGCGGTCTCGTTCATCGTTTCGGGCGTGCCGGAAAGGTAGATCTCGCCCATGCGGAACTCGGCGGTGCCCTTGGTGGCGTTCAGCCGGTCGATGATCGTCTGCACCTCTTCCTGCGCCACGTTGACGAAGGGGGTGATCTTGCGGCCGAGCACACGATTCCAGGCGAGCTCGCCTTCGATCTGCCGTTTGATCGAGCGTTCCGACGATCCGCTGGCCTTCAGGAATTCCGCCATCTGCTGCGGGGTGCGCTTGAAGTTCTGCGCGACCATCGCATAGCGCTGGTTGACCTCTTCGGCCTTCACCTCGACCTCGGCGGCCTTCGCTTCCTGGATCTGCAGCGTCTCGTCGATCAGGTTGCGAAGCACCTGCACGCGCAACCGCTGCTTTTCCTCGTCAGGGACGTTCGATCCCTGGTTGGCGAGCATCACCAGCGCCAGACGCTGGTCGACGTCGGTCGCGGTGATCACCTCACCATTGACCCGCGCGGTCGCCTTGTAGACGTTCGGTTCGACATTCCCGAAGAATTGCGGATTGGTCGGCACGTTGAGCGGCGCGCTGGGCGCGGCGGCATCGTCGCGCACGGTCTGTGCGACCGCAACGCCCGCGGCGATCAAGCCCGCAACCAGAAGACCGGCCCGCGCAATGCGGCGTACGCCGGAAAAACCTGCCATCATCCTGTGGCTCT
>Ga0209902_100838_pt1 | contig 22878 bp, 26 predicted proteins | sample FECB27metaG_FD_188304 | JGI IMG/M metagenome (GOLD analysis project Ga0209902, IMG submission 188304) | Cyanobacterial communities from the Joint Genome Institute, California, USA - FECB-27 (SPAdes) (version 2) | ecosystem: Environmental > Aquatic > Thermal springs > Hot (42-90C) > Microbial mats...
CTTGATCATCCCGAGGCCTTCCTCGAGATTCATGTTCATGTCGACCCAGGAATAGCCGAGATAGTTCAGGACCTGCGGCTGGTTGGGGAACAGCTTCAGCGCCTCACGGAAGTTCGGTTCGGCCTTGGGCCATTCCTTCAGCCGCTCATAGGCGATGCCGCGCTGGTAGAAGACGTTCCAATTGGTGTTGGTCGGCGTCTTCAGCACGCTGACCGCCTTGTCATAGATATCGGCGGCGGCGCGGTAATTGTCAGTCGCGGCATAGACGCCACCCAGCGCGAGATAGCCGCGCATGTCGTCCGGGTTGGCGTCGACAAGTGCCTTCAGATGCTTGATCGCCTCGTCGTGGCGCTTGAGATCGGCAAGGTTGAGACCGAGCTGCAATTCCGACAGCCGCTTGAGCGGCGAGGTCGCCGGCACGCGGCGGTAAAGCTCGATCGCCTCTTCGCCATTCTGCTGCTGCTCGGCAATCGCGGCTAGCTGCACCAGAAGCTCGTCGCTCTCCGGCTTCAGCGCAAGCGCGTACTGCAGGTAGAGCCTGACGAAGGGCTCGCCGCCGCCGCGGTTCAGCGCGGTGGACAGGTTGAGCAGGATTTCGGCCGCGCCGTCCTGCGGGTTGGCGACCAGCGGGCTGATCTTTTCGCCCTTGGTGATCTTTTCGCGCAAGGAAGCGATCGGCAGCTTGCCGGGAGCGAACTCGTCGGCGCGGTCGAGGATGGCCAGCGCTTCGGTCTTCTTGCCCGTACGCGCCAGGAATCCGGCGTAGGATTCGGCGGCGCGCATCCAGGTTTCGGGTGCTGCACTGCCGGCGCCGAGATTATCGATGGTGGCGCGATAGATCTCGTCCGCCTTGTCCTTCTGGCCGGCCGTCTCGGCGATCAGGGCGCGGTGGTAGGTCTTGAACAGCTCGTACCATTCAGGTCCCTCGAGCTTGTCTAGGAACTGCAGCCCGTCGCCGGCCTTGCCCTCGCCCTGCTTGGCCCAGGCGGTCATGACGCCGGTGATCAGCCGGTCGAGGTCGGATTCGAGCGCCAGCTTGAGCCACTTCTCCGCGCCTTCGTAATCCTTCTTGCGGAAGGTATCGACTGCCAGCGCCAGGCGCGAAAAGCGCTCCACGTCGGGAACGGTCTTCAGCATCTCGGCATAAGGCAGCGATTCATCGAAGCGGCCTTGCGCGATCAGCGCCAACATCAGGCTCTGCTGCAGGGCTGCGTCTTCGGGATCAAAGGCCAGGGCGCGCTTGTAGTAGGCGATGGCGCTGTCCAGGTCGTCATCGGCCTCGGCGGTTCGTGCCGCGAGATAGGCGCCGGAAAACGAACTGATCTCGACCGGTTCGGTGAGCTGTTTGGCATATCCAGGCTGGGAAAGAGCGGTGAAGCCCGCCAGAGCCGCAAGGCCCATCAGCCAGATCGCGCGTCGCTGCCGCATGAAAATCCTTCCTACCAAGGTCCTACGGTCGTCCAGCCGGTGGGCGGGTCGCAACCGCTTGTCGGTGCCAAGCATGGCCTTTTTGGGGTCGCGCTTCAATCCGCACCGGCTTCACAATCCGACAACCGGCTCAACGAATTCACAATGCCGAGCCGGCGGCAGGTGAAATCCTGCCTCAAACGACGCGGCTGATGCAGAAATCGATGACGTCGATGAGCGCCGATTTCTGCGGCGTCTGCTCGAGCGGCGCCAGTGCATCGCGGGCGATCTCGCCGAAGTGGCTGGCGCGGCCGATCGTGTCGGCGATGGCGCCGTGGCGCACCATCAGGCCGACAGCCTTCTCCAGCGCCGCTTCGTCGGTCTTGCCGTCCTCGATCGCGCTCTTCCAGAAGGCGCGTTCGGCGGAGGTGCCGCGGCGATAGCTCAGGATCACCGGCAGCGTTACCTTGCCCTCGCGGAAGTCGTCACCAACATTCTTGCCGAGGTCCTTGCTCGAACCGCCATAGTCGAGCGCATCGTCGATGAGTTGGAAGGCCAGGCCGAGATTCATGCCATAGGAGCGCAGCGCTGCCTTGTCGTTCTTCGAGGCGCCGGCGATGACCGGGCCGACTTCGGCGGCAGCCGAAAACAGTGCGGCGGTCTTTGCCTTGATGACGGCAAAATGCTCGTCCTCGGTGGTTTCAAGGTTCTTGGCGGCAGCGAGCTGCATCACCTCGCCCTCGGCTATGATCGAGGCAGCGGAGGACAGGATGTCGAGCGCTTCGAGCGAACCGACCTCGACCATCATCCGAAAGGCCTGGCCGAGCAGGAAATCGCCGACGAGCACGCTCGCCTGGTTGCCCCAGATTGTGCGCGCCGTCTTCTTGCCGCGGCGCAGGTCGCTTTCGTCGACGACGTCGTCATGCAGCAGCGTCGCCGTGTGCATGAACTCGACCGAAGTCGCGAGCCTGACGTGGTTTTCGCCGGAGTAGCCGAACATCTGAGCAGCAGCCAGGGTCAACATCGGACGCAGGCGCTTGCCGCCCGAAGAGATCAGGTGGTTGGCCACCTCCGGGATCATCTCAACGTCAGAGCCGGCCTTCGACAGGATCAGCTCGTTGACCCGACCCATGTCGGCGGAAGTCAGGTCGATCAGGTCCTTGATCGACGCAGCGTCCCGCTTTCCCTTCTCGATGTTGAGGACGACACCCAAGGCCAACACTCCCAAATTACACAGGCGCGTGGTCGCGCGCGTAGCTCTTAGGCGATTCTAGGGCGGCATGCACCGTGCCCGCAAGTGGCGAATTGGCGCGGTGCAACACGTGACGTTTACTTCGCCGCTCCAAACTGCGAATTTCCGGACATGATCGAACTCATCCGCACCAACGACGCCGTCATCATTTCCTTCGTCGAAGCGCTTCTGCGCGACGCCGGTATCGGCAGCTTCACCGCCGACGAGAACATGAGCGTGCTCGACGGTTCGATCGGTATCCTGCCGCGCCGCATCATGATCGACGCCGACGATGCCGACGAAGCGCGGCAACTGCTGACCGACGCCGGCATCGAGCACGAAATCCGCCGGAAGTGACAGCCGAGCCGCCACCCGCAAAGCAGCTGGACTTGCCACCCCACACGGTGGATGCCTTCCATCGCGGCGACTTCTGGCTGGTGCAGCCCAGCGACAGCGGCCACCGCGCCGGCATGGATGCACTGATGCTGGCCGCCGCCGTGCCGAGTACGTTCGCCGGGAGACTTTCAGATTTCGGCGCCGGTGCCGGTGCCGCCGGTCTTGCGGTGGCTGCGCGCTGCAAGCAGGCACAGGTGCAACTTGTCGAACTCACTACGGAGATGGCGCGCTTCGCCGCGGCGACGCTCGCCTATCCCGGCAATGCCTCGCTGCGCGACCGCGCCTCCGTGCTCGTCGCCGATGTCGGACTCTCGGGCAAGGCGCGCACCGAGGCCGGCCTTGCCGACGGCTCACTCGACTTCGTCATCATGAACCCGCCCTTCAATCCGGCGCATCACCGGCCGACGCCGGACGCGCTGAAGCGGCAGGCGCATATCATGGAGGACGGGCTGTTCGAAAGCTGGATCAGGAGTGCCGCAGCCGTGGTCAGGCCGCGTGGTGGCCTCGCCATCATCGCCCGACCGGAGCAGCTTGCAGCGATCCTCGCCGCACTCGACGGCCGCTTCGGCAAGGCCGAGATCGTGCCGGTGCATCCGCGCGCCGACACTGCTGCGATCCGCGTCATCGTGCGGGCGGTTCGTGCCTCGCGCGCGCCGCTGGCGCTCTGCCCGCCGCTGGTCCTGCGCGATCCCGGCGACAGGTTCTCGCAACGCGCCGACGACATAAGCAACGGCCGCGCATCGCTTTTCGGTGATTGAACAACGCCGGAGCATTGCGGTTGTCGCAGGAATACATACATCCCGCAGGACAAGAGACCGGAGAGACTACGTGAAGAACCTGTTCCGCCGCCTGCTGCCGAGATCGATGCGAGGCGGCGAGATCGTCATCCCCGTCATCAGGCTGCAAGGCGCGATCATGTCGGGCGGCAGCCAGTTCCGGCCGACATTGTCGCTGGCATCGACCGCCGGGCTGATCGAAAAAGCCTTCGCGATTTCCAACGCGCCCGCCGTCGCCATCTCGATCAATTCCCCCGGCGGCTCGCCGGTGCAGTCGCGCCTGATCTTCAAGCGCATCCGCGACCTTGCCGCTGAGAAGAACAAGAAGGTGCTGGTCTTCGTCGAGGACGTCGCCGCATCGGGTGGCTACATGATCGCCATTGCCGGTGACGAGATTTTCGCCGATCCGTCCTCCATCGTCGGCTCGATCGGAGTGGTGTCGGCCTCGTTCGGCTTCACCGACCTGATCAAGAAGATCGGCGTCGAGCGCCGCGTCTACACTGCCGGCGCCAACAAGGCGACGCTCGATCCGTTCCAGCCGGAAAAGCCAGAAGACGTCGAGCGGCTGAAGAAGTTGCAGCTCGAAGTGCACGAGACCTTCATCGACATGGTCAGGGAGCGCCGTGGCCGCAAGCTCAAGGACGACCCCGACCTGTTCACCGGCCTGTTCTGGTCGGGCAAGAAGGGCCTCGAACTCGGTCTCGTCGACGCGCTCGGCGATATGCGCACGGTGCTCAAGGACCGCTATGGCGCCAAGGCCGAACTCAAGTTGATTACGGCACCGCGCGGCCTGTTCGGCCGCCGCCTCGGCCTCGGCTCGTCCGCCCTGGGCTTCACGCCGGAAGCCGCCGGCGCCGTCGCCACCGGCCTCGTGGATGCGGCGGAAGAACGCGCATTGTGGAGCCGGTTCGGCCTTTGAAAAAGCCGAAACGGCAGATTATCATCGGGGGATAGCCCCGGCTGGCCGGAAACGGCACCGAAGGGAGGAGAATGAAATGCCGCAGCTCATCTTTTTCGCGCTTGTCGGCGTGGTCGCCTATATCGGCTACCGTTCCTTCATCAAGGAGGCCGAACGGGTGACTGCCAAGGTGCGGCGCAACGAAAAGCAGCGCCAGACGGGTGCCAACGGCACGCTGGTCAAGGACCCCGAAACCGGCGAGTACCGGCTCGAGAAAGACTGACGCCCAGCCCGTGACCTTCAACAGCGTTCCGCTCGCCGAACTCGCCCCGGCCAAGATCAATCTGGCGCTGCACGTCACCGGCCGGCGCCATGACGGCTATCATCTGCTCGAAAGCCTCGTCGTCTTCGCCGAACTTGGCGACCGCATCACCGTTACGGCAGCGGCTGAGGACAGCTTCGTCGTCGATGGCCCCTTCGCCACCGACGTGCCTGTCGACGGTGGCAACCTCGTACTCAAGGCCCGCGACGCTCTTCGGACAGCCTTTCGCCAACACACGACCCAGCCGGTCGCCATTGCGCTCGAAAAAAACCTGCCCGTCGCCTCGGGCATCGGCGGCGGTTCGAGCGACGCGGCAGCCGCGTTGCGCGCGCTGAGCCGTCTCTGGCGCCTGCCGGCCGACGCCGAAACCCTCGCCCGCCTCGCCTTGCCGCTCGGCGCCGACCTGCCGATGTGCCTGGCCGGGCATCCGCTGATCGCCCGCGGCATTGGCGAAGAGCTCGACGCGGTCAGACATTTCCCCTGCCTGCCGATGGTGCTGGTCAATCCCGGCATCGCGGTGGCGACACCGAGCGTCTTCCGGGCGCTGGCATCGCGTGAAAATCCGCCGCTCTCGCCACTCGACAGCGCCGACACCGTGCTCGACTGGCTGGCCATGAGCCGCAACGACCTCGAGCCTGCTGCGATGTCGATCGAGCCCTCGATCGCCGAGGTGCTGGCCACCCTTCGCAGCTCCGGCGCCTCCTTCGCCCGCATGTCGGGATCGGGTGCCACCTGCTTTGGCATTTTCGACACCTATGCCGCCGCCTCGCGCGCGGCAGCGGGGATCTCGACCGCACACCCCGGTTGGTTCAGCGCCGCCACCACGACCCGGACCTAGGAGCCTAAACACAATGGCCAGCGATCCCCGCCCCTTCGTTCCCGTCCGCATCGCGGTGCTCACCGTCTCCGACACTCGCACGCTGGCTGACGACAAGTCCGGACAGACGCTTGCCGACCGCATTACCGAAGCCGGCCACGTGCTCAAGGCGCGCGACATCGTCACCGACGACAAGGACAAGATCCGCGACCGCGTCACCGCCTGGTCGCTCGATGCCGAGATCGACGTGATCATCACCACCGGCGGCACCGGCTTCACCGGCCGCGACGTCACGCCCGACGCGCTGGAGCCGATCTTCGAAAAGCGCATGGACGGCTTCTCGGAAGTGTTCCACCGCATTTCCTACGACAAGATCGGCACGTCGACGATCCAGTCGCGCGCCACTGGCGGTGTGCTCAACGCCACCTTCGTCTTCGTGCTGCCCGGATCGCCAGGTGCGTGCCGCGACGCCTGGGACGGCATCCTCAAGGCGCAGCTCGATTACCGCCACATGCCGTGCAATTTCGTGGAGATCATGCCGCGCCTCGACGAGCACCTCAGGCGCGGCGGCGCTAAATCAGCCTGAAGCTAGCGCTGCGCGACGACGATTTCCGCGTCGAGCGTCTTCACGGCAAGCCCGCGAGCAATGCCTTCGGCGTCCGCGCCATTGCGCCCCAGAACCGCGGCCTGCTTCCTGGTGATGACCAGCCCCTGCTCCAGCGCGCGTGGCCGCGATGTCACCCGTTCCCAGAATGGCCGGTTGCTCGCCCTTGAACGGGTGAAGCGCGCCGCCATCGTCAGCCGGCTCATGTGGCGCACCGCATCCTCGGTCCAGCCCTCGGCCAGCCGCGCGCCCGGCTCGAGCAGCAGCAGCCAGTCGCTCTTGGCCTGCGCGATGCCCGCCTGGATGCGCCCCTTGGCGAGATAGGCGCAGCCGGCATGCTCGGCGACATAGTGGGTCTGGTCGGTAGAGCCGAGGTCGCAAACGATTACTTCGCGCACGACACCCTCGACGGCACCGCCGACCAGCGAGGCCAGCGTACGCGCCAGTCCCTCCTCGTCGTCCCTGGTCTCGATCAGAACGCTCAGCATATCTAGCCGCATATCGGAAAGCCGGCCGAAGCGCCAGCCTCACCACCCGCACAACAAAGTTCTTGCTTTGTTCTCTTTTCCAAAATAGGAATAGTTTCATGCCGAACGAATCGACGGGCGGCCATTTTCCCTCCGGGAGATAGCGAAATGGAACCCATAGCACGGGCCGATATTGCCGCTTTCAAAGGTGGCGGAGCCGGAATGGCCAACGCCATGATCGAGGAAAGCGGCCTGCGCATCAACCATGAGCGCCGGCGCGGACGTGGCGCGGGCGTCAACCCGTCAGGGCGCTACGAACCGGTCAGCCGCCATGTCTTCGACGACGGCTGGAGCACCATCGAGGAGCTGCCGCCGTTCAAGACCGAGGTCCAGGTCGAGAAGCCGCGCACCATCATCACCCGCAACGAGTCGCCCGACATCTCCTTCGACCGCTCGATCAATCCCTATCGCGGTTGCGAGCACGGCTGCGTCTACTGTTTCGCCCGTCCCACCCACAGCTATATGGGCCTGTCGGCCGGGCTCGATTTCGAATCCAAGCTGTTCGCCAAGCCGGATGCGGCGCGGCTGCTCGACCGCGAGCTGTCGAAGGACGGTTACCAGCCGCGCACCATCGCCATCGGCACCAACACAGACCCCTACCAGCCAATCGAGAAGCATTGGCGTATCATGCGTGAGGTGCTCGAGGTGCTGGAAGCACGCAATCATCCCGTCGGCATCGTCACCAAGTCGGCGATGGTCACGCGCGACATCGATATCCTCAGCCGCATGGCCGCGAAGGGCCTGGCCAAGGTGGCGCTGTCGGTGACGACGCTCGACCGCATGCTGGCGCGCACCATGGAACCACGAGCAGCGACGCCGACCAAGCGGCTGGAAGCGATCAGGCAGCTCTCCGATGCCGGCATCCCGGTCTCGGTGATGGTGGCGCCGATCATCCCCGGCCTCACCGACCAGGAGATCGAACGGATCCTCGACTCGGCCAAGGCCGCCGGTGCCACCAGTGCCGGCTACGTCATCCTGCGCCTGCCGCTGGAAGTCAGCCCGATCTTCAAGGACTGGCTGCTGCGCCACTACCCCGACAGCTATCGCCACGTGCTGTCGCTGATCCGCTCGATGCGCGACGGCAAGGACTACGATTCGGAGTGGGGCAAGCGCATGAAGGGCAAGGGTCCGTATGCCTGGCAGATTGGCCGCCGCTTCGAGATCGCGGCTCAGCGCCTCGGCCTCAATTCGGTGCGCACGCCGCTCAGGACCGACCTCTTCGAGGCCGGCCCCAAGGACCAGCTGCAGCTGACGCTGCTTTGAACATCCGGGCGGACAATTTCGTTCGCCCCGTGCAAGAGATCCCGTCCGGCCGTTCCCCCGTGGCCAGTTGACGGTGCCTTCCCGGACCGCCGCCCTAATCGGCCGGGGAGGACTTGCGGAGGATCGGGGCCGATGCGAGCATCGCCGCACTATGGCTCGCCCGCGCTCCGATTCTCCGCCCCTCTTCGAATTCATCGACAAGCCCGACTTCGCCTTCGAAACGAAAGCGATATCAGGCGGCCTGTGGCCATGCGCGGGTCTCGACGAAGCCGGGCGCGGCCCACTCGCCGGGCCGGTGGTCGCGGCCGCAGTCGTGCTCGACCCCGGCAACATCCCGTCAGGCCTTGATGATTCCAAGCGCCTCACCGCCGCCCAGCGCGACGCGCTGTTCGACGAGGTGCTGTGCAAGGCTCTTGGCGTCGCCGTGGCTTCCGTCTCGGCCGACAGCATCGACCGCAGCGATATCCGCAAGGCGAGCCTGGAAGCGATGCGTCGCGCGCTGGCGGGCCTGCCTATGACCGCCAAATCGGCCCTTGCCGACGGCCGCGACGTGCCACCCGGTCTTGCCTGCACCTGCCGCGCCTTGGTCAAGGGTGACCAGCGCTCGCAATCCATCGCCGCCGCCTCGATCGTTGCCAAGGTCACGCGCGACCGCATGATGTCGGTCTGCGGCTCAAACGACAATCGCTACGGCTTCGAAGTCCATATGGGCTACGCCACCGCCCGCCACCGGGCGGCGATCATCGAGCACGGCGCATCGCTTCGGCTGCACCGCATTTCCTTCGCACCGTTCAGGGACTAGCCCTGACAGCAGGCGACGTCCCGAACCTGCCTTCCAGTTCGGCGAAATCCGCAACGAACCAGATCGACTTGCCCTTGTTCGTTTCGCGCACGAAGTCACGCAGCGCTCCGCTGTTTTCGAGCGCTCGTGTGATGTCGCCAACGATCGCGCAGCCGAGGCCATAATTCACGAACTTCTGAAACACCTCGCCGGCAACGCCAGTGCTGAGCTTGAGAAAATTCGGGCCAAGCCTTTCCAAGGGGATAGCGAGAAAATCCGCTTCGTTTGACCATGACTCGCTGATGAAGTCATTGGCATCGGCAGGCGTACGCAGCAGAGGACCGTTCTGGCTGAAGCTGAGCACCCGGGATTTGGCGATTTCGACGATCTGGGTCATGCGACCCGGCTAGCAGCGGCCACAGCAAGGTGCAAGCTTCGCCGGAGCGGCTGCTGCCAAATGACCGACAGTCGCCCTGGCTATCCTGAAAACAAAAAAGCCGCCGGAAATTCCAGCGGCTTTTTCAAATCTGCTTGGCTGCCCGACTTAGTTGAGCTTGGCCTTCAGTTCCTGCACCGAGCCCTTGAACAGGTCGGCGTTGGTCTTGGCGTCGGCCTTGCCGGCGAAGATCTGGCGAGCTGCCTCGACCGCGAGGTCGACAGCGTTGGCGCGAACTTCGTTGACAGCATCGCGTTCAGCTTGGCCGATTTTGAGCTCGGCAAGTGCGGTCCGGCGAGCGACGTACTCTTCGGTCTTCTTGTGAGCTTCTTCAGCGAGAAGGCCAGCTTCGCGCTTGGCCAGATCGACGATGTCGGCGGCCTCCTTCTCGGCTTCCTTACGCTTGCGCTGATACTCGGCGAGCAGCTGCTGGGCTTCTTCACGAAGCTTGCGTGCGTCTTCGAGTTCGGCGCGGATGCGTTCGGCGCGCTCGTCGAGCGACTTCGAGAGCATGCCCGGCACCTTCAGGTACAGGACGACGCCAACGAAGATGACGAGAGCGACTGTGGCCCAGAATGTTGCGTCCATGGCCCCTCTCCTACTTGCTCGCTGCCTTGACGGCGGCGGCGATGTCAGCCTTGTCGACCTTGCCGGTACCCAGAGCCTGGACGATCGCGGCAGCGGTGTCCTCGGCGATGGTGCCCACTTCCTTCATGGCGTTGGCCTTGATGGTAGCGATGCGGGCTTCCGCCGCGGTGAGCTTCTGGTCGAGCCCGGTTTCGACTTCCTTGCGCTTGGCTTCGGCTTCCGCCTTGGCTTCGTCGCGTGCTTCCTGGCCGATGGCGTTTGCCCTGGCCTTGGCCTCGGCAAGCTCCTGCTCGTATGCGGCAACCGCCGCATCCGCCTCGGACTTCATCCGGGCAGCCTGGTCGAGGTCCCCGGCGATGCGATCGCGGCGCACCTCGAGGATGCCGCCGACACGCGGCAGCACGACGTTCTTCAGGAAGAGATAGAACAGGCCGAAAGTGATCGCGAGCCAGAGCAGCTGCGACGGATAGTTCGACGTATCGAAAGGCGGAAACAGACCACCACCGCCATGCTCCGCACCCGTTTCCGTGTGCGCAGTGGTTGCGTCGGTAGAATGAGCTTCCCCGGCCGCAGGTGCGACTTCCTCGGCGTAACCCGGCGTGACAAACATCTCTATCCCCTGTCATCCCACCGGCCGCAACACGCGGCCGGTCAACTCGCTTGCGCGGCTCTTATGCGAAGAGCAGGAGCAGAGCGACGAGGAGCGAGAAGATGCCCAGAGCTTCGGTAACGGCGAAGCCGAAAATCAGGCGGCCGAACTGGCCGTCAGCTGCCGACGGGTTGCGCAGGGCGCCCGACAGGTAGTTACCGAAAATGGTGCCCAGGCCGATGCCTGCGCCGCCCATGCCGAGACAAGCGATGCCTGCGCCGATTGCCTTTGCTGCTTCAACTTCCATTGTCCAACTCCTTGTGGATCGAAGATCTAGTTGCGGTATCCAAGACGGCGGCAGCCGCCGTCGAATTAGTGGCCCGGGTGCAGGGCGTCGTTGAGGTACATGCAGGTCAGAACCGCAAACACGTAGGCTTGCAGGAACGCGACCAAGACTTCCAGGCCGGTGATCGCCACCGTCATGAACAGCGGCAGGATCGAGCCGACGACGCCGACAGCGCCGAATGCGCTGAGCGAAGTGACGAAACCAGCGAAAACCTTGAGCGTGATGTGGCCGGCCAGCATGTTTGCGAACAGACGAACCGAAAGGCTGATCGGACGCGACAGGAACGAGATCACCTCGATCAGCACGACCAGCGGCACCAGGATGCCAGGCACGCCATGCGGCACGAAGAGCTTCAGGAAGCCGAAGCCGTGCTTCATGAAGCCGTAGACGATGACCGTACCGATGACCAGCAGCGCCAGAGCGAAGGTGACGATGAGATGGCTGGTGACGGTGAAGAAGTAGGGGAACAGGCCGATCAGGTTGGCGACGAGCACGAACATGAACAGCGAAAACACCAGCGGGAAGAAGCGCATGCCCTGGGAACCCGCCGCGTCTCGTAGCATCGAGGCGACAAACTCGTAAGACATCTCCGAAACCGACTGCAGGCGGCTCGGCACCAGGCCGCGGCTCGACGTCGTCAGGAACAGGAAGGCGCTGGCGACGATCACGGTGGCGACCATGAAAGCGGACGAGTTGGTGAAGGAGAAGTCGAGGCCGCCGATCTCGATCGGAATCAATTTCGCGATCTGAAACTGATGAATTGGATCGTTGGCCACGCTGGCCCCCCTTCGCCTAAATTGCGCCTTGCAGCGCTGCTATTTCTTTTCCGGTTCGTCCGACTTCTTGTCGGGCGACCTGATACCGGCATCAGTAACCATTCCTGCCGAACGCAGGACATTGAGCACGCCGGCGCCGAAGCCGAGCAGCAGAAACACGATCAAGCCCCAAGGCGACGTGCCTGCCATCCGATCGATGATCCAACCCAGACCGACACCAACCGCGATCCCGGCGATGAACTCGCTGGACAGCTTCAGTGCCTGGCCGTAGCCGGTCACACCATTCGACCCTGCACTCTTTTCCCCCTCGCGGGCAGTCTGGCGTCTTGTCGCAAGCGTTGCTTCAAGCTGTTGCCGACGGCGCTCGAGTTCGTCGTCGCGGTGATCGTTCTCGGCTCGATTTTCAGGCCGGGAGTTTCCATTTCCGCCTGGGCCCGAAGGCTTGGCCATTGCAAACTCCCACCCGGTCCGAGCGTATCCGTCCGTCCGCTTCAAAGTCGCCGGCAACATAGTTAGAGGGCCCCTGCCCGTCAAGCCACGGGGAGGCCCATCTAACTAAGTATTTTATGTAGGAAAATCAGCTAGTTGTCGAAGTGCGACATCCTGCCCGTGGCTCCGCTCCGTGATCGCCCGCCGAATCCGCGTGCAATCTGGCGGCTGGCCGACTCCACGAGCCCGGCCGGAAGCGATCAGCTCCAGCCGCCGCCATAGGTGCGGTAGAAGATGTGCAGGCCGATCTTGGTCATCTTCTTCATGCCGCGCGCCCAGCCAGGATTGACGTAGTTGGCGTAGTAGTGGGTCGAGGAGCCGACTTCCGGGATGAAGATCTTGCCGGCTGTCACCGCCATGGCGACGTCCTGGGCGGTCTTGTAGTGCGAGGGGCTGGTGACGCGGTCCTTGATGCCGTCGCAGGCAAACGAGAACTGGCAGCGGTTGAACCAGCCATCGTTCTGGTAGACGACGCCGCAGATGGTGCCGGGATAGGCCGGGTTGCGGACGCGGTTGAGGATGACCTGGGCGACTGCCGCCTGGCCGCGCACCGATTCGCCGCGCGCCTCGAAGTAGATACCGTTGGCGAGGCAGGCCTGCTCGGCCTTGGAGAACACGCTCGCCGGCAGCGGATTGGCCAGCCACCAGTGATCACCCTTGCCCATCGGCGGGATGAAGCGGCCGCTGGCCTCGTCGTCGTCGCGCAGCAGGGCCTCGAATGGCGAGGCCTTGGCATAGTCAGGTGCAGCCGGTGCGTAGGCTGTGGCCAGGATGTCGGCCTTGTCGTTGTTGACCAGCGAGGCCAGCATTGCCGGAACCCCGCGCGCGGTGCGCTTTTCGGTTTCCTTGACGTGGAACGAGCCGGCGATCTGGATTTCCTTGCCCTTGATGTCGGGCTTGGCGAAAGTCAGCTTGAGGCCGCTATCGAGGGCCGGACGCAGAAGCGAACTGGTGCGCTCGAACACCGAGCCGGCGGTGAAGTTCTTCGGCGGGCTGACCCTTGAAATGTTGACGATGCGGGCCTTCTTGTCGACGCGGACGATGCGGTCCTCATCCGGCAGATCAGACGAGCCGAACTTCTTGCCGCGGAATGAGACCGTGCCGACGCCGGCGATCTTGACGCCCGAGCCTGAGATGGGGCCGGTGATGATGCCATCGACGAAGGGCATTTCGGCGGCATGGACCGAGCCGGCCGCGGCTTTCTCGACGTAGGCGCTCCAACGCGTGTTCTGGCCCTCGAGGCCGGAGACGAGGCTGGTCATGTCCTGATAGGCAGCGACTGTGGGAAAGCCGAGCCAGATGCCAAGGCCGATGACGGCCGGCGCCAGGAACGAACGTCTTCCCTCGCGGGCAGCAGCAAACCGCCGCTTCACAACACCTCGATGCACGGAAACTCTCCAGGACGCAACACACCCTACTGGAGAGGAAAATGAAGCATTAACCTTGATGGAGCGTTAACGGGCGCAACGTTGGCGCAATGCAAAAAGGGCCCGCTTGCGCGAGCCCTTCGAAGTTTCATTTCTTCTTCTTGGCCCGCCCGGCGAACGGGTTGTCCGAGGCCCGCAGCGCCATGCGGATCGGCACGCCCGGCATGTTGAAGGCGTCGCGCAGATTGTTGACGAGATAGCGCACGTAGGACTGCGGCATTGCGTCGGGGCGCGAGCAGGACAGCACGAAGCCCGGAGGCCTGGTCTTGGCCTGGGTGATGTACTTGATCTTGAGCCGGCGGCCGGCAACGGCGGGCGGCGGATGATGGGCAAGGATGCCTTCGAGCCAGCGGTTGAGCTTGCCGGTCGACACGCGGCTGTTCCAGACCCGGTGGGTCTTCATCACCGCGTCCATCAGCTTCTCCAAGCCGCGGCCGGTCTCAGCCGACATCGGCACCGCCTGCAGGCCGCGCGCCTGCGGCAACAGCCGCTCGGTCTTCTCGCGCAACTCGGCCAGCGCTTCCTGCGGGTTGTCGATGAGGTCCCACTTGTTGAAGGCGATGACGGGTGCCCTGCCCTCGCGGATGATCAGGTCGGCGATCTGCAGGTCCTGCTTCTCGAACGGGATCGTCGCATCGAGCACGATGATGACGATCTCGGCGAAGCGGATGGCGCGCAGGCCGTCCTGCACCGACAGCTTCTCGAGCTTCTCCTGGACCTTGGCCTTGCGGCGCATGCCGGCAGTATCAAACATCTTGATGCTGCGGCCCTGCCAGTCCCAGTCGACCGAAATCGAATCGCGGGTGATGCCGGCCTCGGGCCCGGTGAGCAGGCGCTCCTCGCCGATCAGCGCATTGATCAGCGTCGACTTGCCGGCATTGGGCCGGCCGACGACGGCGATGCGCAGCGGCTTGGTCTCGTCATAGGCGGGCGCCTCTTCGGCGTCGGGGTCGGCGATGTCCTCGCCGATCAGCACGTCGCTTTCGGCGACGTCACCGGTCTCGTCCTCGTCATCGGCGAACACGACTTCCTTGCCAAGCGCCTCGACGACGGCATCGCGCAGGTCGGGCATGCCAAGACCATGTTCGGCCGAGATCTGCACCGGCTCGCCGATGCCGAGTTCCCACGCCTCGAGCGCGCCGCCCGCAGCACCACGCGCCTCTGACTTGTTGGCGACGAGCACCACCGGCTTGCCGGAACGGCGCACGATCTCGACGAAGGTACGGTCGTCAGGCGTGAGACCCGCCTTGGCGTCGACCATGAAGAAGATGAGATCGGCTTCCTTGATGGCGATCTCGGTCTGCGCCCGCATGCGGCCCTGAAGGGTCGCGGCACCGGCGTCCTCGAAACCGGCCGTGTCGATAACGTCGAAGACGAGATCATAGAGCTTGGCCGCGTGCACGCGGCGGTCGCGCGTCACGCCGGGCGTGTCGTCGACAAGGGCGATCTTCTTTCCAACCAGGCGGTTGAAAAGGGTGGATTTGCCGACGTTGGGCCGGCCGATTATCGCAATCTTGAAAGCCATCGGGCCCGCATCACGACGCGTTGCCGGAACCGCGGATCAGTTCGGCCAGGAGGTTGGAGCGCTGACGCGCATTGCGCGGCGCGCCTTCGTCGGAAGAAATCTGCTCGAACAGCTTGAGCGCGTCGGCAAGCTTGCCTTCCTTCCAGGCGGCAAGGCCAAGCGCCTCGCGGGCCGAATGGCGCAGCGGGTTGGTGTCGTTGGTCAAGGCCTCGACGCGGCCCGAGACATCGGTGTAGCTGCCATTGTCGACGAGCAGCAGTGCGGCGCGCAGACGGGCGACATCGCGAATGACATTGGGGATCGAGCTGTCGGCGGCCACTTCGTCAAAACCGGCGACTGCGGCCTTGAAGTCGCCCTTGTCGGCCTGGACGGTGGCGGCTCGCATGCGGGCGAGCAGCGGATAGGCACCGTAGCCGTCCTTTTCGAGCGCGTCGAAAGCGGCAAGCGCTTCGTCGGCCTTGCCGGTGTTGGCGAGCGTCAACGCCTGCGAGAAGCGGTCGCCGGAGCTGTTGGCCTTGTTTTCGACCCAGTATTCCCAGGCCACGAACAGGCCGGTGCCGATGACGATCAGCACGGCGATGACGATGGCTGCGGGGCCATAGCTGTCCCACAGGGCCTTCGCCTTCTCCTGGCGAATTTCCTCGTTTACTTCACGAAAGAAACTGTCGTCCGACATGCTATCCAATCACCTCTGCCCCTCGGGGGCCGTTTGAGCCTGCGTTTTAGCGGAATTTCGCCGCCATGGAAGGGGGCGGGGCGGAAATTCGGTGGGAGGGAGTTCCCTCGTCCCGTTTGCGGGGAGAGGGTCGGGTGAGGGGCAGAGCCAAGTTTTGAAAATTTGCGCCGCCCTCATCCCCTGCCGAGCCCCTCTCCCAGTGAGTGGGGAGAAGGGCCAAGCTTTTTCACCGCCACGCCCCGTTTCCGGTCTGGCCATTGTTTGAAAGTTCGGGAAGCGGGGCGCGAGGCCGTGCCTTCCGATAGTAAGTATGTGGCGCGACGTTCGCGCCCCCGCTCGGTGTTCTTGCCCCGCTCAGTCGCCTCGGCTTTCACCGCCAGCCGCCGCAAGGCCCGGGCTTGGGGGCTCATCACCCAGCAGGAGATCCGACCTCCTGCCAGCCCGGCACCGGCGCTTCCCCCCGCTGCCCGGTGCGCACCGGGGTCCCGTGGAAGATCGCGAGGGGAATTGTACGGGAGGCTGGGAGGGCGTGGAAAAACCGAGGCGGCTATCCACGGGGGTTGGTGACAGAGATACTGACAACGGGCGTCAGCGGTCGTTCCATACGAAGCCAACCTTTGGCCTCGTGATCCTTCTCACCCCCCTCTGGCCTGCCGGCCATCTCCCCCACAAGGAGGGAGATCATGCCTTCATCGGCGTCTCGCCCAATCGCTGACGTCGCAAGGCTGGCCCATGCGAAGCTGCAGGATGGGCCCCGCCGGCGACGCGACTAATCTCCCTCCTTGTGGGGGAGATGGCCGGCAGGCCAGAGAGGGGTGCGAAGGAATAAGGCGATGACGTGAGGTGGCCTTTAGGGCTCGACGCCACGAAAGCAAAAGAAGCCCTCATCACCGTGGAAACTCTTTCCCCACTAGCCCAAATGGGCGCATAGGCGGCGGGACGCATCCGTGCCACATTTCGGCCTTACCGGCTGATGTCGCCCCAAACCTCCTGACAAGCCCCCGAAATTGCATCGAAGTTCGACATGATCAAAGCGTTCCCAGTCCTCGTATCCGCGTCATTGATCGCTTCTTCCGCCTTGGCCGGGCCTGCGCCCAAGGTCGAGGACGTCAAGAAGCCGCAGATCGTGCTGATCTCGTTCGACGGCGCGCATGACCTGGCGCAATGGCAGCGCAGCCGCGAGTTGGCGGCGCGCACGGGAGCGCGCTTCACTTATTTCCTCTCCTGCGTGTTCCTGTTGTCGCGCGAGACGCGCGCTAGCTACCAGGCGCCGGGACGATCGGCTGGCAAGTCGAATGTTGGCTTCGCCATGACCAGGCAGGAGGTTGTCGACCGCCTCGGGCAGATCAACCTCGCCGCTGCCGAGGGTCACGACATCGCCAGCCACGCCTGCGGCCATTTCGACGGCGGCAAGTGGAGCAAGGCCGAGTGGACCAAGGAGTTCGACGCCTTTTCGACAATCATGCGCGATGCCTACAAGATCAACGGCATCGTGCCCGAGCCGGAGGGCTGGGCCAGGATCGCAGCCTCGGTGAAGGGTTTTCGCGCGCCATATCTGTCCGACAGCAAGGGGCTGACGGCCGCGCTGCGCGACAAGGGTTTTGCCTACAATGCCAGCGGCGTGTCGCGCGGGCCGGAAGAACCCAGGCTCGACGGCTCGATGATGGATTTCGCCCTGCCACAGATCCCCGAAGGACCCTCGGAGCGGCGCATCATCGCCATGGACTACAACCTGTTCGTCCGCCACTCCGGTGGTGTCGACAAGCCGGAGGAGGCGGCGAAATACGAAAGCCGCGCCTATGACGCGTTCCGCAGGGCCTTCGATACCCAATACGAAGGCGGACGCGTTCCGCTGCAGATCGGCTTCCACTTCACCCTGATGAACGACGGTGCCTATTGGCGCGCACTGGAGCGCTTCGCCGGCGAGGTGTGCGTGAAAGCGGATGTCGAATGCATCAGCTATGCTGACTATGTCGGGATGCGCCACGAGGCGCCGGTGCAGACCGGCGGGTGAGCTCGCGCTTGGGGTAACGTTCCCCTGTCCTCTTGGCTAACCGCTGGCCTCTGATTGGCTACAAATCCTGCACCGTGCAGGTGTCGTCAACGTCACGGCATGGATCCCCTGGTCTCCGCAGTCGCTACGCTCCTGCTCCGCCCGAGGATGACGAAGGCGGGGGAGTTCTCCGCCAATCTCCAACGTTCCGATTGGCTCAAAGATTGAAGATTGCTTCAACGTGGGAGATTGGCTCCAAACCTTTCCGACTGGCGGATGCGCGTACTTTGGATGCGTCCCGTTGTGAGACGTCGGCGATTAGCCGGGACCTCCTGCGCCTTTCGTCATCCTCGGGCGGAGCGGGAGCGAAGCGACTGCGGAGACCCGGGGATCCATGCCGTGACCGCGAAGCTGCAGGAGGGTGCAGAACTCGCACCCTCAGTTATTTGCGCCCGCAATAATTGTCTGACTTGCTCGATCCACGCCGACGCCTGGCTCTAGTGACGGGTCGCGCCCCGAAAACAGGGGCGCGCCCCCGCTCAGGCCGGCTCGCTCTCCGGTTCGGAACCGGTCTTCTTCCGGTCGAGGTAGCGCTGGTCGATGTCGGGAAGCGCCTCGCCCGACAGTGTAGCCTCGAAGGCGCGCAGGCGCTTGTGGACCGATTGCAGCTCGACGATCGTCGACCAGGAATTGAGCAGGAACTGCAGCGATCCGGTCACGCGGCCGAAGGCATTCGAGATCTGGTTCATCGGCCCAAGCGTGATCTTGTGCGCGACGATCGACGGCCCGAGGATGATGAAGGAGAAGATGTTGTCGGCCTGCAGGTAGGTGTAGCGGACGACGTTGAAGTAAATGTAGTGCGCATAGAGCCGGAAGTAATTCTTGCGCACATTGGTGAACAGCTCGGTGGTGGTCGCCGGCTGGGCACGGTCGGCGTGATCCTCGCCATAGACCAGTTCCTTGCGGTAGGCAGCCTCGACGCGCTGGTTGCGGAACTGCAGGCCCGGCAATTTCACGCCTGCCAGCATGACCGACACCGTGCCGAGCAAGCACCAGCCTATGGCGGCGAGGATGAGCGGCTGCGGGACGGCGCCGATGATCGGCAATTCGGTGATGTGCTTCTGCAGCTCGATCAGAACGGGCAGGAAGGCGATCAGCGTCATGATCGACGCGACGAAGCTGGACCCCAAGTCTTCCATGATCTGGGCGAAACGCATGGTGTCTTCCTGGATACGCTGCGATGCGCCTTCGATGTGGCGCAGCTTGCTCCAGTTCTGCATGAAGTAGTCGTTCATCGCGGTGCGCCAGCGGAAGATCCAGTGCTGCACCACATAGGCGTTGACGACCGAGACGTTCATGCCGATCAGCGCCAGCCAGGCAAAGCTGGCCGCGCCGGCATAGAACTCGGCGTTGGTCGAGTTGGTGGTGCCGCCCATCAGGCCCTGCACGTAATCGAAGAACGGGCCGTACCAGTTGTTGACGGCGACGCTGACCTGAACGTTGAAATAGATCAGGAACAGGATGACCGAGGTGACGAGGATCGACCAATTTTGCCAGGGATGGGGCGAATACCAGCGCCAGAAGGCATAGAAGAGCAGAACGCCGACGACATAGTAGATGTAGAACCACAGGAACGGCGCCGACAAAAACACTGTGATGCCGATGATAGGTGGTGTACCCGGCGCCGCCGGAGGCAGGCCGAACAGAGCGCCCAGTTGCGCCCCGCCAAAGAACCAGAACAGAACAAGCGCCAGGCTCCAGAGAGCAGCCGAGGTGAAAAACAGCTTCGGCTGCGGGAAGAACGATATGAACACGGTTCCGGGTTCCTTTCGGAGACGGTGGCATTGCCTGTTGGCCGCATGAAGTCACACTTCATGGCACAAGGGAATCCCTCGTGGCGCCCGCCTGTTGCAATGCACGCCGGATCGTGGCGATTTTCCGCGCCGGAATATTACAGTTTGGTCATTTAGCCAGTTCGGAGACGAAATGAACCAGTCAGCCCTTGCCGCAGCGGGACTCTATGCCGGCCTCAACGCACTGATTCTGTTGTGGCTGACGGCGGCGACGGCGCTGGTGCGACGCCGGCACATGGTGCTGATCGGCGATGGCGGGGTGGCGCATCTCGGCCGCACGATGCGTGGGCACGCCAACGCCATAGAGAACATCCCCGTGATGCTGGTGCTGCTGGGGTTCGCGGCAGCACTTGGGGCGCCAACAGTGGCGATCCACGTGCTGGGCGCTGCCTTCACCTTTGGCCGCGCGGTGCATGCCTGGCACTTCACCCATGCCGAGGCGGCGCAGTGGCAGCGCGCGACAGGGTTTGGGCTCAGCGTGCTGACCCTTGGCGCAGCGGCTGTCGGCGTATTCGGCCACGCCGTTCTTTTGCTCTAGGCGCGGCACTCGCCGGGCACGGGAAGCGCGGGGCGGAAACCGCGGCCGAGCGGCAGGTCGGCGAGTTCGCGCTCGTCCATGCGCGCGATATCTGGATGGGACAGCGGGTCGCGCAGCCAGGCGAGGAAACGCTCGCTGTCGATGCCGCTGTTTTCGTTCTGGCCCTGCAACAGGGTGATGAGGCTTGAGAAAATCTTCATCTGACTTCTCCTGGGCGTTGATCCTTTCGCACTATTTTCGCTACAAACGCTGGCGCTACAATCAAGAATGCCGAAGGCGGAGTTTAGAAAATCTCAAGTCAGGCGCTCAATCGCGTGCATCTGAACGGGCTCCGCGCGGTGGAGAGCGTCGCGCGCTGCGGCTCGCTGGTCAAGGCGGCAGAGGAGCTGGGCGTGTCGGCCAGCGCGGTCAGCCAGCAGCTCGGCCGCACTGAAGCGCAGCTCGGCCGCGCCATCTTCCAGCGCACCGGCGCGGGACTGTCGCTGACGGCCTTCGGGGCGGAGTTCTGCGCGCGGCTGACGAGCGGCTTCCAGGAACTGGGGCGCGCGGTGGCGCTGGCCGAGGAAGCGGCCACCAACGTGCTGGTGGTTTCGGTGGCACCGGCTTTCGCCTCCCGCTTCCTGGTGCCCCGGCTCAACCGCTTCAACCAGCGCCACCCCGAGATCAAGCTCAGGATCGACGCTTCAACCGGGCTCGTCGATCTCGACCATTCCGACGTCGACCTCGCGATCCGCATGGGCGACGGCACATGGCCCGGCGTTCGGGCGGAGCTGCTTCTGGCACAGGAGGTTTTTCCCGTCTGCGCGCCGGCGCTTGCCGCGAAACTGAGCGAGCCGGCCGATCTCGCGCATCTGCCCGTCATCGCCGACGAGAGCACGATGATCAGCTGGGAGCGCTGGTTCGAAGCGGCGGGGCTGGCAAAGCCGTTCCCGGTGCAGCCGGCCGGGCCGTCCTTCACCGACCCGATCCTCGGCATCGACGCGGCGGTCGCCGGCCAGGGCGTGGCGCTGGCTTGGCAACTGCTGTCGGCCGACGCGCTGGCCGACGGGCGGCTGGTGGCGCCGTTCGGCATCACGGTTGCCAGCGGGCTCGGCTACTACATGGTCAGCTCGAAGCTGGAGCGACCCGGCCGCAAGGTGCGCGATTTCTCGGCGTGGTTGCGCGAGGAGGTGGCGGCGACGATGGCGCGGTTCGGCACACGGGCGAAGTAGGCTCAGGGCTGATCCCCTCGGGGACTATACCCCGAGGACGGCCCCCCGGGACTTTCACTCCGGGAATGCGGCTTCGTAGGCCTCGGGCTTGAAGCCGACGAGGCGGCGGCTGCCGAGGTCGAGCATCGGGCGCTTGATCATCGAGGGCTGGGCGAGCATCAGCGCGATTGCCTTCTCAGTGTCGAGGCCTTCCTTGTCGGCGTCGGGCAGCTTCTTGAAGGTGGTGCCGGCGCGGTTGAGCACGGTCTCCCAGCCGAATTCCTTGACCCAGCTCTCCAGGCTTTTGCGGTCGATGCCGACGGCCTTGTAATCGTGGAAGTCGTAGGCGACGCCATGGCCTTCGAGCCAGGTCCGGGCCTTCTTGATCGTGTCGCAGTTCTTGATGCCGTACATGGTGATCGACAAGATCGGGCCTCCGCAAGCGCGGCCGGCCGGGCGGACCCGACTCGGCCAGTTTCCATGAGGCTAGGTTCTACACCGCAGGCGGTTTGGCAAGCGCGTGGCGCCAGGCGACCGCCTCGACCTCGACCATGATCTCGGGCAGGACCAGTGCGGTCACGACCATGGCTGAAGCGGCCGGCGGGTTGTCGGCGAAGAGGCGGTTCTTGACCGAGGCGTAGGGCTGATAGGCGTCGGTGCTGGTCAGGTAGCAGCGCAGCGAGACGACGTGGCGGAGCGTCAGACCTGCCTCGGCCAGCACCGCCTCGATGTTGCGGAACACCTGCTCGGTCTGTCCGGCGGGATCGCCCGCGCAGACGATCTGCTTGTCCTTCAGCGCCACCTGCCCGGAGACCAGCACGAAATCGCCGCAGCCGACGGCCTGGCTCATGCCGGGGAAGGCCATCTCTGGCGGATTGAAGCGTTCAACGTTGCTCATGGCCGTCCCGCTCCCGGTGCTGGCGCGCGGGCGACATCGATCCGCCCTCCCCTGAGCTTCACCGTCATCTCGGGGTCGTGGTGCGGGGCAACACAGATGTAGAGGTCGCGGCCGTCGGCGCCGCCGAGCATGCAGGCATAGGGGCTGGCGTCTGGGATGACGACCTGATCGACGAACTCGCCGGCCGGGCTGATGCGCAGCACCGTCTTTTCATAAGGCGATGCAGCCCAGATATGCCCCTCGGCGTCGAGGCAGATACCGTCGGGCACATGGCCGTCGACCGCCGCGAACAGCCGGCGGCTGCACAGGCTGCCGTCGGCGGCGATGTCGAAGGCGGTGATACGTGCCGCCATCGACTCGGCGATGACAAGCGTGCGGCCATCAGGCGAAATGACAGCGCCATTGGGGCACATGAGCCCCTCGGCGGCGATGCCGACCGCACCATCCGGCGCGACCACGGCCAAGACCGTCGGCGTCGGCGGCTGGCCGGCGTAGAAGTCGAAGCCGATGTTGCCGACATAGGCGCGGCCGT